>Ga0187805_10000017_pt1 | contig 63424 bp, 52 predicted proteins | sample NC_wetland_sal_i_6_FD_132965 | JGI IMG/M metagenome (GOLD analysis project Ga0187805, IMG submission 132965) | Wetland sediment microbial communities from Neuse River Estuary, North Carolina, USA - Control_5 | ecosystem: Environmental > Aquatic > Freshwater > Wetlands > Sediment | place: USA...
ACGCCGCACCAACCGGAAAAACTTAAGAAGCTGTCAAAGAACGATCTTGTTGTACTCCTTCTATTTTTCCAGTCAACGGAAAATACGGGTCTGTAAGTACGTGTCTTTTCAATCAAGTGCACGCCGTCCACAAGCCCATGACCGGAAATAGTGCAACCGGCAGTTGCAGTCTCTGTGAAAGCCGCGCCAGAAGCGGGTTTCGGCTGAGTCTGTGCTCGGAATTAGAAGAAAGCCGCAGTCGTGGACTGTGGGAGGTGGCTGTGAAAATCCGGCGGATTCCGCTCCAGACGAGGGATTCGATCTTCAGTGATATTTACCGGGACCACCGCGAGCCGTTACCACAGAGGGCACAGTGTAACACAGAGAAAAACCGCCTTTCTAGGACACTTGAATCGTTTCGTCTACCAGGCGCTTGTCCGACTCGTCTGTCCCGGAGAGCTCAAACGAATTAGTAATGGCCGCTTTCCCCTTTTCTACTGCGGTGATGACATAGGAGCAGCCCAGCCAGTGAGCTTCCGCGTGGTCGGTCTTCGACCATTGGGCGGGGTGATCGGGGTGGGAGTGGTAGAACCCGACGATGTCTTCTCCGCGCTCGCGTCCTTCCCGCTGGATGCGGACCAGTTCTTTGGGATCGATGTTGTAGCGATTGTGCGCCGAGTCGGTGCGAGTATTGCCGCAGCGCGCGGTGGAGGTAACGACGCGCGCACCATCGTCTTCGAAGCGGCCGAGGAGAACCCCGCAGCATTCGTGCGGATAGGTTTCTTCGCCGTGCTTACGGATTGCGTCGTAGTCTGCGCGGGCCAGTTTCAGCATGGGGAGGATCACTTCACCACAGAGTCACGGAGACTCGGAAAACGAAAATCAGGATTTCTCTGTAGCTCGGTGTCTCCGTGGTGAATTCAACGGATTTATCCTTCACTCCAAAACCGTTCGCTCAAATATTTGTCGCCGGAGTCGCACAGAATGGTGACGATGACCGCTTCCTGATCTTTCCTCAGCGCCAGATCGCGAGCGATCTTCAGGCATCCCACAACCGCGGCCGCTGCCGAGATTCCTACCAACAATCCCGCGCCGCGCGAGAGATTGCGTGCCATGGCGTAGGCGTCCTCCGTCGAGATTTCGAGGTTCTGATCGGCGAGGCTTGGGTCGTAAATCCTGGGCACAATCGCGCTCGCCATGTGCTTGGCGCCTTCGATGCCGTGAAAAGAGGAATCCGGCTGCAGCGAAACGCACTTCACGGCCGGGTTCAATTCTTTCAAGCGCCGTGTGGTGCCGACGAAGGTCCCGCTCGTTCCCAGCATGGAGACGAAATGGGTGATGCGGCCTTGCGTCTGCTGCCAGATCTCGCTGGCCGTCATGTAGTAATGCGCTTTCCAGTTGGCGTCGTTGGAATACTGGTCGGCGTAAAAATATTGGTCGGGATGCTTCGCCGCCAACTCGCGGGCCATGCGAATAGCACCGTCCGATCCGTCGCCGGGGTCGGTATAGAGGATATTGGCGCCATAACCTTGCAAGATCTGCTTGCGCTCGCGCGAGACATTTTCCGGCATGCACAGCGTGACTGGGAATCCTTCCGCGGCCCCGAGCATCGCATAAGCAATGCCGGTGTTGCCGCTGGTGGCATCGAGCAGGATCTTTCCGGGGCGGAGATGTCCGGCACGGCGCGCTTCGCCGACGATATTGGCAGCGGCACGATCTTTTACCGATCCGCCAGGGTTGTACCATTCAGCCTTACCCAGAAGGGCTATGCCGGGCAGGTCGCGCGTCAGAGCGTCGAGGCGGAGCAGCGGGGTATTTCCGATACGCTCAATCAGGCTGTGGCCCAGGGTTTCCCCGAGTCCTAAGGCCGCTTCCTTAGGGTCAAGAAGATGTTCCGAAGATGCCACCGCTGCGGACTTGGTGGAGCTGTATGCCATGGTTGAACCGGATCGCCGTGACCAACGTAATGTGCTATGTAGTCCGAAACAGGATATGTAGTACCTTAGATTCGATGAACTAGAATCGCCCGGCGATGCAGCTCCTGTAAAGTTACGCTCGGTCTTTATATATTCTGCATCTGATGAATGAGCGCACGCCGGCAAAGAAAGGTTAATGCAAATAGCAATGGCTAAGACAATTGAAGCACGAACCTACGAGGAAGCGCTAGCCTGGCTTCGCGATCATGGGTTCGACGTAACGGATGCGCCGGGCACCAAGAGCCGCGTCTTTCTGCGGAAATACAATGTGTCGGCGGCGATCCAGAAGACGCCTGAAGATGGCGTGAAGATTTTTGCCTATCCGGGATATTTGATCGGGAGCGAGATTTCCAAGCTGGTCAACCGCGGGTACCAGCAGTTCCTGAAGACTTCGAAGGCCGAAGTTCCGGCCAGCGCCGACCAGCTGAAGGCGCTGCAGTCTTTTTCCGAAGAGTTGAAGATGGGGCTGGGCCTGCCCAGTTTGTATAACGAATCCTTGGGCACGGTGAGCGAGGCGTATCACTACGATCGAATCGAAAATCGGGATAAGCCTGCGGTAGAACGGCCAAAACGTCCGTGGGAGACGGCGGGGAAAGAAACCGCTGTCGCGGCCAAAAAAGGGCGCGCCTGATTTCAGAAGATCGTGAATTGTTTGAGGGACGGGCGATGTCCGTCCCATTTATTTGTGGCGTAGAGCCGATCAGGCTGAAGAACCACGACTCACTTCAGCATTGATTCCCGTCCTGGTAATTTTCCTCGTAAGGCTGGTCGCTTCCAAATTTCCCAGGCTCCAGTTTGACCTCTCCATGTCGCTGTGCTACAAGCGACGGTCAAACCGTAATCGCTTACGAACAGCATTCATGCAGGTTCAATGGTTCGGACCGAACCCGCCGAACTGCTTTTCCGGAAGGGGAGCCACCGATGAAAAAGCGCATTCCAACCGTGGTGCAGAGCGCCTTCTTTCTGATGTTCACCGCAATTCTTTGTGCCGCTCAGGGGAGCCAAGGCGCGCTGTATCTCGATCCGTCGCAGCCCGTCGATGCCCGAGTGGACGATCTGATCGGCAGGATGACCCTTGAAGAAAAAGCCTCGCAACTGGTGAACCAGGCGCGAGCGATCCCGAGGCTGCAGGTTCCAGCGTACGACTGGTGGAGCGAAGCCTTGCACGGAGTCGCCAATGCAGGCACAGCGACGGTGTTTCCAGAGCCGATCGGGTTGGCGGCGACGTTCGATGATCCTCTAATTCACGAGATGGCGGTCGTGATCGGGACGGAAGCACGCGCCAAACATGATCAAGCCGTGCGGGCAGGACGGCGAGACATTATGGAAGGGCTGGATTTCTGGTCGCCGAACATCAACATCTTTCGTGATCCACGATGGGGACGCGGGCAAGAGACGTACGGAGAAGATCCGTTTCTGACGAAACGAATGGGTGTGGCGTTTGTCACCGGCCTGCAGGGAGATGATCCGAAGTACTTCCGCGTGATCTCTACGCCGAAGCACTACGCGGTGCACAGCGGGCCCGAGCCTTCGCGGCACAGCATCGACATCCACGTATCGAAGCATGACGAGGAGGACACCTACTTGCCGGCGTTCCGCTCGACGGTGACCGAAGGCAAGGCCGGGTCGGTAATGTGCGCCTATAACCGCGTGAATGGGCAGCCGGCCTGTGCGAATACTTTTCTGCTCCAAGACACGCTGCGAGGCGCGTGGAAATTTAACGGCTACGTGGTGTCGGATTGCGACGCGATCGTGGACATTTTTGAAGGGCATCACTTCGTGAAGAGCCAAGCCGAGGCAGCGGCGGCGGCCATCAAGGCCGGCATGGACAACGAGTGCGCCGACTACGTCTCCCTTGCCCAGGATAATCACGACTACCAGCCGTTTGTGGATGCCGTAAAAAAAGGACTGCTGACGGAAGCCGACCTCGATCGTTCGCTGAAAAGGTTGTTTACGGCGCGCATGCGGCTCGGAATGTTCGATCCTTCGAATATGGTGCCTTATGCCGACACTCCCGAATCGGAGATCGACAGCGCGGCCCATCGCCAGCTCGCTCTAAAGACCGCTCGGGAGTCCATGGTCCTGCTTAAGAATGACGGCGTACTCCCGTTGGCGGGCACCGTGAAAAAGATTCTCGTGGTTGGGCCGCTCGCCGAATCAGTTGAGGTCCTGCACGGCAACTATAGCGGCACCGCCTCTCATGCGGTGACCGCGCTGGAAGGAATTCAGAAGCAATTTGGCGGAGTGCAGGTGAACTACGTGGCGGGAACGAATCTCTTGCGCGAGCCGCTCATCGTTCCGACCAAGGTGCTCTCCACTGAAGAAGGTAAGCCCGGGCTGAAAGGTGAATATTTCTCGGGCGATCTGCGCGGCACGCCGCAGGTAGTTCGAACGGATCCCTTGGTTGACGTGCAACTGGTTCACCCGGGGCCCAATGCAATTACTCTGCCGGCCGGCGTGAAGAATCTTTTCGCCCGGTGGACTGGCTTTCTGACGCCGGCTGAATCAGGCCTATACCAGATCAGTCTAGTGGGCTCAACGGACCGGATGTGGATCGAGGGGAAGCTCGTTGTGGATGGTACGAGTCGGCAGGACTCGAATACGCAAACAGTCACCATGCCGTTGAGCAAGGGGCATCGCTACGGGGTGAAGATCGAATGCGTGGGCAACGGATTCGGGACGAAGCTGGTGTGGTCGCCTCTGAGCGCGGATCCGAATTTCGAAGCGGCTGAAGCGGCGCGAAAGGCGGACGTAGTCATCGCCGTCGTCGGCATCACATCGAACCTGGAAGGCGAAGAAATGAAGGTTGATCTGCCGGGATTTCGCGGTGGAGACCGCACCAGCTTGAATCTGCCGGAAGAAGAGGAAGCGCTGCTCGGCGCGTTGAAGGGCAGCGGCAAACCACTGGTTGTAGTGCTGATGAATGGCAGCGCTTTGGCCGTCAATTGGGCCAATGATCACGCCAACGCAATTCTCGAAGCCTGGTATTCCGGCGAAGAAGGTGGAACGGCCATCGCCCAGACGCTGGCGGGCGTCAATAATCCTGCAGGACGTTTACCGGTCACCTTCTACAAAGGCATCGAGCAGTTGCCGGAATTCGACGATTACGCGATGACGAATCGAACGTACCGGTACTTCACGGGACAGCCGCTGTATGGCTTCGGGCACGGTCTAAGTTACACAACATTTGAATACAGCGGGATGAAGCTGGCGAACTCCTCGCTCCAGGCGGGTGATCCGCTGAGCGTTGAAGTGGACGTCAAGAATACCGGCAGTCGCGACGGGGATGAAGTGGTGGGGCTTTACATCATTTTCCCGAAGTTGGCGGGTGCGCCGCTGCGCGCGTTGCGCGGATTTAAGCGCGTCCACTTCAAGGCCGGCGAGCAGCAGCACGTCACGCTGTCGCTCAGTGCGCGCGACCTGAGCTACGTGAATGAGGCCGGGGACCGATTGGTGGCGGCGGGAGACTACGTGATCACCGTGGGCGGCGGGCAACCCGGCACGCAAGCTCCCCACGCTGACGCTCACCTCACGATAACAGGCGAACAGAAACTGCCGGAGTAACGGAGGCAGACACGGTTGTACCTGCCTCAGGGCGTTTGCAACGTCTTCAGCGCCGGATAAATCTTGCAATACGTGACGTATGCCCTCTGCATCGCGGATGAATCCTTTGGATTCGGCGCGATTCGCCGGGCTACGCGAACTACCGCCTCGCAAGCCTGCTCGACGGACGACCAAGCCCCCGCGCCTACCCCTGCCAGGATGGCTGCACCGTAAGCCGCGCCTTCTTCCGCCGCTACGATTTCTACTTCCCGGCCATACACATCGGCCTGAATTTGACGCCAGAGTGAAGAGCGCGCACCACCTCCGCCTAAACGAATGGACGTCACCGGGATCTTCATTTCATCGAAGATCGTGAATGTATCTTTCAGGCTGAAGGCGACACCTTCGAGAATGGCGCGTAGGACGTGGGCGCGAGTGTGAGAGGCTGTCAGGCCGACCAATGCCGCGCGTGCATTAGGGTCGAGATGCGGCGTGCGCTCGCCCATTAGATAAGGCACCCAAAATGCTCCGTCTGAACCGGATGGAGCAGAACTCGCCTCTTCGGCCAAGATACCGTACGGATCGCGCCCGTCCCTCTTCTGAATTCCTGGCGAGGCTTCGCCGAATTGATCGCGGTACCAGCGCAACGATAATCCCGCGGCCTGCGTGACTCCCATAACGTGCCAGCGGCCGGGGATGGCATGGCAGAACGTATGCAGGCGGCCTTGTGGATCCATCGCGGGACGATCGGTCGAGGCAAAGACGACGCCGGACGTTCCAATCGTGGCGCTGACCGCACCGGCCCGAGCAATGCCCATGCCCACCGCGCCGGCGGCTTGATCCCCGGTGCCGGCGACTACGGGAGTTTGCGCGCGAAGCCCGGTGGCTTCGGCACCGGCGGCACAGACCTTGCCGCAAACTTGCGGCGACTCGAAGAGCGCGGGAAGCATTTCTTCCTGCATTCCAGTTTTGTTCAGCACTTCGGACGACCAGCGCCGGTTGGCGACATCCAGCATCAACGTGCCCGAAGCATCCGCCACATCGATGGCTCGCTCCCCGGTCAGGCGAAAGCGGACGTAATCTTTCGGCAGCATGATGTGCGCAACGCGGCGCCAGTTTTCAGGCTCGTTTTCGCGCACCCAGAGCAGTTTCGTCAGAGTGAAGTTGGTAAGGGGAGGATTGCAGGTGAGCCGGATCAGCGTATCGCGTCCAAACATCTGTTCCAATTCCAGGCATTGCGGCTCACTACGCTGATCGCACCAGATGATGGCAGGTCGTACCACTTCGTACGAGGAATCGAGCAGGACGGCACCATGCATCTGGCCGGAGAAACCGATACATGCGATCCCGTCCGCGCCCAGTGCTGCCGACTGGAGCACCTGGCCCACTGCTGCTTTGCAGGCTCGCCACCAATCCTTTGGATTCTGCTCGGCCCAACCGGGGCGCGGGCTGGCGAAGTTTTCGTGCTCCGCCGATGTGGAGCCAACGACATTCCCCTGCGAATCCATCAGCAGGACGCGTGTTCCTCCAGTGCCGACATCGATTCCTAAAAAAGTCATGCCTTCTTCGTTGTTCATCAAGAATTTTCCGCAGCTGCGGGATGATTTGATTCCTCTTCCACGCCAGGGTCTTCGAATGGGTTAAACGCTAACGGAAGTCGTCCGATTGGGCAAGGTCGAGCGGCCGTTGCGGTTTGGACAATTCCATTGCTTTTCCTCCAGCATCGGCCTAAGATGCGCCGAATGGGGGGTCCACGATGACTACCTCCGGCCGGATTTTGTATCGTCTTCTGCCGCTGGCAACTTTGACTTATCTCTCGACGCTTGCTTTCTCGCAGGCGCCACCGAAATATGATCCCGCCACAGAAACTACCTTCAAGGGCGTGGTGCAGGAACTGAAGCTGGTGCCTCCTTCCGGAGGAAAGCCCGTAGTGTACCTGGTGATGAAAAGCAGCCCGGATCCCGCCGAGGTTTTTCTTTGTCCCAAGAAATTTCTCGATGACATGGGTGTCGAGTTTAAGCCGGACGATGCCATCGAAGTCACGGGCTCGAAAGTGAAGCAAGACGGAACGGACCTGACCTTGGCCCGCGAGATAGTAGTGAAGAGCGGCGAAACCTTAACTCTGCGCTTCAAAGATGGCAAGCCCGCCTGGTAAGTAAATGTGCGGTGACGCACGGGGCCATATCACCATCCAGCCCAGCCCAATCCACGATCTAACAGCCTTCATCATCTTCGCAGCTGAATCTTCCTGATAATCTCAAAGAGATTCAGGAGATCGCACAGTCTTGCCACCACTGATCAACGTACGCGGCGTTGCGAAGGCCTTCGGAGCTGAGCCGCTATTCCACAACGTTTCTTTCACGGTGTCGGAAGGAGACCGGATCGGGATGATCGGCCCGAACGGCTCGGGTAAGTCGACGCTGCTGCGGATCATTTCGGGAGCGATCGAGCCGGATGAGGGCGAGATCGCAGTTCGCAAGCGCCTTCGCATGAGCTATGTCGAGCAGGAGTCGGACTTCCATCCCGGCGACACCGTGGGATCTGTCATTGAAAAAGCCATGGAGCGTTCCGGAGTGCTTCCGTCGGAGCGGGGCACGCTCTCTGCCGAGACCTTGGGCCGCACGGGATTCATGGATTTGCGGGCCGAAGCCGCATCTCTCTCCGGCGGCTGGCAAAAGCGGCTGGCAATCGTAGAGGCTCTGGTTCAGTCGCCCGACATCCTTCTGCTGGATGAACCCACCAACCATCTGGATCTGGCAGGCATTGAGTGGCTGGAAGAAGTTCTGGAGCGGGCTGGGTTCGCTTGTGTGGTCATCAGCCACGATCGTTACTTCCTCGAAAATGTGGCTAACGAAATGGCGGAGCTGAGCCGGGTTTATCCCGAAGGATTGCTGCGGGTGCAGGGGCGCTACAGCACTTTCTTGGAGAAGAAGGAAGAATTCCTGCGCGCGCAATCAAAGCGGCAGGAAGCTCTGGAAAATCTGGTTCATTCCGAAATCGAGTGGCTGCGCCGCGGAGCAAAAGCCCGTACCAGAAAGTCGAAGGCGCGCATCGACAAAGCGGGAGAGTTGATCGAAGAACTGGCCGACTTGAATACTAGAACGCGGAGTACGACGGCGCGGATTGACTTCTCCGCGACCGATCGGAAGACAAAGCGGCTGATCGAATTACAGAACGTCAGCTATTCCGTTGCGAGCGGGACTCTTTTTCGAAAGCTGAATTTCGTGATCGCAGCCGGAATGCGCGTGGGCCTGGTCGGCCCTAATGGCAGCGGCAAGACCACGCTGCTGCGCCTTCTGCGGGGAGAAGTGGCCGCGACCGAGGGAGAAATTCTCCGCGCGGACCGGCTCCGAATCGTTTACTTCGATCAGACTCGGGCACTTGATCCCACCCTTACGTTGCGCCGCGCGCTTGCCCCCGAAGGAGACTCGGTGATTTATCAGGACCGGTCGATTCATGTGACCTCGTGGGCGGCGCGATTTCTATTCAAAGGCGAACAGCTCAACCAACCCATCGAACGGCTTTCCGGGGGCGAGCGCGCGCGGGTGCTGATTGCTCAGTTGATGCTGCAACCCGCGGATGTGCTGCTACTGGATGAGCCCACGAACGATCTCGACATTCCCACCCTCGAAATTCTGGAAGAGAGTCTGCTCGAGTTTCGCGGCTCGCTGGTACTGGTTACGCATGATCGCTACATGCTCGACCGCGTGTCGACGATTGTGCTGGGCCTGGATGGTTTGGGCGGAGCCGAGAGCTTCGCGGATTACTCGCAATGGGAAGCCTGGCAGGAACAGCGGAGAGAGGCGGCTGAAACGGCAAGGCTGCCGTCCGAAGAGTCCAAGCCGAAACCTGTCACCGCGGCGAAGAGAAAGCTTTCTTATCTGGAAGCCCGTGAGTACGCGGGCATGGAACAACGGATTGCCGAGGCGGAGGAAGCGCTCCAGCAAAAGCGGGCAAACGCTGAGGATCCCGCGATCGCCAGCGATGCGGCGCGACTGCTTACGGCGCACGCGAAGTTGGATCGGGCCCAGCGGGAGGTTGACGCCTTGTACGAGCGTTGGGCCGAGCTCGAGCGAAAGCAGTGAGAGCTGCGTCGGGTTACTTCGCGAGACAGAATGCGATGATGGTGTTTCCGCGGCCGCCGCTGCGCTTTTCGAGATCTCGAAGGAGGCGGGCTTCCAAGTCGTCCGGATCCGGAATCATTTCACAAGCTGAAATCTCCTGGTCCGTCGCCCCTTGAAAACAGAGTTCGCAAACTCCCAGGCCATCTTCGGAGCGCACCGGAGGGCCGAAAACGCGGCAAGTCATCGGACGGGATTCGTAAAGTTCGCACAGACCAGTCTGCGGATCGAGAACGGGGCAAGGCTCGTCGTTGGCGAAGCCTTCGAAGCGCCGCGCGGACTCTTCTCCTTCATCTAACAAACCTGTGCTTGCATCTCCGGGAAATTCCGGCGTGAGTCGGGCAACCGATTCTCGAACCCGTTCCCGGATTGCGGCTGCACGCTCAGGCGCGGAAGCTTCCAGCTTGGCTAGACCGCGCTGCAGGCGGAGGGCATCCAGTTGGTTGATTGGGAAAACGCCGATGCAGCATTGCGTACAACCGGGGCGGCAAGCCAACCACTTCCCGCCGCGGCGAGCGGCCTCCGCCAATGCGGAGTCGACGATCTGGATCAGCTTCTGATCCCCGGAAACTGGGAAGCGCGGAGGCACAGGCCGAGGATAACCGAGAATGGAGCGGAATGCTCTGCGGTTTACAAGCCCAAGAGATTGCTGCGCAGCTTGGCATAGCCGTGTTCGCGCGCCCAGAGATCCAGCGGCGCGGAAGCTAGTTCATCGACGACGGGTTCGGCGTAACCGTTTCTTGTCAGGTCAATCGTTTTGAGGTACGTCTTGCAGGAGTCGCAGCATTCGACGCGGATGCAAGGAAATTCGTCGGCGGTAAAGACCGCGAGCTTCTTATCATCTTCCTCGCCGCACCCCGGACAAACAATCCGGCGGAATTCCCATTCGGCCAAGCAAAACGAGCAGACCAGAGAGCGTGCCGCGCCATCGCCCATCGGGCGCAGCACGCCGAAGCCGGCTTTGCGCCGGCAGAAAGGACATAGGGCGTAGGCATGAGGAAGCCGCTGCAGCGAGGCTCGCGAGCGCAACCACTCGGCGTATGGCTGAAGGAAGACCTGGGCAAGAAATCCCTGGGGGTCGGAAGGAGACGAGACATTCCACGCGCTACGCAACAGCTCAGACCAAACAGCCAGTCCGCTGGTGCGGAGTTGAAAAGTCAGTTCGGCAAGGGGCGCAGGAGCATGTTTTTCAGCTAGGGACAGGAACGATGCAAATCTGGAGCTGAGTTCCGACAATTCCCGGTCGTCAAGTTCACCGTAGCTTGAGTTGGGCCGTGCACCGAGAACCTGGCGCAGTCCGTCCTGTAAGTTCTCCTGGAAGCCTGCGATGTGAATATAGAAGCCAAGAATTTCCGACGCAGAGGGATACTGGCCGGAAAGTTCTTGAGCGCGCTGGATGCGCTGCTGCCAGGGAGAAAGTGAGGTCGCAGGTGGCATGCGCCACTGACTGCCAGTGGAGTGTGCATTCTATCATGCGAAGTTTCGCGTATTGACTCCGACCGAGACGAAGGATTATATTTTCCTGCATTAGTTTGCCTCAATCGGTCGTTCGGCGTGGGGACGCAACGACCACAACCTTCAACCTCCGTATAACATCTCATTCACTTAAAGCTGTCCAGGGTTTGCTTGGTGGAGTGAAGCGTCGCGGTAGATGTGCAGGAGGTTTGCATGGAATTCTCCCGCAGGACTTTTCTTAAAGGCGCCGTTGTGGGCGGAGCTGGTCTTTCTACTCTTGGATTTGACCTGACTCCCGTCTACGCGCAAACCCAGAGCCTGAAAATCTCTCGGGCCAGCGAGACCCGCAGCACTTGTCCGTATTGCTCGGTAAGTTGCGGCGTCATCATCTACACGCTGGGCGACAAGGCGAAGAACGCGATTCCGCAGGTCGTGCATGTCGAAGGCGATCCGGACCATCCTATCAACCGCGGAACGCTTTGTCCGAAAGGATCGTCGCTCGAGCAGGACATCTTGAATGACCGGCGGCTTCTGAAGCCGCAAGTACGGCGTCCCGGGGCGACCCAGTGGGAAGACATCTCGTGGGAGCAGGCCTACTCAGAGATTGCAGCGAAGGTGAAAAAGACGCGGGATGACTCGTTTACTGAGAAAGATGCGAACGGGCACACCGTCAACCGTTGCGAGGGAATCGCGTTTACCGGCGGCTGCACCGACACCAACGAATTCAATTATCTGGTCGTCAAGACCATGCGCAGCCTGGGGGTCTGCTACCTGGAAAACCAGGCCCGTGTTTGACACGGCCCTACGGTCTCCAGTTTGGGGCCAACATTCGGACGCGGGGCGATGACCAATGGCTGGATTGACATCAAGAACACTGACTTGATGTTGATCATGGGCGGCAATCCGGCGGAAAACCATCCTTGTGGTTTCAAGTGGGCGATTGAAGCCAAGCTTCACCGCAATGCGAAAACGATCGTGGTCGATCCACGGCTGACGCGCACCGCAGCGACGGCCGATCTCTATCTTCAGATTCGCGCTGGATCGGACATCGCCTTTTTAGGCGCCTTGATCAATTACGCTATCCAGAACAACCGCATCGCGCACGATTACCTCGTCAACTACACCAACGCTGCGTTCATCATCAAAGACCGCTTCAAGCTGCCTGACGATGGGTTGTACTCGGGCTTCGATCCAGAAAAGAAAACGTACGATAAGGCAACCTGGAATTATGAGGAAGGCGGAGATCTAACGGGAAAGCCCGTCGGGCCGACCCCCGCCAAGCAGTACGAGCCTGCGGCTGCTCCCGGTGCGCCTGCTCCGCCGCCTCCAGCCCTGCCGGGAAAGATTGCGTTTGACCTTTCGCTGCAGCATCCGCGCTGCGTTTTCCAATTATTGAAAAAGCAGTACGAACGCTACACCCCGGAGATCGTCGAGCGCATTACGGGCATCCCCCAAGATCAATTTCTAAGGGCTGCGGAGCTCTACACCTCGATCCGCAAAGACGGCGACATGAAGAAAGTCGCCACTATCATCTATGCCGTCGGATGGACGCAGCACAGCTTCGGCACGCAGATCATTCGCACGGCGGCGATGTTGCAGTTGCTGATGGGGAATGTGGGACGCGCCGGTGGCGGAGTGAACGCCCTGCGCGGCCACTCGAACATTCAGGGCGCGACCGATATGGCGGGCATCTTCGACATTCTGCCGGGTTACCTAAAGATGCCGAATCCCACCGATGGGGACCTGGCCGCCTACCTGAAACGCATCACTCCGAATCCCTCCAAGCCCGATCCCTGGGACTCCTTCAATTACTGGTCGAACACGCCGAAATTTGCGGTTTCGTTTCTCAAGGCGATGTACGGCCCCGCGGCGACCAAACAGAACGATTTCGCCTTCCATTACTTGCCCAAGATCGACCGCAACTATTCCTGGGTGAATTTGTGGAATGACATGTACGAAGGCAAGGTTAAAGGGTTGTTCGCCTTCGGCATGAATGGAGTGATGATCGGGCCCGATTCCGAGAAGAACATTAACGCGTTGAAGAAGGCCGATTGGCTAGTCGTCTGCGAAATCTATCCCGATGAGACCAGCGAGTTCTGGCGTGCTCCGGGCATCTCGACGGACGAGATGAAGCAGATCAATACGACCGTGTACCGACTGCCAGGCGCGGGTTTCGCAGAGAAAGACGGCACGTTCGTGAATTCCGCGCGCTGGCTGCAATGGAAAAATGTCGCACTTCCTCCGCCGGGTCAGGCGAAGCTCGATCAGGAAATTCTGGCAACGATCTTTTTGAAAACGCGCGAACTCTATCAGAAGGAAGGCGGCAAATTTCCTGACCCGATTCTGAATGCCTCGTTCTTCTACACGACTCCCTACAATCCGTCGCTGGCCGAGGTCGCGAAGGAGATCAATGGAAAAGCAGTCGCTGACCTGACCGATCCCAAGACGAAGGTGACGTTGAAAGCCGGACAGCAACTGCCCAGCTTTGCCTGGCTGAAAGATGACGGCACGACTTCTTCTGGGAATTGGCTGTATTGCGGATCGTGGACCGAAGCGGGCGCGATGACGCAGCGCCGGGGAACGGACGATCCCTCCGGCCTGGGAATTTATCCCAACTGGGCATGGTCGTGGCCGCTGAACCGGCGCGTGCTCTACAACCGGGCCTCCTGCGACGTGAATGGCAAGCCTTGGGACGCCTCGCGTCGGCAGGTTTGGTGGGATGAGGCGAAGCAAACCTGGGTTGGCAACGACGTGCCTGATTTCAAGGCCGATTCCGCGCCGAAGGATCACATGGGACCGTTCATCATGAATCCCGAGGGCATCGGCCGGCTGTTCGTTCCGCTGGGAGCGATGGCCGACGGGCCATTTCCCGAGTTCTACGAGCCGATCGAAAGTCCGATTGCCAATGTGCTGCACCCGAATCAATCCAGCAATCCGGTGGTGAAGAAATACAAGACGGATATGGACAAGTACGGGAGCGTCGATCAGGGATTCAATGTAATCTGCACGACCTACCGTTTGACCGAACACTATCACTATTGGACGAAGAACAATCCCATGAACGTTCAACTGGTGCCGGAGCCGTTCGTGGAAGTTCCGGCGGAACTGGCCGACCGGATGGGCATTCGCGGCGGCGAGAAAGTGCGGGTGACCAGCGCGCGCAGTCAATACATTGCAAAAGCCATGGTCACACGGCGAATTCGTCCAATGAAAATCGACGGCAAGGAAATGTTTCAGATCGGAATTCCCATTCATTGGGGATTTCGCGGGATTGCGGAAGACGAAGGTAAGACGGCGAAGACGCTGGCGAACCAGTTGACGCCGACCGTGATCGATCCCAATGCCTACACGCCGGAGTTCAAGGGATTTTTGGTAAAGATTGAAAAGGCGTAACGATTTGTAGCGCCGGCGTCTCGCCGGCTGTCGCGAAGGCATCTTGCCTTCGTTTTTCCGGGCGTAATAGCAGCTGGGGCGTTGGGTAACGAAAGAAGCTGAGCATGAGCGATCGCAAGACACTTCAAGCCAAGCGGATCTCCGGGCATTCCGGCGCGTCGCCGGGATTCGACATGCAGCGCGATGCGGAAGTTTGCAAGCTGATCGATACCACGATCTGCATCGGGTGCAAGGCATGCGAAGTCGCGTGCGTCGAATGGAACGACATGCCGTTCAGTCCGACCATGTTCGACAACACCTATCAGACCATGCCGGAAACACGCTGGAATTTCTGGAACCTGATCAAGTTCAACGAGCACCAGCGTGAGGACGGAACCATCCAGTGGCTCATGCGCAAGGATCAGTGCATGCACTGCGCCGATCCCGGTTGCCTGAGCGCTTGTCCTGCCGACGGTGCCATCGTGCAATACACCAACGGCATCGTTGATTTTCAGCAGGAAAACTGCATTGGCTGCGAGTTCTGCGTTTCCGGATGTCCCTATGACATTCCCAAGTTCAATCCCGCAACCAAGAAAGTTTACAAGTGCACGCTGTGCTCCGACCGCGTGGGACAGGGACTTGAGCCCGCCTGCATCAAAGCTTGCCCGACGGGATGTTTGAAATTCGGGACGAAGGACGATATGAAGTTCATCGCGGAGGAGCGCGCGAGACAACTTCGCGAGAATTTTGGCTTTGCCAAGGCGGGCGTTTACGATCCGCAATCCATCGGTGGGACGCATGTGGTCTACGTTTTGCACGACGTGGAAAATCCGGAACTCTATGGCGGGCTGCCCAAGAATCCTGTGATCCCCTGGAGCTATACGGTCTGGAAGTGGCTGTTCAAGCCAGTGCTGGGAACGCTCGCCCTGTTTGGCGGCCTCGGGGTGTTGCTGCACTACGTGACGGTCGGACCGCGGCGTCCGCAACCGGAGCCGCCGCTTCAGAAGGAGGCGCCCGATGTCCACCGCGGTTGAACGGTTCGACGATAAAGCCCGCAGAACCTTCGATCGGATCGGGCACACCGAAGTCTACGAAGGCGAACTGCTGCGGCATCGCGTCTATACCCGGGTGCTGCACTGGGTGGTCGCTCTCTTCTTCTTCCTTGCGCTGTTCTCGGGCTTCGGTATTTATCTGCCGTGGCTGTTCCGCTGGTTCACTCCGATTTTCGGAGGCGGCCCACTGGCGCGCATGATGCATCCCTGGTTCGGGTTGGCGTTCGTCATCTTCTTCGCATTGCAGGTGCTGAATTGGATCGTACCGATGACATGGACTGCGGCCGATACTCGCTGGATGCGCAATCTCAAGAGCATCGTGTCCGGCAAAGAGAAAATGGATTCTCCCGACACCGGATTCTTCAACGGTGGCCAGAAACTCCAATTCTGGGAGATCGTGGGCGGATCGGTAGTCTATCTGATTACCGGAATCATCTTGTGGATGGGCGCGCGCACGTTTGGGCGCTGGGCGGTCGCGGTCAGCTACATCCTTCACGACCTTTCAGCCCTCATCATGCTGGGCGGAATTTTCGTTCACATCTATCTGAGCACCATCGGTGAGCCGGGGACTTTCCAGGCGATGATTCGCGGCGCGGTGAGCGAAGCGTGGGCATGGACGTTTCATCCCGCGTGGTACAAGGAGGTGACAGGCCGCGATCCCGTCGAGGCCTGCGAGGATGCGCGGCGGCGTGGGCAATTCGCCGGCAAATAATCAGCGTCGCTAAAACGCCCGAGAGCGATAAAGCCCAGCGGCCTTCGCGAGTTGTCCCCTGGTTCGCTCCAGGATGCGAATCAGCGGGAGCCCTCGTTTAACCGCCGCTAGCATGTAAAAGAGAATGTGGCATCCGGCATCTGTTTAGTAGGTAGCACTCCGCGCGAGCTGGGTTGTCTCGACAGCCGCAAGCCAGCACGATAGAAAATTGAGGAGTTGTTCCGGCGGCTTGAGCCAGACTTGCGCCACACTGCGCCGCTGCCTCGGACGCACTAACACACTCAAGCCCCGTCCTGCTAGAGCGCGGAAAGCCCGCTCGTCCGTCAGGTCATCGCCAAGATATGCGGCGGGAGCGTGGGGATCCATTTCCGCAAGAACCGTTTGCACGGCGTGTCCTTTGTCGGGATCGGGCATCCGCATCTCCACGCCTCCATCGAACTCGAGAAGCGTGAGCGCTGCCCGATCGGCGATGGGAAACCATCCCACCAGAATCTTGCCGCGAAGCTCTTCTGCGGCTGATTCTTCAAGCGCGCGCCAGTGAACCGCGATGCTCCCGGGCTTGATCTCGGCGAGATCGTGAAGTCCCTGGTAATCAAGCCAACGCCTGGCGCTGTCCAGAACCTCGGCTACGTCGGCCGGGATCTCCGGCATTTCGCAGCTTCCATCAGGCAACAACCGCTGCAGTCCATGCGAGCCCCAGATCTCCGGCATTGGCCGAAGGGGCAAGAATTGAGAAATATCCCGGGCATCCCTGCCTGTAACGATCACCACACGGGTTCGTCTAGTGTCGATGATCTGCTGCAAGAGGTTGCTCACTCCCGCATAGGGCGTCGCTTTCTGGCGGTCGACCTTAAAGGGCGCCAACGTCCCGTCATAGTCGAGCAATAATACGGATCGTGGCGCCCTCGCCACAGATTCCAGAAAGTCATCGACGTTCTCTTGCTGTGACATCGCTCGCTCCAGTTTCCGACAAAGGCGCGCGCACTGAACCTGTACCTGTATCGGTACGTGAATCTGAACCTGAACCTGAACCTGAACCTGAACCTGAACCTGAACCTGAACCTGTGCCTCTACCTGAACCGGTACCCGTAAGGTCAATATCCAAACGTACATCGCAGAGTTCTTCAATCAAGCTGCCTGCCCAGCGATACACGTTGTGCTCGCGCAGCACCTTTCGCATCCGTTGCATGCGAACCTGCTTCTCTTCGGGTGGCATTTCGAGAGCTGCGCGAATCGCCTCGGCAGTCTGGTCAATGTCATATGGGTTCACTTGAAGGGCATCGTACAATTCGCGGGCTGCCCCCGTGAAGCAACTCAGGATCAATACGCCGCGCTCATCGTGCCGTGCAGCCACAAATTCCTTGGATACCAGGTTCATGCCGTCGTGCAACGACGTCACCAGACAAAGATCAGCAGCGCGGTAGTAGCGAGCCACTTCGCGGTGGCTGTGCTGCCGATTTAACAGGACAATCGGTTTCCACTGATCAGCCTGAAATCTCCAGTTGATGCGCTCGGCTTCCGCCTCCACTTCCGCCTGCAAGTCGTGGTAACGCTTGATGTGGGTTCGACTTGGAGCCCCGATCTGAACGAATGTGAAAACTCCCTGGTAACGCGGATACTTCTCCAGAAATCTCTCGATCGCCAGAAATCGTTCGAGGATCCCCTTGGTGTAATCCACCCGATCGACGCCCACGCCCATGAGTGCCGCTTCCACGCCTAAAGCCTTCAATAAGGAGCCGCGGTCCTCATAGGCCGACTCACGAGGCAGTTCGGTAGGCGGATCAGGCGATACGACGCTGATGGGGAAAGGCCGCACAGTAGTCCGGTGCTCCAGGCGCTGAACTGTGGAATGGTCCCAGTCGATGCGGGATTCGACAATGCGATCGACCGTCTGCAAAAAGTTCGTGCCGTGGGCCTGAATGTGAAAACCGATCAGATCGGCGCCCAGCAAACCGTCGATCAACTCGCGTTGCCATGGACAGATCCCGAACGCCTCTGGATTCGGCCACGGGATGTGCCAGAAGATGGCTACGCGGGCATCAGACCGGCGTTGCTTGATCATTCTCGGTAGGAGCGCGAAGTGATAGTCCTGCACCAGCACGACAGGACGGCTTACGTTCTCCATCTCTTCGAGCAACGCGTCGGCAAACTTCTGATTCACCTGCTGGTAATGCTTCCAATCGCTGGCGCGAAACAGCGGGCGCGTGTGCGCGATATGGCAGAGCGGCCACAACCCTTCATTGGCAAATCCGTAGTAATAACCCTGCTCTTCCTCTTTCGAGAGCCACACCCTTCGAAGGGTGTAACGAGGATCGTCGGGCGGCACCGCCAAACGATCATGCAGGTCAACGACTTCCATATCGGCATCGCCCGAACCATGAGCAATCCAGGTCCCACCACATGCGCGAAGTATGGGCTCGATTGCGGTAACCAGTCCGCTGGCGGGTTCGCTCACTTCCACCGACTTGCCGCGCCGGAGGTGTAGATAAGGCTCGCGGTTCGAAACCACGAAGAGCATGCTGTCTTCGAGTCGGGCGCGAACGTGAACGGCCAGACGGTCGGCGGTCCACATGGCTTCGCCGGTGGCGCGTAATCGCGCCTCCAACTCGGCGGCCGAGCGAGCCGTGTTCAGGCTTTCCGCAAACGTGGCGACCTCGCGAGCCAAGGGGCGAAACAGTTCCAGATCGGGTGGCTTGATCCGGGTTGACATGGCGCGTCCGGTGCGCAAAGCCCGCATCCAGTGTGCCGTTCGTGCGATAGGTCCGGCAATGCTCCAGCGCACGATCAGCAGAGTAATCAGTACGATTAGCACCACATACGCGAGGACGCTCAAGAACGTCTCGCGCCAGATCCGCATGTCCTCGCCCTTGATGTACCCCGAGTCGTGAACGATTGCCAGGGCGCCGATAAGTTTATCTCCCTGATGCAAAGGCAAAGCATAGATGTGAATCGAGGCGATTCCCATACGCAGGAAGGCGTTGGTGTCGTGCTCCTGCTTCAACGCCTGCAGCACGATCGGAGGCGCGCTCGCCATCAACGGTTCCAGGTTGGTCGTAACCGCCAAAGGACGGCCTTGCGGATTATAGACAGCAAGCCCAGCCAGATGTTCGCGATTGGCAAATTGCTGGACCGTACGCTGCAGCGTTTGCGGAGCATCCCGTTCCAGATCCCGCTCCACATTTCTTCCCAGACTTTCTCCCAGCAACTCGGCGCGATGTTCCAGGTCCCGGCGCATGGCACGCGTCGACAGTAGCGCCTGGTAGTAGGACGAGCACAGCGATACCAGCGTAACCCCGATGATGAGCGAGATGATCAGGCGAGCGCTTAATAATCGCATCTACACATCCTCAAACCTGAGAGAACCGCTCAGCGCTGGAAACGAACGAACTTCTGTGCCATTCCGAACTGAGCAGAACAATCGGGGCTTCTGGCGACACGACTACTGCGTCACCTCGAGCAGCGCTAGACGAAGAAATTTCCACAACCTAATTACTCTATTGGACGCAAAAATCCGAGCTTGGATCCTTTGTCAGCTTCATTCTGAAGACGGGAACAGGAAAAAGGTTGCACAGAGCTTGCCAAACGATAAATCCTTGCTTCTGAAAGGATTAGCGCCCGCTCCGTTGCGGCGGGGAATGTAATTCTTTCCCCGGTCTGTACGAGAAAGCCTGATGTCATAACCCGTTCATTTCCTGATCCTTCACAAACTTCCGCAGGAATATATACTGCGTCGGGCTGGTTGGTGGATAAATCCGTCCAGCGGTTGACTTCACCGCAATGGGCTCGGATAGAATCGGGGTCTATTCTCGATTTGCACGCATTCTACGATACGGAATTCGCCAAACGAAGGAGCAAGCATGAGCAAAGTTCGAGTTCTCGTCGGGACCAAAAAGGGCGCATTCATCCTTACCTCTGACGGCAAACGCGAGAAATGGGACGTAAACGGTCCTCACTTCGCGGGTTGGGAGCTCTATCACCTCAAGGGCTCACCCGCGGACCCCAATCGCATCTATGCATCCCAAACCAGTGGATGGTTCGGGCAGGTTATTCAGCGCTCCGACGACGGCGGCAAGACCTGGCATCAGCCTGGGACCCCTCCCGGAGAGACTACCGCTCCAGATGGGATGCAGAAGGGTGAAAGCAACAAGTTCGTCTACGACGTCTCCCCCGAGACCGGAAAGCCGCTCACCACGCACCAGTTTTACGATGGCAAGCAGCATCCCTGGGAATTCAAGCGCGTGTGGCATCTCGAGCCCTCGCTCAGCGATCCCGATACCGTGTACGCAGGAGTTGAAGACGCGGCATTATTCCGCTCGACCGACGGCGGAAAAAACTGGCGCGAGTTGCCCGGTCTTCGCGGGCACGGAACGGGACCGAAGTGGCAGCCCGGAGCCGGCGGCATGTGCCTGCACACCATCATTCTCGATCCGAGCAATCTGGATCGCATTTACATTGCGATCTCCGCTGCGGGAGCGTTTCGCACCGATGATGGCGGCAAGAATTGGAAGCCCATCAACAAAGGGCTTTATTCGAAATATATCCCGGACCCGACCGCAGAGATCGGTCACTGCGTTCACCATGTCGCGATGAATCACACCCGGCCAGGCGTGCTGTTTATGCAGAAACATTGGGACGTGATGCGCTCCGACAACGCGGGCGATCAATGGACCAAGATCAGCGGTAACTTGCCCACTGATTTCGGCTTCGTCATCGGCGTGCATTCGCACGAACCCGAAACCATTTACGTCATCCCCATCAAAAGCGATGGCGAGCACTACGTGCACGAAGGCAAATTGAGAGTCTTCCGCAGTAAAGCTGGCGGTAACGAGTGGGAAGCGTTGACGAACGGTTTGCCGCAGAAGGATTGCTACGTGAACGTGCTGCGGGACGCAATGGCCGTCGACACGCTGGATAAATGTGGAATCTATTTCGGCACAACAGGAGGGCAAGTGTACGTCTCGCCGGATGCTGGCGACTCGTGGTCGCCGATTGTGCGCGATTTGCCGGCAGTTCTGTCCGTGGAAGTGCAAACATTGAAGTAAGCGTCGGCTCTTTGAAAACTCGGCCGTCTTGTCACTTGTGAGGAAAGATCGGACTTGGGAAGGGCACGGCTTAAGCCGTGCCGTCACTCAGGCCGTCAGAAGGGCTTCAGCCCCTGAGGGCAGCAGCGCAGTAACCACAGTGCGCCGCTGATAGACTGACTCCCGCGATGCTATCGTGGGGTTCGATTACAACACACTCAAACACTGGAGAACGAGATGAATCGAACATGGGTTGCGGTTGCAGTGTTGTTGTTGTCATTTGCCGGCACAGCGACGGCGCAGGAAAAGCCACAGGCCGCGCAACCCGGGGCTGCATCTCCTCAACTCGAACTGCGGGTGCGCAAGCTTTGGGAGGCGTTCAAGAACAAAGACAAAGCATCTCTGTCAGCGATACTCGATGACCGGTTTCGCCTATTCGAAGAAGGCCTCAGTGCCATCGGTGACAAGAAGGCGGAAGTCAACGCCGTGGATGACTTCGAACTTCTCAGCTACACGCTCAGCGATTTCACCGTAAGGCCGATCGCGCCGAATGCGGCGTTGGTTACATACATGGCGCAGTACGAGGGCAAATCCGCGGGCGAGACCTCGAAGTCAAAGAGCATCTTTGGAGAGGTCTGGATTCGCGCGGGCAACGAATGGAAAGCTTTCTACATGCAAGAGACCTATGTGAAGTGAAGGTGCGCCTGAGATGCCCGTAACGATTCGAGTCGAGCTTCCGCAGCATCTTCGTACGCTGGCCCACGTCGGCCACGAGGTGCCGATCCAGGTTGAAGGGGCAGTAACCCAACGCTCAGTGTTGGATGCCCTCGAAGCCGCTTATCCCATGCTGCGGGGCGCGATTCGCGACCACGATACCTTGCAGCGGCGCGCTTTTCTGCGCTTCTTTGCCTGCCAGGAGGATCTGACGCACGAACCCCCCGACGCTCCCTTGCCGGAAGCTGTTGCCTCCGGCAAAGAGCCGTTCCTGATTATCGGCGCGATCGCCGGAGGCTAGCAGTAAAGCGATCTGCGTGAGCTAGTTCCCGTGCCAGTGCATCTGCCATCCCAGGTAACGCACGGTCGCTTCGTGCACTGCGGCTGCAGTACTCGAAAAATTCGCCGCCACGTGATGCTCGAATCCGTTCTCGCATATGTAATGCAATAGCTTTTGCAGCCCGCGGATGTGTACCACTCCCACGCCGCCGAATGTATTCAGTGAGTCGTTGGTGAACTGGCCTTCGCCAACATAGCCGCGCATCACACCAGCCGTATCGTCGGTCGAGAAGCGCGCGAAGCTCATTGCCCCCGGCTTTACTCGGCCTACCACGGTGCCGAAGGTATTTTCCTTTCCCACGGTTCCCGCAATGATTTCCTGAAAGTCCATGCGCACGTCCTGGAAGAAATGCTTGGGCAGGTTGCTGCAGTGGAAGCAGACAGCCTTATCCGGATCGTCGCCGTAGTTGTTATTCCAGTCGAGCAGCGCGCTCGGAGTTTCTGAAGCGAGCGCGAGAGCGTGCATGCTCAGCGTGCCGCAAACATCCACTTCACAGGCAGCGGGCAGCAATTTGTTGCTCATCATGCTCATGATGGTGCAGGGGACCACGCCAAAGTATTCTTCCATCGACGTCCAGCACTGAACGGCGCTGATCTGCACATCGGTTTGCGTCATCCAGTCGTCGATCACGTAGCCCAGCTTGGCCATCTTGATGAGGGCGGCATCGGGAACACCACCCGTATTCACGTATTTCCTGATCTCTGCCAGTTTGCCCTGCACACCAGAGTGATCATCTTTCAGGCGGGTGATGCGGCCAAATACTTCCGACAAATCCAAGGTTTCGGTCGAGATGCCGTTTGCTTCCAGCAATTTCTCGCTGTAGCGGACGGTATTAAACGCCGTTGGACGCGCCCCAATACTGCCCACGCGCAGGTTGCGGAACCCATTCACGACGCGGGCGACGGCGGCAAACCACGCCAGATCTTTCTGGAATTCCTCCGAATCCGGACGCACCGTGTGCAGCCGCGTCAGTGAATACCGTATGCCGTACTGCCGCAGGTTATTGCAGGCGGACATCTTTCCACAGAAGCTGTCGCGCCGGTGCAGGATGGTCATCTTCGCGGCGTCGTCTGGCGTGGCTTGCACCAGCACGGGAACGTCGAGCCGCGCCAGCCGCAAAGTATCGGCAATCGCGCGTTCGTCTCCGAAGTTCGGGAGTGAAACGATCACACCGTCGATCCGCTGGCGATTTTTCTGAAAGAGAGCCGCGCAGCGCTTGGCTTCCTCGTGCGTTTCCACGGCGCCATGTTTGCTGTCTTCCGGGCTGAGCACAACCGAATCGATGCCCGCTTTTGCCAGCGCCTGAATCATTTCCTCGCGTCCGGTTTTCGCCAACTGGTCGGGAAAAAAGCCACGATTCCCGATGATCACGCCCATCGTCATTTTCTTTTCCGCCATAAATTTCCTTCTTATCGAATGAAAATCGCTGATCGCTAAGAATTACGTTGTTCCCGTGCCCGCTCGCGAGCGGGGGAATAGCGCAGGCTGAAGAACAAACCGACCATCAGCAAGATCGCCCCCCACCAGATATTTGCGTGCAAGCTGGCAAGCACGACCCGCATCTCCTCGGGCGGCGGATACAGGAGTTCGTAGATTCCCCGGCCGAGAATCACCGCTCCATTCACCGCCAAAGACAGGCCGATGAAGAACCAAATCGACAACGATCCGCCAGATTTCATCGTTCCCTACCAGAAAACAATCTGCAAAATGACGAAGACGATCGCGACCACCGTTCCCCAGAACAAGGGGCTGTGAAGCACGGAAACATGCTCGTCTTTCGGGATCGGCGTCAACCCGTAGACCAGATCCGCCAACTCTGCATCGGACTTCGGCTTTGTCAGGTAGCTGACCATGACCGTCACTGCGACGCAAAGCAGGCAGCTCCAAAGGGCGCGAAACATATTCTGCGCCTGATCCTGCGCCTGTGACGACAAAGCCACATACCGCACCGCGGAGGGATCGATCTTCACCCACGCGTACATTCCGACCGATGACGCCGTGCCCATCAGCAGTCCCCAAAAGCCGGCGGCTGGTGTAGCGCGCTTCCACAGCATGCCCAGAATCACGGTGCCGAACAACGGAGCAATGAAGAAACTGAAAAGCGCCTGCACATAATCCATGATGCTCTGCGCATTCATGACCAGGTACGCGGTGCCGATGCTGACGCCCACGCCGAGCAGCGTGCACCAGCGCCCCATCTTTACCTTGCTTTCGTCGGATGCGTTCTTGTTGATCAGAGCGCCGTAGATGTCGTAGGTCCAAACGGTAGCGAAGGCGCTGACGTTGCCCGCCATTCCCGACATGAAGCCGGCGATGAGCGCGGTGATGCCAAGCCCCAGCAAGCCGGGACCGCAGTAGCGGGCCAGCATCAGGGGCAGTACCTCGTCATAGCTATGCAATCCCTGGGCGCGTCCTGCCGGCGACCATGCCAGATCCCCCGGCACGAGCCGCAGCAGGCTGCCGGTATGCGGATCGCGCAGCAGCGCCAGTCCCAGCAGTCCGGGCAAGATCACGATGAAAGGCACCATCATCTTGAAAGCGGCTCCGATGATGGGGGCGAGTTTGGCCGAGCGCAGATCTTTTGCTGAGAGCACGCGCTGCACCACCAGAAAATCGGTCGTCCAATATCCCATGGAGATTACGGCGCCAAGGCCGAAGACGATGCCGGCCCAGTTGATGCCCATCGGATTGTCGCTGAAGTTGCCGAGCGTCGACCAAAGATGCGTGTACGATCCGGGATTCGGTACGTGCTGCTCGGTGAGATTCTGCAGGATCTTCGCCTGCAGGCCGCTCCAGCCTCCGGCTTCGATCAGCCCGAGAATCGGAATCAGCAGCGCCCCGGCCCAGATCAAAAAAAACTGAAGAACTTCGTTGAAGATCGCAGAGCGCAATCCCCCGAGCGCTACATAAATTGCCACCGTGATCGACGAGACCCAGATGCTGAAATGGATATCCCATCCCAGCACCACGCGCATGACGACGGCCATGGCGTACATGTTGATCCCGCTCATCAGCACAGTCATCAGCGCGAACGAAATCGATGACAAAGCCTGGCTGCCCTGCCCGTAGCGCAACTTCAGATATCCCGGCACTGAATGCGTTTTGCAGATGTGGTAGAAGGGCATCATGACCAGCGCCAGGAAAAGCATGGCGGGGATGGCCCCAATCCAGTACCAGTGCGCTGCGAGGATTCCGTATTTATACGAGTTGCCGGCCCAGCCCATGAGTTCGAGCGACCCCAGGTTTGCCGACAGAAACGCCAGGCCCGCGACCCACGCCGTCATCTCGCGTCCGGCCATAAAAAAGTCTTCCCCGGTATTGGCTTGCCCCTTCAGGTACAACCCAATCGCCAGCACCAGAGCAAAGTAGAAGACGATGATGATCAGGTCGACGGGTGACAGGTGCACCAACGTCGAAGAATTGAACCAGAGCAGAGCGACATTCATCGCGTCTTGGCCTGTCCGTAGTAGGCATTGCGGCCGTGCTTGCGCAGAAAATGCTTATCGTGCAGTTCGCGCGCGAGGGGGCTGGATCCCGCATTGATCAGCAGAGTGTGGTACGCCGTCTTCGCTACGTATTCCAGAATCACCGCATTATGCGCGGCTGACGCCGCCGTCGGGCCCCAGCAAAAAGGAGCGTGTCCGGCCACCAGCACCGCGGGGATCGCATCGGGATCAATTTTTCCAAATGCTCGATGAATGGCTCTGCCGGTTTCCAGTTCGTAATCGCCGGCAATTTCCTCAGCGCTGAGTCGCTTGGTGACCGGCACTGGTCCGTGGAAAGAGTCGGCATGCGTCGTCCCAAAACACGGGATTGGCGTCTCGGCCTGGGCCCAAGCGGTAGCGAATTCGGAATGCGTGTGCGCGACTCCACCAATATTGGGGAAGCGCCGGTATAACTCAAGATGAGTAGGAAGATCGGACGATGGTCGAAGATTCCCGTCAACGATCTTTCCGTCGAGATCCGAGATGACGATATGCTCGGGCGTCAGCTCTTCGTAGGCCACGCCGCTGGGCTTGATGGCTACGAGTCCCTCGCTGCGATCGATGCCGCTGGCGTTGCCGAAGGTATAAAGAACCAGACCACGGCGAACCAGTTCCAGATTTGCGTCCAGCACCTCTTCACGCAGCGTCTTCAGTAGCATGGGGAAAATGCGGATCCTGAATGCCAAATATCAACCGGCAAGTTTGCTATCGCAAGCGTTTACGCACCGGAACATTAAACGCTCCGGAAGCCGTTGTCAAAGGGCGGTTTTGCAATAGGGCACAGGCCCCGCCGGATTTGTCGGCGCGTTACGCCTTGTGAGGAGGCGCGCAGGAATGATACAGGTTTCGAAGGATCGCCCTAAATCTGATAATCGATGTCTTCCATGATGTGCTGTAAGGCGGCGGAGAACGGTTCGCTGTTCTCTTCGAAGCCTTCCAGTTTCCGCACCCGCGCGCGCAACTTTTCCACCTCGGAAGCCACGGCCGCCAGCGCTTCCGATAGCGGATCGTTGATCTGCTTGGGATCGGTGATCACCACACGCTTTCCTTCACGAAAGATGATGTGCCCGGGGACGCCAACGACGGTGGAATTGTCCGGCACATTGCGCAGCACGACCGAGCCGGCTCCGATGCGGCAGTTCTTCCCGACGATGATGTTGCCGAGAATTTTCGCTCCGCCGCCGACAACCACGTTATCTTCCAGAGTCGGATGCCGCTTCCCGTGCTCCTTGCCCGTGCCGCCCAGAGTGACTCCCTGATACAGGGTTACGTCGTCACCCACGATCGTGGTCTCGCCAATCACGACTCCCATGCCGTGGTCGATAAATAGACGGCGGCCGATCTTCGCTCCGGGATGAATCTCAATCCCTGTCAGCAAACGCGCGGCCTGCGAGAGCCACCGTCCGGCAAGAAAGAGTCGATGGTTCCACAGCCAGTGATTGACACGATAGAACCAGACGGCATGCAGTCCGGAATAACATAAAAATACTTCCAGGCGAGACTTGGCCGCGGGGTCATGCTCAATCACATTGGTGACGTCTTCGCGAATTAGCGAGAGCAGATGCGGCATGGAGATCAAAAACTTCAGCCCGGGAGCTGCGCTGTAGGAATCTGCATCGCCTTCTCCCGCAAATCCTGAAACAGAATACTGCTGAGATAGCGTTCGCCAAACGATGGCAGAATGACCACAATCAGCTTGCCGGCGTTTTCCTTGCGTTTCGCTACCTGCAAAGCCGCCACCACCGCGGCTCCTGACGAGATCCCAACGAACAATCCTTCCTCGAGCGGAAGCCTGCGCGCCATGTCGATTGCTTCGTCGTTGGTTACGGTGATCACTTCATCGATGTAGTCGCGACGCAGGATGCTGGGCACGAATCCTGCGCCGATCCCTTGAATCTTGTGTGGCGCGGGCTTTCCGCCGGAAAGAACCGCGCTGTCGGCAGGCTCCACGGCGACCGCTTTGAAGGATGGCTTCTTCGGTTTGATGTATTCGCAGATGCCGGTGATGGTGCCGCCGGTGCCGACGCCTGAGATCAGAATATCGGCGCGGCCGTCCGTGTCGTTCCAGATTTCGGGACCGGTCGTCTCGAAGTGAATTTTCGGGTTCGCGGGATTGTCAAATTGCTGCAGCATGTAGCTGTTGGGCGTGCTGGCGAGAATTTCTCTTGCCTTCAGAATGGCGCCAGTCATCCCGCGCGGCCCAGGCGTGAGCACGATTTCCGCTCCAAATGCGAGCAGCAGCACGCGCCGTTCCAGGCTCATGGTGTCGGGCATGGTCAAAATCAACTTGTAACCTTTCACGGCAGCCACGAATGCCAAGCCGATCCCCGTATTGCCGCTGGTCGGTTCGACCAGTACGGTTTTGCCCGGTTGAATTTTGCCGGCGCGCTCCGCCTCGGTAATCATGCTGACGCCGATGCGGTCCTTCACGCTGGCCAGCGGATTCTGGCTTTCGAGTTTCGCCACTACTTCAGCAACGCATCCTTCGGTGACTTTGTTCAGCCGCACCAACGGCGTGTGACCAATGAGTTCGGTAATGTCCTTAGCAATGTTCATCATGCTCGTGCTCCAGGGAATGCTACAGCTTACTCTTCGCAAGAGTATTAGAGCAGTAATACTAGCAAGATGATTCACTGGTTGGAAACGAGGCTGGTGCGAAGGGAACTGCTGCCGCCGGACAGGTCAGCGGTGCGTGAGGCCGAAAGTAACGGCTCCGACCGAAGCGCTAATATTTAGCATGGAAACAGCCCGCTCCAGCCGGTGGTGGCCGGTTTTGTGGAGGAAATAGTTAACACTGAGGACTCCAGCAGTCTCGCCGATAAAGTTCAAAGCCAATCCCGCCGTCGAGCGCCCGAAGATGCGAACGATCGGATTCAGTTCCTGGCCGCCACTCTGCAGATTGGAGCGGGTCACGGCGAAATCTGCGCCATTCAGAGCGGCGGCCGCGAGAAAGAGTGCTCGATTCTGCGCGTCCCAGAATTTGTGCTCAGGCATGGCGATGGGTGATTTCGCCATAATCGGCGCCGCTCGATCCACTGCAGGAATAGGTGCCTCGAGGTCAGGTCCCTGCGCGAACGAATTTGGACAGAGCGCAAAGGCTGCGAGCAGCGCGAACAGGCTTCCGCGAACTACATTAGAAAACTGGTGACAGGTCATGAGTGCTTGCCGTTGTGGCGAAGCACTATGGGAGGGGGCAATCGCGCGGCCACGAATCGAAGATTAGAATCGCTGCAAATGACTGGGAAGTGGCCTCTTAGCTTCCCTTTCTCATGAGAATCGCGCAGGCGTGTGCACCAATTTGCAACCGGCCGTCCATCATTTTGCTTCTTCGGAGCAAATGCACCGGCCGTTATTTTTTGAACACAAACCCGCCCTTCATCACGAAGGATACATTTTGCAGGACTGAGACGTCCTGCAGCGGATCGCCAGGCACAGCGACGACGTCAGCCAAGTACCCGGCCTCAAGGGAGCCAATCTGCCCATCCCAGTCCAGCAATTTTGACCCATGGAGTAGATCCGCTTGCAGAACGGCCAAAGGAGACATGCCGTACTTGACCATGAGCACGAATTCACGAGCTTGCGTGCCGTGAGGAAACGGGCCCACATCCGATCCAACCGCCATGGGCACTCCGGCTGCGACCTGCTTCCTAAACTCTTGCGCCTTCAGGTCGAGCACCTGGTGTTCGCGCGCGCTCTGCTCGGGATTGGCCGCGTGCTCAGCGAAGTATTCGAAGATCGTGAACGTCGGGACCGCATAAATTTGTTTTTCTTTCATGAGGCGAATCGTCTCGTCACTCAACTGGTCGGCATGATCGATGGACGCGACGCCCGCCTGCGCGGCATACAGCGTTCCAGGTTCCCCGGTTGCGTGGACGGCCACCCGCCTGCCCAGACGCGCCGACTCTTTCACCGCTGCTTCCAACTGTGATTCGGTGTACTGATACGGCGTCGAGAGTCTTCCGTCTTTCACGGAATCTGCGCCCGTCTCGTAAATCTTGATGAAGTCGGCTCCTTCCTTGAATTGCTGGCGCATTATGGCGACCAGTTCGTCCGAGTTATTGGCGTAATTTGCGTTGGGCAAAACGCGCTGCTCGGGGTTGTAGCCAATCGCGTCCTCGTGGCCGCCGAGGATATTGATCGCGTTTCCACTGATGCGCAGCCGTGGACCAGGGATACGGCCTTGATTGATTGCATCCCGGACCGCGCTGTCGGCCGACCCGGCCCCCTCGGTCCCCATATCCCGTTCCGCGGTAAATCCTGCCATCAGGTCATCGCGCGCCGCCAGCGTAGCCGTGATCGTGCGCTGCGGCACCGACTCCTCGACGGTCTGCAGATCTTCGGCTCCGGGATGCAGGAACAGGTGAACATGCGCGTCGATCAGCCCCGGAAGCAGGGTGCGATCCCCAAGATCGAGAACCTCCGCTCCGGTGGGATGCTTTACTAACTCGCCAACTTCAACAATGCGATCTCCCTGAACCAGAATCTCGCCCGGCTTGATGATTCGCCCGGTTTTGACTTCCAGGAGTCGTGCGGCATGGAGAACGATGGCATGAGCTGAGGGATCTGCAGATTGCCCCGAAGCGGTGACGAGCAAAACGGACGAACAGAAAAGCGCGAGAACGACGTTTCGGTAGGCCATATCGCCCGCGATGGTATCACCGGGCTCCCGGCGGCGCCAGACGAACTGTCCGCATTTTAGTGATTCGAATCACAGAAAGCGGTGCACTTGGTCACAGGGAAATCCGCGTTCCGACGGTCAAACTTGATTATCGGATATGAACGATTTTGGGGTGCTCACGAATCGCAAGCGGGCCTTGATTGCGCTTATCCACTCAGTTGCGTTTCTGGGAATCGCGACCCACGGCTTTATCTCTCCAAAGGCAGGCGTTTTGCACGGGCAGGGGGCTACGGCCGACTTCATACTCATTGCGATTTATCTGGTTGTGGCCTCCATTCTCGCCTGGCTGGTCAGTCTTTCGCGTTGTGCGAGGGAGCGCGTCTATTTTGCATTTTGCGCGAGTAGCGCGACCTTTGGCTTGCTGCGCAGCATCTTCGGAGACCCCGCGATTCCCGCCGCTCAGTACATGCGCGTGGTCATGCTCAGCTCCGCTGTTGTGGTGGGCACGCTGATTTTCCGTTCCTTCTCTCGCCCGGTCCCGGAGCAAGCTCTTTCCGAGTAGCCTTCCCCCAAATGAAAAGGCCGCCCAGGATCTTCTCTGGGCGGCTCTCCTCATGAGTTCGGGCGAGGCTTGATGCCCCACTAGGACAGGAAGAATTCTTTGGTCAGCACAGCCCAATCCTCATTGGGAAGATGTGCGGTGATGTCGTCGACGGCCACGCCGCCATCCTGCGCCAGAGCTCCAGCCATTGCCGGGATGCGATTTTGCAATTGCAGAGCGGCGCTTTCAGTCCAGAGCCGCGCCAGCGTTCCGCCCAGCAGGTTGCGGAAATTCAGCTTGGAATCGGGAGCCTGCACGGTGACCAGCCAGCCTTCGCCGTACGGATCTTTGCGCGCCAGTTCCGGATTCTTCACCACCGCCTCGTTCACGTCGGTGATGGTGCCTTCGATCGGCGAAACCATGTCGACGGATTTGCCATCGCGGAAGATCGTCCAAATCTTTTGTCCCTGGCGGACCCAGCGGCCGCGCTGCGGAAGAGCGATGTTTTCAATCTTGCCGATCAGCTTCGACGCGAAATCGTCCATGCCGACCCGCACCAGTTCGCTGCTCTCGCTCAGGGCCCAGGTATGCCCGGCGTGATAACGAACATTCTCTGGAACCTGGAAGCCTGCCACCATCGCCGGAACGACGTGGGGCGCCGCTTCTCGAATTGCATGCACCAAAACAGGTTGCTTCGCCGTTTGCTTCTGGCCGCGAACATAATCAATCAGTAGGAAGATTGCGAATGTCATCAGTACCATGATCACTGTCATAAAACCACCTCGCCCGGAGTGCCTTTTCACTTTCAGGCCACTCACACTTTGCTAAAGGCAATCGCCGGACCAAACCGCAAGGCACGGTTACGAGCCCGCTCTTGAAAGCCGCATCTGTAATTGTTTCAATGAGATGCAAGCGAGACGGCCTTGCGGCAAAGAAACGCTGCACAGAAACTCATCACAGCTCTGTGATGAGGTTTGCAACACGTAAGCGAGCGTTCAACGCCTCGAAACGTGGATGTTCCGACCAAAAGCTCCGTGGGATCAACGGGTTACGGCCCCACGCAGGCGCTGATGTAATCCGCATCGTAGCTTGATGCGAAATGCAACTCGTTCCCGTCATGTGTAAGTGTTGCAAAACCCTGTTGATGGCCATCACTCGTAAGGGTGATAGCGGTCACGGCTGAGTTGTTCCTAATTGTTGAAACTATCAGCTGTCTGAAGCTGCTGAATTTCGCGACAGCCCCCGATCTGATGAGGTAAGCAGCTTGTGCGCGGTCCGATTGCCGTCCCCGGTCACGTCGGTAATCGCTCCTTTTTCCTCATTCAGCTCCAGGCGTCGGTCGAAAGGATTCCCGAAACGGTTTTTCCGCTCGAAAAACCGGATCGGAGGAATATTTCATGAGCAAAGCACTTTTATATGATGCCACGATTTGCATCGGCTGCAAGCAGTGCGAGCAGGCTTGCGCCACACAAAACAACCTCTCCTACGACGACACTATCGCCGCCGAGGAATTTCAATCCGCACACAAGCTGACTTGCATTCTTACCCGGAATGACAAGTTCATGCGCCGGCTCTGTATGAACTGTGAGGATCCTACATGCGCTTCGGTTTGCCCGGTCGGCGCTCTCAAGAAGACCGCTCTGGGTCCAGTCACTTACGATCCGTCCAAGTGCATGGGATGCCGTTACTGCATGGTCGCCTGCCCCTTCAGCGTTCCGAAATATGAATGGGGGAAACTGTTTCCCAAAGTACAGAAATGCGTCATGTGTCCCGACCGGGTTGCGCAAGGCAAGCAGACCGCTTGCGCCGAGATCTGTCCCACTGGTGCCACGAAGTTTGGCGAGCGCAACGATCTGATTGCCGAGGCGCAACAGCGCATCCGCGACAACCCCGGCAAATATGTGGATCACATCTACGGTTTCGATGAAGTCGGCGGCACGTCGGTGCTGCTGTTGTCGTCCGTTCCCTTTGAATCTTTCGGATACCGTACCGACATTTCCAAGGATCCCATGCCCATGCTGACCTACCGTGTCCTTTCGCATATCCCCGACTTTGTTCCGCTGGGCGGCATGGTGCTGGGCGGAGTCTGGTGGATCACCCATCGTCGCGAAGAAGTAGCGCTCGCGGAAGGCCGCGAAGCCGAAAACGCAAAGAAAAATGGAGGAAAGCGATAATGGCCCGCACCACAAGGTTCCGGCTCACGTTCTGGAAGCTAGTCTTCGCCTTTCTGATGGCCGCCGGCCTCTATGCCACCTTCATACGCTTCACGCAGGGCTTGGGCGCCTCCACTCACTTGAGCGACCGGTTCCCCTGGGGAATCTGGATCAGCTTCGACGTTCTCTGCGGCGTGATGCTTGCCGCCGGTGGATTCACCCTTACCGCCGCGGTTCATATTCTGAATATCAAACGCCTGCACTCGATCATTCGCCCGACCATTCTGACCGCATTCCTCGGATACATCCTGGTCTGCGCCGCTTTGATGTACGACTTGGGCAAGCCCTACAACATATGGCATCCGCTCATCATGCGAAATCCGCACTCGGTCATGTTTGAAGTGGCTTATTGCGTGATGCTCTATACGACGGTTCTGGCGCTAGAGTTTTCGCCCATTGTGCTGGAACGCTTTCATATGGAAAAGCCGTTGAAAGTGGTGAGAGCCATTTTGATCCCGCTCGTGATCTGCGGCGTGATTCTCTCGACCCTGCATCAATCTTCCCTGGGCACGCTCTATCTCATCGTCCCCGAGAAGCTGCATCCGTTCTGGTACAGCCCGCTGTTGCCGGTGTTCTTCTTCCTCTCGGCGATTGCCGTGGGATTGGCCATGACCATCTTTGAATCGTCCCTGAGTTCCAAGCATTTCGGCCTGCAACTGGAATTACCCGTGCTGCAGGAGCTTGGACGAGTCCTCGTAGTGGTGTTGGGAGTTTATGGAATTCTCCGCCTTGAAGATCTGGCGAATCGCGGCGCGCTGAAGCTGGCGTTCCATCGCGGATATGAAACTTACTTGTTCTGGCTGGAGATCTTGCTGGGGATCATTCTGCCTTTGGTTCTGCTGGTGCAGCGTCGCGTGCGGAACAGCGCCAACGGCTTATACTTCGCCGCCGTGCTGGTGGTACTCGGCTTCATCACGAACCGGATGAATGTCAGCATCACCGGCTTTGAAGGCTCGACGGGCGTGCGTTATTTCCCCAAGTGGAGTGAACTGGCGGTCACCGGCATGATCATCGCTGCCGGCTTCGCGCTGTTTGGACTGGCAGTAAAGTATCTACCCATCTTTCCCAAGGAAGAAGTCGTTCCGGAGCAGGTATTCGACCCGGATTCTGCACTTGCGGTAGGTTCGGCGGTGCTGGAGCATGCAGGAGATTGAACCCAGTCGCGGGCGGTGGTTCCGTGTATCGCACAGCCTCAGCACGAAACTGAATGTTCTATTGCTGAGCGCCATGGTGGCCATCTTCGGCCTGCTTGGGTATCTCAATGTTCGCTTGCATCGCCAGCACTTGGAGCAGAACACACTGCTCAGTGCTGAACGCATTAGCGACGCGATCAAGCGCGGCACTACCGATTACATGTTGCGTAACGATCGGCAGGGGATGCACAACTCCATCCAGGCCGTGGCGGCGGAGCCAGGGATGGAAAGGATCCGAATCTTTGACAAGGATGGACGAATCACCTACTCCACCGATCCGTCAGAGCAGAATCATGTTGTCGATAAGAGCGCCGAAGCCTGTTACGGCTGCCATGCCCAATCCCAGCCGCTGGCGCGGCTCAATCGTCCTGACCGGTTCCGGATCTACCGCAACGCGAGTGGGACCCGCGTGCTGGGCATCATCACTCCCATCGAGAACCAACCGGCATGCGCAAACGCGCCCTGCCATGCGCATCCGGCGGAACAGCAGATCCTTGGTGTGCTTGATACCAACGTTTCCCTCGCCCAGGCGGATGTTCAGCTCGCGGAAAGTAGCCGCCGCATGAAGGTCTACACCGCCTGCGCGCTGCTTCTGATCATGGTGCTGAGCTGGTTCTTCATATGGCAGGTTGTGGCCCGGCCCATCAGGGCGCTGAAGCGTGCGACCGAACACATCGGTTCCGGCAATCTGGGATATCAGATTCAAGTGCGCTCGGAAGATGAAATTGCCGAACTCGCCCGCTCCTTCAACGAGATGAGCAGCCGGCTGGCATCGGAGCACAACCAGAATCTAGCTTGGACTCATACCCTGGAAGAGCGAGTCGACCAAAAGACTCGCGAGCTCACGCGAGCTCACGAGCACGCTCTGCAGACCGAGAAGATGGCATCCATCGGCAAGATGGCTGCAGTGCTCGCCCATGAAGTCAACAATCCGCTGTCGGGCATCCTTACTTACGCCAAGCTTCTGCGCAAGTGGATCGATCGCGAAGATGGCGGGCAGAGTCGCCGCGGTGAAATCTGCGACTCCCTCGATTTGATTGCCTCCGAGAGCCGCCGCTGTGGCGATCTGGTGAAAAATCTGCTCACGTTCTCCCGCACCACGCCGATGAACCTGCAGCCCACGGACATCAATCACGTGATCGAACAGTCTTTGCGGCTGGTTCAGCACCAGATCGACCTGGCAGCAATTCAGGTGCAGCCGCACTTCGAAGCGGATTTGCCGCCGGTGCGATGCGACGCCGCTCAGATCGAGCAGGTCCTGCTCGCCTTGGTCATGAACGCAATCGACGCCATGCCGCAGGGAGGAAATTTGTGGATCATCTCGTCGTCCGTCGATCATCGCGTGCAAATCATCGTGCGCGACGACGGTAGTGGAATTCCCGCGGAGATCCTGCCCAGAATTTTCGAACCCTTCCTGACCACGAAGGAGACAGGACGAGGCGTGGGGCTGGGCCTCGCCATCAGCCACAGCATTCTGGAACGACACAACGGAACTATCGAAGTCCAGTCCGAGGTCGGCCGCGGCACTACCTTCACAGTTACTTTGCCGTCGGATGTCGAAACGAGAAAGACAGAAGCGCCGCCGGCTGCCGAAATTACCGCGAGCTACAGCGGGAGGTGAGCAGAGTGGAATTACAAGGCAAATTGCTGATCGTGGATGATGAACTCAGCGTCCGCGATTCTCTAGGGAAATGGTTTCGCGAAGAAGGATACGAGGTTGGGACTGCGGAAAGCGCGAGCGATGCGCTGACCCGGATGGCCGAGAACAAGTGGGACGTTGCGCTGCTCGACATTAAGATGCGCGGCACCGACGGCATTGAATTACAGCGGCGCCTGCATGAACTGGATTCCGACCTCATCGTCATCATGATGACTGGCTACGCGTCGGTGGAAACCGCCGTCACTGCGCTCAAAAATGGAGCTTACGATTATGTAAGCAAGCCGCTCGATCCGGACGAAATCGCTCACCTGGTGAAGAACGCATTGGCCCACCACCGGGCGGAGAAGGAAAATGTCCGCCTGCGCGAGACGGTCGCGGAGGTCACGAGCCCCGGCGAACTCGTCGGAAAAAGTGCGGCGATGCGCAAAGTCGCCGAAGCCATTGAAACGGTCGGTCCAACCGACGCGAATGTCCTGATCACGGGCGAGAGCGGTACCGGCAAAGAATTGGTGGTCCGCGCCATTCATGCTGCCAGTCTGCGCCGCTTCCATCCTCTGGTCGCAATCCATTGCGGGGCTCTGACGGAAACGCTGCTCGAAAGTGAACTATTCGGACACGAGAAAGGGTCGTTCACCGGCGCTCAATACCGCAAGAAAGGCAAGTTCGAAATTGCGGAGGGAGGAACGGTTTTCCTCGACGAGATCGGCGACATCAGCCTGAAGACGCAGACCGACCTGCTGCGGGTTCTGCAGGAACGCGAGATCACCCGCGTTGGCGGAAACCAGGTCATCAAAGTGGATTTCCGCTGCGTGGCTGCCACCAACAAGAATCTCGAACAGATGATCGAGGAGGGCACGTTCCGTCCGGATCTGTTTTACCGGCTGAACGTCTTCCGCATCGAACTGCCAGCGCTGCGCGAACGGCGCGAAGATATTCCCTTGCTGGCCGAACATTTCGTACACAAATTTGCGCTGGCGATGAACAAGCACATGACCCGCATTTCGCCGGCCGCGATCCAACAACTGCAGCAGCAGCCTTGGATGGGCAACGTACGCGAGCTGGAGAACGCCGTCGAGCGGGCGATGGTGGTGGCGCAAGAGCCAGAAGTGCGCGAGCAGGATTTCATCTTCAAGCAGCCCGGTCCGGTTATACCAGCCGGCAAAAGCCTGGACGAAGTGGAGCGCCTTCACATCCTGCAGGTTCTCGAGGAGTGTGGCGGCAACCAGAGCCGAGCCGCCGAGGTGCTCGATATCGATCGCGTCACACTGCACCACAAGTTGAAGCGTTACGGCTGGAGCCGCGCTACGGCCGAAAGCAGAGTATAAAACGCAGGCTGCCTTCCATGAACCTCGTTCACCTGCTTCCGGTCGGTACCATCGATCTTGCCCTGCTGCAGGATCTTTGCGTTGCAATCCCCAAACATTTGAACGTGGAGTGCAAGATTGCCTCGTTCACCCTGGATCCTGCTCCGACGTATCATCCCGAGCGGCAGCAATTTCATTCTTCGGAAATCCTGCAACGGATGTACGCTCTGCTGCAGCCTCGTGACTGGCGCCTTCTCGCCGTGACCGATATCGACCTCTACATTCCGATCTTGAAATACGTGTTTGGCGAGGCCCAGGTCGGCGGGCCGTGCGCGGTGGTGTCCACATTTCGCTTGCGGCAGGAATTTTATGGTTTGGATCGCGACGATGCTCTGCTGCGGGAGCGCCTGCTGAAAGAATGCGTGCATGAGTTAGGGCATACTCTCACCCTACGGCACTGCCAGGATTACCGCTGCGTGATGGCTTCTTCTCATGCGGTCGAGTGGATTGATTTGCGGGAGAGCGTGCTGTGTGAAGCTTGCCGGTCCCAGGTAGAAGGCCGATTGCGCGGCACAAAGGACGCATCCAACCCAAAATTCTCGTTGCCGTAGTACACTTTTCGCCATGATGCCGGGACGTTCCTCGCTTGCATATCTATTTGTTCTTGTTGTGACCATCAACGGATTACTTCTCGCTCAGACAACTGCTTCGAAGCACAAGCCCGGAGTGCAAGAGCAGCCGTTCGGCACGAGGGAGGGGAGGCCAGTTAACTTGTATACGCTCACGAACTCTCATGGACTTGAGGTCCATGCCATGAATTACGGCGGCATCATTCTGTCCATTCGTGTTCCCGACCGCAAAGGCCAGTTCGCGGATGTCGTTCTCGGCCACGACACGATGGAGGGTTATATTCCGAATCCGCCTTACATTGGCGCGATTGTCGGACGATACGCGAACCGGATCGCGAACGGCACCTTCACGCTCGACGGCAAGACCTACACCTTGCCCAAGAACGACGGCCCCAACACACTGCATGGCGGCACGATGAGAACCTTCGACAGAGTTGTGTGGGATGGCGAGCCGCTGAAGAACAAGACCGGCGTTTCCTTTACTTATCTCAGCAAGGATGGCGATGACGGCTTTCCCGGCAACCTGAAAATCAGAGTTACTTACACTCTCACCGAGTCCAACGAGCTCATTCTGGATTACGAAGCTACCACCGATAAAGCCACGCCCATTAATGTGACCAACCACAGCTATTTCAATCTGAAAGGTGAAGGAAACGGCGACATCTTGGATCACGAAATCATGATCAACGCCGATCGCTTCACGCCGGTCGACAAGAATCTCATTCCCACCGGGGAACTCCGTCCCGTGAAGGGCACGCCCCTCGATTTCACAACGCCAACCAGAATCGGCTCGCGGATTGACGACAATTACGAGCAACTTGTTCTTGCACACGGCTATGACCACAACTTCATCGTCAACCGGAAAGGTGCTGGTCTGACGTTAGCCGCGCGTGTCTACGAGCCCACGAGCGGCCGCGTTCTGGAAGTCTCCACCACTCAACCAGCAGTGCAGTTCTACACGGGCAATTTTCTGGATGGCACGATCGTCGGGAAGGAGGGGCACGTGTACAAGCGTCGCTATGGATTTTGCCTGGAGACGCAGCACTTTCCGGATTCGCCTAATCATCCAGATTTCCCGAGCACGATCCTTAGGCCGGGAGAAACATTCCATCAAATTACGGTGTTTAAGTTTTCCGCCAAGTAATGATCGGATCACACGAGTGGAGAATCCGCTGGGGAACCGGTTGCGAGCCTACTCTGCCCGCAACTCTTCCGACAGCGCCTTTTGGACTTGCCTCTGATGTTCCGCGCTGAGCTTGCTGCCAGACGCGGTCAGATAAAAAGTATCAATCGCCATCTGCCCTTCGGTGTCGATCAGGGCAATCTCAATATTGCATTCCTGGTCCGATAAGCAAGATGCAATGCGATGCAACAGGCGCGGGCGATCCTGAGCGATCACTTGCACCAGAGTACTTGTCGCCGAGCAGGAGTCATCGAATTCGATCTTGGTCTCTACTTTGACCTTGGCGATCGCGCCTTTCTCAGACCGCTGCCGATCGCGCAGCATCTTCTCCAGATCGGCTTCGCCGAGCAATACGTTCGCGACGCTTCGCTTGAACCGATCCCATTCCGAAAGATTGAGTTCCAGAGTCCGAAACCGGTCGGTGAAGAAAAGCGTGTCGACAACAGTGCCCGCCTGGTTCGAGAAGGCGTTGGCCTTCACAATGTTCATGCCCCATGCGGCCAACACGCCTGCTAGCTTGGAAAAAAGGAACGGACGATCTCTCGTCAGCAGCGTCAGCTCATACCAGTGGCGGCCGCGTTTTAGTTCCACTTGAACGGGATCGTTCCCCAGTTCGTCCGCCATTTGCAGGTGCCGCATCACTTCTTCGGCGGTATGCACCAGCAGATATCTTTGCGGGAATCCCTCCAGAAAACCTTTGAACTTGCTCCCTGTGACTGGCGCCAAAGACCGGAGGCGCGCAAGTTTCTCGTCATTCACATCGGTGTGGACGCGCTGGTCGGCGCTGCGGTTCAAATGATTCTCGGCCGCGATGTAAAGCTGCCACACGTTCTCCGCCTTCCACGGAGTTAGCGCTTCCGGATTCACCGCCTTGATGTCAGCATAGGTGAGCAGGCATAGCATTTTGAGCCGCTCCGGCGTGCCCATCTTTTCCGCGAACGCCGCGACCGTAGCCGGATCGAAGATGTCGCGCCGCAATGCTGCCGACAGCTCCAGGTGATTCGCAATCAGAAAAAGCACCTCGGCCCGCTCCTTGGGATCTACGTCGAGCCGATCCATGGCCCGGTTGGCAACCTCGAGGCTGGCTTCCACATGATTGCCGTTGGGAATGCCTTTGCCGGTATCGTGCAGCAGCAGCGCCAAGTAGAGCAACTCCGGATTTTCCAATTCACTCAGCAGCTCCGCGTAGCGCTTGTCCCACTCCGATTGCGACTGCTTCAAGCGGTGCAGACTCTCGATCGCCAGGAAGGAATGCTCGTCCACGGTGAAGCGATGATAGAAATCGCGCACGACGAGCGAGTCGATCAGCTTCAGTTCCGGCAAAAGCAGCGTCAGGAGCCGAAGAGATTGCATGACGCGAAGCGCATCGGCGGCATGGGGCTGGAGAAGCGTTTCCTGCAGATAGAGCCACAACTCCGCTCCTCGCGGCGGAGTGGCGGCCAATGCCGGAAGGGCTTGCTCGATGCGGTATTCGGTAGTCGCGCTCAGCTTCAATCCGTGGTGGGCCATGAAATGAAAAAGACGAAGCAACACCTCTGGATCCTGCAACGCTGAGGGCTGTTGCAGGAAGATCAGGCCATCGACGACCGAAAAATCCGCGTTCGTCAGCCGCGATCGCCAACTCTGCACCTGACGGTACAGGGCGGACCAGGCTTCTGGGATCTCCTCGAGCAATTGGGTCACCGTGCGCTGTACGGCCCGTGCATGCCCGAAGTAAATCCGCATCCAGTCGGCGGGGGAAAGCTCCGCAGCATCGGCCGCGCTAATCTTGCGAGCGGCGGCAGCAGACTGCGCTTCCCAGCTCAGCGTGTTGTCGTCGCGACCATGGCGGAAGTGGAGAAAGCATCGCGCCGACATCAGAAAATCCAGCGCCGATTCCAACTGCTTGCGCACGGGAGGCCGCAGCGAACTTGCACCAGGCCAGTCATGCAGCTTGTCCATCGCCGAAATCAGGGCCAGCCAATTCGCTACGTTGCAGTCGCGCAAGCCTCCCGGAGCTTCTTTTATATTTGGCTCGAGGTGATAGAGCGTCATGCCGTACTTCCCATGGCGCTCCCGCGTAACTTCCGCGAGTCCCTGCAAGAGGGCTTTGGATTCCCGCATCACGAGCTTGGGAATGACTTTGTCGTGCAGGCGCCCGAACAAGTCGCGATCCCCGGCTAGATAGCGCGAGTCCAGAAGAGAGATCGTGAATTCAGTGTTGTTGGCGTCGTAGCGATCGCACTCAGCGAGCGTGCGCGAGGCCGGGCTCAGCTTGAGCCGCAGATCCCAGAGTTCCTGGGAGAAGCGCCGCACACGATCCTTAAACGCCTGTTCCGCGTCGCGATCGCTGAAGAGAAAGAGAAGATCTATATCGGAATAGGGGAACAGCCAGCCGCGGCCGAAGCCTCCCGTCGCTGCCAGCGAAATATTGGCAGGCTGGCCTTCATCGCGTGAAAAAATCTCCTGCCAGAGCTTCGCCAGAATCTCTGCGACCAGTGCTGTGCGTCGAGCTACCGCCGCTCGGCCGTCGCCCGTGGCCTCAAAGTCCTGCTGGATCCGGGCAGACGCGTCGTTGATGGACTCCCGTAGTTCGCCGATCATGGAGGACGCCGCCATCGTCAAAGTCGCCGGTCTTCGCCACATCCGTACCTGGAGGAGACCGCAGGCTCCGTGTCAAATGCTTCCCGGTCGCGTCCAACCAGCCAGGATTCGCTCTGCCCCATGGTTCCTCGCACAACCCGGCTGCGGTTTTTATAACGCCCCTTCGCCACGCTCGTCATTGCGAATGCGGATGGCCTCATCCACGCGCGACAGAAAAATCTTGCCATCGCCGATTTTCCCCGTGCGCGCCGCCGCGAGAATGGCTTGCACCGCCTTGTCGACCAACCCGTCCGGCAGGACCATCTCCAGTTTGGTCTTCGGGATAAGATCCACGCTGTATTCGCGGCCGCGATAGACTTCGGTGTGCCCCTTCTGGCGGCCATGACCTCGAACCTCAAGGACAGTCATGCCTTCCACGCCAATTTCGTGCAGCGCAGATTTCACCGCTTCCAGCTTGGAGTTCTGAATGACCGCTTCGATCTTCGTCATGATGTTTATAAGTCCTGTTCTGCGTTTTTCACACCGCAGCGGCCAAACTCTGGCTTGAATCACTGCCGTTTGCGGCGTTCTCCAATATTAGCCCTCTTTTCTGGGGCTTGAAGAGGCCCAGGCGCTGCCATTTCCTCCCTGCTGTGACGCCTCAATGTATCGTCCGGCTTACGCTGCCGGAAATTGAAACTATTTATCGGAGCTATCAGGTTTTATTATTCAAGTCTCAGCATCCGCGCGGTGACTACAGGGTTTCACCGATGGTCCGTAGATAGAAGTGCGTAGATACTCAATCCTGGCAAGATTCGGAATCTGAAAAATTTGCTTAAGTCAGGCTGCTACAGGAGCAAGCGGAGGGTATGAGTTGTGTCCACGGAAAAAGCTAAAGCGAGTACGACGCTCCCAGGAAAAGTAGAAAAGGTTATCAATCCTCACCCATTTAGTGGAGAGCCCGAAAAGGCGCAGATCGCCGTCGAGGGCGCCGACCACTTATACCGGGAGATCCGGGTTCCCAATCGACTAGTGGACGACAATGGTCACAAGGTGAAGCTGCAAGAGGGTGCGGAGGTCGACGTTAAGATCGAGGCGGATGAAGTCGTCACCCACAAACTGGCTGGCGCAGACGAAACCAGCAACCCTTCCAAACGCCGTCCTTCTTAGAGGGCGCCATTTTTAGAGGGGCCATTACAGCCTCTCGTCTATTCTCCTGTGCTTATCGGCCCGGCGTTTTGGGCGGTTCTTGCGGCACAGTAGGCTTAACGAATTTCGCATCGTCGACCGGCACGTTCTGCTTCAGTTCCGCAATCTGAATCGTGAACCGTCCACTGGGCCTCGCCAGAGTCCAACGATACGGAACCTTCACTCCGTCAACCTCGCGATAATCGGCATAATCGATCTGCGTGGGAAGCCATCCCAGCGCTGTTTCGCCGTACCGGACAAGCCGAACGAGCAGCCCGGAATGCTGATCAAAGTACAACTCGATCGGCGGCTTGCCCTCGCGCTGCCCCACCACCTCATAAGTCGCATGAGTGTCGATCTTCTCGGATTCTCGCACCTCCATCTGGCTGAACATCTGCTTCAAATGCGGGGCCAAATGAAGATCTGCGTCGATGGCTGCTCCGTCCAGATCGCTGCCGTGCATCTCTCGCATCTGGCGTTCTTGCATGCCGAGCCAGCCTTCATGGCCGTTAAATGCGGTAACGCTGTCCCCGTCGGCCATGTGGGTCAGTGAAATGCGCTCGCCCGGATCCTTGGCGTAGATATCGATGGGCAACGATTTGCCGCCAAAATCGATGGTTCCCTTCATCACGCGTGTACTTATCTTGTCGATCGCGGCGGCGCCGCCAATCGCCTGCACATATTTGTCGAGTAACTGATCACCTGTTATTCCGATGCGCTCCTTGCGTTCGGGTTCCTTTGCCTGGCCCGCAGCTTCGTGAGGAGGAGTGACGACAAGTGTGGCGTCTTCCGACGCGACGACTGGAATTGCGACCGGATGTGGGCTGCCGCGGTGGCAGGAGTAGCAAGTGACCTCCCGATGTCCCTCAAAATTATCCTTGTTGATGGCAAACATCATCTCCATCATCTTGCGCGCGGTCTGCTTGGGCTTTTTGTCGTCTTTTTCGAAGGCATTGTGCACGTGGCAGAACTCGCACTCCACTCCCAGCGACGCCGCAATAAACTGCATGGTCGGAAAAATCTGCTCCGCCGGAACTCCTTTGAGCACCTGGATGTTCTTGAATTGCTCTTCGGCTTTTTTGGGTGTGGCTGTGAGCGCGGCTGTCGTCTGCGTAGGAGGATTTTGCCCAGTGGATTTCGCCTTCACTCCACTCATAATCATGCCCGACAAAACGATGAAGCTCGCGATCCCCAGAATTCGAACGCTCGTCATGAATCACACCCTCCAGAAGAAAAGTTGCAGTTTAGCAGGATTACGGCTGGTTGCTGTAGACGTACTTGCCCGAGACTTCGGCAATGATGGCGCGGTTCGGCAGCAACGCATCAACTTTCAACTTCAAATGGGAAGGAACGAACAGAAAGATTCGTCTGCTCGTGTTCCAGTCCCGCTGCAAATCCGCGTCTGTCAGATAGATCTTGGGCGCATCCGGAAAAGTCGAGCCGAACCACATGGACGTCGTCTGGCCCTCCACCAATTCGATGGGACGTTGCAAGTAAAACAGCAGAGACGAACCAAACGCCTGATCGCCATAAATCATGACTTGATCCTGCGGGCGGGCGCGGGCCGCAATCTGCTGCGCCAATGCCTTCGAAGACAGATACGGACCGAATCGTCCCAGCGCGATGTGCGCGGCGATGAGGAATACCGCCATGCCGCCCGCCATCGCCCATGTAGCAGCATAATGCCGGCGCCTCATTCGCAATCCGAGAGAAAGTAGCGGAGCAATCAGCAATGCAATCGCCGCCAGCGCAGCCGGGAGACGCAGTGCCGCGAACGACGCATAGCTTAGATCGAGCATGTGCGACGTCGAAAGCGTGTCCTCCTCCATGTTGTGCTTGGCGAGCACGGTTCCGATATCCGGTTCGAAGGGCAGATGCCGTGATTGCCACAGCAAAGCTAACAAAGTCACGCCGGCCGCGACGCCTATCACGGCCAATACGCCCGCGGAAATCCGCAGCCAGCCCTTGCGAATGTCCGCTTCGCAGTCTTTCTTCTCGCAGTGCGCAATGCCGTCGGCCAGCAGCATGAGCAACGGCAAGTACGCAGGAAAGGTGTAGTACTCCTGGTTCGTGGAGATCGCAAAGAATAGCAGCACGAGCCCCGCGAGGATCCAGCACATTAATCGAGTACGGCTGCGAAAATCTGCGCGGCTGGGAGTCTTGTGCATATCGATCGCAGTCCGGACCGCTGCCGGCAAATACAGACTCCAAGGAAACAGCCAGACCAGATGCAGCGACCAGTACAGCGCCCACGGTAGCTTGTTGTAATCGCGCGGATAGCGCTTTCCTAAGAAGCGCAAGAAATGTTCATTAACAAAATAGAACCAGAAAAATCCATGGCCGCCTGCGCCGCCGGTATTTCGCAAGCCCGCCAGAATATGCCAGGGCGCCGCAATGAGAAGGAACAATGCGATTCCGGAAATGAGGCGGAACTCGCGCCAGCGCCGCCACTCCCCGGTCACGGCGAGGTACAGGACAGCTGCTCCTCCGGGGAATGCCAGTGCAATCAAGCCTTTCGTGAGGACTCCCAGGGCCATGCAGACATATCCGACGTACCATCTCCAGGATCGCCCTTGCGATTCCAAAGCGGAGAGAAAGAAATATAACGACGCGGCAATCAGCAGGCTGAGCAACACGTCGGGAATGAAAACGCGCGTGAACAAGAATATGCTCGCGGCCGTGTATACAAACAGACCGGCATAAATTCCGGTTCGCGCACCGAATGCCCGTTTGCCCCAGACCAGCGCCAGCAAGCCCAGCAGCAGAACTGAGAGCGCCATGGGCAATCGCGTGGCAAACTCGTTCACTCCAAACACGTGATAGCAGACCGCGACGAGCCAGTACGGCAGCGGAGCCTTTTCCAGATAGCGCACACCGTTAATGTGCAGCGTAACGTAATCCCCGCTGACGAACATCTCCCGCGCGGCCTCGGCATGGGTGCTGTCGGCGTCATCCAGCAGCGGAGGCGAAAACACCGAGCCCAAGTAGACCACGGCAAACAGCACGGCCAGCGCCCAGTAGGAGGCGGTCCGGGACATGCCCGAAAGGCGACTCTGTTCTTCAGAAATGTTTGAGGTGAAGATAGTGCTCAATGCAATTTGGACCCATTCAAGTGTTACAGAGGAGCGAGGTTACTCGCAAGCTGCGTCCAGGAATCTACGGCAGAGTAGCCGGAGTCCCGCCTTGCGGACGCCGCTCAAAAAATTTCTCCTTATCCATTCCTGCGGGAACGGCCACATCGAAAAAGCCCACCATCATTTCGTCCGTAGTTTGATCGCCCCATGTGACAGTCTTGCTGGGGTCGGGGTTGTGCGGGTTATTTTTCGAGTTGTCGTACCAGGCGACAGCTCTCAACTTCGTCCCGGCTTTCAGCAGGCGCGGCTGCGCGAGCCTGTAACTCAACTGCCAGTGAAAGTGATAATTCACGCGCAACAAGACTTCTACTCTGCCGTCATCGTGCACAATGTCGTACTCAAAGCGCTTCCCGCGCAGATGCATATGCGGGAATAGGCTTAGCAAGGTCGCATCGTGCGGCAGCGTGCCTTGCACCTGCACTCGAAAGTCATCCGCGCCCGGCGGAATGATAAGGGCATGATTATTCAGTTGCAAGGTGATCACGCGCTGGCTCGGAGGCGCTTTTGCGAAGACTAATCCAATGCTAGTCTGATCCTCATCCGCTGTGCCGTTCGTCGTGTAGTGCATCTGAAACACAAGATCCGAGCCGGCAGGAACAAATTTTGCCATCCCGTCAGGCCACTGTTCCTGCGAACTGCCGGGAGCATATACCAGCAAGAGATCGCTGGTCGTTTCGTGCGCCTGACGCCGCTCAACGGGATCGGTCAATGTCGACGCCGTGAAGGGCTGGCCGATAGGCGCGTGGCGCAGCCATTGCGAGTCCGGCGGACGGATGTAGACCACCGCGTGATGCACATGCTCTGGACTTCCAGCACGAAACTCTGATGCCTGCACCCATCGGTCCTCGGCGAAATGTGTGGGTGCGATCTCATAGGTGTATTCAACTTCACCGCGTGCTGGAATCTGCACTGGCTTCGGCATCTTCACCACCAGAGCGGGTTGCGGGATGTTCCAGCCATCGGTCCACTTCCGCGCCGGAGGCGCATCATTTGCGTTTCCCGCAGGAGCCCCCGCCTTAGCCCATGCCGTGATCGTCGCGATCTGCTGCTCTGTGAGCGAAGGATCGTTCGCAAAGTGCCCGTACCGCGGATCGGCGAACCACGGCGGCATCATCTTCATCTCGACCGCATGCGCCACAGCATCGGCCCACGGGCGGCTTTGTTCGTACGTAACCAACGGCATGGGCGCAACTTCGCCGGAACGATGGCAACTCTGACAGTGATCCTGCAAAATCGGCAGCACGTCTTTGTAAAAGGTCGGAGCTGCGTGAGCACTAGATGACCCGCTTGCGGTCTGCTCGCCCGCCCGACTGGAAACGTGCCACGCTGCGGACGCGAGCGAAACGCACGCGATCGCCGCGCCAATCGCGAATGTTTTCACGAGCGCAAGAACTCCAGGGTCAACGCCCAGGATTGTCGCGCGGCATTCGGTTCATAGGCTGCGCGCTCATCGCAAAAGAATGCGTGGTCGGCATTGGAAAACTCAACGTTCACGTAAGTCTTGTGCTGAGCGCTGAGAGCGTCCGTCACGGCTCTTCGATGCTCCGGGAGGATATGCTTATCCAGGCCTCCCCAAAACAGCAGAGAAGGCCCGTGCATCTTCGCGGCCCTGTCAAGCAGCCCCGGAGCGATTCCCCCACCATAAAATGAAACTGCAGCGCGCATCGGAACCACGCTGTTTGCCAGAAACGAAACTCGTCCGCCCATGCAGAAGCCCACGCATGAGATGTTGTCCCCCTTGACGTGGGAGATCGAGTGCAACCAATCGTGTGTAGCCTGGATGTCGGCTTCCGCCGCTTCAGTTGTTACAGCCTGGTAATGCGGCATGACCGACGGAAAATCTTGGTAGTCTCCCTCGAATCCGGCGGGCGCGGTGCGATGAAACAACTCCGGCGCGATGGCTACGTATCCCTGCGCCGCGAACCGATCGGTAACGTTGCGCATGTGGCCATTTACTCCGAACGCCTCCTGAAACACAATCAATCCCGGATGCCGCCCGGCGCTTGCGGGACGCGCGACGTAGGCCGCCATGGGCGAACTGCCCGGCACCGTCAGCTGGATCTTTTCCTGCACAATTTCCGGCGAATTCATCACTGCTTCCTTATGAATGATTTCGGACTTCCCTGAAATTCCACCCTTCCAGTCTCGCATAAAATCTGGCTCTCAAACCTGGCGTCACAGCACATTCGCGCCGAAAATGCTAAATTCGAACTTGATGTCTGCCCCTAACTCGAATTTTGTACGCGCTTGTAGATCGCAACCGGTCGACTGCACCCCAGTATGGTTTATGCGGCAGGCCGGACGCTACATGGCCGAGTACCGCGCAGTCCGCAAGCAGCACTCGCTGCTTGAGATCTGCAAGAAACCGGCGCTCGCCGCCGAAGTTACGATCACCGCCGCGGAAATCCTCGGCGTGGATGCCGCCATCATTTTTGCCGACCTGCTGCTGCCCCTTGAGGTCATGGGGTTGCCATTTCATTTCTCGGCCGGCGAGGGGCCGGTGATCGAAAAGCCGGTCCGCAGCAAAGAAGATATTGCGAACTTGCGTACCGACCGGGCTGCCGAGCTGGGCTACGTTTCCGAAGCCGTGGCTCTGGTCGCGAAGCATTTTGCCGATCGAGTTCCGGTGATCGGATTTTGCGGCGCCCCCTTCACCCTCGCCAGCTACATGATCGAAGGCGGAGGCTCGCGCAACTACGTTCACGCCAAGAAAATGATGTACAACAATCCCTCCGACTGGGACGCGCTGATGAGCAAACTGGTTGCCGTGACCTCCGCTTATTCGGCGGAACAAGTGCGCGCTGGAGCTGACGCGATCCAGATTTTCGATAGTTGGGTGGGATGCCTCAGCGTGGAAGATTATCGCCGTTACGTTCTGCCGCATGTCACCGGCATGGTGACGCAGTTGAAAAAGACCGGAGTGCCGATCATCTATTTCGGCACCGACAGCGCGACCCTTTTGCCCGCGATGAAAGAAACGGGAGCCGATGTGATCGGGCTCGATTGGCGAATCCCGCTCGATGAAGGCTGGCACCGACTGGATCATCGCACCGCCGTTCAGGGAAATCTGGATCCGGTTCTACTCTTCGCCGACTGGAAGGAATTAAGAGCCCGCGCGGAAGAAATCCTGCGGCTCGCCGCAGGACATCCAGGACACGTTTTCAATCTCGGTCACGGCATTTTGCCCGAGACACCGGTTGATAACGTGAAGAAGCTTGCGCGACTGGTGCAGGAATATTCCTTATCCGCCGTCGAATCCTCTCCTCGATCTCCTCGCGAACGAAAGGCTGAACCGGAAGGCCGCAAGCGATGATGCGCATCGCGATCATCGGAGGCGGAATCTCCGGGCTCGCCGCTGCCTTCGAACTCGAAGAGCAACGCCGCGCTGGGGCCGATGTTGAATACGTTCTCTATGAATCTTCGTCCCGCCTCGGCGGCGTGCTGCAAACGGAATTGGTTGACGGTTGCCTGGTTGAAGCAGGACCGGACTCCTTTGTGACGGAAAAGCCATGGGCGGCCGATTTGTGCCGCGACTTGGGCATCGGCGATCAACTGATCGGGTCCAATGATGCTGGCCGCAAGACTTATATCCTCACGCGCGGACGGTTGGTCGAAATGCCCGACGGGTTGATGTTCATGGTCCCGACGAAAATCCTGCCGACCGGCTTTTCTCCGCTGTTCTCGTGGAAGACGAAGCTGCGGATGACCCAGGAACTGTTTCACCCGCCGCGCGCGGTCGGTCATGACGAGTCGGTGGCTGCGTTTGTCGAGCGCCACTATGGAAGCGAGATGGTCGACCGTCTCGCCGACCCGCTGCTGTCGGGCATCTATGGGGGCGAGGCGGCCAATCTGAGTGTTCGCGCCGTGCTGCCCCGTTTTGCCGAGATGGAGCGTACGCACGGCAGCCTGGGACGAGCCATGTTGGCCGCGCGCAAGAAAATGGCGGCGGCTCCCCGCAAGCCGGCGCCTCCTCTTTTCACGTCGCTCAAACATGGTATGCAGAACCTCGCCGAAACGGTTGTCTCGAGGCTCACGCCATCGGCGTTGCTGACGAACGCGCTTGTGCAAGCCATCCAACTGCAACCTGAGGCTGGCGGCTGGCTGGTCTCGGCGGGGCTGCAGTCCGATCAGGTCGATCGGGTGATTGTCGCTTTGCCGGGTATGGCGGCCTCCAACGTGCTTCGCATGGCCAGCCCGGAGCTTTCGAAAGAACTAGCAGGCATTCAGTACAGCTCTTCGATCACTGTGGGTTTGGGCTACGATCGCGAGGTTCGCCGGTCGCTGCCTCCCGGCTTTGGATTTCTCGTGCCCCGCAGCGAGGGCAAAAAACTGCTCGCGGCCACGTTCGTTCACAACAAATTTCCGCATCGCGCGCCCGAAGATCGTGCTCTGCTGCGTTGCTTTTTCGCGGGAGCCAATGCCGAGGACGTCTGGGCTCTCGACGACGAGCAACTCATCGCCATTGTGCGCAACGAACTGGAGCAAATTATCGGATTGCGCGCCGAGCCTCGATTCGCCCGAGTCTACAAGTGGAAGTCCGCGATGGCGCAATACGGCGTGGGACATCTGGAGCGCATCGAACGCATCGAGCGCCTGCGAAAACAGTTGCCCGGCCTCGCATTGGCAGGCAACGGCTACCGCGGGATTGGCGTGCCCGATTGTGTCCGCTCCGGCCGCGAGGCTGCCCAGCAAGTTGTGCAGATGAAAGAGGCTGTTACGTAGCCGCCCGGTTACATCTACGCGGCGGCCGGACCTGCAAGGGAAACTACTTCTGAAGCGGATCCTTCCGGAATGGGTAACCGTACGGTGACGACTGTGCCGCTTTCCCCCGACCCAATTTCCAGACTGCCCCCAAGCTGCCGCAACCGTTCTCTCATCCCGCGGATCCCGACGCCAGGCGTCCCGGCGGAGGCCATTTCCTCCAGTTTCTCCGGCGGAATGCCTTTGCCGTGATCCTCGACGTGGATCAGAACTTCGCCTTTACGCTGGCGCAGAACAATCTTCGCTGCCGCACTGCCGGAATGGCGATGAATATTCGTCAGCGACTCCTGCACTACGCGAAAAATTGCGGTCTCCATTTCGCTGGGTAGGCGACTGAAATCATCGGGCAAATCTAAATCAACTTTGATTCCGCTGCGTTGGGAAAATCCGGTCACATACCAGCGCAAGGCGGACGACAGGCCCGCCTCATCCAGCAACGGGGGATGAAGCAGATGAGAAATAGTGCGAACTTCCGTGCTCATCTCGCGAACCAGATTCTCGCTGTCGTTGAGTGCATCGACAATTTTTGCCAGCCGCTCGACATCGTTTCGCACCAGACCCAGGTTCATGGCCAGCGCAGCCAGAGTTTGTCCTACGCTGTCGTGCAGTTCGCGCGCGATACGCCGCCGCTCGTCATCCTGCAATTGCATCAAACGCGCCGAAAGCTCGCGCAAATTTCGATTTACCACTTCCAGGTCGGCGGTGCGCTCTTGAACTTTGAGTTCCAATTCACCCTGCGCCCGCTGCAAGGCTTCGTTTTGCCGGCGCCGCGACTCTCCCAACATGACGACAATGATCGACGACAGTAGAAATGCCAGCGTTCCCACGGCCTCGTTGGGATCAGGGCTTCGGAAGGAGTGGAAGCGGGGGATAAATCCGAACATCGTTCCCAGAAGCCCGAGGATCGTGGCTACGATCGACGGACCCACTCCGCAATACCACGCGGAGAAGACCACCGCCAGCAACAGCACCACATAAGTGCCGCCCTTGCCTGCAACATGCTCCAGGCCGCTGCAAATCAGAGAAGCAGTGAGTGCCGCTACGAAAGCCTGTAGGTAACGATAGAGATGATGATTTGCAATTCGCGTCAAAATCGAGGTATTAATCCCCATGTTCCCCTACTCCAGGTCTAGTGCCTGGTAAACCTGAGGTGACAGAGGGCAGGTGGCAAATGAATGCCGCACTGCCAAGATCAAAAGGCCAGCGTTGTTCTAATCATAACAGGGGGGGTGGAGAAAGAAATAGAAAACCGAGGGATTAGACCTGACGCTTTATTTTGTTTTGGTTAGGGCGTGGTTTCGGTTTTGCTCCGACTCTTCTCATGGCGCAGATGCGCGACGACCAGCCGGATCTCGTCGTAGGTAACTTCTGGCGGCAGGGAATCTTTCAGCGGTCGTAAGCGTTCGAGTTGATCAAGTCCCACGCGCGCGCATGCCGCCTCAATCACGGCCAGCTTGTTCCGATCGATCCACGCCGAAGAGAACTCGACTTCGCCGCTTTCAACAAGTCCGGCTACCGCATTGAGCACGGTTGAGACCTGTCGGCCGCGAATGGCCGCAATTTCCGCGAAGCTCTTGCCCTCTTTCAGCAGTTGCAAGGTTTCCAGTACAGGTGCTGTCCGTTTCTGTGCAGGCGCGGCGGCTCTGGCGCCTTGGCGATAACTCTGCAGGGCTGCCAGGATCTCCTGTCCGTAGGTTTGTGCTTTTCGTTCGCCGATCCCGGTGATATTCAGCAACTGTGCAATCGAAGAAGGATTCTGCCGACAAATTTCGTCCAATGAAGTATCGTGCAGGACTACGAACGCAGGCACGCCCTGTTCCTTCGCGATCGCGCGGCGCCACTCGCGCAGATACTCGCGCAGTTCCACATCGGCTGGGGCCGACGGAGACGAAGCAGCCTTGTCTGAGACTCTCCCTAAAAACACCGGTCGTACGTGGCTTGCCTTCGCGGTCAGCCACTTCGGAATGTTTCCACACACGTCGCAAGCGCCGCACGACTCCCACTTCGGAGTTTCGCCAAAATGCGTGCAGATCTGGCGATGCCGGCATCGCCCGGACTCGGCAAAGGCCCGGATTATGTGATATCGCTGCCAGGCCCGATCCCGCTCGGCCGGATCCAGAATCTGGTTTGCAAAAAAGCCCAAGAGCCCCGCATCCTGCTTGCGCCATAGCAGAATGCAATCGGCTCGATTCCCGTCGCGACCGGCGCGCCCTGCCTCCTGATAGAACTGCTCCACTGATTTCGGCAGCGCCAAATGAATCACCGCTCGCACGCTGGCCTTATTGATACCCAGTCCGAAGGCGATCGTACCGACCAGCACTCGCACCTCGTCCGACATCCAGCGCTCCTGATTGCGCCGGCGCTCATCGTTTTGCATTTTGGCGTGGTACGGAAGGGCGGGAATGCCCTGGTTTTCCAGAAAGTCAACCGTCTCTTCCACCCGGTTGATGGTCGGCGAATAGACAATCACATTCCCATCGGTGTAATTGCCCAGCGCCGTGACGAGTAGCGTGTTTTGCTCCACGCTGTCGCATTCACGCACAAGATAACGCAGGTTGGAACGATGGAAACTCGCGATGTACTTATCCGGATTCCGCAAGGCAAGCTGCAGCAGAATGTCATGGCGCACGTGACGCGTTGCGCTGGCGGTGAATGCCGCAATCGGATGGTCTGGGAAACTTCCGCGCAGGCGGCTCAACTGCCGGTATTCGGGGCGAAACTCGTGTCCCCACTCGGAAATGCAGTGCGCCTCGTCGATGGCAAAGAATGCGATTGGAACTTTCTGCAGCCATCCCAACGTATCTCCGCGCTGCAGGCGCTCCGGAGAGAGATACAGCAAGCGGTACGCGCCTTCTTGCGCCTTCCGCACGACTTGACTCTGTTCTGCGGAGGTCAGAGCACTGTTGAGAACGGCGGCCGGAATTCCCATCTGCGCCAGTTGCGCCGCTTGATCCTGCATCAGTGCGATCAAAGGAGAGATCACTACCGCAGTTCGCCCCGAGACCACGGCTGGCAGTTGGTAGCACAGAGATTTGCCGCCTCCGGTGGGCATTACCACGCAGGTGTCGCGGCCTGCGAGCAGGCTTTTTACGATTTTCTCCTGCAACGGTCGAAAACAACTGTACCCCCAGTAGCGCCGCAAGGGAGTCAGCAGATCCGCCTCAGGGGTCATCAACTCAGTATAGGACGTGACAATAGCGCGCGATGCAAAAGCGTGAGTTGAACCGGCCACAGCTCCCGAACTGGAACAATCGGGGTTATGAATCGACCGAAGAAGCGCCCGAACCCGGTGCCGAGACCTCGCGTTCAGCGCGGCGAGGAGCCGGTCGAGGATACATGCGATCGAAGCTGATCCACACCAGCGCGATCACCACAAAGCACAGTACGCTGCCCTCAGGTCCTACCGAACCCCCGCTCAGCCATTGCGGACCGCGTAGCGACGAACTCAGCAGGTGCCCCGGAGAAATCATTCCGCTATCTGGAACCGAATAGAAAAAAGTTTCTCCCCAATCCCAGGCAGCGTGGAATCCCACCGCGAACCACAGATTCCCCGTGCGCTTCAAAGTGAGGCAAAAGAACAGGCCGATGAACGCTGCCGCCAGAATGCCCGGCCAGTGCTCGCCTCCATTTCTCAGATGCACCAATCCAAAGGCGCACGAGAGCGTCAGACCAGCCGGCCAGAATCCGATTCCGCGCCCTAACGTGAACTGGGAATAACCACGCAGCAGGAATTCCTCAAACAGTCCAACCAGCAGGAACATGACAGCCCAAAACGCAGCGAATCTCACGATTCGCGCCCCGTGCAGCACAATGTGCCCGAACGCGAAACAATGCAGCCCGGATAGAGTCACCATCAACAGGCTGATGGCTATAAATCCCCAGAGCATCCCCGTCCAAAATCGTCGGACGACGTTTAGTCTCAAAGGCAAGCCATACGCGCCCCACGGACGGCGCTCGACTCGCGCTAGCACAATCGCGGGAATCACGGCCGCGACGAAATTCCCGAACTCTTCCAACATAGTTGACCATAAGCCGCTCGCCCCCAGATCGCGAGACCACGCCGCAGCGGCCACTAAATTCTGCAGCGCAAAAAATGTCACTCCATAACACAGAAAGCCCCATCCCGGACGCAGTCCGTCCGGCCCGAGAAACAGTGTGCGAGCATAGGAGGGCGCGGCTGCTGCCGTGAATTCAAGCCCATTTCCGCTCGACGCGGAGCCTGCCGCAGAATCGTTCTGCCCTTTGGATTCGGAATCAATCATGAATGAAGCTTTGCGATCAGCCTCCGCCATGGTAAAACACTCGGCTCGACCTTATGCCCCCTTATTTCACTCGTGAACGCTTTGGACGTCCGCAGCTCCTCGCCGGCATGCTTCTGCTTATATTCCTGACACAGGCGATGTGGCTTGTGCATTCTGAACTCAGCAGCGCGCAGGGAACAGAGGGCCGCGAGGCTATTCGCATCGGGGAAGGCTGGAAACAGTGGCACGGACACGGCATTGCCGCAGCTCCGATGATGGAGCCCGGGAACAGCCGAGATCCTTTTCAGAGCGACGAGAGTGGGTTTGACACCGAACATTCCCCGCTTCTCTACCTGCTTTCTTCGGCTCCTCTTCTGATGTGGCCGCACGACCTCAACGCCAACTCAGCTCCTTACTGGGGATGGCTTCCGCGCCTGCCGTTTCTTGCCTGCGGCTTATTTCTGGGCGCATCGCTGTGGTACGTGGCGCGACGTTTGTGCGGCAACCTTGGAGGCTTCGTCGCTCTCACTTTCTATTGCTTCTCGCCAACCCTGATTCAAGCGAGCGCAGCATGGCACACCGAACCAGAGATTGTCGCGGCCTGGGGATGTTTCGGCACAATCTTCACGGCCATTGCCGTCGCTCATACTCTCTATGCTCCGCGAGAAGTCGTGCTGTGGAATTGGCGCCGCATTGTGCTGTTGGGGGTCTCACTGGCGATCGCGGTGGGATCGCAGTTTTCGCTGATCGTTCTCGCGCCCATGGCGCTCGCATTCCTGCTGTACGTGGCGCCAGTTCGTCGCTGGGCCGCTCTGGTGATTTGGACGGCGGCCTGTGTTGTCGGATTGTTCCTGCTTTTCGCGGTGTATTTCTTTCACCCGCATGCCTTCGCGGAAAGTATGCGTCACGCTTTTTTCTGGGGCGCTACCTGGCGCGGATTTACTTTCGGCGCGGTCTATAAACAGATTGCGGTGCAAATCATCCGCTCGTGTCCCGCACTCGTCCTGGTGCTCCCCGTGACGCTGGCCACCTGCGCCGTCTGGCGCCGCACGCGCTATTTCGGCAATACCGCACCGCTGCTCGTAGCAGTGCTGTTCGTCGTTTTGGCGATGGCACATCCGCACATCGCGGGCGAAGGATTCCTCATCGCCGCGGTTCCGTTTCTTTTTCTGTTTGTTTCCGGCGTGCTGGCCGATCTGATGGAGACCAGCTATCGTCAGCTGATCATGGCGTCCGTGCTCGCCTTGCTCATCACGTACGCTGCTCGAACCTTGATGGCCTTAGCTCAAGTACCGCAAGGCTGATCCGCGCCTCGGCTATATGTGTGCGACCGCCCGATGTTCCTTCAATTGCTCGACCAGGAAGTCCAGATAGCTTCCCATGGCCTCGCCCGTTTTCGCCGAGAGACGAAAAATCCGCATGCCGGGCCGTACCGACTCAATACTCCGGCGAGCCGTTTCCCAATCGAATTCCACTGCTACCGCCAACTCGTTCTTGGTGATCACCGCAACATCCGCGCTGTTGAAGATGGTCGGATACTTTAGCGGCTTATCTTCCCCTTCGGTGACCGACATCAGGACCAGACGCAGATTTTCTCCCAGGTCGTACGATGACGGGCACACCAGGTTGCCGACGTTCTCGATAAACAGGAAATCCAGTTGGTTCAAATCCCATTCCTGTAGCGCGTTTTGCACCATCGCGGCTTCCAGATGGCAGAGTGTACCCGTCGTAATTTGCTTGACTGGAGCCTTGCTGCGCGCCAGGCGCAGGGCGTCGTTTTCGGTCGCCAGATCTCCGACCAGAGCGGCGACTCGATACCGCGGCTGCAATTGGGTCAGAGTCTTTTCGAGAAAAGTTGTCTTCCCGGAGCCAGGACTGGAAACCAGACTCACCACAAAAACTCCGGCGGCGCGAAACTGCTCGCGCAGAGCACGAGCGATCACGTCGTTCTGCTTTAGAACATTGCGCCGCACTTCAATCATCCGTGGCTCGCTCATTCCTGCACCTCCAGAGCAAAAACTTCCAATTCCTTGCCTTGTCGCACATCCATCGTTGGCAATCCGCATTCCGGACAAATGAACGCTTGCACAGAAGTCAGGATTCGTTGTTCCTGGCACTGCGGGCAAAAAACAGCCACCGGAACATCTTCAACGATCAGTCGAGATCCCGCGAGGGGTGTGTCCTGGCACGCGACTTCATAGGAAAACAGCAGAGCATCCTTCACTACTCCAGACAGCGCTCCCAGCCTGAGATGCACGGCGCTCACCTGCACGCCGCGCTTCTGCGCTTCTTCTGTGGCAGCTTCCACAATGCCCATCGCGATCGATAGTTCGTGCATTCCACCCTTGTTCTCGCTACTTCGAGAGCTGTCCGATGAACACTCCATAGGGATCTAGAGTCACCATGTCGCCCTTGGCAGCAGATTTCCCGGCAGCCACGAGGCTCTTCGCCGAGGCATAGCCGTTCTTGTCCGTCGCGAAGCTGATCTTCTGCGTGGCGCCCGACATATTCAGTGCCACCAGTACCGCCTGATCGTGATACACACGCAGGTACGACAGCACGTTCTGATTGTTCTCGTTGATCGGAACGTAATCGCCGTCCGATAGCGCCTGATTGGTGTGGCGGAGTTTGAGGACTCTTCTGTAGAACGAAAGAATCGAATTCGGATCTTTGGACTCGTCCGCCACATTATGCGTCTTTGCGGTCGCGGGCACAGGAAGCCAGGGCGCGACCGTCGAAAAGCCCGCGTTCGCGCCGTCGTCCCATTGCATGGGAGTGCGCTCGCCGTCGCGGCCTTTTTCTTTCGGCCATCCTCTGCGACCGATCGGATCCTTCACGTCCTCCTTCCGCGTGGGAGGAGTCGTCTTCATGCCAATTTCTTCGCCATAATAAATAATCGGCGAGCCGCGCAGCGTCAGATAGAGTCCCGCCATCAGCTTCGCGATTTCGTCGTTGTGCTGTCCATCCCCGTAGCGGTCGTATGAACGCACAATGTCGTGATTGCTGATGACGAACGTAGGCCAACCCGAAGCCGAATTCACTTCGGCAATCTGTTTGCGGAATTCGGCGGGCGACAGCTTGTTCACCGTCGTGAACAGAAAATCCATCGGCAGTTGCAACTCGTCGTTGCCCTTACCGTAGTACTGATCCAGTTCAGCAATATCCGCGGTCCAGGTTTCGCCGATCAGCACCGCGTTATATTCGTCCGCCACCTTGCGCAGGCCACGCAGCGCTTCATGCACCTCCGGAAGCTTGCCGTTGAATTTCTTTTCTTGAAGCGGATCGCCAAAGGCGTTTTTGCCCGGCTTGACCGGGTTATCCCGCAGATTCGGATCTTCGAAAAGCGTGTCGACTGCGTCCAGGCGAAATCCAGAAACGCCTCGCTTATACCACCAGCGCGTCACGTCGAACATGGCGTCTTTCACCGCGGGATTGCGCCAGTTCAAATCAGGCTGCTCGGCATAGAAATAGTGGTAGTAGTACTGATTCGTTGTCGGATCGAATTTCCATGCGGAGCCGCCAAAGTCGGAGGTCCAGTTATTGGGAGGCTGTCCCGGCCCTTTGCCGTCTCGCCAGATGTACCAATCGCGGTGCGCCGATGTGCGCGAGGATTTGGAATCCAGAAACCACGGGTGCTGATCGGAAGTGTGGTTCACTACAAAGTCGAGGATAATGCGGATGCCGCGCTTCTTGGCTTCCTTGACGAGATTGTCGAAATCCGCCAGCGTCCCATACATCGGATCAATGTTTTCATAGTCGGACACGTCGTAGCCGAAATCCACCTGCGGCGAAGGAAAGCACGGGGAAATCCAGATCGCATCCACGCCCAGATCTTTCAAATAATCCAGTTTCGACGCGATCCCGTTCAGGTCGCCGACTCCGTCGTTGTTGCTGTCGGCAAAGCTGCGTGGATAAATCTCATAAAAAACTGCATGCTGCCACCAGGGACGGCCTTTCATGTCATCTGCCTTGCTCGACTGAGCGGCTGCCAGAGCACAAAAAATAGCCAGAACGGAAAAAATCGGCAGACCTCCACAGATAAGGCTCCTGTAGGTTTTCGATCCCATAAATCGTCACTCCTAAAAAGCTTTCAAACCCCAAACGCCGGATTGATTGCAGTGTAACGCTTCCCGGCCCAGCCAATCGCGGCAACTGCAAAATTCTTAAGGACGGGCAAGAATCGGGTCTCCCATGCGCGCTTGGCCGCCCGAAGTCAACGCGCATCTGCAAACCGCCACGAGACAAACGACGTTTACCTTGCGGGAAATACAGCGTAAAGAACGCGCGGCCAAGTGGAAGCAATCCATAGCGCTTTTCATTTTGATGCGGCGGCCGAACTCCGCGAGAGCTTGCAAACTCACGATTCCCTGAATATAAGGAAATAGGGGCGAATTCCAGCACGAGCCCTGTGGGCCAGGTAGCGACCTCTTGTTCCCGTCACGCCGCGCTTTTCTAACATCGCTCAGCCGCTCGGCTCTCGTGCTCTCGTTCGAGAGCGTGCTCTCTCTGGCCCGTCCCTATTGGTTGCGAGGGGCTCCGAAAGCGCAAGCCAAGCCCGATCCGCCGTCAGCCAAGGATGCGCAGAGCGGTAACCTGGGCATCAGCTTTCTGAACGTCGGCCGCGAGTCCGGTTTGAATGCGAAAACCATCTTTGGCGGCGAGCACAAAAATAAATATCTGCTCGAAACCACCGGATGCGGCGTTGCTTTTTACGATTATGACAACGATGGTTGGCTCGATATTTTCCTGGTAAACGGCACCCGGCTCGAAGGCTTTCCGGCAGGCAGCGCGCCCACCTCCCATTTGTTCCGCAATAATCGCGATGGCACTTTCACAGATGTCACTCTGAAAGCCGGAGTCGCACACTCGGGCTGGGGCCAGGGATGCTGCGTCGGCGACTACGACAACGACGGTTGGGATGACCTCTTCGTCACCTACTTCGGCAAGAACGTTCTCTATCACAACAACGGCGACGGGACGTTCACCGATGTGAGCGAGAAGGCTGGCGTGGCGGGCAACGGGAAGCGCTGGAACACCGGCTGCGCTTTTGTCGACTATGACCGCGATGGCCGTCTCGATCTCTTTGTCGCGAACTACATTGATATGGACCTCGCGACTGCGCCTGTCCCCGAATCAGGCCCGTGCCTCTATAAGAGCGTAATGGTCGCCTGCGGGCCGCCCGGACTGCAGGGTGGAAAGAATATTCTCTACCACAACAATGGCGACGGCACATTCACCGACGTCTCGGCAGCTGCGGGAATCTTCAGCGCAAACGGCACATATGGTTTGGGAGTCCTCACCGCTGATTTCGACAATGACGGCTGGCCTGACATCTACGTTGCCGATGACTCCGCTCCCAGCGCGCTTTATCAGAACAAGAAGAACGGAAAATTCGAGGACATCGCGATCGAGGCGGGCTGCGCTCTCAGTCCGGATGGGAAGCCGCAGGCCGGCATGGGTGTGTCAGCCGCCGACTACGATATGGATGGCAACCTCGACATCGTTAAAACAAATTTTGCGGGTGACACGCCTTCGCTTTATCACAATCAAGGCGGAGCCAGTTTCGAGGATGCGACTTTCATTGCCGGGCTGGGCGCGCACACCCAATTCCTGGGCTGGGGCTGCGGATTTTTCGACATGGATAACGACGGGTGGCCCGATATCCTCATTTGCAACGGCCACGTCTATCCCGAAGTCGAGCAACTGAAAACCGAAGCCGGCTATGCGCAGCGCAAGCTGCTGTATCAGAATCTTCACAACGGCCACTTCGCGGACATCTCTTTTCAGGCTGGCCCCGGCATCTCCGAGCCTAGCGCTTCCCGCGGTGCGGCGTTTGGGGATTTTGACAACGACGGCGACATCGACGTCGTCGTCAACACGGTCAACGATTATCCGCAGCTGTTGCGCTGCGACTCGACTCTCACCAATAACTGGATCAAGGTCCGCACCATCGGAACCAAATCAAACCGCAGCGGCATTGGCGCTCGCCTGGTGTGCACTGCTCAACTTCCCGGAGAATCCAAGCCGCATCGCCAGATCGATGAAGTCCGCAGTGGCGGCGGTTACTTCTCGCAGAACGATCTCAGGGTTCACTTTGGATTGGGCAAAGCCGAGAAGGTTGACGTCCTCGAGATCCATTGGCCCAGCGGACAAGTCGATACGATAAAAGATGTGAAGGCCAATCAGGTGATCTACGTCAAGGAAGGCGAGGGAATCACACGCACCATGCAGTTCGCGAAAAATCCTAAGTCCGCCAAATAGCGCTATGGAGTTTTTTTCGCTTCCGGCTCGGCGGGCGAGCCCGAGCCTTCTTCCAGCGTATGAATCTGATCCACGGCCAGGCCCGTGAAACGCTCTGTCAACCCACTGGGCCAGCGAATTTCCACCCACTCGATCTTGTCAGTCTTTCCCAGACCGAAATGCACGCGCATGTCGCTATTCGAGATATAACTGGATCCGCTGCGCACTTCATCGACTAAAATGCGAGTCGCGGTTTTCACCCGGATCCGTGCCCCGATCCCGTCGCGATTCGATTTCGTTCCAATTGTGTGAATCGCGACCCAGTGGTTTTCGTTGCGGATCTGATTTACCAGCACACTGGGCGCGGCATTCATATTGTTGATGACCGCCGACATCCTGCCATCGTTCCATAAATCGCCGACCGCCAATCCGCGCGACGAAGCCATCGTTGTAATGCCCAAACCTGCTGATGCGGAAATATCGCTGAACGTTCCGTCACCGTTATTGTGAAAAAGGATCCGCGGTTCTTTGTAGCTGCTGCCTAAATGTTGGCTGTCCACTTCCGGATAGACATGCCCGTTGACCAGCAGCAAGTCGAGCCAGCCGTCATTATCGATGTCGAGAAACATAGTTCCCCAGCCGAGATATTGCGTGTAAAGCCCTAATCCGGCCGCCGTGGTCGCATCGTTGAACGTTCCGTCGCCGTTGTTCTTGTAAAGCGTGGAAGTATCATCGGAAAAATTTGTTTTGAAAATGTCCAGATGGCCGTCGCCGTTGTAGTCTCCGATGGTAGACCCCATCCCGGCCTGCTCGCGCCCGTCCTCGTTGAATGCCGCTCCGGCGGTCACGGCTACGTCGGTAAAAGTTCCATCATGATCATTGCGGTACAGAATGCTGGGAGTGCTGTCGCACGCGATGAAGATGTCCGGCCACCCGTCTTCATCGAAATCAAAAGTCGAAACGCTGAATGCATAGTGGCCGTCGGTGCGGTCGATGTGTGCCTTCGTGGTGACGTCTTCAAACGTTCCATCTCCACGATTGTGATAAAGAATATTTTTCGCTCCGGGCAGGCCTCGCGGCCCGCACATCACCGGTACACCCTTCCATATGCAGGTCGGACGCTCTCCGGGGGCAGGCGTGGTCGCCAGATCGAAATCCACGTAATTCGCCACGACCAGATCAAGATGCCCGTCCCGGTCGTAGTCGACAAACGCGCATCCGGTTCCCCAGGCTTTTCCTGAGCCGGCTACGCCCGCCTTTTCCGAGACTTCTTTAAAGACTCCATGATCGTTGTGGTAAAGCCGGTTCTTGCCATAGTAGGTGACGTATAAATCTTCCCAGCCATCGTTGTCGTAGTCGCCCACGCACGCGCCCTGTCCCCAACCCGTCGCCGAGAGTCCGGCTTTCGCAGTTACATCGGTAAACGTGCCATCGTGATTGTTGCGATAGAGGCGGTTAGTCGGACCTCGTCCCGCCGGAAAGCCTTCCAGCCGGGTGCCATTCACCAAGAAAATGTCAGGCCAGCCGTCATTGTCGTAGTCGAAAATGGCAACGCCGTTTCCGGTAGTTTCAATGATGTATTTCTTGGTATCGATTCCGCCAAAAATATTGGGCGCGGTCAGGCCGGCCTTTTCGGCAATATCCGTGAAGTTGACGATCTGCGCGGGCGGCGTTGGGGCGCCTTTTGCCGGTTGTGCGGAGAGCCTTCCCACGAGTAGGCATCCGCAGGCAAGCACGCACAAAATCACGCGGCGCGCATCGAAGGACAAGAAATGAAATCGCATGACCCCAGTTGATGGTAGGGGCCTTGGCAGTTAAGGGTCAAGCAATGATCCGGCTAGTGCCAGGAGGAAGCGAGATCTCGGCATGGTTCCACTCTACAAAGCGTTGCGCAGTAAAAAACGGCAGGGCCGACCCCCTGCCGTTCGACACTTATGGAATTCTCCCGAACTACTTCTTGTTGACCGCCTTCTTCAATTCCGCTCCAGGGGTAAATTTCGCGACTTTGCGGGCGGCGATCTTGATGGTCGCGCCGGTTTGTGGATTGCGGCCGTTCCGCGCCTTTCTCTGCGACACGGAGAAGGTGCCGAACCCTATCAACGCCACGCGATCTCCCTTGCGCAGTGCGGACGTAACGCTGTCCACAGCGGTATCAATGGCGGTCGTGGCTTGCGCTTTGCTGATTTC
>Ga0187805_10000018_pt1 | contig 61550 bp, 60 predicted proteins | sample NC_wetland_sal_i_6_FD_132965 | JGI IMG/M metagenome (GOLD analysis project Ga0187805, IMG submission 132965) | Wetland sediment microbial communities from Neuse River Estuary, North Carolina, USA - Control_5 | ecosystem: Environmental > Aquatic > Freshwater > Wetlands > Sediment | place: USA...
CCGGTTCGACGAGCGGGAACAGGAAACAGAGCCAAGCCAAACCGGACTGAGGCGACGACGCGAAAGCCTCGTCAGCAGCCACCGGGAGACTAAAGCCACTGCGCCTGTTCTCGACTCTACTCGCCATATCGCTCATCTACCGGCGAACTCCCGGCCTCTCCGCTGCCACTGTCCTGTTTTCCACAGCTCCGGTCTGAATCGTTGTGACAAACAACCTTTACCTCGCGAAATCCGAACGCGCAAACTTGCTTCATGCGCCCGAATTTCGCGACCATCTTCAAACCTTCGTCCTTCCATAAAAACTCCGCTAACTCCTTATTCCGGAATATTTTGCGCGTAACCTATTTATATGCAAGGATTTGCGAATCGAACCGCCAGTCCGCACGCGTAACCAGTAGTAAAATCAATAGCTTACAGGGAGTGATAGGGAAAAAATATGAGTCCAGACAGCGCTGGCTGGTCCGTTCGTGCCGCTCTGCGCTCGAGTTTCTGGCATCCGTCTCGCGCGCACTTAGTCAGCCGCTGCCGACTTTGGCGCCCAACTGCTTACGAATTCTCCCAAGCGCTCGAGCCCTCGAGGAAAATCTTCGGCGGCAGCGGCGAAGCCCAGGCGGAAGTGCTCTGGGGCGTCGAAACAATCTCCTGGGGCGAACAGCATGCCTCGCTCGGTCGCAGCTTGGCAGAACGGTCGAGCGTTCTCTCCGCTCACGAGCCACGGGAAGGCGGTCATGCCGCCTTGTGGACGAATCCAGCCCAGCGTGTCGCGATGTTCATCCATGAAGCGGTCGAGCAGGGCGAGGTTGCGGGTGGCGGCGTCTTGCGCTTTCTTCAGGATGATGGCGCGATTCCGGATGGCGACCTCGCTGAGAATCTCGCCCGTGGTGGTGCTGGAGATGGAGAAGTAGGCGCGGGCATTCCAATACTGTTTTTGGCGTTGAGGATCATGTTCGATCATCCATCCGGTGCGCACTCCAGCCAGCGAGAACGCCTTCGAGAGATCGCTGATGACTGTGGCGTGCTTCAGGCGCGCTGCGGAATGCGTCTCTCGTCCGTGATAGATGGGATGGTAGACCTCGTCGCTGACGAGTTGAATGCGGCGCTGGGAGGCGAAGTCGTGCAGGGATTCCATGTCGGAGTCGCTGATGGTGACGCCGGTGGGATTGTGCGGGCTATTCACCAGGATCAGCTTGGTTTTGGCGTCGGCGAGGCGCTTGATCTCGTCGATGTCGATGCGGAAACGGTTCTCCCGGCGCACGCGGTAGAAGCGCATCTCGAGGCCTAGCGATTCGGGCAGGGCCGAGAAAGTGGTGAAGCCGGGCAGCGGGAGGATGACATTCGCTCCTGGCTCCGCCGCCAGCCACATCAGGATGGTCAGCGCCTCGGAGGCGCCGGTGACGATCTGCACGCAATCCACGCTGACGCCTTGCATCTCAGCGATGGCCTCGCGCAGGCTGTCGGCACCGGCGGGGCGGCTGTAGACCAGTTTGTGATGAAGGAAATTGTGGCGCACTTCCTCGGTGGCGAGAGAAAGCAGTTGATTTATGGTCCAGATGGGACCGGTACTGGCGGCGAGGTTGAACTCGATGCCGTGTTCATAGGTATCGAGCCAGGCGTCGAGGAGAAAAGGCTTGAGTTGCACGCTTGCACCTCGTGTCGATGGGCGATCAGCTTTAACAGATTCCGCAGATCGGCTGGAGATGATTTTAGTTTATGAGTGAGGCTTGCGGGCGTAGCGAACCGCCGAATTCCTGCAGGCCGCGGGTAATTGTTATGTCTTGCCATTACGAGGACGGGCTTCCGCAAGTTCAGCGCAGTTACCTTTGTGACGCGTCTATGGATCGTTGACACTGCCGACTGCGGCACGTAGATTCTGCCAAGGTTCAACAAATCAAACTGGGGAACTTCGGGGGACAGAGATGGCCGCAAAGCTATTCTGGGCGGGCGTTTTGGTGTGTTTGGGCAGTGCGTTCGCGCTGGGGCAGGATCCGACCAAGGTGGAACCAAAGCATTACCGGCTGGACTTCGAAAACGACCGGGTGCAGGTGGTGTCGGTACACTACGGGCCGCACGAGAAGTCTGGCTTGCACGATCATCCCGGCGGAGTGGTTGTCATTCTCACCGAGGCGCATCTCCGCTTTACTGACGAGAACGGGAAGACGCGGGATGTTTTCTCCAAGCCCGGCGAAGCGCGCTGGTATCCGCCCTTCAAGCACAAAGTCGAGAACCTGGGCGACACTCCCTACGACGCGGTTTACATTGGGATCAAGGGAAGGCTGGCGGCATCGAATGGGGCTGCGGGGCCGACGACCGCGATGGACGAAGAAACCAAGAAGATTGTCGCGGAATATCTGCTGGCATCGACAAAGTAGCGCACGCGGGTTGAAAATCAGGAGCCGTGACCGAAAAGGCGCGGCTCTTTTTGTTTTGCAAGCTTGGTTGAGAGCCTGGGTGGAGAGCGCATCGGGTTCGGCGCGCAGAATCGGATGAACGCTTTATCCAAAATTTCCTCCTCGCATTGGAAGACCGCAATCCTGCTGGGAGCGGTTATTTTTCTCTCCTTCATTTATTTCTACGAGGGTGGGGGATGGAACCAGAATTCGCGCTTCGATCTGCTCCGCGCGATCGTGGAGCAGCACACGCTGCAGATCGACGCCTACCACGAGAATACCCAGGATAAAGCTCACTTTCGAGGGCACTACTATTCAGACAAGGCCCCGGGGCTCGTATTTCTGGCGGTGCCGTTCGCATTGGCGGCTCGGCCTGCGCTGCGCATTGCGGGGATCGATCCGGCATCGGCGTGGGGAGAATTCTGGCTGTCGTATCTGGTGACCGCGTGGGCTGTGGCTTTGCCGACGGCGCTGGCGGGAATGTGCTTGTACTTTCTTGCGCTGCGTTTTGGCGGAAGCTCAATTGGTGCGGCTTGCAGCGTGATCGTGATGGCTTTGGGAACCCCAATGTGGGCGTATGCGAGCTTGTTCTGGGCGCACGCGCTGGTGGGGGCTTGCTTGTTGTTTGCGTTCGCTGCGGCGTTGAAGATCGGCGAGAGCGAGCGAGATTTCATTTGGGCGCTTGCCGTGGGGCTGGCGGCGGGATGGGCGACAGTCACCGAATATCCGGCGGCACCGGCTTCGGCGATGCTCGCGCTGCTTGCTTTATCGCAGGCATGGCCGCGTGGGGTCGCCGGCCGTTGGCGAGTTGCGGCCGGGGTCGGAATCGGCGCGGGAGTCTGCGTGATCGTGCTGTTGAGCTATCTGCATGCGGCGTTTGGAGGGTTTCGTCCGAGCTATTCGTATTACGATCCGAATTCGTTTTCGTTTATGCAGCAGCGGGGGTACATGGGACTGACGTATCCGCATCCGGACCGGCTGCTAAAACTTCTGTTCGGATGTGCGCGCGGATTGTTCTTTGCGTCGCCCGTGTTGCTGGCCGCGCCGGCTGGACTGTGGTGGTTGTGGAAGCTGAAGCGCTTTTCGGCGCCGGCGCTGACCGCGGCTGCGATTGTGACGTATTACTTTCTGTTTAACGCTTCGTTTTACTGGTGGAAGGCGGGGCTGACGTTCGGTCCACGATACGCGGGAGCAGCGATCCCGCCGCTGTGCCTGGGGTTGGCGGTTAGTTGGGATCGGGCGTCGGTCGGTTGGCGGCGCGTCATGATCGGCCTCGCATTGGTGAGTATCTGCCTGAGCTTGATAGTTGTCTCGACCACTTCGCAGCTGGCGATGCAGGATGGTTGCCCGATCGTCCATTCCACGTGGCCGGCGTTCTGGGCGGGGCAGATGGCGCTCAACCGCGATTCGATGCTGACCGCTGCGGAAGCTGGCACAGGATACGGGGCGTTCAATCTCGGCCAGATGCTTGGTCTGCGCGGGCTCGTCAGTTTGACTCCGCTGCTGGCGTTATGGATAGCCGGCGCCTTGGTTTGGTGGCGCACTCGGCCTCGCGAATGAGCTGTTTTCGGCTTCTTGAAATGCAATTAACCACGAAGGACACTAAGGATCACGAAGGAATTCTGCTGCGTGTAAGATAGAGTTTTAGATTAGCGATCTGGAAGAGGAGTTATGGCGCATACCGTTTTTTGCGTGAAGTTTAAGAAGGAAATGCCGGGATTGGATGAGCCACCATTCGACAACGAACTGGGGAAGAAGGTGTACGACAATGTTTCCCAGGAAGCGTGGCGGATGTGGACGGAGCACTGCAAGATGCTGCTCAACGAGTACCGTCTGAATCCGGCGCGGCGCGAGGATCAGGAAGTCATCGTAAAGCAGTTGGAAATGTTCTTCTTCGGGGAGGGATCTGCCAAGCCGAAAGAGTATGTGCCGCCCGCACAGTAAGTCCTTGCCCGGAGTTCTCAGATAGATTTCATTGCGCGCTTTTGCGCGCAACCCCGGACGAATGCGTCCGGGGCTACATGACCCATGTTCCCGCCTCGCTATCCGATCGGAAAGCATCGTCCCTCTGCGGTTACTCCTGAAGTTACCTATGCACCAATATTGATGCAGTGTTCATCAATCCGTAACATTCCACTGCTAGAACCGGAGTATGGATCTGCATGTCTACAACACGCTGATCCTCTCGGACCTGCACCTGGGTGGGGAGACAAGCCATGCGCGGGAGGCTACGCGCGTGCTGAAGGAAAACCGGTTTCAGCGGCTGATCCTGCTGGGCGACATCTTTGCCGACCTTAACTTCGCCCGGCTTACGAAAGAGCATTGGAAGTTTCTGGGCTACATCCGCAAGCTCTCCAATCCCAAGCGAAACATCGAGGTGGTTTGGGTGGAAGGGAATCACGACCACGGGCTGACCAACATCATGTCGCACCTGGTGGGCGTGCGCGTGTACCAGGATTACATGTGGGAATATCGCGGACTGCGGCATATTGCGATCCACGGACATCAGTTTGACGGATTCCAGGTGAACCGGGTGCGTTTGAGCCGGTTCGGGACCTCGCTGTATTTGCAATTGCAGAAGCTGGATTTCAAGAACAAGCCGATCGCGCGGCTGATCGACCGGCTGAACACGCGGTGGCTGCGCATGTCGGAGAAAGTTGCGGGCGGCGCGCTGGCCTTGGCGCGGCACCGGCAGGCAGAACGGATTTTCTGCGGGCACACGCACGAAGCGTTGCATGTGGAACGGGACGGCATCAGTTATTACAACTCCGGCGGGTGGGTGGATTCCCGGCTGACGTATCTGGCGATTGACGAAACGGGGGTACAAATTCATGAATACCACGAACGAGCTGACGATCGTGATTCCGGCGAAGAACGAGGCGAAGCTGATTCCGCGCTTGCTGACTTCACTGACGAAGCAGGATTACTCGAAGATGTCGAGTACGAGAGTGTTGGTCGCTGACGCGAACTCGACCGACGGCACTCCGGAGATCGTGCTCGGCTTTCGTGACCGTTTGAATGTGAGCGTAATCCGCGGAGGCATGCCGTCCGTGGCACGAAATCATGGAACGGCGCAGGCGGATACTCCGTATGTTTTGTTTGTGGATGCGGACATCGAGCTGGCCGACCCGTCACTGGTGCGGCGGTGCGTGGAACGTGCACAGAGCAAGAAGTTGCATTGCGTGACGACGAATATCGTCTGCAGGGATGGAAACTGGATTGACCAGGCGTTCTACGCTACCAGCGATTGTCTTCAGTATCTGTCGTATCTGCATCGCCCGTACGCGACGGGGATGTTCATGTTATTTGACCGGAAGAAATTCTGGGAACTGGGTGGGTTTCACGAGCAGATCCAGTTCGGGGAGGATTACCGGTTGAGCCAGAAGGTGGAGCGGAAGCGGTTCGCGGTGGTGCGCGGCGGGGTGTACACGACCAACCGGCGCTTCAAACGCATGGGACACCTGCGCGTGGGTTGGCTTTTCCTGAAGACCGCAGTGAATTACTGGAACGAGAAACATTTCTTGCGGGATCACAAGTATTGGGCGGAGCCGGAGAGTGCGCCTCGCGCGTAACAACCAGCGCGAGTCTCGGCCTCTGGTTGACCTTAGAATGTCTGATTTTGTCCGGTGGCCACAGAAACAGGATTCAGCCAACCAGCTGAATCCTGATTTCATTTTGGATAGATATTTGCGGTCAGAAATGTACGGCTATGCCGGTCGAGATACGTGCATTGTGTTGCGTACCGTTGAAGAGACTTGTGCGGACGTAATCTCCCTGAAAGCGCCACGCCACAAGGCGGATCAACTTGTAGTCGAGTCCGCCGCCCACTGCGGTCGCAAAGGACGAGTCCGATCCGAAGCCGTGCGTAGTGGCATGCGAAGCCCCGATCATGACTTCCGCGAACGGCCGGAATTTCCCGACTGAAACCGAGACCCGCGGTCCGAATAGGACATTCAGGATGTGTGTGCTGGTGCTTCCAGAGCAGGGCAAGGTGACGCAGAGCGGGGGGAAATTAAGCGACCCGTAGTCTCCGCTGAAATCGGCCACGATCCCAACGAAGGGGAAAATCTTCCCTTCCAGCGAACCCTCCCAGCCGTTCAGGCTGCCGCGGTTCCCCGTGAGATTGGTGTTGTAGTAGGAGTATCCGAAGTAGACATTTCCGGAAGTGGGGATCTGAGCCGCGGCGATGCCGGCAAACGACAACACCATCATCGATGCTAGGACGATCCTGCGCATGAGTCCTCCTGCCGCGTTCCTAACCCATAGGAATAGTGAAAGTTCTTGGATGCGCCAGAAAATGAATTGGGATGGCAGGAATTGTCGGTAGTGGTCGCTTCTAATTTTGGATATCACTCATCGAGGGTCACCCCGAAAGCCCGCGCATTTCAACCGGCTGAGGATCTCATTTCCTCTGAGTTCGTGGGTGGGAGATCGCTCCCTTCGCGTGAAAAGCGGCTCCGGTCAGGATGACTCCAACTCTGAACAATTCTGGATTTCTAGCTGAGACTACCACCGAATTGTCGGGCTATGAGCTATGAGCAAAATGACCTTTGAGCCGAGATCGATCGCACTGTAGAACTCATCGCTCAATCGCTCACCGCTCAAAAGCGCCAGACGATTCCGGTCGAGGCGCGGTAATCGTTTTGCGTGTTGCTGGCATAGCTGGTGCGCATGTAGTCGCCTTGGACACGCCAGGAGAAGTTCTTGATGAAGAGTTTGTAGTCTGTGCCGCCGCCGACGTCGATCACCAGCGGACTCCATATAAATCCGCTGGAATTCAGACGGCGAATGCCTGCCGCCACTTGAAAGAACGGTCGCCACCTTCCGGCATCGGTGAAAAGACGAGGGCCGGCCACCACCTGGTATTGCCTCACCCCCTGGCGATAAAAGCCGCTGCCATCGACCATGACTCCGAGGTGCTGAAAACGCGCGAAAGGCAACAATTCCAAAGACGCGTCCCAACCTTTGTAGCTCTGCTTGTTCACGATGTTGGTGAGCTGGCCGTAGGAAAAGCCCACGTAGGCGTTGCCATTGGCGAGCAGGCCGTTGAGTTGCGCCGACATCGGGATCGAGAACAAAAGCAGGCCCACAAAGGCCAGCACCGCGGCAGCAGTTTTCGACACGAAATATTCCTCCCCGGCTCACACGCCGGCAAAAAATGGCTATTTGGTCAACGAAATCCGTTAGATGCAGTGTACCGGATGGCCAAGATGTCCCGGTGGAGAAAAATAGTCCGGGATGGGACCCGCTATCCGTTTCACGAATCGCCGAATATTCACCGAATATTTATGGTGCCAAAACCAGGGTCCTCTCGTCTATCTATTAACATGCAAACTATAGACAGCCATTGCCAAACTTGGGAGCAGCCGGTCATCCCGGCGGCTGTGGGAAGACACAAGGAGTCGAAGTTGAAACTCAGTCTGGAAACGCGCAAACAAGGGGAAGTGGTGGTCGTGCACTGCCACGGGCGCATCGTGTATCGCGATGAGGCCGCGGCATTGTCTGGTGTGGTAGGCGAGATGTTGCACGACGGGAGCAAGGTAGTTCTCGAATTGAGCGGGGTCCGCGCGATCGACAGCGCCGGCATCGGCGAGTTGGCGCTGCTCGAAACCTGGGCGCAGGAAAGAAACGCGGAGTTGAAATGTGCCGGCGCCAATGCGATGGTTCGCACGCTGCTCAGTCTGACCAACCTTGATTCGGTGATTGCGCTATATCCAACATTGGATGCGGCGCTGGACTCGTTCGGCGAAGAGCAGGTGAGTGCGGATACGGAACAACTGCGGTCGGGACTTCTTCCCGACTTTTCCTAATTCTCGCGCTGGAAGCGATAGCGTCCTTTGCGCTCCAGCGCGATAGCTTCCACAACTTTCAGAAAAGCGCGCGCCGCGTGCGACAGGTTGGCCTCTTTGCGGTAGATGAGGCGCAGCTTGCGCTTCAGTTGCAGCTCGCCCACCGGGATGCGCACCAGTTCTCCGCGTGCGATCTCGGTTTCGACGCTGATTTCCGGGAGCAAAGCCACTCCATTGCCCATGGCGACAAATTGTTTGATGGCTTGCAGCGTGGGCAGTTCCAGGTCCATGTGCAATGGAGTCTTGTGACTCTTGAAGAGCTGGATGACTTTTTCGCGATCGGGGGACGAGACGATGTGCGCCACGAACGACTCCGCACCCAGTTGGCGGATACTGACCTCTGGGGCCGAGGCCAGCGGATGTTTGGGAGGAACAACGAATACCAGTTCGTCCAGAAATACGATTACGGAGTGTAGGCTCGTCTCCTGCGGCTCGTAGGAGAGAACACCGAATTCGGCGCTGTAGCGCAGGACATCATCGGGGATATGGCTGGCGAGAGCGCGTTCGACCGTGATCTTGATCATGGGGTGGAGTCGGCGGAATTCCGCGAGCACCGGAAGCAAATAAAGAACGGTGAATTCGTTGGCCGCGATCACCAGTTGGCCCTTTTGCAGTTCGCGCAACTCGGAAAGCGACTCGGAGGCCTCGCTGCGCAGATTGACCAGCTTCTCGGCGTATTCGTAGAGAACTTTCCCCGCGTCGGTAAGCACCCCTTCGCGCGAGGAGCGATCGAATAGAGCCTCCCCAAGTTCGTCTTCGAGCTTGCGGATAGTCTGGCTGACGGCCGACTGCGTCCGGAAAAGCTTATCCGCGGCGCGCGAGAAGCGGCGCTCGCGGGCGACGGCAAGAAAGACTTCCAGTTGAGAAAGCTCCACGGGGCTCCTTTAATCGATAGTTGAATGAGTATTAGAGGTGCTTATAGTAGTATTGCATCTAATGAATACTAAAGAAATATAAGTTTTGCTTCTAGCGATGATGTCCGTAGGATAGGAGGACAAGGAAAAGGCGAAGTTGATTCTGTGGGGCAGATTTGTCCCCATAGCTGGCGAGTCGCCGGCCGCCAGACCTGAGGAAGTGTCCATGATTACAGAGCGAGCGCGCATCACGGTTTTCGACACGACTCTTCGCGATGGCGAGCAATCGCCGGGTTGCAGCATGAACCAGCAGGAGAAGCTCCGGTTGGCGCAGCAACTCGACCGCCTGGGCGTGGATGTGATCGAGGCTGGATTTCCGATTGCCTCCGACGGCGATTTCGAGTCGGTGAAGGCCATTGCAACGGTGGTGCGGCGTCCGATCATTGCTGGTCTCGCGCGCGCCTGCCGCCCGGACATTGAGCGCGCGTGGGAGGCGTTAAAGCACGCGGCCCGGCCCCGCATCCATGTGTTCCTGGCGACCTCTGACATTCACTTGCAGTACAAGCTGCGGATCTCGCGGGAGCAATGCATCGCACAGGCCCGGGAAGCCATCGATCTGGCGAAGTCGTTTTGCGATGACGTGGAATTCTCGCCGGAAGATGCGACGCGAACCGATTCCAATTTTCTGTGTGCCGTGCTCAATGGTGTTGTGGAAGCCGGCGCATCCACGTTAAACATTCCGGATACGGTCGGTTTCACCGTCCCTTCCGAGTTCGCGGATTTGATTACCACGATCCGGCGGCAGGTGAGGGGAATCGACCATGTAACGATTTCCGCGCACTGTCACAACGATCTGGGGATGGCCGTCGCGAATGCTCTAGCTGCCGTCGCGGCGGGAGCGCGGCAGGTGGAGTGCACGATCAATGGGATCGGAGAACGCGCGGGCAATGCTTCTCTGGAAGAGATTGTGATGGCAATGCGGGTGCGCCCCGACCGTTACCCCTATGAGACGGGTGTGGTGAGCGAACAGATTTTTGCCGCCAGCCAGATGCTGAGCGACATCACGGGTGTGCCGGTGCAGCCGAACAAGGCCATCACAGGGCGCAATGCGTTTGCGCACGAGGCGGGCATTCATCAGGATGGCGTGCTGAAGAATCCGCTGACCTACGAAATCATGACTCCGAAGTCGGTGGGCGTGCCGGATTCACGGCTGGTGCTGGGCAAGCACTCGGGGCGTCATGCGCTCAGCATGCGCTGCGAGCAACTGGGATATCAGTTCGATCGGCGGGGACTGGATGATATTTACCGCCGTTTTGTGCGGCTGGCCGACAAGATCAAGCACGTGGAGGATCATCATCTGTTGGAATTGATCCGCGACACGCGGAAGCCGACGGGCTCCGCCACTCCGCTGATTGAACCGATTGTTCCGGCGAATGAGGCGGTCGTAAATGCTCCGGCAGCTGAGCCGATTCCGCCAGAGCCGGTTCCTTCTTTTCCCACGGCGAAAACCAACGCCTTCGGATTGCCTTTGCCCGCTCACGGGGATGCTCATCAGGAGCAGACTCAGCAGGAAGACTATCTGTGGGGAGTCTAGCGGATTTAGTAATTTGATAATTTAGTAATTGGGTAATTGAAGACCACGAAGCCGCCGGGTGGCGGCTTTCTTCGTTAGCGCATAAAATACCCAATTACAAAATTACTCAATTACTTAATTACAAAATGCTTCTGAAACTTGCTGTTCTTCCCGGCGACGGAATTGGGCCTGAAGTCACCGAGCAGGCGGTGCTTGCTCTCGAGGCATTGGCGGACGGGTTCGGCCATCAGCTTCAACTGCAACGCAAAGCGATTGGCGGGGCCGCGCTAACAGAAGCGAATGATCCGCTGCCGCCGGATACGATCCAGGCTTGCTTAGCTTCGTCAGCGGTGCTGCTCGGTGCCGTAGGGAGCCCGGCATTCGACCATAATCCGGGATATTTGCGACCCGAGGCGGGCTTGCTGCGCTTGCGCCGCGAGTTGGGTGCCTATGCCAACCTGCGTCCCGCGGTGTTTTTTTCGGCGCTGGAGGATTGTTCGCCACTGCGCGCGGAAGTTGTGCGCGGCACCGACATCATGATCGTGCGCGAACTTCTCGGCGGAGCTTACTTCGGGCAGCCCCGTTCGATCGAGGGAGATCCCGGAGCTCGGGTCGCGATCAATACCATGCGCTACACCGAACACGAGGTGGAGCGCATCGCGCATGTGGCCTTTGAGTTGGCGAGGAAGCGGAAGAAGAAAGTTCTCTCGGTGGATAAGGCCAACGTGCTCGAATGCTCGCGCCTGTGGCGGGATGTCGTGACCCGGATCGGCAAAGAATTTCCCGAGGTGAAGCTGGGTCATCAGTATGTCGATTCCGCGGCCATGCTGCTGGTGCACCGGCCCACAGATTTTGATGTGGTGCTCACGGAAAATATGTTTGGCGACATTCTGTCGGATCAGGCCGGTGGTGTGGTGGGCTCACTCGGGCTATTGGCCTCCGCCAGCATTGGAGGCTCGGTGGGCTTGTATGAGCCGGTCCACGGATCGGCGCCTGACATTGCCGGTAAGGGCATTGCGAATCCCCTGGGAGCGATTTTGTCGGTCGCGATGCTGCTGCGCCATTCGTTTCATCTGGAACCTGAAGCGGCGTGCGTGGAAGGAGCGGTTTCGGCGGTGCTATCCGAAGGCGCGCGCACGCCCGATCTGGCGGGCAAGACCCACCCGGCAATCTCGACCGCAGAGATGGGGAGTCGAGTTGTGAAGGCGATTCGGGTCGCTTCGAAGCAGGTGGAGAAATCGGCCTGAGTGCGCCGATTATTTTCGTTGGTACGTCAAAATCCCCGCCCCTTTCGACTTCGCTCAGGGCAGGCTCTAATCTCGCGCAAAGGCGGCGAGATTTAGTAGGATGGGGCATCCTCTAAGTTCGTTCTGATGGAAGCTATGTTTTGGCTTGCTGCCTGGTCGGCGCGCTGGTGCCGTTGTATTTACCTTCCCAGTCGTTCCTCCGGATGCGGATCATTTCCAAAAACATGCGGAACCCGTCAGCTATGGGATTGATGCGGGTTTCGCCGCTGTGTCCCCAGGCTACGGGGATTTCTTTCACCTGAAATCCGAATTTGTGCGCCAGAAAAAGGATTTCCGGGTCGAATCCCCAGCGCTCGATTTTTTGCAGCGGAAAGATCGCGTCGGCCGCCGGTTTCTTGAACGCTTTGAAGCCGCATTGCGTGTCCTTGAACTTGAGGCCGAGAGTGATGCGCAGCATCAGGTTGAAGATGCGGCCAAAGAGCTGGCGGTGCAGCGGCTGGCGCTGCGTTTGCGTTTCGGCCCGCAGCCAGCGTGAGCCGATGGCGATATCCGCGCCCTCTTCTAGAGCCCGTAACAGTTTCGGTGCTTCTTCGATGGGCGAGGATAGGTCGGCGTCGCTGAAGAGTAGAATCTTTCCGCGGGCGTTGAGCATGCCGTTGCGGACGCTGTATCCCTTGCCGCGATTGCCGGGATTTTCCACCAGACGAAGTACGGGATCTTTTGCCGCGAAACTGCGCACGATCTCCGCCGTATTGTCATGCGAGCCGTCATTCACCACGATCACTTCCGCGTTCCAGCCCTCTGCGTGCACGTAGGCGAGAACTTTTTCAAGGCTCGCCGCTAGGCGGACACTTTCGTTGTAAGCGGGGATGACGATGCTGTAAGTGGGCTCCAAAAGCGGTTCTCAGTTCTCGATCGTGGATTTGCCGCTCATAAGCAGTTAAGGATAGATGCAATGCCATTGTATTTTGTTTGCGCCCTTCACGGAATCACAATCCTCCGGTGGCATCGGTCATTCGGCAATCCTGACTCACTGACGGTCCATCGCCATGAACAGATTGTTGAGCGACTCAGCCAACGTTGGGTGAGCGTACGTGGCATCGCGTAGGGCGGTGTAGGGCAACCCGCCCATCATCGCCGTTTCCAGCACCGACATAATCTCTCCCCCTTCGATGCCAAGAACAGCTGCACCGAGGATTTGATTGCTCTCCGAGTCGACCACTGCTTTCATGAAGCCGCGGGTTTCGTCCACCTCCAGCGCGCGCGCCACGGAGGTCATGGGCAGCTTGGCGCAGCGGATTTTGCGGCCCTGGGCGCGGGCTTCGGTTTCGGTCAGGCCCACGCGTCCCAGTTGCGGGTCGAGGAAAACACAGTAAGGGACCTGACGATCTTTAGTGGAAAGCGCTTTGTGTTCGAGCAGATTTCCGCGCAGGATTCGGAAGTCATCGTAGGAGATGTGAGTGAAGGCTGGACCACCCTTGATGTCGCCGAGAGCGTAGATATCCGGTGCGCTGGTTTCGAGCCTCTCGTTTACCTCGATGAAACCTCGCTCGTTGGTTCGAATATTGGCAGCCGACAGATTAAGGGTGTCGGAGTTGGGCACGCGGCCGGTGGCGACCAGAAGGTGAGAGCCGGTCACCGTGACCGAACCTTGTTGCGATCCGACTTCCAGCCGAATGCTCCGGTTGGATTGACTCACGCGCAGCGCCTTGGCGTTCAGCATGATGGCAATGCCATCCTGCCGCAGAATTTTCGTGATCTCTTCCGCGATATCCGGATCTTCGTGAGTGAGCAACTGGCCGCCTGACTGCACAATCGTTACTTTACTGCCGAGGCGGCGAAAGAGCTGTCCGAATTCCAGGCCGATGTAGCCGCCGCCCATAATCATCAGGTGCTCCGGCAGGTCGCCAAGTTCCATGATCGAGATGTTGTCGAGGAAGGGCACGGAGTCAAGTCCATCGACCTTGGGGACGGCGGCGCGGGTTCCGGCATTAATGAAAATACGTTCGGCCGACATCGTGCGCTGGCCGCCGTCATTCATGCGAACCAGAATCGTCTTGGCGGCGGTGAAGCTGGCTTCTCCGAAGATGAGTTCGAGGTTGGCGGTCTTCTCGACGTGGGACTGGTTTCCGTTGCGGAAGCTGTCCACAATATCGCGCTTGCGCTGGCGAACTTTTTTCATGTCAACCGTGATCGGGCCGGTGTGGATTCCGTAATCGGCGGCCCGGCGGGCAAGGTAGGCGACGCGCCCGCTTGCGACCATGGTTTTGGTGGGAGTGCATCCCTCGTTTATGCAAGTGCCGCCCACGTGCTTGCGTTCGACGAGTGTCGTGCGCAGACCGGCGCTGGCCAGCGCCATCGAAAGGGGCGTCCCGCCTTGTCCGGAGCCGATGACGATTGCGTCGTATTGCTGGTTCATGGATTTATCCGATCAGATAGGTGCGGACCAGACGTAATGCGCTGCCTAAAATCTGGAAACCAGAAATAATCCGAGAGCGATGGCGACGACGTCTTCAGGAACCGCGATGACGACATCTGGGACGCGCAAGGAGCGAACCAGCCCGACGCGCGCATGATATCCGCCGAATGCTCCCGCAATGCCGCCAATCGCCCCGGATAGAGCGCCAACCAGCAGGGCTGCGCCTCCGGCGAGGCATGCGCCGCAAAGCCCACCGGTAACGATCCGCGCAGAGAGGCCGACGGCTGCGGTACGCGACGGTGTGCCGGGGAGTTGATCCGCGACTAGTTCAACCAAGGCCAAGGCTGTGAAGATGCCCACACTCCACTTCGACCCCGTGAACGCCAGGGGAGAACCGTGTAGATTGATCCAGCCAAGATGGGCTGCCCAGGCCACAACCGCGGGTGCGGTGAGCGAGCGAAGGCCTGCGACGATGCCGATGCCGAATGTCAGCAACAGAGCAAACGTGGAAGTCATCGGACTGCTCCCGTATGCTGAGAATTGAATTCATGGAACTTGGCCCGTTGTTCTGGATCATCATTGGCGGATAAACGAAAACTGGTTCCTCGACTATTTCTCGACTTCTGTGCAAGGCGACCCGACTGGATCGTGCTAGCTCGAGCCCGCCGCCAGCGGCAGCCGTACCTGAAAGCGTGTATCGCCGGGTTTAGAGAAGACCTGTATATTGCCCCGATGCTTCTTCACAATTCGCAGCACGGTGTCGAGGCCAAGGCCCGTTCCCTCGCCCACACCCTTGGTCGTGAAGAAAGGTTCAAAAATGTGAGGCTGCACCTCCGGAGAGATTCCGGGACCGTTATCGGCGATCTCGACGACGACACAATCGTCGTCGCGGTACGTGCGCACGCGCAGTTCACCTTGACCGCCCATGGCGTCGATCGCGTTGTCGATGAGGTTGGTCCAAACCTGGTTGAGTTCGCTGCCGAACGAATTCACCAGCAGCGGGAGGGGCTGGTAATCGCGCTGTACCTTCACGCCACGCTTCAGTTTGTGATTCATGATGGTCAGCGTGTTTTCCAGAGTCTTGACCACGTCGATGTTTTGCACCCGCGATTGGTCCATGAAGGTGTATTCCTTGATGGCTTTGACCAGGTCGGAGATGCGGGAGGTGCTGCTTTCGATTTCGTTCAGCAGGCCAAAGATCTCAAGGGTCGTAGAGATCCTGACCAAAGCGGCGCGCGCGGTTCCGGCGTCGAGCGTAGCAAAAAGACGTTCCAGGGCAGCGGGCTGGAAATTCTTCTTGGCGAGGTCGGCCGAAAGTTGCCAGAGATCGTCTTGCCCGTGGCTGCGGAGCAACGAATCAATTTGATCTTCGAGTTCACTGGCTGTCAGGGGATCGGGCGGCGGAGCGTCCGTGTGCGTAAGCGAGGCCTCCAGCTTTTCGATTTCGGCTTTTTGTTCCTTGCTGAGGTCGCGGCGGCCGAGGTCGAGGCTGGCGTCTCGGACGCGCTTCACCATGTCCCGAAGCTGGCTTGAAGCGCGCGTCGCGGCCGATGCGGGGTTGTTGAGTTCATGGGCCAGCCCGGCAGAGAGTTTACCGAGTGCCACGAGCCGGTCCCGCTGTTGCTCTAAGCGCGTAACTTCGCGGATGCGGTCCGACATTTTGCCGACGAGGCGCGTCGCCAGTTCCGGCATCTTCTGCACGAGTTGGGGAAATTGTGCCGCCGGGAATTTCAGCAGGCGAGCCTCGGTCAAGGTGCGTCCCGTGAGCGAGTAGGTCTTCATCCGAGAAAAAGGCAGGATGCCGGAAATCTCTCCTGCCGAGATGGTCAGCGCGACGGCTTCGCCGGAAAGTTCGCCTCGCCACTGGAATTCCCCCTGCAACAGGACGAACATAAATTCTGCGGGATCGTTCTGGCGGGCATAAGTTTCGCCGGCATGCAGGCGTAATTCCTGCGATTGGCTGAGAAACCAGTCGATCTGATCGCCGGGCAAGTCAACGAAAGAAGGAACCTGCAACAGCAGTTCGCGCGTCTCGTCCATTTAGACCTTGCTCAGATACTGATGGATGAATTGAACAGCCACCGATCCTTCACCGACGCCCGAAGCTACGCGTTTCACCGATCCGTGGCGAACGTCGCCGACGGCAAAAATTCCCGGAACATTGGTCTCCAGTAAAAACGGATCACGATCGACGGTCCATCCTTTCGGACGCTGGCGGTCTTGCATAAGGTCCGGTCCGGTAAGAATGAATCCGCGCTCGTCACGCTGAATGACATCGCCGAGCCAATCGGTTCGTGGCAACGCTCCGATGAAAATGAACATCGAGCTGGCGGGCACCCGCTCCACCTTGTTAGTGTCGGTGCAGAGGACCGAAAGTTCTTCGAGGTGCGTCTCACCATGGACTTCGGCGACACTGGCGTGGGTCCACAGCTGGATATTAGGAGTCTCCTTGATCTGGTCAATCAGATATTGCGACATGGTGCTGGAGAGCGACTCGCCGCGAACCAAGATCACAACCCGCTCGGCGTATTTGGAAAAATTCATCGCAGCCTGGCCGGCAGAATTTGCTCCGCCCACGATGTAGACCATCTCGCCCTTGGAAGAGAGAGCTTCAGTCGATCCACCGCCGTAATACACGCCCGCGCCTTGCAGGCGATCGATGCCGGGAGCCTCCAGACGCCGCCACTGCACGCCGGTGGCGATCATCAGGGCGTGACAAGAAATCTCGCTGTCATCGGCCAGCTTGATGATGCGATAAGGGCCCTCAATCCTCATATTGACCGCCGACTGCGGCGCGAGGATTTCGACTCCGAAGCGTTTGGCTTGAACCACGGCGCGGCGGGCGAGGTCACCGCCGCTCAGGCCGCTGGGAAATCCGAGATAGTTTTCGATACGCGAACTCATGCCCGCCTGGCCGCCGGGAGCCTCGCGCTCCACAATGACGGTGTGCAGTCCCTCCGAGGCGCCGTAAACTGCCGCCGCCAGACCGGCCGGGCCGCCTCCAACAATGGCCAGATCGTAAAAACTAGTTTCCGCGCGAGTCCGCAGGCCGACTTTCTGCGCAACTTGGGCGGGAGCGCTGTTGAGCAATTTAGCTCCGTCGGGAAAAAGCACGACAGGCAGTTCGCTTGCGTCCGGGCCCAGCGCTTCCATCAGCCGCTTGGTTTCCGGATCATTGGCTGACCCCTCGACATCGATCCATTGGTAAGGCACGTGGCTACGCGCCAGAAAATCTCGTAGCTCGTAGCACTGCGGCGACCACCGCGTTCCCAGCACGCGGATGCCCTGAAAGGCCGGATGGTAGGAGGCCTGCCAATCCTCGAGCAGGTCGTCGACTTGCGGGTAGAGATGCTCAGAGGGCGGGTCCCACGGCTTCATGAAGAAATAGTCGATGTTGGCTTGGTTGATCGCGCTGATCGCGGCATTGGTGTCGGCATAGGCGGTCAGCAAGGCGCGTTTGGCGTCTGGAAAAATCTGGCGGGCGGCCTGAAGAAAGCCCACTCCGTCCATATTCGGCATACGCTGATCCGCGAGGAGAAGGGCGACGCCGTCGTTGCGAACCTTGAGGCCTTTCAGAAGATCGAGCGCGCCATGCGGCGAATCGCTGCTGATCACCCGATATTCCGCGCCGTATTGCGAGCGCAGGTCTCGTTCGATGGCCCGCAGCACGTCAGTGTCGTCATCGACGGTCAGTAAGATGGGCTTGGGCATTATGGCTCTCGGAACGCGCGGAGTCCCATGCAACTCCGCGCCAGCATAAGGTGATTAGATACTCGGGCGACCCAATCGGTCGCATCGTCAGCAACGATTATTGCGAGGCCTCGAACGCCTAGGCCGCAAGCTCGCCGGCCGTCACCTGGTCGACGTAGCACCATACCCACGACTCGCCGGGTTCGATGGAACGAATCAGCGGATGGTGTGCCCTATGGAAATGCTTGGTGGCATGCTTGTTTTTGGATGAGTCGCAACATCCGACGTGCCCGCAGCTGAGGCAAAGCCGCAGATGGACCCAGGTATCTCCCATCTTCACGCACTCTTCGCACACGTGTACGTCGGTGTTGCGGATTTTAATCTGGTCAAGATGGGTGCATCCGTTTGCCATGGTGTCCTCCTCAGGAACTCAATTTCGCGTCAAGTGACCTCCGTCACGTGACGAAGGGCCACAATCACATCCATTTGCTGCACTCTTCACTCACAATGGTGGTCGGAGGTTCTTCATACGTGTTGCGCCTTGATTATCTTTCTTGTGTATTGACCATCCTGTCCACGATTCTGCTGGGACGACGCTGTTGGGAGGGCTGGGTACTAACCGGAGTGAATAGCGCGGTTATCTGCGTCATTGGAGTTCGAACCGCACAATTGGGCTTCGTCCCCGCCAACGTGTTCTGCATTGTCGTCGCTGCGGTCAACATGCGGGCCTGGCGCCGATCCAAATCTTATTGAAGAATCGGCAGGACTCGATTTTGCGGATCCCCAGCAGGATTATTCCGCGATGAGTAAGTTTTCCGCAAACGGCCACTGCTCGTCAATCCACTGCACCTCGCAGCGGAAGCCGGATGCGCGAGCCGTTTCGAAAAGCTCTTCGGCCGAATATTTGTGACTACTTTCGGTCCAGATCGTTTCCCCTTCCTGAAACTCGACCACGATTTCGGCAGTAGGAATGCTGACTACTTGCTGCCGCATGGATTCCAGATGCATCTCCACACTGCGCGCTTCAGGATTAATTTTCGCGAGGTGCCGGAACTGCGCCAGGTCGAAGTCGGCTCCGAGTTCCCGATTGACCCGCGCCAGCAGGTTCAGATTGAAAGCCGCCGTGACGCCGAGTTCGTCGTCGTAGGCCGCGATGAGCTGCGAACTGGGTTTTTCCAGATCCGTGCCCAGAAGCAGCGAATCTCCCGGTTGAAGAATGCAACGAACTTCCGACAGAAAGGCTAGCGCAGCCCGGCGATCGAAGTTGCCAATCGTGCTGCCTAAGAACAATACCAGCAGATGTTGACCGTTCTTCCGGTACGCTGCCACTTCCAGCAATCCGTCGAGATATTCGCGCTCGAAGCCCACGATGCTGATGGCGTCAATGTCGCTCAGTTCGCGCTGACACATGACCAGCGCGGAGTGCGAGATTTCTACCGGATAGTATGAAGTTCGCTGGCGTCGGCAGAACGCTTCGAGGAGCCAGCGGGTCTTTCTGCCGCTGCCGCTGCCCAGTTCGGCCACGGCCACGGGGCCGGCAACACGATCCACGATCTCTCTGGCGTGGCGGCGGAGCAAGCGCTCGTCCGCACGCGTCAGACCGTATTCCGGAAGATGGCTGATCACCTCAAACAGCGCCGAGCCGACATCGTCGTACAGATACTTGGACGGGAGTTCTTTCTGTTCGAGCCGCGTCAGTCCATCGCGCACATCGGCGGCGAATTCGTAGGAAACGTTGCCAGGAATTGCATGCACGAGCATAAGTCATCCTCAGATTAAGAATTCACGCAGCGGAATCCCGCATACACATACTGGTACTGAGCCCGAAACCAATTGCGAAATGTGGGACGAAGCATGCATGCCGCGGTGCGCGGCGAGCCGCCTTTCATGACGAAGTGCTTACCATCAAAAAAATCTGCGGAATATCCGCGATAAAACGGGAATGGCTGGAACCCTGGAAATGGAGAGAACGGAGTCGATGTCCATTCCCATCCGTTGCCCAACATGCCCTCTACCCCGAAGGCGCTTTGCCCGCGCGGGTGCGCGTTGACCGGCGTCGGGTTCCAATGCGTGAGATCGAAATTTCCTAAACTGGGGTCGGGAGCGTAGCGGCCCCAGGGGTAAGTTCGCTTGTTACCATCTGGCGAGCCATAGGCCGCGCGATGCCACTGCGGTTCGCTCGGAAGTGCCTTGCCCGCCCACCGTGCATACGCCGACGATTCGGCATGGCTGACATATACAGGCCACGTCTCAGGCAATGGAATCTCGTCAAACATGGTGCGATAGAGCCAGCCATCGCGGGATTCCTTCCAGAAGACGGGATGAGAAATATTATGAGCAGTCTTCCAGTTCCAGTCGTCATCGTTCCAGAGAGAGCGAGTTTCGTAACCGCCCGCGTTGCGAAACTCGAGGAACTGACGATTGGTCACCATATGCTGGTCGATCTCGAAGGAGGGAACATCAATGGAATGGATTTCGAACTCGTTATCCCAGCCGAAAACTTCTGAGCTGCGGGAAAGACCCAGCGTTGCAGTCCCAGCAGGAATCTCGATCATGCGGTGATCCACGGGCGGAGTTGAGAGATACGGAGGATCGGCTTGATGAACTTTGCGGTCGAGGGGCAGCTGATGAAGCATGTAGGCGAGGGTTTCGACGTGCATCAGCCGGTGCTCGATGGCAACGTCGAGCAAGGTTGGCAGGGGGAAGCCATCGCGCATGAGTTCGTCGGAGTCGGGAACTGTTAATGAGAGCTTCGCGTCGAGCGCTGCCCTGATTCGGCGAACGTAATCCTGGACTGTGGCGAGACTGGGCCAGTCGGAGGGCTGATCGGCGGGCAATCCGCCGCCTACTGGGTCGATGCCGAAGGCAAACAAGCGGTCGAACTCGGGATGAAAGCTCTTCAGGCCGAAAACGTTTTCGTGCAGCAGGTTCCAATCGAAAGCCTCGAGGTGTCCGACATAGAAAATGATGCGATGGCGCTCGGGAATGGGGCGCTCGAAGATGGCGTCTGACTGGACGATGTCAAACAGCGCATCACTGCGGCGGCGGGCATCGAACATCCTGTGCAGCAGAGTGTGATCCAGAGCGGCGTCTCGGGGAATAGTTGCCATTGAGGCCTCCTATGACACGTGGTTTGCACAGCGCAAATGTCCTGCTAGCTCAGATAGCGGAAACCCCACAGATTCCGCTGCTTCCCACAACCGGCAGAAACATCGCAGGTAAAATCAGAACAATGCGTATCCCGACGTTTTACGTTGACGCATTTACCGATCGTCCCTTCAGCGGCAACCCCGCGGCGGTCTGCCTTTTGAACTCATGGTTAGATGACGAGGGTCTGCACAAAGTCGCTGCAGAAAATAATCTTTCTGCGACCGCCTTCCTTTTACCCAGGGGAAAAGATTACGAAATACGCTGGTTTACCGCTCGTTGCGAACTGAAGCTGTGCGGCCATGCTACTTTGGCGGCCGGCTTTGTCGTCTTCAACTTCCTGAGGCCTGAAGCTGAAGCGGTGCGCTTCGCCAGCCGGTTCCACGGGGCGTTGACGGTAGAAAAGAGCGGCGACTCTCTCGCGATGAACTTTCCTGCGCTCTTTCCCCAGCCTAAGCCCGAAGTTCCACGGGAGTTAACGCGCGCTCTGTCCCAGATCAAGCTGCGTCCGTCTGAGATATGGGAGGTCAATCAGATTTATATGCTTGTATTGGACGATCAGCGCGCGGTTCAAAACTTGACGCCGGATTTCGAAGCGTTCCAACCGCTCCATCCCCATGCCGTTTTGATCACTGCGCGCGGCGAAGAGGCGGATTTCGTTTCTCGGTATTTCGCGCCAGGTTATGGAATCGCCGAGGACCCAGCGACCGGATCGTCGCATTGCCTGCTGACGCCCTACTGGTCGCAGCGTTTGGGCAAATCCAGGTTGCATGCCCGGCAACTCTCCCAGCGCGGCGGGGAATTGTGGTGTGAATTGTCGGGAGATCGCGTTCTCTTGCAAAGCAGCGCCGTCTTGACCATGCGAGGAACGCTCTCGATCTGACGCTTACCCGCCGCAAATCAGGGCACGAGCTTTTTTGCTTTCAGAAAATCGCGCACAACGTCTTGCGTATCTCGATGCACGCCGTCGACGGCATAGTTCATTTGCTGCATCTCGGAATCTGAGATGGTATTGGCCAACGCTGCCAAAGCCTGGGCGATTTCAGGATGCTCTTGCAGCGTTTGCTCGCGGATTACTGGCGCTGCTTCGTAGGGAGGAAAGTAATGGCGGTCGTCCTCAAGAGCGAACAAATCCAGCGCTGGGATCAGCCCGTCTGTGGCGTTGCCTCCAGCGAAATCGATCTGATGACTTTGTAACGCTCGCGCGAGCAGGCCCAGGTCCATGATGCGAGGTTGCTCGGCGAAATGCAGGCCGTAGGCCGCGACCAGGCCCGGATAGCCATCGGGGCGCTCCATGAATTCGTAGCCAAATCCTGCGCGCCATTGCGGCGCATATTGTGCCGCCTGCGATAACGTTTGGAGATGCAAGCGCCGCGCGTCTTCTCCGCGGATCTCCATCGCGAACGTATCATTGAATCCGAAAGCGGGACCCAGCGTGAGATCGAATCGCTGCTCGTATGCCTGCTTTACTCGCTGGTAAACATCCGTCTTGTCGGCACTGGCCTTCTGTTTGAGGACTGCAGTGAGGGCGGTGCCCGTGTATTCCGGATACACGTCAATGCGTCCCGCCAGGATTGCTTGTTGGCAGATGTAGGTTCCGGCGAGATAAAAACGACGCTCTACTTTCAAATTCGTGTGCGCTTCGATTTGCTGGGCGATGAGCTCGCCGAGGATGAACGACTCGGTAAAATTCTTGGATCCGACAACGATGCGATTGGAATGCGATGGCTCGCAGGCAATCGAACCAATGATCGCCGCCAGAAACAAAACCAAAGTTGTACCCGGACGCGTCATCGTGCGCCCAATCTCCGCTCCAGCCATCCCACTCCGAAGTCCGCTGCCAGAGCCATGATCGCGGCCGGAATCGCGCCCGCGAGGATGACTCGATCATCGACCATGGCCAAGCCCCGAAAAATAAATTCGCCGAGGCCCCCGGCACCAATCGCCGCGGCGATGGTGGCAAGTCCGACGGAGATGACAACTGCGATCCTGACGCCGGAGAGAATGACGCTCACCGCCAGCGGCAGTTCGACCTGCAATAAGAGCTGCGATTCGGTAAGGCCCATTCCGCGGCCCGCCTCCACGACCGAGGCGTCCACTCCGGAAATACCGGTGTAAGTATTGCGAATAATCGGCAACAGAGCGTAGAGAGTGAGCGCGAGAATTGCCAGGCGATCGGAGCGTTCGCCGAGCCACGGCACGGGCAATAGAAATCCGAAGAGGGCGAGGCTGGGAATCGTCTGGATGATGTTGGCGCTGGCGAGCACAGGTTTGTTCAGCCGCGGCCGATGAGCGATCAAGATTCCTAGCGGTATGCCAATCAACATGGCAAAAGCCGTAGAGACGCCAACCAGCCAGAGATGTTCCAGGGTGAGATCGAGAACTTGAATGTGATTCTGCCAAATAAAACGAACGACGTTCATGACGCTCCTCGATTTGCAGCCGACTCCAACCCGTCGCCGAATGCCTTCACATACGCCGAGGCCCAGGGATCGGAGGATTTTACGAACTCATGCGGGGTCAACACAGTTTGTAATTTTCCAGCTTCCATCAGCGCGATGCGCGAGCCCAGGCGCAGTGCCTCGCGCAGATCGTGGGTTACAAAAACCACGGTTTTGTGCAGTCGCTGCTGCAACAGGAAAAATTCCCTCTGGAGTTCGTCGCGGGTAAGAGGGTCCAAAGCTCCGAAAGGCTCATCCATCAGAAGAATTCCAGGATCGACCGCCAGGGCGCGGGCAACGCCGACACGCTGCCTCTGGCCGCCCGATAACTGGTGCGGATAACGCGAAGCCAGTTCCGGCGCCAGCCCTACCAGTTGCAGCAGTTCCTGAACGCGGCCGCGAACGCGGTCGTCGGGCCAGCCTTCGATTTTCGGAACTACGGCAATATTTCGTTCGACTGTGAAATGAGGAAATAGTCCGACATCCTGAATGACGTAACCGATGCCGCGGCGCAAGCGAATCACATCGAGCTTTTCGTTCGACATGCCGTTGATGCAGATCTCGCCCGACGTGGGCGAGACGAGGCGGTTGATCAGCTTGAGCGTGGTCGTTTTGCCTGAGCCGCTGCGGCCCAGCAGCACCAGAGTTTCGTTGCGCGCGACCTGCAAGTTCAACCCGAGGAGAACCTGCGTGCTCCCTACGCGGTAGGAGACATCGCGAAATTCGATGACCGGAGTTGAGAGTTCGACCGACATGTCGCACAGCATACCGGAGTTGCGGGGCAGACCGAAAGTTTCTCGAGTTGTAACTCGGCGCATCGGGCGGCAGGATTTGCAATGCGAGCTTGTCCCGGCGACAATCTTGGCATGCCGAAAAGTTCGCTCGGGGCGCCTGTGAGCCGTGTCCGGCGGAACGAGCCGTTTTCGCCCGGAGCCGTCGTCATCGCGACCTTGTGCAATCCACGCGAGAAATTCTGGGGGATGATTCTTGCTCTCGCCGCCGAAGGTCTGAGCCTGAGCGGAGCGGAGTTGGCGTCCTTTGAAGACCTGACCGTGATGGTGCGTGATGGCGAGCCCTTCTCCCCAGCAGTTGTGTTCTTTCCTATGCATCGCATTGAACGGGTAGAACTCGATCTTCCCGATGGCGGCCTGCCTTCACTCTCGCAACGCTTTAAAGCCAAGACCGGACTCGAGCCATCCGCGGCCCTCGCGCCGGCCAGCCAGGATCAAGGCAAAGTGCCGGGTGAGCGCGGCGGTTCCGAGGCGCCTCCATTGAAGGAGCGCGCGTGAAGTTCTCGCAAGTCCTCACCGCTCCCAATCAACTCACGCTGCTGCGCATGATCTTTGTGCCGTTCATCGTGATTCACCTGGTCGAGGGGCATTATCTTTGGGCGCTCGTCGTCTTTATAGTGGCAGGCTTCAGCGACGGGCTCGACGGCCTGCTGGCGCGAACCCTGCATCAGCAGACGCTGCTCGGACAATATCTGGATCCGATTGCAGACAAGCTCCTGCTGAGCACGATGTTTCTGGTGCTTTCCATTCTGCATAAGATTCCGTGGAAGTTTACGGTGCTGGTGTTTAGCCGCGATATTTCCATTCTTGCGGCCAGCGCGGTGCTGTTCGCCATCGCGGGATTGCGGGATTTTCGCCCCAGCATTTTCGGCAAGGCCAACACGTTTTCACAGATCAGTGCAGTCTTTTTCGTGTTGCTTCTGCAAGTTCTCCCGTTGCGCTGGATCTGGATCGCACGCACGGTCTTTCTGCGCGCGACGTTTATTTTTACGATCCTTTCGGCGCTCCATTATCTGATCCTGGTACAGCAGCGTTTGCGGGCGCATACGCATGCACTGCCGGCCGCGCCCACTTCCACCGTGTGAAGGCCATTTGACCGCCTTTTCCTCCGACCCCTAGAATCTTAGGTTCGTTTTGTACCGAATAATTATGGCCCTTCGCCTGTACAACACAATGTCGTCGCGAATCGAGGAGTTCCATCCGCTGCGCGACTCCGAAGTGCGCATGTACACCTGCGGGCCGACGGTCTACGATTACGGACATATCGGCAACTTCCGCACCTTCGTGGCCGTCGACTTGCTCCGCCGCTATTTGCGTCAGAGCGGATACACGATCCACCACGTCATGAATATCACCGATGTCGACGACAAGATCATTCGTAATTCCGCCCGCGATGGCGTGAGCGTCCAGCAGTACACCGCGAAATACGAGAAAGCGTTTCTGGAAGATGCGGCGATGATTGGTGTTGAGCAGCCCACGTTGGTGCGCGCCACCGAGCACATCCCCGAGATGGCCGCGTTTGTGGAGAGACTGGTCGAGAAGGGAATTGCTTATCGCACCGACGACGGTTCCTACTACTTTCGAATCGCCAAATTTCCGGAGTACGGGAAACTGTCGAAGCGGGATTTCAGCGGTATGCTCGACGGAGCGCGGGTTGACGTGGACGAATACGACAAAGACAGCGCGCGCGATTTCGCTCTGTGGAAGGCGCCGAAGCCCGGCGAAGCCTCGTGGGATACGGCGATTGGCGCGGGACGCCCTGGTTGGCACCTGGAGTGCTCTGTCATGTCGATGCAGGAACTCGGTGAGAGTTTTGACCTGCATGCCGGCGGCGAGGACCTGATTTTTCCCCATCACGAGAACGAGATCGCGCAATCGGAATCCCTAACCGGCAAGCCGTTCGCGCATTTCTGGTTTCATGCCCGGTTCCTGCTGGTCGAAGGCGAGAAGATGTCGAAGAGCCTGGGGAATTTCTTTACCCTGCGCGACCTGGTGTTGAAAGGATACAAGCCGTCGTCGATTCGCTACCTGCTTGCGTCAGTTCCTTACCGCAATCAGCTGAATTTCACGTTTGACGGGCTCAAGCAGGCATCGGTATCAGTAGAGCGCTTGCGGAATTTCCGGTTGCGTTTGAGTGCAGAAGTGTTTTCGGGCGGTTCGAGCCCGGGGATGCAGGTCCTTGCCGCTGACACCGTGGAAAAGATGCGTGCAGCATTGGATGATGATCTGAATACAGCGCAGGCACAGGCCGCGCTCTTCGAAATGGTACGGCAAGCCAATACAGAGTTCGACAAAGGCGGGGTGAAGAAAGGCGATGTAGCGCCCTTGCTGGGGGCGCTGGAAAAATTCGACGAAATCTTCGCCGTGCTTGAGGACACCGATGTGGCGAAGATGAAACAGGTCTTGGAATGGGCGCAGAGGGAAGGACTTGAGAAGGACATCAGCGATGAACTGAAGGAAGCGCTGCAGTCGGGACAACTGTCCGATGCCGACATCGAAGCCAGGATTAGCGAGATGAAAGCCGCCCGCGCCGCCCGCGATTTCAAGAAATCAGACGCGATACGCGCCGAACTCGGAGAGGCAGGCATTCTGATCGAGATCACCAAGGGCGGAATTCGCTGGAGAAGAAAGTAAGCCCCGGTCGCTATATTTCGCGCGGTGTTAATCTGATAGCTAAGAACTGACAGCTAAGAGCTGCCTCGTGAAATCGCTCGACGAATATCTTCTGGATGCGGAACAGGCTCACGGGCATTTGTGCGCCGGCCAGGTCCTCGGAGTGCGCCTCGCGATGCTGGGCTTGCAGAAACTCGGCATCGACGATCCCCATGGCAAGGATCGCAAGCGTCTGGTTACGTTCGTGGAAATCGATCGCTGCGCCACCGACGCAATCGGTGTCGTTACCGGATGCCGGCTCGGCAAGCGGGCGTTGAAATTTCGGGACTGGGGAAAGATGGCGGCCACGTTCGTTGACGTCAGCGCCGGCAAAGGGATTCGCGTCGCAGCCAAAGAGACGTCGAAGGCGCGGGCACGGCAACTCTATCCTGAGATAGAAAACAAGAATCAGCAGCAGATGCGCGCCTACCGCGAAATGCCGGATGAGGAACTGTTCGCGACGGAATGGGTGAAGGTCGATCTGCCCCCGGAAGAATTTCCCGGATACAAAGGCGAGCGGATTGTTTGCGACCAGTGCGGCGAAGGCATCAGCTTCCACAGGGAAGTGAGGCGGGAAGGGAAGATCTATTGCCGCGCTTGCGCCGGTGAAAGATACTACGAGCCATTGGGAAGCTAAGCTGCCTGCTCGTAGGCGTGGGCGATCCTCAGAATCGTTGCTTCGTCAAAATGCTTCCCCAGGATCTGCAACCCGATCGGCAATTTCTCCCTCGTCTCGCCGCACGGCACAGAAATCCCTGGAATGCCCGCCAAATCCGCGGTCACGGTATAGATGTCGGCCAAATACATGGCGAGCGGATCATTCGATTTTTCGCCCAGGCGAAAGGCCGCGGTCGGGCTGGTGGGCGTCACAATTGCATCCACCTTCTTGAAGGCTTCATCGAAATCGCGGGTCAGCAGCGTGCGAACTTTTTGTGCTTTCAGGTAGTAGGCGTCGTAATAGCCCGCGCTGAGCGCGTAGGTGCCCAGCATAATGCGGCGCTTGACCTCGGCGCCGAAGCCTTCGTCGCGCGAGCGCCGGTACATCTCCGACAACGTCTTCACCCCCCGCGCGCGATGGCTGTAGCGCACTCCGTCGTAGCGCGCCAGGTTCGACGAAGCTTCCGCGGTCGCAATCAGGTAATAGGTCGGGATTGCATACGGAGTGTGCGGCAAAGAAACAGGAATAATCTCGCAGCCGAGTTGCTTCAACTTGGCGATGGCGGCTTCGACGGCCTGGCGCACTTCGTCGTCGAGGCCTTCGCCAAAATATTCTTTGGCGACACCGAGTTTCAGACCGCGAACCGGCTTGTCGAGATCGGCAACGTAGTCGGGAACAGCAACATCCGCCGATGTCGAATCCATTGGATCGCGGCCGGCAATCGTGCGCAACACGATGGCCGCGTCTTTCACGGTCTTGGCCAGCGGTCCGATGTGATCGAGCGAAGACGCAAACGCGATCAGACCGTAACGCGAGACGCGGCCGTACGTGGGCATCAGCCCGACCACGCCGCAGAACGAGGCCGGTTGCCGGATCGATCCTCCGGTGTCGGAACCTAGAGTCACGACCGCCATATCCGCTGCGACCGCGGCTGCGGAACCTCCCGAAGAACCTCCCGGGACGCGGTTGAGGTCGCGCGGGTTGCGCACGGGATGGTATGCCGAGTTTTCGTTGGACGAGCCCATGGCGAACTCGTCGCAGTTCATTTTGCCAAGCACCACCGCTCCGGCGGCTTCCATGCGCGCCACGGCCGTACAGTCGAACGGTGGAATATATTTCTCGAGGATCTTCGAGCCGGCGGTAGTGCGCACGCCGCGCGTGCTCAACACATCTTTAATGCCCACCGGAACGCCCGCTAGCGGTGGCAAAGGCTTGCCCTCGGCGGCCATGCGATCGATACGATCGGCCTGCTCCAGCGCGCGTTCCTTCGACAGCGTCAGGAAAGCACCGATCTGGCCATCTTCTTTTTGAATGCGGACGTAATGTGCCTCGGCCAGCGCGGCCGCGGTCGTCTTGCGCTCTTGAATGGCGGAGCGGGCGGCGTCGATGGTGAGGGAAGCAAGGTCCATGGAAGCGGCGGTTCAGCAGGGCTTATCGTTCGATCACTTTTGGGACACGGAAGAAATTGTCATCCGCGTCGGGCGCGTTGGCCAACGCTTCCTCGTGCGGCAGGGATTTGCGCAAACCTTCCAGAATGTCTTCGCGGCTGGCGTACGCGAATCTCTCGCTGCCCTGTTTTTCGTGGTCGACGCCGCAACGATCGGAAACCTGCGCCATCGGCGGGATGTCGGAAGTGTCGAGTTCGTTCAGACGGTCGATGTAATCCAGAATAGAGTTCAAGTCGCGCAGCATGCTACTGCGTTCCTCGTCGGTGAGGTCGAGGTTCGCCAGGTCGGCAACGTACGCCACGTCTTTTTCGGTGACTTTCATGAAATGCCGTAAGGCTCAGCGGGAATCGTCATCGCCATCGAGTCGCGTGATGATGAAATCGATCTTGCGCACCGCTTCTTTCGTGTAGCGATTGACAGCCGCAAGATAGCGCGGCGCGAGCGCTTGCAGTTCCGTCTTCCAGCCGTTGTCCGGGACGCCAATCTGCAAAACGCCATCCTGAAAACGTAGCGCCCGCGTGCGCTCGGCAACCGTCGACCCGCAAACCACCGGCCACGCCATCAGCGGAGCCTCCCGCGGCGGCGCCTGGCGCAGCGATCGCGCCACGATTTCTTCCAACCCCGAACCCGCTTGCTCCAAGGGAACGTCCTAGCTCCTCAGTCGCTACAAATCCAGCCTGAGAGAATTTCGATTTTAACATTCCCGGCTCACCGGACGCGGGGAGATTGTAACGGTGGTAAAAGTAAGTACGCAATTCTCCCCAAAATATTCTCAGCGGTCTCAGCGAGACCTTAGCGAACTCTGCGTTTTAAGATTCTTCAAGCAGGAAACTCCCGCCGCACAAACTCGAGCGCGGCATCCCGCGACGGCAGACGCCCTTCCAGTTGCGCGTCTTCTACTGCATTCAGAATCTCGCGAAACTTCGGACCGGGCGTGTGTCCCTGCGAAATCAGATCCTCCCCCGTCACCAGAGGTGCGGGGCGCATCTTCTCCGGTGGAATTTCTTCGCGCTTCTGCCGGATGAACTCATACGTCGCCAGATTCCGGTGGCTGGCAAGGCAGTCGGCCCGATGCAGAGCCATATGCTCGTCGAATCGCGGCAGCCGTAGAAACTTCTTCAGCGTCGATTCCTTCATGCGCATGGTGTCCCCAAAACGCATGTGATTGTCGACCAGAGAAAGGATTTGCTCTGTCTCGTGGTTCGAAAAGCGCAGTCGGCGGCAGATCTCCTCCGCTATCTTTACCCCAACCTCCACATGGTTATCAAAGCGGATGCGATCGGGGGCGACCCGGAACGTTGCCGGCTTCCCCACATCGTGCAGCAAAGCGCCCCACGCCAGCGTCATGGGGCACGGACGCGGTAGGTTTTCAAGAAGAAGCAGCGTATGCACGAACACATCGCCTTCGGGATGAAATTGCGGGGGCTGCTGCACTCCGTGCATGGCTGAAATTTCAGGAAGAACCTGTGGCAGCAGGGCACTCTCGTCGAGCAGCAGGAAGGCCCTGCGGGCGTGGCCTTCGGTCAACATGCGGGTCAGTTCATCGCGCACTCGTTCGCGCGACACGACTTCAATCTGCGCTGCGAGTTTCCGGATAGCCGCGAAAGTTGCCGGATCGACGCTGTATTCGAATCGTGCCGCGAAGCGAATGGCCCGCAGCATGCGCAACTTGTCTTCGGCGAAGCGATGTTCGGGATCGCCAATGGTGCGGATGATACCGGCCTTCAGATCGTCGCGTCCTCCGACAAAATCGAGCACCTCTCCGGTAACCGGATCGAGCAACATGCCGTTGATGGTGAAATCGCGGCGAGCTACATCTTCGCGAGGATCACGGCTGAACCGCACTTCATCCGGATGGCGGCCATCCGAATACCCGATGTCGCTGCGAAAAGTGGCAACTTCGACTGCCTGGGACTTCGAGGGGACCTTCGCGGAAACTTCGGCCGCATCCGGTACCGGAACCAGTACAACTCCAAACTGCACTCCGACTGCGTAGGTTTCCGGGAAGATGCGCATCACCTGCTCCGGCGTCGCATCGGTGGCGACATCGTAATCTTTGGGCTCGCGATTAAGCAGCAGATCGCGCACGCATCCGCCCACCAGGTAGGCCTGGAGGCCGTGCTGGCGCAGGGTTTGCACGATCGTGCTGGCGAAAGATTTGGCGGATGCTTCCATGAAGCCCCTGATCTTCTCATAATATAAGCACATGGCCAGCACCTACATCCTTGGCATTGAGAGTTCGTGCGATGAGACCGCAGCGGCGGTGGTGCGTTCGGGAGAGCAGCTGATCTCGAACGTCGTGGCTTCGCAGATCGCAACTCACCAGCCTTACGGCGGAGTCGTCCCGGAGCTAGCTTCGCGCGAGCATCTGCGCGCGATCGTACCGGTCGTGCGTCAGGCGCTGGCTGAGGCAAAACATACTTACGAATCGGTCGACGCGATCGCCGTCACGCAGGGCCCCGGCTTGGCAGGCGCTCTGCTGGTGGGAATCAGCTATGCGAAGGCGCTGGCCTTCGCTCTCGACAAGCCGCTGATCGCGGTGAACCATCTGGAGGGTCACATCCACGCCGTATTGCTCGAAGAGCGACAGAAGGGCAATCACGAGCTGCGATTCCCCGTGCTCGCCCTGGTGGTTTCCGGAGGCCACACGCATCTCTATCTGGCCGCAGAAAAAGATAACGCGTGGACCTACGCAAATATCGGCCACACCCGCGATGATGCCGCCGGCGAAGCCTTTGACAAAGTCGCAAAACTCCTGGGATTGGGCTATCCCGGCGGTCCTGTCATCGACCGCTTGGCTCCTCACGGGGACGCGAAAGCGGTGAAGTTTCCGCCGGCGCAAATCAAGCACCGTGACCGGCGCGGCAGAAATGACGGTCGTTCGATCGCCGCCAACGACGCTCGTCCGCGCTTCGATTTTTCATATAGCGGCATCAAGACGGCGATCTTGCGCTACGTCGAAGCGCACCACATGCAGGATGCAGTCGAAGCCCGCCGCCGAACCCTGATCGCTATTCCCAAGCCAAATATCGAAGACTATCTTTCGAACTGCGACAAGCTCACTCTCGATCTGGTGGCGTCATTTCAGCGCGCGATCGTCGATGATCTCGTCACTAAGACTCTTGCCGCGGCCGATGCCTACGACGTGGCCACGCTTTTTGTAACAGGCGGGGTCGCGGCCAACCAGGAATTGCGGCAGACTTTCGAGCGCGAGGCTGCCAAGCAGGGTTTGCCCGTATATTTCCCTTCGCGTCCGCTTTCTACTGACAATGCGGCCATGATTGCCGCCGCTGCGTATCCCAAATTTTTGGTAAAGGATTTTGCCGCCCTGGATTTTTCCGCGGAAGCGGGCATGCTCCTGCGATAAATCGCTCCTTCGCTGAATCATCGACCAGAGGCCACCCGCCGCAGCGCGCCCGCGCCGATCAGACTTCGTCGTCCTCGGTCCGCTCTTCGATGTTCATGTCTTTGAATTCGCTGGATTCGAAGATCTCGCCGCATTCCTTGCATTCGACGAACTCACAGTCTTCGTCCCGGCTCACGATTTGCACGCGCGGGTGCTTGCAGGCTTGCTTCATATTGGCGCTTTGAGGAGGAGGGGTCGGCTTTGAGGTCATAAATCCGGATGGTCCCCAACGAAACTTGGCTAAGGGGCAAATTTCGCCGGAATTTCCCGGTATTTTAGAACGGCTGCCCGGGAAGTCAAGTGCCTTGGCGCCATTGAGTTGTAAATTTATGGCCGGACGACAAGGTTTTTTCTCGGCTCACGCGTGCGAATTTCAGGCCGCTGACCCCTAGCGCATAACCCGCTGAAGCCAAGATACTTACTGTTCAAGGCTGAGTTTCGACGGTTGCCTGCGTGCACTTGCAGCCAGCCAAAGGAATGACGTAGAATAAAATACGACGAAAAAGGTCGGAATTATATCCGACTGTTTTGATCGGCTATCGTTGCGGGAATCTGTGCTCAAGCTGACGAAAAAAGCGGACTACGCGCTCATGGCGATGAAGCATCTCGCCGAGCATCCCGGCGCGGGCTCGCGCAGTGCCAAAGACGTGGCTGATGCCTACGGCATTCCTCCGGAGGCCCTGGCAAAAATTCTGCAGCGGCTGGCCAAGGCCGGCTTGCTGCTGTCGCAGCACGGGACCAACGGCGGATACACGCTGGCCCGGGCGGCGCACACGATTTCGGCGTTCGAAGTGATCCAGGCGATCGATGGACCGCTGTTCATTACCTCCTGCGTCACCGTACGCGGGGAGTGCGGCCAGAGCGATCGCTGCAATATTCGTGAACCGTTGCGGAAAGTGAACGAGAGCATCGAAGCCGTGTTGAAGCGCATCAAGATCTCTCACATGCGGGAAGAAGCGGAAGACGCAGCTTCCGAGGCTGTGAAGACGGCGGAATTGGTGACTATTACCTGAGCCGCCGAGAGAAAAAGATCATCCAAAGATTATCCAGAGAACGATTATCCAGAGCAGGAGAGGCAATCGAATGAGCACCGACGTGAAAATCCCCCAGGCCGATACGAAGCCGCACGCCACCGACGCCAAAGGCATCAGGTTGCCTATATATATGGACAACCACGCGACCACCCCGATGGATCCGCGGGTTCTCGAAGAGATGCTGCCCTATTTCATGGAGAAGTTTGGCAACGCGGCCAGCCGCAATCACTCGTTTGGATGGGCAGCCGAAGAAGGCGTCGAGACCGCGCGGGAGCGCATCGCGAAGCTGGTCGGCGCGACCACCAAAGAGATCATCTTTACCTCGGGCGCGACCGAGAGCGACAACCTCGCCATCAAGGGCGCGGCGGAGATGTACCGCGAGAAGGGCAACCACATCATCACCGCCGTGACCGAGCACAAGGCCGTGCTCGATACCTGCAAGCGGCTGGAGAAATACGGCTATCGCGTGACCTACCTGCCGGTGCAGAAAGATGGCCTGATCGATCTCGATGACCTCAAGCGCGCTATGGATGACAAGACCATCCTGGTTACGATCATGTGGGCCAATAACGAGATCGGCGTGCTGCAGCCTGTCGCTGAAATTGGCAAGCTCTGTCGTGAACGCGGAGTGATCTTCCACACCGATGCGACGCAAGCCGTCGGCAAGATTCCGACCGACGTGAACAAGAACAACATCGACCTGATGTCGATTTCGGGCCACAAGATGTATGGGCCCAAAGGAGTCGGTGCCTTATACGTGCGGCGCAAAAATCCGCGTGTGCAGATTTCCGCGATCATCGACGGCGGAGGCCACGAGCGCGGCATGCGTTCCGGCACTCTCAACGTTCCCGGCATTGTGGGTCTAGGCAAAGCCTGCGCGATCGCGCAGGAAGAAATGCCGCAGGAATCCTGCCGTCTGGCGGGCCTGCGCAACCGTCTGCGCGACCGTATCATGAACCGGCTAGACGAAGCCTATATCAACGGCTCGACGGAACATCGTCTACCCGGGAACCTGAACATCAGCTTTGCCTACGTAGAAGGTGAATCGCTGCTGATGGGAATCAACGATATCGCGGTTTCCAGCGGTTCAGCGTGCACCTCTGCGACGCTGGAGCCATCTTATGTATTGAAGGCTCTTGGCACCGGCGACGACCTGGCGCACAGCTCGATTCGCTTTGGCATTGGACGATTCAATACCGAGGCGGAAGTCGATTATGTGGCAGATCGCGTGATCGAAACGGTGGAGCGCCTGCGCGAGCTCTCTCCGCTCTACGAGATGGCCAAAGAAGGTATCAACCTGAAAGACGTGAAGTGGGCCGGAGAGTAGGCAGTACCGAGTTGCGAGTACCTAGTACCGAGAGGCCCGCCGCAGGCAGGGCGAATTGAAAGGGCACGGCTTCAGCCGAGCCGTCACGGCACGAAGGATTTGCGGCTTTAGCCGCAGAGGTTGTCGGAGTTAACAGAGCCGACTGCCGACACCCGGGAGAAACCAGCCGCGAAGCGGCGGAATGTGATAGCCCGGCAGGGAAGTGCCGGGTAGAAGTCAGAAAGAAATAACGAGTCCCGTAGGGACGGCACAAGATCCAGCTCAGGAGAATCGAATGTCATACAGCGATAAAGTGATCGATCATTACAACCACCCCCGCAACGTCGGCTCTATGGATAAAGCGAGCCAGGATGTGGGCACCGGCCTGGTCGGCGCGCCCGAATGCGGCGACGTCATGAAGCTGCAAATCAAGGTCAATCCCGAAACCAACGTCATTGAAGACGCCAAGTTCAAGACCTTCGGATGCGGCTCCGCCATCGCCTCATCTTCGCTCGCCACCGAGTGGGTGAAGGGCAAGACGGTCGACGAAGCTCTCGCCATCAAGAACATGGATATCGTGAAGGAGCTTTCGCTCCCTCCGGTGAAGATCCATTGCTCTGTGCTGGCAGAAGACGCCATCCGCGCCGCGATCGGCGATTGGAAAAAGAAGCAGGAAACGTCTAAGCCCGTAGCCGCCGAAGCGAAGTAACGATTGCCTTGGGAAAGGGCACGGCTTTAGCCGTGCCGTTAGATCCCCCAAATTGGCGGCTTTAGCCGCTGGGGTAGCTTCACAGAACATGACGACCGCAATCGAAAACACGACGCCGCAAGCCACCGCCAAAGGCATCCAGGTGACCGACAAGGCCATCGCCAAAATTCGCAGCGCGATGGCCAAAGAAGGCATCTCGCCCGAACAGGGAGGCTTGCGTCTCGGCGTGCAGGGCGGCGGATGTTCCGGTCTGAGCTACAACATTCGCTTCGACACGCAGCCCCGCGAGCGCGATCGTATCTTCCAGTTCGGCGACGTGCGGGTATTTGTCGATCCCAAGTCGTTCATTTATCTCCATGGGATGACCTTGGATTATCAGGAAACCCTGATGCAGCAGGGCTTTGTTTTTGTGAATCCGCAGGCGACCAAGTCGTGCGGCTGCGGAACTTCGTTCTCGGCCTGACGCCTGGCCGGCACTTGTGTGGCGCGGACACTCCTATCCGCGACTGCGTGCGCCACCGGACAACCTGGTTAGGGCAATGGACGCGGAGTCCGCGGAAGTGCAGTGTGAGGAATCTGAAACGTGATGACCAAGTCTTCTCTGACCGCAATCACCAAGCCGGTGCCCGAGGAAACGCACTCGTGCTGGTCCTGCGGATCCATGCGCGCTGCGCATTTCTGTGAGTCCTGCGGGAAAGTCCAGCCACCGGCGCCAGTCGACTATTTCACGTTTTTCGGTTTGCCTCCGAAGCTGAATCTCAGTGTTCCTGCGCTGGAAAAAGAATTTTACGAACTCAGCCGTAAGCTCCATCCCGATTTGAACGCTCGCGCCGGCAGCCAGGAACAGGAGTGGAGCCTCGAGCAGAGTTCTCTGCTCAACGACGCCTACCGAACGCTGCGCGATCCGATCAAGCGTACGCAGTACCTGCTTCGGTTGGAGGGAGTGGAACTGGAAGAGCAATCGAAAAGCGCGACCGAGCAGGCTCGCGCTACCGGGGAAATCAAGAAACAGATCGTGCCTCCGGACTTGCTGGAAGAGGTTTTCGAGCTGAACATGCAGCTCGAAGAATTGCGCATGAACAAGAAAATGGGCGAGGACGATCCCGCGCTCATCGAAGAAATTGGCAAGCAGAAGCTCGAGCTCGAAGCCAAGTACGAATCGCTGCTCGAAGAATTGAAATCGTTTTGGACGCAGTGGGACGCCGCTCTCGATCTCAACCCGGCCGCGGGTTCTTCGGACGACCGGACGGCGATCATCGGCAAAATGGTCGATGTTCTGAACCGCCGCAATTACATTCGCAATCTGGTGCGTGATGTGAATGCGGTGCTCGAGTCCTGAAATTTCAGCGCAAGCGAACCGGAATGATTGGACGGGTAGACAGAAGAGCAAAAGATAATAGATGAACGAAGAGCGCATCGTCGGAATTGACCTCGGAACCACGAATTCACTCGTGGCCTTCATGCAGGGGGCTGTCCCTGTCGTGATCCCGGGGGAGGACGGCTTGAACCTGGTGCCGTCCGTCGTCGCGCTGGATGAGAACAATCAGGCGATCATCGGGAACGTGGCTCGCAAGAATTTGATCGAGACGCCGGAACGCGCGGTTTACTCCATCAAGCGATTGATGGGACGCGGCGTCGAAGATGTCCAGGACGAACTCAGGCTATTCCCCTTCCGACTGGCTGAAGATCTGCAACCCGGCGAGGTATTGCGAATCACGCTGGGCGACAAGACTTTCACGCCGCCGGAAATCTCCGCGCTCATTCTTCGCCAGCTCAAACGCAACGCGGAGCGCTTTTTCGGCGCCCCGGTGACCAAGGCCGTCATTACGGTTCCAGCGTATTTCAACGACGCCCAGCGGCAGGCCACAAAAGATGCGGGCCGCATCGCGGGATTGGAAGTGTTGCGCTTGGTCAACGAACCGACGGCCGCGTCGCTAGCCTATGGTCTCGACGAGAAGCAAAACGGCATTGTCGCCGTGTATGATCTGGGCGGTGGCACATTCGACATCTCGATTCTCAAGCTGCACGACGGAATCTTTGAAGTCATCGCCACCAACGGCGACACGCACCTTGGCGGCGATGATATTGATAACCTCCTGATCACCATTGCGCTCGATGACATTCGCGGCGATTTGAGCCTCGATCTTCGCCGCAATGCCGAGGCAGTGCAGGCCATTCGAAAGGCCATGATCGACGCCAAGATCACGCTGTCTTCTCAGCCATCCGTAAACCTTAATATCGAATTGCCGCAGGGCAAGCGCTATCGGCGCGAGATTACGCGCGAGCAGTATGAGCAGTTGATTCAGCCCATCATCGACCGCACCGTCGGGCCCTGCAAGCAGGCGCTGAAAGATGCGAATCTGAAGCCGGAGCAGATTGATGAAGTCGTGCTGGTGGGTGGTTCCACGCGGATTCCGAAAGTGCGTGCACTCGTCAAGGAATTGTTTCATCGCGAGCCGCATACTGACTTGAATCCGGACGAAGTGGTGGCTCTGGGCGCGGCCGTGCAGGCGAATATTCTCGGCGGCGGCTCCGAAGCCACCGAGAACATGCTGCTGCTCGACGTGACCCCGTTGTCGCTTGGCATCGAGGTCGCCGGCGGCGTGACCGACAAGATTATTCTCCGCAATTCCACGATTCCCGCGTCAGCCACGCAGTTTTACACCACGCAGATCGATGGGCAGGCGAATGTCGCGATTCACGTGTTGCAGGGCGAACGCGAACTGGCCGCGGATTGCCGCTCGCTGGCTCGCTTCGATCTGAAGGGCATTCCGCCGATGGCGGCGGGCATTCCCCGCGTCGAAGTTAAGTTCCTCATCGATGCCAACGGCATTCTGCATGTTTCCGCGCGCGAGCAACGCAGCGGCAAAGAGGCCGAGATTCAGGTGCAGCCCAGTTACGGTCTCACCGACGAGCAGGTCGAAGGGATGATCCTCGACTCCTTCGACAACGCCGAGGAAGATTTCCGGAAGCGCCAGGTGATTGAGGCTCGCAACGAAGCGGCGACCATCCTCGCGGCTCTGGAAAAAGGCAAGAAGAGTGCCGCATGGGGCCAGCTCACGACCGACGAGAAGAAGCAGATCGCGAAAATGGAAAAGGCCCTGGCCGCGGTCAACGCGGAAGATGACTATCAGGCGATCCGCAAGGCCATCGATGCCTTGAACCAGGGCACAACGCGGTTGGCCGAGTTAATGATGGACGGCGCCGTTTCCTCAGCGCTGAAAGGCAAGAACATGGACGAGACGGATCTGGGCGAAGGCCCAACTCCGCCGCATCCAATGGCACCACCCGAATTTCAATAGCCTCGGTGGAACCCTGTGCCCTCTGTGGTTCAGGGTTTCAAGAACTCAACCACAGAGGAACACAGAGAGAAGCAGAGGAAGTTTATGGCCGACGAGAAAGCACAAGGAGCAGGCGCCGCCACCGAAGACGCGCCGGGCGAAAACACTGTCCAAATCACATTCCTGCCCGAAGGCAAAACCGTGCAATTCGAGAACGGCAAATTGCCCTATGAAGATCATGGCAAGGAACAGTCGCTGCTCGACGTGGCGCTCAATTTTGGCATTCCGCTCGACCACGCCTGTGGCGGCAATTGCGCCTGCACCACCTGCCATATCTGGGTCAAAGAGGGTGCCGAGAATTTGTCGGAGATGGACGACGACGAGGCCGACCGGTTGGACATGGCGGCCGATCTGCAGTTAAACTCGCGTCTCGGCTGCCAGGCGCAGATCACCAAGCCCGGCAAGGTGGTCGTGGAAATTCCCGCGTGGAATCGGAATTATGTATCAGAAGAGCATTAGAAAAGTTCCAAGGTTTCGAAGGTGGCAAGGTTTTAAAGTAAAACCGCGCGGAAGGATTGTCGGCGAGGATTAGAGCCGGTTTCAAAAATAGGTTTGGGAAGGGCATGGGTTTACAGGTGCTTTTGGGAAGGGCACGACGTCCAGTCGTGCCGTTTCACACGGCTTTAGCCGCTGAGGTAGAGGTAATGGCCAGATCGGACGCAACCCATTTTCAAACCTGCTCTAAAAACTCTGAAACCTTGAAAACTCTGAAACCTCGCGACTCCTAGGAGCAACAGAGATGGCCAAGAAACTGACTTGGGACGATGCGGAAGACATCGGCATTCTGCTGTCTGAAACGCATCCCGAACTCGATCCGCTCACCGTCCGCTTCACTGATCTACACCGCTACGTCACTGCGTTGCCCGATTTCGCCGGCGATCCCAAGGCCTCCAACGAGGGCAAGCTCGAGGCGATCCAGATGGCGTGGCACGAGGAATTTCAGGACCGCACCCAGGCTTAAGCTCGCTCAATTGATCCGGCGCACACCTGCTGTGAGTTTCACACAGCCTTATATGCCGCCACGGGAACTCGGGTGGGCACAAACACTTCTCTTCGCACTGCTGGGTAATGTCTCAGCAAGAGGAAGAGCAGAGCCAGGGTCGCCAGCGGAATCACTCCACCACTCAAAATGTCGAGCACCGGATGCCGCACGGCCACGATCACATAATCGACAAAAACGGTTCCTATCGCCAGTGTTGACACGGCGAGCACCAACCACTCCCATCGATCATTGCCGGGCCGCAGCCATAGAACAATTAGTGGCAATAGCGCCAGCACGTAATAATGCCGCCACACCAGCGGCGACATCGCGAGCGCGGTCAGAGCCATGACGACCAACTCATAGACAATGGCATTCGCCACCCGATTCTTCCACCAGAAGTAGATGAGTGTTCCGCCGTAAATACAGAGATTGAGAAGCGAAGCCACTCGAGTGAGCAGTCCTGGAATTTGGAAGTCGAGTTGCAGCGGAACACGACGCAAATATACTTCGTAAAGAAGTCCGGCGATGGATTTATTGGCGAAGTATGGAGCCCCGCGCGATAGAACCGGCATGACTTGCATCGCCCAGATTACGTGATTCTCCCAGCCCAATCGCGAGATCGAAATGCCCATCAGAATCGCACACCAGGCGGCGTAGCTTGCAAGCCACTTCCACTGGCGACGTAAGAGAAAAATTCCCACAACAGCAATCGGGCTTACCTTCACGACTGTTCCGATAGCGAAAAGGAGAGCCGACCAGACAGGCCGATTCACTTTTTGCAAGTAAACGCCTGCCACCCAGGTAAGCAGGATGAGTGGGTCAAGCTGACCCTGGAAGAGTGTCTCTTTGGATGGGAAGAAGGACAGAGCTGCCGTCGCGACGAGAACGAAATGCAAGAGGAGATTGTCGCCTCCGGCGATGAGGAGAGCGAGATAAACGGATAGCAGCAGCATTCCAAGCAGTGCAATCCGCCAGAGCAGCAGTGCCACAGGCCAGGAAAAGAAGCTCAGGGGTTGCAGTAACCAGGCCGCAAAGGGAGGGCAGTTGAACGGCAACGTAGAGTTGAAGCCATCGGTGCGCGCGGTGGTTGTCCAAGGAGTGTCTTTGGGCGCGTTGCCGAGTAGAACCTGAAGTGGATTGCCGGGTAAGTAATAGAGTCGATGATCTCTAGGATTCCGTGCGATCTGAGCGGCTACGTAGTAGCCGGGAAAGTCGTTAGGAATATCAGCCCGGGCGCTGGAAGATTGCGTAAGACTGCGATAGTCGTGAAAGAACTCCGATAATTGGCCTCCGACGACAAGAAACAGGATGACCGCCAAAGCGAGCGGCGCTTTGCCCAGATACTGAGAGGGAGACTGCACAGAATGTCGATGCTAAAAGTAATGCAGCATCATGTCAACACATGAACCAGGGTTAGATAACGTCTTGGGCAACGAAGATTACGATACCGTGACAATTCGACTCTCGGATGGGAGTAAGTTTAGAGATGTGCAATACCGGAAACCTCTCTCTCCGGTCAATTAAAAAGGGCACGGCAACAAGCCGTGCCCTACTTTTTATTTCTGCGCGTCGCTATCGAACCGAAACTGGCGCTGGTTCTTCCACATTCGCCTCGCGCAAGAATTTCGCCGCCTCTTCCGGAGGAGTTGGATTGATGTAGAAACCCGTTCCCCACTCGAATCCGGCAGTCTTCGTCAGCTTCGGCATGAATTCAATGTGCCAATGATAGTGATCGTTGGTCGGATCCTGCACCGGGGAACTATGGATGACCAGGTTGTAGGGCGGATTATCGAGCACGCGGTCGGCTCGGCTTAGCAGATCCTTCAACGATCGCGCCAGATTTTCAAACATGTGCGAAGAGGAGTTCTCAAACGCCGACTCATGGGTCTTGGGCATGATCCACGTTTCAAACGGAAATCGCGGCGCGTAGGGCGCCAGGGTCAGAAAGTTTTCGTTTTCCGCGACGACGCGGATGCCGCCATCCATCTCCTGGCGAATGATGTCGCAGAAGACGCAGCGCTCTTTGTACAGAAAGTACTGCTTCGCTCCTTCGAGCTCCTGTGTGACGTTGATGGGCAGGATTGGCAAGGCGATCAGCTGAGAGTGCGCGTGTTCCAGCGAAGCTCCGGCAGCTTCACCGTGATTCTTGAAGATCAGAATGTATTTGAAGCGGCGATCTTTCTTCAGATCGAGGATGCGGTCGCGGAAGGTCCAAAGCACGTCCTCGATTCGCTTGGGCGGCAGCGTCGAAAGATTGGCATTGTGATCGGGAGTCTCGATGATTACTTCATGAGCGCCGACGCCGTTCATTCGATCAAACATGCCCTCGGCTTGGCGGTTGAGATTGCCTTCGATGCCCAGCGCGGGAAACTTGTTGGGTACGACGCGCACCGTCCATCCCGGCGAGTCCCGTTGCGGGGGAGGCCCTCCGTTCGGATTCGGGCGGTAGGCTTGAATTTCCGGCGGTGTCTTGCCTTCATTTCCATAGCAGAAGGGACAGAATCCCCCCTTGATCTTCATATTCTCGCGGACAAAATCGGTTGGGCGCTTGGCCCTGTCCGTCGAAATGATTACCCAACGGCCAACGATAGGATCTTTTCTAAGTTCCGGCAATGCTTATGATTCCTTTCCACGGGACTGCGCAAACTTCGTATTCTACGCCAGAGAGGCGTTGGCAAACACTTCGATCTGCGGGCGGGGACTACAACCGTCATAGTATACGCTCACGATATCGAATCTCCACTGGCACTCGGGTGGAAGACGCCGCCGATATTCACGCGCCACTTGGGCGATCTCCCGCCGCTTATGTCGGTCAACCGCCGACTCCGCGGTCTTCACGTCACACGATGTTCGAGTTTTAACTTCAACAAAACAAAGTACATCATGATCCCATGCGATCAGGTCGATCTCGCCGGGGCAACGCGGCGAGCGGAAGTTTCGCGCTACAGCCACGTAGCCGAGCTTACGCAGATGGAAGTACGCGGCTTCTTCCCCGCGAGTGCCCGTTCGCTGATGCGCCGGCCGCCCATCCGAGGGAAGGAAATGTTCCGCGAGCATGTCCAGACCTTTAACGATGACTCGAGTGAATCCGGCGGGCATCATAACGACTGCCTTCAGACTAAGGAAAGGAGTGAATCCCAGGATGTGATTCGGGTCACATCGAGGGGTATTTTTCGGACGAGCAATCTCAAAAGCGGAAAACTGGCCACGGACGATCACGATTCCCACGTTTCGGGCGAAGAACCTTTCCCAATATCCGTGAAGATCCGAGTAAATCCGTGGCCAACGGCTTGGTCTTAAGCGCCTACTGTCTTGATGCACTCTTCGAGCACATCCACCGCTACGTCGGCTTCTTCCTTCGTGACCACCAGCGGCGGGCAGATCCGAACTGTGCTTGGCCCGCAGCCCAGGAACAGGACGCCGTGCTCAAACGCCATTTCAACGATACGATCGCGTTCGGCGTTGCCGTATTCCTTGGTCACCTTGTCCTTGACGATCTCGACGCCGATCATCAGCCCGCGCCCGCGCACGTCGCCGACCAGTTTCAGCTTCGACGGCCAGTTCGCCATGCGCTTCAGCATGTGATCGCCGACGCTGGAGGAATTCTCGACCAGGTGCTGCTTTTCGATGACATCGAGAGTGGCTAGCGCGGCTGCAATACAAACCGGATTCCCGCCAAACGTGGAGGCATGCGATCCCGGAACCCAATCCATCACGTCAGCCTTAGTTAGGGTGACGCCGAGCGGCATCCCGGAAGCGATGCCTTTAGCCATGCAAACCATGTCCGGTTCGACTCCAGTGTGTTCGACCGCAAACCATTTTCCCGTGCGTCCAATACCGCTCTGGACTTCATCGACCACCAGCATGATGCCGTGCCGATCGCAAATGCGGCGCAGTTCCTGCATGAAGATATTGGGCGCGATCACGTAGCCGCCTTCCCCCTGGACCGGCTCGACAAAGATCGCCGCCACTTCCTCGGGGGCAAGCGTCGTCTTGAACAGCTTCTCTTCAATGAAGCGGGCGCAGCCCAGCGCGAAGTTGTCCGCATCCTGCGTGCCGCCCACGCAGCCGCGGTATACGTCAGGATAGCGCACGTGCGTAACTCCTGGAACCAGGGGAGAGAATCGCCGGCGCTGTTGCGGCTTCGACGCCGTCAGCGAGAGCGCACCCATCGTGCGGCCGTGAAACGCGCCCAAGAACGCGATCACGTTCTGCCGCTTGGTGTGATAACGCGCCAGCTTCAGCGCGCACTCGATCGCCTCGGCACCCGAGTTTCCGTAGTAAATCCGGTGCGGACCGGCCATGGGCGCGATCTGCGACAACCGCGCCGCCAGTTGCACCATGTTCTCGTAATAGAAATCGGTGCCCGACATATGAATCAGTTCGCCCGCCTGCTTCTGAATGGCTGCGACCACGTGGGGATGACAATGTCCGGTCGAAGTGACGGCAATGCCGGCGGAGAAATCGAAAAATTCGTTGCCGTCAACATCGGTGACGACGATGCCGCGTCCGCTCTTGGCCACCATTGGGTAAGAACGGGTATAGGATGGCGAAATATATTTTTCATCGCCCTCGAGCACGCGCTTGGCGTTCGGCCCGGGTAAGGCGGTCTTGATCTTGGGACCGATGGCGCTCATGGTTTTGGTAGTCATGGGAATCTCCTCTGTTGTTAGCAGCCCGTGCTGCGATCTGGCGCGGTCTTCGGAAAGCTACGGCTTCAGCGTCGCCCTTGTCGCCGACCGGTTTTGCGAAGGGCAGAAGTCGGTCGTGTCGCGACTGGGATCGGAAAGGGCACGACCTCAGTCGTGCCGCTAAAGCGCAATTGTGAAGTGGGCTTTAGCCCCTGAGGTTCGCTCCAGCAGAGCGCGACTCGGCGAATCAGCCGAAGGATGGAATTAATCGCTACCGAAGAGAGAGGGACGCAGACGCGAAGGTAGATTCGCGCGATACCGCCGCGGACACACCAGGCCATGCAGCCAGCACTCGGCCGATTGGACCCGCGAATTGGGATAATTTTTCAGCATTACGAACATTCCGCTTCACCTGTCGATTATAGTCGCGAGCCGCTCGCGGCGTAACCCCCAAAGTAACCTTCATTGCGCGCTTCGCGCGCAAGCCCGGACGAATGCGTCCGGGCCTACATTTTCGGTTTGTGTAGGGGCGGACGCAGTCGCTGTACCAGTCCCACGAGCGCCCAGCAATGGCCTTTACCCTAGCGTCTGAGATAATCCTTGGTTGATCCACATTCCCATGCGTTTTGCGCAGCGCCCAAGCCGGTGGAGGGTGATTCTTGCCTTCGGACTCGTGTACCTGCTTTGGGGCTCGACCTATTTGGCTATTGATATTGCCGTGCAGACGATTCCTCCGGCACTGATGTGCGGATTGCGCTTTTCGGTGGCCGGAGTCGTCATGCTTGCCGTATGCGCCGCAACCGGCAGAAAGGTCTTGTATTCCGCGCGCCAGATTGCGCTGGCCTCGGTGGTGGGATTGCTGTTGCTGATGGGAGGCAACCTGACGCTCTCTTATGCCGAGCTGGCTGTATCGTCAGGGCTGGCGGCATTGATCATCGCGATCACGCCACTGTGGTTTCTTGTGCTCGATTCGCTGTTGCTCGGCGACCATCACATCTCCCGCCGCGGCAAAGTCGGCCTATTGCTCGGTATCGTCGGATTGTTCGTGCTGGTGTGGCCGCAACTCGAGGCGGGGACCATGGGCCATCGCGAGCTGTGGGCTTCGGTCAGCCTGATTGGCGGATCGTTCAGCTGGGCTCTGGGTTCGGTGCTTTCGAAGCGGTGGCAGTCGGGCATGGACGTCTTCAGCGCTACTGGTTGGCAAGTCACGGCGGCTGGCGTGGGAAATTTTATCTTCGCGCTGTTTGCTGGAGATCTCAGCCGCGCGACATGGAGCGCCCGCAGTCTTAGCGCCGTGGGTTATCTCGTGGTCTGCGGTTCCTGGATCGGCTACACCGCCTACATATGGCTGCTGGAGCACGTGCCCACGTCGAAGGTCTCAACGTACGCTTACGTCAATCCGGTAGTAGCGGTTTTTCTGGGGTGGCTGATCCTGCACGAAAAGGTGGATCGCTTCATCCTGGCGGGCAGCGCCATCGTCGTGCTCTCGGTCATTCTCGTGACCATGGCCAAGGTGAAGGAGAAGACCGTAGCTGAAGAACTGCCCGCGGTAGAAGCGGCGGGAGATTGAGCAGTGGTCAGTGGTTAGTGCTCAGTAAAGCACAGGCCCAGACGCTGATCACTGATCACTGACCACCGGCCACTGAGCGCACGTGTTGCTCGCGTCGGCGACTGGCGAGTTCAGTCGTCCGCTTCTTCGTCGTCCTCCGGATTCGTGACCACATCCACCACATAACCTCGGATGGCGAACGTCTGCTTTCCGCCTGCGGACGTCTCAAACGTAACTCGGATCGGGCTGCGCTGCCAGACCGGGGCGGGACAGGCTGAATCCGGCCGGGCTTCATCGAAGGGGACATTGGGAAGTAATTTCTTCAGAACAGGCTTGCGACGGTTGAGTTGTACAACCGTCGCGAAGACCTTCTTGCCGTCGGTCGAGACTCCGCAGTAAGAAACGTAGTCGCGATACCAACTCGCGGCCGAATAATAGTTGTCGAACTCGGGCAGGCTGATCGAGGAAACATGACCGGTGAGGCGGTCGACGAGCAGCCATCCGCCGCGCTGCCATTGCCAGCGGAGAGTAGTTTCGTCGGGAAGGCTGTCATTCACACGAAAAGCTCGTCTCACTACGAACAGGCGCTCGGTCACTTCGTGCGGCGTTCCGACAGCATATTCCTTGACTCGGCTGTCGACCAGGAGCGCGCGAACTTTAAAAGGCAAGGGCTTGTCGGCGGAGTCCGGAAGCCATTGCACCGACATCCATTTGCCGAACGCGATGACGTGGACCTTTGCGGCCGCTGCCGCCCGCGCCGTCAGCATGGGAACGATCAGGAACACGAGGATGAGCCGGAAAATCCGTTTCTTCCGCATGAAGCGAGAGTAGGTAGGACGAAGCGGCAAAACAAGGATGATCGTCACATGTTGCGAGACGGGGTACCGAATCGGGAATAGCCAGCTTGCTTAACCGGTGATACTGTTGCAAAATCCCAGAGCTAGATCTGGGCAAAAAAGAGAGAATGGCAGTAAAATCAAACCTTGTACGGAATGATCGTTGGTTGTGAGCCTTACCCCTAGCTCCCGTATCTCGCGCCCGACTGCGCATACAACTTCCAAGGGAGAAGCCGCTTCTTATCCAAACATGGGGGACTTGTTACCACGGCGTAGAGCACCGCGAATTCTGGTGGTGGACGATCAAGCCAGCATTGCTGGCCTGATGAGCCAGTTGCTGACCATCCGAGGCTACGACGTTATCACGGCTTCCAGCGCTGACCAGGCGGAGGCCGAGGTAAAAAAGCAGTTGCCCGATCTGATTCTCTCGGACGTAATGATGCCGGGCAAGTCGGGATACGACTTCTGCCGCTCCCTCAAAGACAATCCGGCCACCCGGCTGATTCCCTTTGTGCTGATCACCGGACTCAGCGACAGCAGCGACAAGGTGCGCGGGATCGAGGCCGGCGCCGACGACTTCCTCAACAAGCCCGTGCTCGCCGAAGAACTGATCGCCCGCGTGAAGTCCCTGCTGCGGCTGAAAGAGTTCACCGATGAACTGGAGACGGCGGATTCCGTGCTGTGCACGCTGGGACTGATCGTGGAAGGCCGCGATCCTTATACCGAGGGTCACTGCGAGCGGCTGGCAGTTCACGCGGCAGACCTGGGCCGTCACCTCGGGATGGACGAAGATTCGATTCTGGCCTTGAAGCGCGGTGGCTATCTGCACGATCTGGGCAAAATCGCCGTGCCCGATGAAATCCTGAAGAAGGGCAGCGATCTTACTCCAGCGGAATGGGAAGTGATGAAACAGCATCCCATCACCGGCGAGAATATTTGCCGGCCGCTGCACTCGCTGAGCCTGGTGTTGCCCATTATCCGGCATCATCACGAGCATTCGGATGGCTCAGGCTATCCGGACGGCCTTACCAGTCCAGAAATCCCGGTCCTCCCTAGAGTGCTTCAGGTGGTGGATGTCTACGACGCACTCCGCACTGCTCGCTCCTACAAGCCCGCTCTCACCCACGAGATGGCCGCGCAGACCATGCGCGAAGAGGCTAGCCGCGGACTGTGGGACGCGGAACTGGTGGCGGAATACTTCTCGATGCTCGAGCAGCGGCGGCAGGTGGCTTAACGCCCGTATTTCGCGGGAGAAAAGCTCTTGACCGCAGAGGACGCTGAGGATTCTCCGCAGAGATCGGTGAGGGACCTTCCCATTTCGCGGACACTGCGCACGTTGCCGGAATTACGCTCCCCCGTTAGAATTGGAAGCACAGCCATCCATGTAGGCCCGTAGCTCAGTCTGGTTAGAGCGCTTCCTTGACACGGAAGAGGTCGATGGTTCGAGTCCATTCGGGCCTACCATAATTTCTGTAGTTTAGACAGGTCGAGCATTCACGAGTAGGAGGTTTGTGTCACGGTTGTGTCATAGTTTGTGTCATAACCGCCGAAAACGGATGTTTTGTGGAACGCCAGCCACGGGTTATATTCGACAAAGCCATGAGCATGTTGACTCGTGCCACCAGATTGACTCGCTTTGCCCGCACCGAATTACGCTATCGCAAGATTCACAGCAAGTACTCCCATTTCACGATGGTCCCTCGTCTCCCCTACGCGGCGAATCTGCGTTTGGCTGCTTCGCTGAAGGGCATCCCGGGAGATATCGTGGAGTGTGGAACCTGGCGCGGTGGGATGATCGCGGGCATCGCAGACATTCTCGGTCCTGAGCGTTGCTACCGTCTTTTCGACAGCTACGAAGGCATGCCTCCTGCGAAAGAGATTGACGGCAAATGGGCTCTAGCCTGGGAAAGAAACACGTCTGGACCTGACTACCACAACAATTGCCGCGCTTCCGAGCTCGAGGCTCGCACGGCGATGTCAATTTCACCAGCGAAAAACGTGGTTATCACGAAGGGTTGGTTTCGGGACACTCTTCCGAAGGCTGAGCGGTCTCCGATTGCCATTTTGCGCCTGGATGCTGACTGGTATGACTCAACGGTGTGCATTCTCGAAAACTTCGCTGCGGCGGTCGTCCCTGGCGGCATGATCATTGTGGATGACTATTATGTGTTCGAAGGTTGTGCCCACGCGGTCAACGAATTTGCCGTCGAACGGAAGTGGATGATTCGGCAATCACGCTTTGGAGGGGTCTGCTACATCGTCATTCCCGCATGAGCACCGTGCTTCTGGATTAACGAGCTCGGCACTGTCCGGACATTGAAAGAGTTTCGTACGAAGAACTCGCTGGCACTAAGCATGATTCGGTAGCGTCCTAGTTTGCTCAGCCTAGGGGCTGGGATTGGCATGAATCGTGCCGCGAACCCGCTGCGCAGACCGCCGCTGGCAAGTCCCGCGGACGCGAGCGCCCTTGTCGCGTTTTCTGCGACAGAGCCTGTCCTGAGCTTGTCGAAGGGGTGGGGTTTTTGACTTCGTCGTCTTCTGCCGCCCGCCAGAGTCGGGTGAGATCTACACGAATTGCAGGAGGATTGATCCGGCCAACGAAGCCAGCATCGCGATGGGCATGGCGACCGCGCCGATCTTGAGGAAGTCCCAAAACGTAACGTTGAGCTTTTCTTTGCGAAGAGCAATCAGCCACAGAATCGTCGCGAGCGATCCGGTGATCGACAAGTTAGGGCCGAGGTCCACGCCGATCATCACCGCTTGCGCAATCGGGCCCGACGCGTGGGTGGCTTGGATCGTGCTGCCGGCGATCAAGCCGAGTGGCAGATTGTTGACCAGATTGTTCGCTACGCCGACCACGAATCCCGTGATCAACTGGCCGGCGGCGTTGCCCAAATGTTGCGCCCAGGCCAGCCACTGTTGCGTGTAGCGCATGGCTCCGACGCTCTCCATTGCGTCGAAGAGGATGAAGAGGCCGCCGACCAGAGCGAGAGTCTCCCAGCTGATTTCACGCGCGAGCACGAGCGGATTGGCCTTTTCCTTAAGACAGACCATGGCCGTGATCGCCACTGCGACCAGGCAGGTGGGCAGGCCAAGGTCTTTGCCGAAGGCGGAGGCCGTCAGTAAGACTGCGGCCATGGCTCCGAGGCTGGCGAGGACAAGCTTTCCGTTGCCGTTCAAAGGATGGACCTCGACGTCATCTCCGACCGTCGCGCGAAGTTCCTGGCGAAACAGCCAGCGCATCACTGCGTAAGTGGTGAGAATCGAGAGCACACTGGGAACGCCAAAAGCCATCAGCCATCTGCCCAAGGGCGGCATCGCATTGTGGAAGACAACGAGATTCGCGGGGTTGGAAATCGGCAGAACAAACGAGGCGGCATTCGCAATGAAAGCGCAGACGAAGAGATAGGGAAGCGGTTGCACCCGGGCCTTGCGAACCGCAGTGAGGATGGCGGGGGTCAGAACGACGGCCGTGGCGTCGTTTGACATAAAGACCGTGACCACAGTACCGACAATATAGACCAACGTAAATAATCGGACGCAGGAAGAGCGGGCATGGCGCACGGCGATGGCCGAAAGCCAGTCGAACAGTCCGTGCTCGCGCGCGAGTTCCGAGAGCAGCATCATGCCGATCAGAAACAGGCAGACGTCAACTGCCTTGAGCAGAGCCCGTCCGGCGACCGGGAGCGAAATCAGTCGCAGAAGCAGCAAAGCCAGCACTCCGCCGCTGATCCAATAAACTTCCGGAATGTTGCGCGGGCGCACCAGCATGAGGGCGATGCTGACGGCCACGATGCCCGGCAGAAGAACATGCGCTAGGGTCGGAGGGATCATTCTTTGCTATCGTGACTCCAAGGTCCTGGGCATGCCCTAAGATTTTGCAATTCTAAAATACTTTGCGGGGCAGTAGGATTTGCTTTCGCGGTTCCGGGTATAGCACGCAAATGAAGCCGCGGACGGTTCGTGTGGTGGGTTCGGTATCTTCCGGCGCGGGAAAAGCTTTCTCCGCGAACACTACCGATTTAGTAACATAAAATTCTGTTCGCAACACTGAGGATGAAACGACGCGAATTGCTGCGACTGCTGGCGACCGGGGCAGCATTCCAACTGGCGCCACGCCAACTGATGGTTGTGCTGGGGGAGGCTCGCGCCCTGTTGGCCAGCCAGTCGTCTGCGCGGACTTTGAACGTGCATCAGGAAGCGACCGTGAAGGCGATGGCAGAAATGATCTTGCCGCGCACTGAGACTCCCGGCGCCGCGGACGTGGGAGCCAGCGAGTTCATTGACCTGATTTTGACGGAATGGTCGGAAGAAGCCGAACGCAGGCGTTTTCTGGATGGCTTAACCGATGTCGACGCGCAGGCAAAGACCTTATTCGGGAGGGATTTTGTCGAGTGTTCTTCCCTTCAGCAGTCAGAAATTCTGACCGCGTTGGGCGAAGAGATGGCCGTCGACGCAGAACGATTGCGCGATCAACCGCTGGCGGCGGGAGAATCCCCGAGCCAGAGCTTCTACTCCATGCTCCGTCAATTCACTCTGACCGCGTATTACACTTCCGAGGCCGGTGCGACCCGGGAATTGCATTTTGAAATCATCCCCGGACAATTTCAAGGATGCACCACCGACCACGCCGAGAAGGAGGAGCAGAAGCAATAGTGAGTGAGCAAACTACTTTCGACGCGATCGTGGTCGGCTCCGGGATGACGGGCGGCTGGGCTGCTAAAGAATTAACCGAAAAAGGGCTGAAAACGCTGGTGCTCGAGGCCGGGCGCCTGATTGTGCCCGAGCAGGATTATGTAGAGCACGTTCCACCGTGGGAGATGAAGTTTCGCGGTTTAGGCGACCGCCGGCACCTAATGGAGGATCAGCCGATCCAGAGCACATGCTATGCGTGCGATGAATGGTCGGCGAAATTTTTCGTTAGCGACAAAGAGAATCCGTATACAACCGGGGCAGGTAAGCCCTTCCGCTGGATTCGCGGCAGACAAGTCGGAGGCCGGTCGATCACGTGGGGGCGGCAGAGCTACCGCTGGAGCGATCTCGACTTTGAAGCGAACCTGCGGGATGGAATCGCGATTGACTGGCCGATCCGGTACGCAGACATCGCGCCCTGGTACGACTACGTCGAGGAATTCATCGGCATCTCTGGGGAAGCACTAGGGCTACCGCAGTTACCCGACAGCAAGTTTCTTCCGCCGATGGAATTGAACTGCATCGAAAAATCGGTGCGAGAGGAACTGGGGAAGCATTTTGGCAGCGAGCGCGTGCTGACGATCGGCCGCGTCGCCATTCTGACTCAGGACCACCGGGGCCGTGCGGCTTGCCATTACTGTGGGCCGTGTGAACGGGGATGCATCACGCGCTCCTACTTCAACAGTGTGAACGCGACCCTGCCTGCCGCCGAAAAGACCGGCCGCATGACTTTGCGACCGTACAGTGTGGTTCACAGCGTGAGCTTCGACGCCAAGACGCGGCGAGCCACCGGCGTACGCGTGATTGATGCGCGCACCCGCAGTGCCATTGAATTTCGCGCCAAGGTGGTGTTTTTGTGCGCGTCGACTCTGGAGTCAGTGCGCATTCTGCTGCACTCTTCGACTTCGGAATTTCCTAACGGGCTGGCCAATTCCAGCGGAGAACTCGGCCATAATTTGATGGATCATGTGAATTCGGCCGGAGCCGACGCCACGATACCGGGGTATGAAGATCGCATCCAAGTGGGACGCCGGCCCAACGGCATTTACGTACCACGGTTTCGCAATGTGAAACGCAAGTATCCCGATTTCTTGCGAGGATACGGTTTTCAGGGACGAGGCTACCGCGAAGGCTGGGAGCGCGGCATTGAGCAGACTGGGTTTGGGGCGAATTTCAAAAGATCGCTTCGCGGCCCCGGTCCGTGGCGCTTCAGTTTGTTCGGGTTTGGAGAGTGCCTGCCGGACCATCGCAATCTTGTGGAGCTCGATCAAACCATGGTGGACGCATGGGGCATTCCGGTTCTGAAAATTCATTGTGCGTGGGGCGACAACGAACTTGCGATACGGAAAGACATGGCAATCTCCGCGGCCGAGATGTTGGCGGCGGCAGGCGGACGGGATATCGAACCTTTTGCAGATGAGGCTCCGCCGGGATTTTCCATTCACGAGATGGGTACGGCCCGCATGGGGCGCGATCCGAAAACTTCGGTGCTCAATTCGTTCAACCAGTCGCACGACCTGAGGAATCTCTTTATCACCGATGGAGGAGCGATGGTGTCTTCCTCGTGTGTCAATCCATCGCTGACCTATATGGCGCTTACCGCGCGCGCCTGCGATTATGCGGTCGAGCAAATGAGAAAAGGGGAGATCTAGTGTAGTGCGCCGGAAATGATGATCGTTAGCTATTGCGCCTCGATCCGCGTGATCCGCGGTGACCTGCGAGGAGGTCAAGGGCTTTAACCACAGAGTGCACAGAGGATCACAGGGGAAGGCGTCGACCTATAAGTGTCGATCTGTCGGACGCACTACACTACAATCCTGCGCTGTCCGGATCGTGAAGCTCGTGATGGAACGCAGAGGCTAAGCAGGCTTGCTGTCGGAGAACGTTTCCGTTTTCGCATTCCAGAAAATCTTTTTGCCTGTCCAGTAGGATTCTGCCGCCATCATGCAGGCCACCGAATGCGCGAAGCCCGCATTCACTGACGCATTCGGCTCCTTGCGCGAGCGCACGCAGTCGAACCAGTTGCCCATGTGTTCGAGCGACAGGTCGTCGATTCCCATCGGCGGCAGGCCCTGTTGCCCGGGAAGCAGGATGTATTTTGAAGCGCGCTTCTGATCAATGTCGGAATCGTCTTCGTGCGTGCCTTTTTCTTCGACCAGTTGATAACGGGGGCTGCCTTCGCCGCCGATATTGATGAGCGTGGCTTTCTTGCCCATATAACGCGTGAAGCTCGGCGCGTCGTTGCCGAAGCTGGTGGAGTAGCTGACCAGAAATCCCTTGGGATATTCGAGCAGCGTCTGAAAGGTGTCGGCGGTTTCGCGTCCATCGTGCCAGGCGAAAACGCCGCCGTGAGAGACCGCGGACGTAGGATAGTTGTCGCTCATGAACCAGTGCACCGTGTCGATGGCGTGGCTCATCCACTGATCAGGAATTCCGCTGGAGAATTCCTTGTAGAGGCGGAATTCGCAATATATTTGCGGATCGAACGGGCGGGGAGGCTTGGTCATCAGCCAGGCCTTCCAATCGGTGTCCTGCTCGCGGATCTCCTTAACCTCGGGACGGCCACGCCAGCGCGGGCCGTGATAGTTCCACACGATCTCGACTTTGCTGACATCGCCGAGAGCGCCGCTGGCTGCGACTTTTTGCGCGGCGACTTGATAGGGCTCACTGCGATGCTGTGTGCCGACCTGCACGACGGTCTTGGCCTGCAACACGGCGTCGCGCGCGGCTTTCGCCTCCGATAGAACGTTGCCCATCGGTTTCTCGACGTAGGCGTCTTTGCCGGCTTCTGTCGCCATTTTTAAAATTGGCGAATGCGAATGCTCCGGAGTCGAGATGAGAACGCCATCCACTTCTTTCATGGCCAGCAGTTCTTCGGGATGCTGAACGGCGCGAGGAGTTCGACCGTAATAGGTCGTGTTGGTGGCGACGGCCTTGTCGCGGCTGAGCGTCCACAAATCGCAGACTGCGATCATCTCGACCTTGTGGCTGGATCTCAGTTTGGAGGCGATCAAATCCAGATCGCCGCCGCGGCTTCCGATGCCGATGTGGCCGAGCGAAATGCGGTCGTTGGCGCCAACAACTCGTTCGTAAGACAGGGCCGTGCGCGGCAGAATCGCGCTTCCGGCGAGAGCGGCGGCTGACTTTTCGAGGAAGGTGCGGCGGCTGATCGAAGACGGTTCACTCATTCGTTGCTCCTGTAAGTACGAAAAATAAATCCTAAGATCGCATTGGCATGAGGCAGGCGCGCTTCTCGCGTCGATTCCTGCGTCGAGTGGCAATCGTCCCGCGACGCCTCAACTGGCTTTCAATCCGTTCGGAACCAGAGGCAGCGCCAAAAGCCGCGTTCCGGTGGCATCGAAAATCGCGTTGGCGATGGCGGGAGCAAGACCCACCATGGGGCACTCCCCGGCGCCCACCGAAGGAATGTCTTTGCGGTCGAGCAACACGGTTTCGAGCTTGGGAACGTCGCTGAAGCGGGGCACGCGATACTCCGACAAGCGGCCGTTCAGAATCTTGCCGTTTCCGAATTCGATGGCTTCGAAGAGCGCTCCGCCCAGTCCCTGCACGTTCGATCCTTCGATTTGATTGCGCAGATTATCCGGATTGACGATGGCGCCGCACTCGAACGCAGAGACGACACGGACGACTTCCACGTCGCCGGATTTGCGATCGACTTTGACTTCCGCGAAGGTGGCAATGTTGCCGAGTTTTTCGTAGCCGCCGCCCATCCCGAAACCGTGTCCCGGGGCTTTGCTGTTACCCCATCCGAATTGCTTGGCGCCCGCCTGGAACACAGCGCGCAGGCGTTCGTTCTTCAGATTCTTCAGACGGAATTGGAGGGGATCCATTTTGACGGTATGGGCGAGTTCGTCCATGTGGGACTCGCGCGCGAAATGGTTTGCGGTCGCAGCCAGCGCCCGGTACGATCCCTGGCGCAGCGGAGACTTCACTGGATGAAACATGATGCGTTGATTGGGAATGTCGTAATAGGGACGGATGCCCGCCGATCCGGAATTGTAGTTATGAAATTCCCAGGCGGTGATGGTGCCGTCGTTGCGCACGCCGCTGGTGACGTCGATCACTCCCGCCGGGCGGAAATAAGCCCAGGTGAATTCTTCTTCGCGGGTCCAAACGACTTTTACCGGACGCTTGGCGGCCCGCGCCAGGCGGGCCGCTTCGATCGCGGTTTCTCCCGTGTGCTTGCCGCCGTAACCGGAGCCGGTGTCGGGCATCAGCACGCGCACGTGATCTTCAGGGATGCGGAAAGCCTCGGCGAGTTGACCGCGAACGCCAAAGGGACGCTGGGTTCCGGTCCAGACGGTCAGTTGATCGCCATCCCACTTGGCAAGAGCGGCGCGGGGTTCGAGCGGAACGTGCGCGATATACGAAACCGTGAAGGTCTGCTGCAGTTTGTGATCGGCGGAAGCCAGCGCCGGATCGACGGAGCCAGTGTCGTAGCGATCGCCGTCTCCCGTGGGATCTTTGCCTTCGACCGTGTTCTTGCGGAGATAGTCGAATAATTCCTTGTTGGAGATCTGCGGATCGGATTTCCATTCGGCGTGAATCGCGGCGACGGCGTCGGCCGCGGCTTTCGAGGTGGATGCGGCTACGCCCACAAAGTTGCCGTCATGCACCACAGTCCCGCCGGTTTGTTCCGCCTTCTGCGTGTCGACCTCTACCAGCGTGGCGTCGAAGGCGGGCGGCCGCAATATTTTTCCGTAGAGCATGCCGGGTTGCGTCTGGTCGGAGGGATAGCGATGGCGTCCGGTGACAAACTCGACGCCATCGACCTTAGATGTGGATTTTCCGGCAACGGTCCATTTCGCCGCGGGTATTAGCGGATCCTCGGCCGGGAGCGTCTCCGTCAGTTGCTGGCCCTTTATCAGGGCCGCATATTCAACGGAGCGATTGGATTGCGCGTCGGTGATCTTACCGTCGGCGGCCACCAGATGCTGCGAAGCGGTCTTCCACTGAGCGGCGGCGAGGCCGATGAAGACATCACGCGCCGCAGACGCGACCTTGCGCAGTTGCAGGTTCATGGTCGGAGTAGTGCGGCTGCCGAATGTGCCCATATCAAAAGGCGTGAGCTGCGTGTCGCCCATGACCATCTCGATGCTGCCGAGGGGCACGTGCAGCTCTTCCGCAACTGCCTGGGTCAGCGAGGTGCGAATGTTTTGCCCGACTTCCACTTTGCCGGTGTACACGGTGACTTTACCGTTTTCACCGATGTGCAGCCAGGCATTGATTTCGGTGGGTAGAGATTCTCCGCGGTGCGGACGGCCTCCACCGGATTCCTGCGCGACGAGTGCCGGCTTCAAGACCGAGGCGACGACGAGACCGGCTCCTAGGAATTTGAAAAAGTCGCGGCGGTCGAGGTCGAAACGATAGGGAGCGGCAGCCCTGAGTTCGTAGCGCTCGGGCTCCAGCGGAACGTGGGCTTGAAGAAGGTCACTCATCGGCTGGCTCCTTTCGCGACGGCGGGCTGGTCTATCTGCGAAGCTTTTTGGATAGCGGCGACGATGCGGGGGTAAGTTCCGCAGCGGCAAACATTGCCGTCCATGAAATCAATGATCTCTTTTTCCTGCGGATGAGGATTTTTCTGCAGCAGCGCGACCGCCGACATGATCATCCCGGAGGTGCAGTAGGCGCATTGCATCGCGCCCGCATCGAGGAAAGCCTGCTGCACGGGATGCAGGCGATCTCCGGCGGCGAGGCCTTCAATGGTTGTGATTTGCTTTTGAGAGACCGCGCCCACACGCGTCAAACACGAGCGTTGCGCCCTGCCGTCGATCAACACGGTGCATGCGCCGCACTGGCCTTCGCCGCAACCGTACTTGGTTCCGGTGAGGTCGAGATGCTCGCGCAGAACCGTGAGCAGGCTAGTTTGCGGGTCGGTTTCGACGTTGTACGGCTTTCCATTGATTGCGAGACGAATCGTTGCCATTACGGACTCCCAGAACGAGAACCACACCGGCGGATGGATTGATAGTTGCCTTGTCGAGAATGATATACCTTGCCAAGCAAAACCTTAACCGCAGGTGTGCGGAGAACGTGGGCGCTTCGGCGATTGGAAAATCTTAAATCGCAGAGAGCGCTGAGATCTCGCGGAGAACGCTGAGAAAAAAATCGATAAGCATTCATCGGAGAGGCGAGCAGAAGCGGAATTGCTTCCGTTTCCGCCCGGCAACAGAAAACAACTCCATGTTCCCCGCGCTACGACTTGATGCTCTTTGACGCCGCATCCCAGGTGACCGGCTTTTGCCGGAAGTAGGATTCATTCGCCATGTGGCACGCGATGGCGGCATGGTTACCGAAGACGGCATCCTCAGTGACCGGCTTGCGCGACTTCACCGACTGGAAGAAGACATTCAAGTGCGGGCGCATGTCGTCCCAGTCGTGGCCCTTGTAGAGCGTATCTTCGCGAGTTGGTTCCTTGCCGATTTGCGGATCGTGCTTCGCGTGCCACAGCTTGAAGTACTCTTCACGCATCTTCGCCGGGAAACTCTGCGCGTAGTAGCTGGGATCGGTATCGACTCCCGTTTGTGGCGAATGGCGCAGCTCAAGCTCTCCAGCTTCGAGAAGGCCCCTCGGCCCCAGGAAGCGCGCCAATTCCGGCGTCTCGCAGCCGAGGTCGAGGCGCACATAGACAGGAATGCCGTGATAGTCGAACAACACAGTGTGGAAGTCCGGCATGTCGCGGCCATCGTTAAAACGGAAAATGCCGCCCATCGCCGTGGCGGAGCGCGGAATCTCATTCCATCCCAGGGTCATCATCATGCCGCTGATCAGGTGCACCATCAGGTCGCCAGCGACGCCGGTGCCATAGGCTCTCCAGCAACGCCAGCGGGCGAAGTGAAGCTTGTTAAAAGGAATTTTGGGTGCGTCGTTGAGCCACGTATCCCAGTCGAGGGTTTCAGGCGAAAGATCGGTGGGCGGAGGATATTCCCAAGCGCCGGTTGGGTCATTGCGCCCTAGAGTCAGTTCGACCATCTCGATTTCGCCGATCGCACCTTTTTGATAAAGATCGCGCGCCGTTTCGCAGAGCACAGAACTGACGCGCTGCGAGCCAATCTGCACGACCCGATTATTCTTCTGCGCGGCCTCGACCATCGCCAGTCCGTCGGCTACGTTATGCGACATCGGCTTCTCGCAATAAATATCTTTTCCCGCGTTGCAGGCGTCAACCACCACGCGCCGGTGCCAGTGATCGGGAACGGCGGCCACGATGCAGTCGATGTCCTTGCGATCGAGCAACTCCTGATAGCGGCGCGTGGTCGGCAGGCTCGGATTGGCGGTGATTTCCTTGGCCAGCGTATGCCTGCCGTCGTAGAGATCGGCGGCGGCCGCGCATTCGACTCCGGGTATAGTGATGGCCTGCGTCAGCAGGCCGGATCCCTGCATGCCGATTCCGATCATGCCGAAGCGAACGCGATCGCTCGGCGCGACGGCCCGAGGCAGTGGGTGAGCTTCCAGCCTCACGGTTTTCGAGACCAACAGGCCGCCGGCTGCGGCCGCGGCACTACCTTGCAGGAATGCACGTCGAGAAAGAATGCGTTTCATGCCAGTCCTCCGATGGTGGGAATGAACTACGACCTGCCTCGTCTTGATTCGTTACTTATTTAAAGGCTTGATGGCAACTTCTTTGAAGAACACGATGTCGTCGTCGCTGTGGTTCTGCAGGCCGAACCAGCCCAACAGAGGCCGAGGTCCGCGTTGCGGCTCGAAATCGAATTTTCTTCCCGGGACCGGATCGCCCTCTTTGAAATCGGTGACCTTCACGCCGTTGAGAACGACGATGGTGCGTGGCCCGTCGAGAGTGATGTCCATCGTGTTCCACTCCGGTCCGGGCTTCCACGCGTGCTTGACCAGGGGCTTGGTGAGCGAATAGAGCATGCCCGTCTCGTGATACTCATTCTCGCTGGGCGTGGATCGTTCCGGGTGATTATCGATCTGGACTTCGTAGCCGTAATGGACGGGCATCCACTCTTCGCGCGGCTCGAGAGGAATGCGGACGAATACGCCGGAGTTGTCGTTCTCGTCGCGCATCTTATACACGACGTGAATCTGGCAGTTACCGATCTTGCCGCCGGTCCAGTAGAGCAGGCCCATGCCGCCGTGCGTGCGGATGAGGCCGTCTTCCACAGTATCGCCGCCAGGACCAACATGCTTCCATCCAGTCAAATCTTTGCCGTTGAAGAGCTGCCTCCACTGGGTGGGATCGCCCTTACAGACATTTTGATCATCGGCGGCAAACGTGAACAGAGTGAAACCAGCGAGCAGAAAAAGGCAGATAGTGAAACGTTTCAGCATGGGGATTCTCCGGGGATTTGCGGTCGCTACCATAGGACAGACCAATCTACTCGTACCCGCGGGGTGGAATCAAATGGAACGGCAGCGGTTTTCAGGTCCCGGGCTGGAAAAGGATAGAAAGTCCGACAAAATAAAAGCGCCTCGCAATGAAGCGAGGCGCGCATTCCGTTCGCGAACGTTTAGTGGGTGAACGATACATTCAGTCCGGTGGTGAAAATAACGTCATTCTTCTTGGCCAAGGTCGGCGGATTGGAGACGTAAATGTCGCCGAACTGATTCTGCCAGCCCAGCCACTTGCTGATCTTGGTGACCGTGCCGAGATTGAACGTGAAGCGATATTGCCCCGTCTGCTGCAGGTTGGGATAGAAATCAAGATTCTGCGTGAGGACGGTGCTCTTGCCTAATTTCTGGTTGAGTTCCTCTCCCAAGGTCAAAGCCACGTAGCGATGGGTGACGCCGTAAGATTCGAAAATTCCAGTCGGCGTGGTGGAGGGAGGAATGGGGGGAATCTCGTTTCCGTTCGAGTAGGTTTCGTGGGTGTAGTTGACGCCGCCAAGGAAGTCCAAAATCGTTCGGTCCGACTTGATGGCGTGGTAGCCGAAACCGCCACTATACACCTGGCGCAGATCGAGGAATTGCAGGGCATTGCTCATGAAGTCGCCGGCGCCGAAGGCGAACAACCGCGGATTCAGATTGCGATCGTAGCGGAGCCCGCCGGTCACCAGATTGGCTACGGTACTGGGAGTGGCAAGATCGTTTTTGGTGTCGATCGCAGTCGCGTAGAGGATGATGTTGTCATTGAGCGTGGGATGTGCGGCATTGAAGGCGAGCGCGAGGTTTTCGGTCTGGCTGTTGCCGCGAGCGACCGAGAAGCCGACGTTTGCGCCGCCATTCCACCCGTGCATCAGGCCGGGATGCAGCGACTTGTCGTAGGCCAGTTGCTCGGCGTCGTTGCGCATCAAGGTCACGTCCTCCTTGGGGGCTTCGAGGGTGCCGGCGGTTTTGGTGGCGATTTCCAGTTTGCCGTCCGAAGTGGTGACGGGGCCAACGGCGGTTTTGCCGCCCTTCAGGCTGACGTGCAGTTCCTGCTCGGTCTTGATTTCCTGGATCGCGTCGAACTTGAATGTAACGTCGCCCGCAGCGTCGGTGTGCAGGACGAGCGTTTTGCCGTCGGATTTTACCACCGTGCCGGTCAGTCGGTCGCCGTTCTTCAAAGTCACCTGGTCCGCCCACAGGACCGAAGTGAGTCCAACAAACAAAAATAGGGTAAAGAGTTGGAATCTGCGCAGCACAGCCTAACCCTCCAATTGTGAAGTTTTATTGAGACAAAAACTAGTTGGAGCCCCAGAACCGTGTCAAAACAAAGATAGGGAAACAGAGACAAAGCGGCAGAGATCGCGGCCGATGCTGCCTGACGAGGAGTCGATTAAGACTTCGTTTCAGTCTTATTGCTCTGCTCGGTGGAAGCCTGCGCCGGGGGATTATCCTTCATGCCATCTTTCAGGGCGCGAATCCCCTCGCCCAGACCCTTGCCGAGTTCCGGTAATTTTTTGGGACCGAACACCAGCAGCGCAATAAAGAAAATAATCAGCAGG
>Ga0187805_10000019_pt1 | contig 60308 bp, 44 predicted proteins | sample NC_wetland_sal_i_6_FD_132965 | JGI IMG/M metagenome (GOLD analysis project Ga0187805, IMG submission 132965) | Wetland sediment microbial communities from Neuse River Estuary, North Carolina, USA - Control_5 | ecosystem: Environmental > Aquatic > Freshwater > Wetlands > Sediment | place: USA...
GCGTTTCTACGTTGTGCGCTTCCTCCCAGCCGTCCCTCGAGAAGTTGCGTGGCTTGCTTCCTCGCGCTTATGGCGTGAGGGTGCTGGTTTGGTTGATTACCTAGGTCACTTGGCGGAGAGTACGTTCTCTTTCTAACATGCAGACACCGAGAGAAATCAGCGAGAACCGCGCTATGCATGGAATCGCAGTCGCCCTCCTGACCGAGGACCGGGAACATTTATCCAAGCTGCAGGATCGGCTGGAAACGACGCGACTGGGACGCGTAGTGTTCGCCCATCTGGGATTCCCTTCCGGACCGACTGACCCCGTTCTGCGCCAACTTCAGGACTCGCGCGCGGAAGTAGTGATCATCGATATTTCCTCGCAAGACGCCCAGCGGGCGATCCACGCTATTGAACTCGTTCGCTCGACCACCGGGCAAGTCGCCATCTTTGCCAACGGGGAAATGGTGCAGCCGGCCAACATCGTCGCCTCGATGCGCGCCGGCGCAGGCGAGTATGTCGATCATTCTGCCGGTTCCGAGGCCTTGCTGGAGGCTCTCACCCGATATAGTTCGTCGCGCACGCGTTCCCTCGGCGGAGCCGGCAAGGCCAAGGTCTTCACTTTTCTGAGTGCGAAAGGCGGGGCCGGCTGCACCACGGCAGCGGTTAATACCGCGCTGGCGCTGCAGCAATCCCACGGAGACGTGGTACTGCTCGACTTCGCCCCCATTGGCCATACCGCGCTTCATCTCAATCTGCGGCCTCAATTCGGCGTTCTGGATGCTCTGCAGAATCTTCACCGCATGGACGGTTCTCTGCTGGACGGGCTCATGACGCCGACCAAAGAGGGCTTGCATCTGCTCGCGGGACCTCAGCAACCTTATCCCGCCGAGCCTACTCCTGGAGAATTGGCCCGCCTATTTGATCTTTTTGTGAATCACTACCGTTTCGTAATCGTGGATGCGTCCAGTCGGCTCGACCCCGCCACCCGCCTGCTCTCGGATCTATCGAATGCCGTGCTGGTCGTGGCCCAGACCGATGTCGTTTCGCTGTGGAGCGCCGGACGAATTCACACTTTCCTGGAAGAAGGTACCGGCCGCGATCGCATGCGCATGGTTTTGAACCGGTACAAGAAAATTCCCGGATTTACCGAAGAGGATGTCGAGCAGGTCACCAACTGCAAAGTTTTGTGGAAAATCCCCAACGCGTTTCAGATGGTCTCGCCCTCGATCGACCATGGTTCGCCGGTGGTTCTGCAGGATGGGCCGGAAATCAGCCGGTCTTTCCGCGCCCTGGCGCAAACCCTGGCCGACGCGTCGTCTAATTCTGAGGGCAGTCAGGATCTCGTCTACCAGCAGGAAGGCTCCCGCAAGGGGACGCCACCCGGACGCTTGAACCTGTCTCCGCTTCGCGCCGGGCAATAGTTTCCGCTTATTTCCTCACCACCGGCTCAGGAGCAGCACCCTCGGGAAATATTTTCAGCACGACCTCTTGCGAATGCGATGTCACCTTCTTATTCACATCGCTGTCGTTCTGCGTAAGCGTCCCCTTGAGCACGAAATAGGCCTCGTCGCCCGGCTTTTTCCCGTCTCCCCGCTCCACCGTCCCCTTGAACTCGAAGCCCGTTCCGTGGACGACTTCCGTCGCAAAATTCAATTTGTTGCCTTCCAGTTTTCCGGTCTTGAAGAACTGGTCCAGAAATGCTCCCTTGTCGCTCGCCTGGTCTCCAAATCGTGAGATGAAGCCGGTGACTCGTCCCGCGTCTTCCACCGTCAGCTGAACAAATTCGCCTTCTTTCAAGAACGAATACATTCCCGAATAACCTTGCGGACCTTCGCTCTTGGCTGGAGGCGGGGCCGGCTCCGCGGATTTCGCAGGCGCATTCTGCTGCGGTGCCGCCGACTGCGCGCTCAACTGAGCGGGGCGGGGCAGTAGCCCCGATCCAATCACGCTCGATAAAATCAGAATGCAATGGATACGCTTCATCGCTCGCCTCCGCGTTCTACCAGTCTCCCCAGTGCGAGGCCGACATCTGCAGAAACTTCATCTTCCACTCGCCCCCTTGCTTCACCCACACGGTGCTGAAGTGCTGATACCGCGGAGGTGGCCCTTGATCCTCACTCGCCGGCACGCGCAACACGACGTTGTAGGTGACGATGGCAGCATCGTCGCCCGCCGGAACCACTTTCATCTCGTAAGGCATCACATCCACGCCGCCCTCGCCAAACTGATCGAGCATGTCCTGGCGGCTGGAAAGCTGCCCATCGAACGACACGAAGGAAAAATCATCCGCTAGCGTTCGTTTGAGAAAGCCGATGTCGCCCTTTTTCGCGGCCGCGAGAAAACTTTTCTCGTCGTCCATCAGGGTCTGTTCCAGAGGAGTCGCCGGTTTGGTGGTGGAAGCTTGCTTGGCTCCAGCGAAAGCGGTGAGGCCTCCAGCGAAAAATATGAAGACAATCATCAGCATTTGTTTCATGTGTCCCCCTAAATTTTCTCGACCTTCCATCAATTCCCGAAGCAATGAGTGATTCTCGCTGGAACGCGATTCTCTCGCTCGACAATCAGCCTCGCTGAATTTTCTGCGCCAGTTCTCCGCGCGCGACCGAAACCTGCTCGCCCGTAGCCAGATTCTTCAATGCGAACGCGTCGGCCTGCACTTCATTCTCGCCCACGATCAGGATGTACTTCGCCCCCACTTTTGTGGCAGCTTCGAACGATTTCTTCAAGCGGAAACTGGCATCTCCCAACTCGATCAGCAAGTCATGCCGGCGCAACTCCCGCGCGAGGCGCGCCGCTTCGCCATCCATCCCCGACATCGGAGCAACATATACGTCCGGTTTGCGGAGAACGCTTTCGGCTGGAGTCTTTTCCTGCAGCGACATGACCAACCGGTCTTCGCCGATGGCGAAACCGATTCCCGGCGCCGCGGGCCCGCCTAGCGCCTCCGAAAGGCCGTCATAGCGGCCGCCGCCGAGGATCGCGTTCTGCGCTCCCAGCGCCCCATGCGTGAACTCAAAGGCCGTGCGTGTGTAGTAATCGAGCCCGCGTACCAGTCGGTCGTTCAGGGAGAACGGCACGCCCACCATCGTCAGGATTGCCTGCACATCGGCGAAGTGCTTGCGGGAATCTTCGCTAAGAAATTGAGTGATGCGCGGCAGCCTCTCGATAATGGGCTGATCCTCTGCCACCTTGCAGTCGAAAACGCGTAGAGGATTCGTCACCGCCCGGCGCTGGCAATCGTCGCACATCTGTCCGACCACCGGCTCCAAAGCCTTGCGCAGCGCCTCGTTGAACTGGGCCCGGTCGGCGGGCGTGCCGACGGAATTCAACTCAAGATTCCAATCGCTGATGCCCAGCCTATCTAGTAAAGTCGCCAGCATTTCTAGCACTTCAGCATCGCGGGCGGGAGATTCACTTCCCGCCGAGGCCGGCCCAATCACTTCCGCGCCAATCTGATAGAACTGCCGGTAGCGCCCCTTCTGCGGACGCTCCCGGCGAAATTGTGGCCCAATGTAGTAAACCTTGTTCAACCCGCGATCCCAGAGCTTGTGCTGGATATAGGCCCTTACAACTCCAGCGGTATTCTCCGGGCGAAGGGTAAGCGATTGAGGCGGGTCGTAATCCGGAGGGAGTTCCACTGCTTGCAGCTCGATGTACGGGGGTACATCGCTTTTTGCAATTTCTACCTGAGGGACCGTGGTACCTAGAATTAGACGAAGCTTTGTCGAGGTCGGATTTGCGTGAAGCCATGCATTGCGAGCCGATATCAACTGCCTTATAGCCTGTCTGACCTGTGCTCCGCCGCGATACTTCAATTCTATTAGAAAAACTTCGTCGCCTTTGAACGCGACAAAATCGATTGGAAGCGACGGCTCCCGTCGCTCCCCGATTTCGAGCTTGTCGAAGTTCCGCTCGTATTGTTCTCGCCAAGAGCGTTCAAGGTCGATCGCGGGGTGCTGACCGGCGTCCCACCAGGTGTACATTTCTTTGGAGACGATGTCGGTTTCTTCGCCGACGCCGCGGGCAAACAACTCGGTCGCCTCGAAAATGGGCGTGCGGATCTCCTGGAAGTTGTAGGCGCGGAAGACATCGCGCGCTGTGGCTTCCACAAAATTCCACAGCGCCGTGTCCGGCGGCAAAAGGTCTCGCGTTCCTCGAACGGCTTTGATCATGAAATTCCGAGTTTTCCCTTTTTACTCGTCATCCTGTTTTAGTCTGTCATCCTGAGCGGAGCGCGCTCGACTGAGCGCGCGGAGTCGAAGGATCCCTTTCATCACAACGCGTCCAGCGGCCCGTCAAGGAATTCTCACGCGAAAGCCGCGAAACCGACTACTCCTTGCGAACGCCTTGTAACCCCAGTCCACTTCAGCTGATAGGGATCCGTCGACTACGCATGACAGTTCGCGTCGCTCACCCTCCCGCTCCGCTCAGGATGACAAATCACTTCTCCCGCAAATACTCGTCCTTATATCCAAGATAATTCGTCGCGTACCGCATAATCATTTCGTCTTCGTCGGGCTGCAGCTTTCGCCGGAACTTTCCCGGAGATCCCATCCACAACGACCCGGGCTCAACCACGGTCTTCTCGGGAATCAGCGTTCCCGCTGCAATGATGGATCCAGCACCGATCCGCGCACCGTTCAGGATGATCGATCCCATCCCGATCAGGCACCGGTCTTCGATCACGCAGCCATGCAGCGTCACCGAATGCCCCACCGTGACATACTCCCCCAGATACACTCCCCACTGCTGCTTCATCCCATGCAGCACGCTATTGTCCTGCACATTCGAATGCGCCCCAATGCGGATCTCGTGTACATCGCCGCGCACCACGGCATTCATCCACACCGAAGCATGCTCGCACAACACAACGTCGCCAATGATCTGCGCCGAGTCATCGACATAGCAAGTGGCGGGAATCGTGGGCCTGACGCCCTTATAAGAACGAATCATGTTATTTCCGGAAGGAAATTGAAAATACCACGAGAAGGCTGTAGCGCGTAAGGGCCGCCGAAAGCAGCAACAAGACGAAGTTGTTGCCGAATCCTCTGTGCCCTCTGTGTCCTCTGTGGTGAAAACGTGCGTTCCCACTCCGGGAATAATTCCAAAAAAGTTTGCCCCGATCACTGAAGTCACTCTGCCTTCGATGCTATACAGAATTCGGGTTTCCTGTATTGCCGCGAAGAAGCTCTTGGCCGGCTGAATATCTAGCCCCGAGTCCTTCTCCGCGGAAGCCCACGCGTCCGGTTAACGCGCCTTGGGTCGCCCTTCGAGCTTGATCTCGCTCACAGAGGCGACCCTATGTTCTCAAAGCGCGCGGCTTCCGTTCTGGCAGTCCTTGCTCTCCTGACTTTTTCATCCCCTCTTGCGGCCCAGGATTCTGCCACGGGAGCGATTCGCGGCACCGTGTCCGATGCCAGCGGCGGCCGCATTACCCAGGCCTTGATCGTCGTGGTGAGCACGGCAACCAGCCGGCGCTACACGGCGAGCAGCGATGCCGAAGGCCGTTTCGCTCTCGAACTTCTGCCTCCCGGCGATTACTCCGCCCGCGTCGAAGCCCCAGGCATGTCGCCGCAGGTTACGCCCCAGTTGCACGTAGACGTCGGCGGCGCGGCCCAACTCGATTTCCGCCTTATCGTCGCCGGTGCGCAAGAGACCCTGACGATTTCCGGCGATCCCGCGCTTGTCGACACCAAGCCCAGTGCGGTTTCTACTTTGCTCGACCCGCGCGCGATCCAGGATTTCCCTCTCAACGGGCGCCGTTTCTCCGATCTGGCCCTTTTTTCGCCGGGCGTAACCCAAGATCCTCGCAGCCTGAACTCGTCCACCAACGGCGATCTTTCTTTCGGCGGAGTTCGCGGATTCCAGAACAGCTTCCTGGTCGACGGCGGCGACTACAACAACGCCTTCTTCGCGCAGGCTCGCGGACGCTATCGCGCTCCCTATGAATTGTCGACCGAAGTGGTGCAGGAATTTCGCGTGTCCTCCAATTCCTTCGGCGCTGAGCAAGGACGTTCCGGAGGAGCCGTCATCAACGTCGTCACCAAATCCGGATCGAATCATCTCCACGGCACAGGGTTCTACTATCTGCGCGACAGCTCATTTGGCGCCGCCGATCCCTTTCTCGCGTTTAAGCCGCACAATCGCCAGCAGCAACTTGGAGGCACCGTCGGCGGTCCGCTGCGCCGCAATAAAATCTTCTTCTTTGCCGGATTCGATCAGCACATCTTTCACGCGCCCAACGTCGTTGAATTTCTGGACGGCAGCTCGCAGCTGATTCCTCAACCCTCCACTGGACCCTACACGCCCGGCGATTACGAAGCCACCGATCAGGCTTTAGTTTTCGAGGCAGCCGGACAGCTGACGTCGCTGGCCGGCGTGTATCCCGCCGCTCAAATCGGCAACTCCGCCTATGGCAAGCTTGACATCAATCTCACCCCGCATCACCAGCTCGCGTTCCGAATCAACACGACGCGCTACTGGGGATCGAACAACGTATTTCTCGACCCCGCCAGTCCCGTTACCTACGACGCGATCAGCGATAACGGGCAGGAACTCGTCTCCACCGAAACCGCCAGCCTATCACTCGCCAGCAGCCTTTCCCAGCGCTGGATCAGCCATCTGCGCGCCCAGTTTTCGCGCGATCTGCAGCAGTCGTCCAGCAACACCAACGACGTGCTGATCAAGCTGCCCAATATCCTCGACGGCGTCGGACGCTCGAACATGCTGCCCCGTCAAACGCGGGAGCATCGCCTGCACCTGGCCGAAACGGTCAGCCTTGATACCAGCCGCAACTCGTGGAAGTTTGGCGGAGACGGTTTGTTCACTTGGCTCTACGATTATTTTCCCAGCCAGCAGAGTGGTGAGTACTTGTTTTATCCGCTCAAAGTTAATCCCTTCACGTTCGAGCCGATGGAAGCCGGAATGGAACTGACGCCGCTGCGCGCCTATGCCCACGAAGTACCGCACTACTATCTGCAGAACTTCGGCAGCGCGATCTCGCATCCCAACAGCAACGACTATGCAGCTTTTGCGCAGGACACGCTTCGCGTCACCGATCATCTGGCGGTGAACCTAGGTGTGCGCTGGGATCTGCAAACGTTCACCACCGCCGGTCTCATGTCCAATCCCCTGTTTCCGCCCTCGGGCAAGGTTCCCTTTCAGCCCTATAATTTCGCGCCGCGCGCCGGGCTCGCCTATAGCTTCGGCAAGACCCGCCCGCTGGTGGTCCGCGCCGGATACGGCATTTTTTTCGTTCGCATCCCGCAGATCTACAACTCGGTCGTCCAAACCGAAAACGGCATTACCGACGCGCAAGTATTCCTGAACAACACCGACTATTACGACCACCAGGTCTTTCCCACATATCCCAACCCTCTGGTCGCCTGCCCACTTTATGCGGCGAACTGCGCGCCGCCCGCGGGATTCACCCAAGGCGTTACCAACCAGGTCTCCGCCTTCGCTCCCAATTTCGTGACTCCGCGCGTGCAGCAATCCAGCCTGACCTTGGAAAGAGAAATCGCCGATCACACGACGCTGTCTCTCTCGCTACTCAATGTGCATGGAGAACATCTCATCCGCGCACTCGACGTGAACCTTCCGCAGCCCACCGCTGCCACGTATCCGATCTTCGATTCCACCGGCTCCATCTTTCAGGGCGGATACTACTCGGTCGATACCTTCGCGACGTGGCAGTTCACACGATCCCTGACCTGCCCCTGGCCTCCCTGTATCAATCCTCTCGGACGGCCGATCGCGCAACTCGGCGCCATCGACGAATTCCAGAGCGCCGCTACCAGCTACTACAATGGTGCAACGCTTTCCCTCAATCGCCGCGTGGCTCGCGGAAGCTACATGCGTCTTTCCTATACATATGCCCATGCCATCGATGACGGCCAGGACGCTCTGGTCGCAGGGCAACCCGCCACGGTTCAAAATTCCTATGATCCCAGCGCGGAACGCGGGCCCAGCACGACCGACCAACGCCAGCGCCTGGTCGCCGCTGTCTCAGTCGAGCCGCGTCCGTTTCATCGTGGACACGAACTTCTAGGCCGCTTCTTTAATGACTGGAGAATTTCAACCGTAGCGAACTACGGTTCTGGACGCCCCTTCAACGCAACTGTTGCCGGCGATCCGAACCAGGATGGCAATGATCTCAACGACCGCCTGCCCGGCTACAGCCGCAACGGATTTACAGGGCCCGATTATGCGACCGCCGATCTCCGCCTTACCCGCATCATCCGCTTCAACGACCACTATCACCTCAACCTCACGGCGGAGTCGTTCAACCTCTTCAACCGGGACAACCAGCGCGTCACGATTACATCTAATGGCCAAATCTCGTCGGCGAGCACGTTCGTACAGAGCTATGTAACTACCGGCGTGACGCCCTATCCCGGGTACTATGAGTTGCCCTCAAATTTCATGAAGCCTAACGCGGCGTACGCCCCACGGCAGATCCAGCTTTCGGTGAAGTTTACTTTTTGAATAATTCTGTCGCGGGGGCTCAACCCCCGCGGACATACACCAATTCGAAGACAGAGCAACCGCTGCTTCCATCTTTCCGTTATACTTCCGCCGTTCCCCATGAAAACTCCTCGCATCTCCCGCCGCGAATTCCTGGGCGCCGCAGCCACGCTGAGCTTCGTTCCCGTTTCGCTACGATCCGCCGCGAAAAATCCGGCGCTCACAGAGGCCGCTGATGCCGCCTCGCACATCTCCACCGTCCGGGTTTCGATGTCGACCGCGCCGGTTGTCTTCAATCCCGATCAGGCTCTTGGCAGTTCCATGGACATCCTCTCTCACGACGTCGTCGAGAAGATCTACACCGAGCCCATGGTCAAACAGTGCCTGTCCGCCGGTTGGGGACCGATTACATACCGGCAGAATACAGAGCTTTCGATCGCCGCCTGGCATTGGAATCCGAACGGGACCTGGAGTGACGCCGCTCACCAGCGCGGATATTTCACGGGTAGCAGCGAATTGAAAGAGCCGATCCGCCACTCTTACGGATATCCTCTGCCGCACCGCGGCCATACCCGTAACGGCGGCGCGGAGCGCGGCTATTCGCGCCTGACCGACGGCAATCCCGATACCTTCTGGAAGAGCAATCCCTATCTCTCGAGTAAGTTCACCGGACAGCCTGACACTGCTCATCCGCAGTGGGTGGTAATCGATCTCGGCTCGAACGAACTCGTTACGCATTTGCGGATTCACTGGGCCGAACCTTACGCCCGCGTCTACGAGCTGCAGTATTGGGCTGTGAAGAAGAGTTCCAACGAAAACGCGCCTGTCGATAACCCTATGGAGCGCCCGATCTCCGGGATCTGGACCGCGTTCCCCGGTGGCATCGTAAGCGATGGCCACGGCGGCGTCGCGACCGTGCAACTTTCGCCAGATCCGGTCCGAGCCCGTTTTCTGCGTATTTGGATGACCGAGTCCTCGAACAACGTCGGCCCGCCATCGACTAACACCCACGATCCCGCGGATCCACGCAGCGCCGTGGGTTACGCCATCCGCGAAATCTACGTCGGAACTCTGACTTCGGACGGCGAGTTTACCGACCTGGTCCAACACCGCCCCGACCAGAGTCAAACCGTCACCTGGTGCTCATCCATCGATCCCTGGCACTCGGAATCCGACATCGACAAGCGCGGTGACCAGACGGGTTTCGATCTGTTCTTCACAAGCGGCATCACCAACAATCTCCCAGCCATGATTCCCATCTCGCTCGTCTACGGCACGCCGGACGACGCCGCCGCACAAATGGCCTATCTGAAAAAGCGCGGCTATCCCATTTCCTATGTCGAGATGGGCGAAGAACCCGACGGCCAGTACATGCTCCCGGAAGACAACGCCGAACTTTACCTGCAGTTCGCTACCGCGATGCACAAAGTCGATCCGCACCTGAAACTCGGTGGTCCGGTATTCGAGGGAGTAAATGAAGACATCAAAGTCTGGCCCGATGCGCAAGGGCGCACCTCATGGCTAGGCCGTTTCCTCGATTATCTGAAAGCCGGCAACCGTCTTTCCGATCTCGCGTTCATGAGCTTCGAGCATTATCCGTTTCCTCCGTGCGACATCGTCTGGGCCGACCTCTATCGCGAGCCCCAACTCATCAGCCATATCCTCGATGTCTGGCGTGAGGACGGCCTGCCCCCGAACGTCCCCATGATGAACACCGAGAGCAACGTCACCTACAACAACGCCCAGCAGATGGTCGACATCTTCGCCGCGCTTTGGCTCGCCGACAGCGTTGGCGCGTTCCTCACTGCGGGAGGCGCAGTCTACTATCACTCCCCCATACAGCCTGAACATTTGAGCCCGGGATGCCACGGTTACGGCACCTACGGCAACTACGTCGCTGACGCAGATTTGCATATCAAAACATTCACGGCGCAGTACCATGCCAGCCGTCTGATCAATCTCGAGTGGGTGCAACACCGCGCCGGATCGCACAAACTTTATCCCGCGTCCTGCGATCTCAAAGACGCCGCCGGAAATACCCTCATCACGGCCTACGCCGTCGACCGCCCCGACGGACTTCACTCCCTGATGATCGTCAATAAAGACCAATCGAACGCCCATGAAGTCCGCGTCGCGTTTGAGAACTCCGGCGGTCCGGCGCGATCTTTCTCCGGCCCGATTTCATCTGTGACGTTCGGCAGCGAGCAGTACATGTGGAAGTCCGACGGCCCGAACGGGCACCCCGAGCCCAACGATCCGCCCGTGACCAAGACACTCCCTGCCGGTGCTCACTCCATTACTCTCCCCAAGGCTTCCGTAACAGTTGTGCGCGGCAAATCGGGATAAGGGCCGTGCGACGCTGGTTGTCCCGCGAAGGGCATCTCCACACCGGCTCTAACAGCCGACGTATAATGCAGCCAGCTTTTCGTCCACCATGCAGCCTTTGGTCCGAAGCCTTCCCGCGAGAACTCGACTTTTTCTACTGGTTTTTGTTTTCTGCTGCCTGCTATCTTCGGCGCGACTGGTGATGGAAGCCCCCATCCCCGGTCGTTCCATGCCAGATGACGCACAGCGCTCCGATCTCCGGTTTGCCCAGTTGAAAGCAGCGCTGCCCCAACGAGGAGTGGTCGGCTACGTCGGAGACGCCGGAGAATCGGGTATTGCCTCTTACTATCTGTCACAGTATGCGCTCGCACCTCTCGTTCTTGACCGCTCGCTCAACCATCCCTTCGTTGTCGGAAATTTCCCTTCGAACCCTCCGGCGGCTTCGGTCGAAAATCTGCGACTAGTGAAAGATTTCGGAGACGGCGTTCTGCTTTTCGCCGGCGAGGATCAACCGTAAATGCTGGCTGCGCTGCTTGCCCTGTTGTGTGCGGCCAGTGGCGTGCTCCTCGTTCTGTTGCTTTGGCCCCGTGAGTCCGCCCTAGGCATGAACTGGCTGTTGCAAGGCTGCTTGGGATTAGGGTGCGGCCTGGGACTTTTCTCAGTTATTTTTTTTGTCTCACGCGCGTCCGGCAGCACAAATCTCCTTGTCGTCGATTTTGCCGTATTTGCGCTGCTTCTCGCCGGTTATGTCTTCAGGCGCAGACGCACCGCCGTTGTTACGACTACCCATCTCTCCGACGAGAAAACGGATCCCGACTGGCTTCTTCTCGTCCTGCGCGCAGCACTCGCCATCGCTCTTCTCGCCGCTCTCTACTCGGCGATTCTCCGGATCATCGCCCATCCCCACGGCGACGGCTGGGATGCCTTCGCCATCTGGAATCTCCACGCCCGTTTTCTCTTTCGCGGCGGCGTGCACTGGCGCGATGGATTCCCTCTTATTCCGTGGTCTCATCCCGACTACCCTCTGCTCTTGCCAGCCGCAATCGCTCACTTCTGGACTGGCCTAGGATACGAGAGCCAAATTGTGCCCGCCTTGATTGGCCTCGTCTTCACTTTCGGCGCGATCGGCCTCTTGTTCTCATCTCTCGCCATGCTCCGCGGACAAATCTCCGCGATCCTGGGTGGACTCACCCTGTTGGCGACTCCCTTCTTTATCGAGCAGGGAACGGCGCAGTATGCCGACGTTCCTCTCTCATTTTTCATTCTCGCCACGATCGTCCTGCTCTGTCTCTACGAACAAAACTCCGGTTCTAGGCGTCCTCAAGGCCTGCTCGTTTTGGCGGGAATTTCTTGCGGCTTCGCCGCATGGACCAAGAATGAAGGCCTCCTCTTTTTGCTGGCAATCCTCGCAGCTCGGTTGCTGCTTTTCTTTATAACCCAGAGCAGATCAGTTCGTGCGGAAGCCCCTCCGCGGCCCTATATAACTTACGAGAATGCTCGGCAAGCTTCGACCTCGCTCGCCTTCTTTCTCGCCGGCATCGTCCCACTTCTTCTCCTCATCGCGTGGTTCAAGCATTCTGTTGGAGCTTCCAACGAACTCTTCTCCTCGATCGTCTTCCACAAACTTCTGGACGCCTCACGCTACCATGCCATTCTGAAGTGGTACGGCAAAGATTTCCTCCGTTTTGGAGACTGGCTCCTGATCCCGGGCACCGCGTTGCTAGCAGGCCTCTATTTCGCTGCTCCAGACGAACGCATGCAAGCCGCAGACCCGGCCTTTGGGGCTTCGCGCATGGCCCTTGTCATGACGCTGGCAGGCTATTTCCTCATCTACCTCATTACGCCCTACGATCTCTACTGGCACTTGCGTTTCTCACTGAACCGTCTGTTCCTTCAGCTTTGGCCTGCCGTGATTTTTCTGTTCTTCGTTCGGATTCCGGTTTTAATCCCCACATCGTCAAACGTAGAATCCGTCTCAAAATGAGCCTGTTATTCCCGAAATGATCGATTTTCTTAAAGAAATTGTCCCCTTCCCCCCTTGACTTAGAGTCAAATCCTTGTAATAACTATTCGGTCCATCCGGACGAGTTTGGGGGTGTGTCAGTTTGGCAGAAGTTAGGCTTCAAGAGGGCGAATCCCTCGAGAACGCTCTACGCCGCTTTAAACGCAAGGTGCAACAGGAAGACATTATCAAGGAGGTCAAGCGCCACTCCTTCTACCTGAAGCCCGGCGAGAAAAAGCGCGTGAAGGCTGCGCTGGCTCGTAAGCGAGCTCGCAAGAAGACGCGCAAGGAACAGGACTAATTGCAGTAAAGGGCCGCTCCCTCCCGGGGCGGCTCTGCTTGATCTGGCCCCCACCACTTTAAGCTGCAGCAGGGATTATTCATATTCATCATTCCTCCGGCATTGAAAATACGAAGTAGCTTCACCCGCGCTCCGTTCCAGGAGCGTGGCGGGCCGAGTCCAAGGGTGCAGTTAGAGGGGGAGCAGTAGACAACCTGCATTTTCGCTTTTCCACCGCAGTTCTTTCCCCGCGGGTGGGCGCGCGGAATGGGGCTGAAGGGAGCCATCCTCAATGGAATTTCAGGACAAGGTGCTCAAATGTATTGACTGTGGGAATGATTTCATTTTCACGGCTGGGGAACAGCTTTTCTTTCATGATAAGCAGTTCAAGAACGAACCGAAACGCTGCAAGGCCTGCAAGACCAAACGGGTTGCCGTGCTCGGGGCTCCTCCTGCGCCGGGACAAACCTACCGCTACACCAAAGTCGAGACCCAGGCCACCTGCTCGGGATGTGGAAAGCAAACTACCGTTCCTTTCCGTCCCACACAAGGCCGTCCGGTCTTTTGCCGAGAGTGCTTCCAGGCCAGGAGAACCGCCGCTTCCGCCTGATCCTCCCTCCCGCCCACTTCGGTGAGCAGAGGCATCAGTGTGCGTTACCATAGGGTGTGCCCGGATTCTTTGTAGAAAACTTCGGATGTCGTGCCACCCAGGCGGACGGCGCCGCTCTGGAACGTCAGTTCGAAGAGCAGGGACTGGTCCGTGCTTCCGCCTCCGCTCACGCCTCGGTCGTCGTCCTGAACACCTGCACCGTAACGACCGCGGCGGATCAGGATGCTCGCGCAGCAATCCGTAGAGTACGCCGCCAGAATCCCGACGCCAGGATCGTCGTGACGGGATGCTATGCCCAGCGTGCCCCTCAGGAAATCGCTGCCCTGCCCGGCGTGAGTGTCGTGGTGGGCAATTCCCATAAGCACCAATTGGCGGAAATTGCGCTGCAGAATGGTCTCATCGGGAGGGCGACGCAGCCCGGCTTCGTATCCCTCTCCCAACTCACCGAGAACCGGGAACAGAGAACAGAGAACTCGATTTTCGTCTCCGACATCTTCGCTCATACCGAACTGCTGGCCGCACCCGTCTTCGACGCCGCCAACGAGCGCACCCGGCCCAACCTCAAAGTACAGGATGGCTGCGACAATCGCTGCTCCTTCTGCGTGATCCCCTTCGTTCGCGGACAAAGCCGCTCGCTGGAAATGAATCGAATCATTCGCGAAGTGAATACGTTGGTTTCCGCCGGATATCGCGAAGTCGTAATCAGCGGAATCAACCTCGGCCGCTGGGGAAGAGATCTGACAGCTCAGGTGGGAAAGGCTCATGTGGGGGCGGCCGCCCTCGGCCGTCCGGGCGAGCGAAGCTCGCCTGCTTCTCTGGTCGATCTCGTCCGTGTCATTCTCTCCGAAACTGCTCTCGAAAAGATGCGCATCTCCTCCGTCGAGCCCATGGACTGGTCAGACGATCTGATCCAGTTCGTAGCCACATCGCCGCGTATCGCCAAGCATGCCCACGTGCCCATGCAATCCGGCAGCGACGCCGTCCTGCGCCGCATGCATCGCAAATATCGCCCGTGGCACTATCGCGAGAAGATCGAGAAGATTCATACCGCCATGCCCACCGCCGCAATCGGCGCCGATGTCATGGTCGGATTCCCCGGCGAAACAGACGCGGAATTTGAAACCACGCGGAAGATGATCGAAGATCTGCCATTCACTTATCTCCACGTCTTCACCTACTCTGCGCGGCCCGGAACCCCGGCGGCAGAAATGCCGAATCAAGTTCCAGTGCACATCGCGCGCGAACGCAACCGAATCCTGCGTGAATTAGCCTCCGAGAAAAAGCTGGCCTTCATGCGCCGCTTCGTCGGCAAGTGCGTCGATGCAATCACGCTGAACGTGATCGGCACGGACGAAGACGGGGAATTCACCGAAGCCCTTACGGACAATTATCTGAAACTCCGCCTGCGCGGCCGCCACGACGCCAACCGTTGGCGAATCGCGACCGTAAGAGATGTTGTGGGCGGCTCACTCATCGGGGAATAGCGCAGCGATATCGAGATGTTGCGCTACCCTGCCAGCGGGAACGTCTTGCCAATCGAGGCAGAACAGCACCAATCGTCACTGATAGGTTCCACGAAGCCCATTCGTTACCGTCGTAACGCTCTGTTTTTTGCAAACAGGTGTCATACTTAGCCAACGCTGTATGACTCCCTATACGTATCAGAACCGGCGGGCCACCCGCTTCCACCTTGCTGAGAGAACTTCCGTTGTTCTTCAGTTCCCGGACTCTCACGCCATGCCATGTGAGTTGGACGTTATTTCCAGAACTGGCGGCCTCTTATCCGCACCGCGCCTAATCGACGCGGGGTCACAGGCGACTTTGATGTTCCGCACGCACAAGGGCCTGTTGTTTGCGACAGTGGAAATCCTTCCCGCGTCCTGCGCTCAGCGACCCTTCCGCTTCGTGGATCTCAGCGAGAACGACCGACGCACCCTCCAGTCGGCATTTCAGTCTGAACTTTATCGGAACACTCGAGAAGAAGAACTGATTGAAGAGTTCCGGTCCGCGATTGCGACTTGGGACCCACCGCGCCCCAGGAATTTCGTACGTCCAGTTCTTGCTGTCGGAACGCTAGCCGCACTTTGTTCCAGCGTGATCTACATCGTCGGCGCGCACCTGCGATAACGCCAGATAATTCAGAATCTGGTTCCGTCGCACGACACGCGAATCTTATTGCAGCCCGCTCCGCCTGCTAACTGCCGGCACAGTTCTCACTTCTTCAGCAAAATCCCCAATTCTTTCAACTGCCGTTCGCCGACCGGGGTCGGTGCCTCGCACATTAAGTCCACCGCGCGCGCCGTCTTGGGAAAAGGAATCACCTCCCGCAAACTTTCCGCTCCAGCAAGAATCATGACGATGCGGTCGAGTCCCAACGCAATCCCTCCGTGCGGAGGCGTGCCGTACTCCAGCGCTTCCAGAAAAAATCCGAAGCGCGACTTGGCTTCTTCTTCGGACATCCCCAGCGCGCGGAAAATCTTCCGCTGAATGTCCTGACGATGAATACGAATCGATCCCGATCCTAACTCCGTCCCGTTCAGCACGACGTCATAGGCCAGCGCCCGCACCGCACTCAGTGTGGACTGCGGATCGTTCACCGAATCCACTCCCTGCTCCAGCAGGCTCATGTCCTGATCGTGCGGAGAGGTAAACGGATGGTGCGCCGCCATCCACTGCTTCTCGCTCTCATCCCACTCGAACATCGGAAAATTCGTAACCCACAGAAACCGGTAATCCTTCGCCGGATCTCCGGTCTTCTTGAAGATGCCATGCCGGTCGGCATATTTCTGCGCGAGAGCCAGCCGCAGCAATCCCGCCGAGGCATAAATCGCCAGCTCAGACGGCGTGACTTTCCGGTGCGCCGGCATCGCGGTATGCGGTCCCGCCTGCGTCGCTCCTGCCACCAGCACGATCAGGTCGCCTTCTTCCATCACGGTCTTTTTCGCAATCGGCGCCGCCGCATCCGGATACTTGTTGCCGATTCGCTTGAAATCTTCGTAGACTCGCGCGCCACCCTTGGAGTGGAACATCGGCTTGATGTCATCCCGCTCTTTGCGCGACAGTTCTCCAACCTTGGGCGTGCGGATCGCGATTACCGGCAGGTTCGCATTGATCGCCAGTTCCTGCAGGTTCTCCGGAGTGAAGCAATCGCGCACGTCGGTAAATGCCGGCAATCGCAAATCGGGTTTATCGATCCCGTATAGCCGGATCGCTTCGTCGTAATCCATCCGCGGAAACGGGGTAGCAATCTCCTCGCCCGTTGCCTGGAAGGCAGCCTTCAGGAATCCTTCTACGACCTCCCACACGCGCTCCGCCTGCGGATACGACATCTCCAAATCGATCTGGGTAAACTCCGGCTGGCGATCGGCGCGCAGATCTTCATCGCGGAAGCAGCGCACAATCTGAAAATATTTGTCGAACCCCGAAATCATCAGGATCTGCTTAAACAGTTGCGGCGACTGCGGCAGCGCATAGAACGTCCCTGGCTGCACCCTGCTGGGCACCAGATAATCGCGCGCGCCTTCCGGCGTCGACCGCGTCATGAACGGCGTCTCGATTTCAAAAAATCCCTGCGTCGAAAGATAGTCGCGGATCGCCTTCGCGACTTTATGCCGCGTCTCGATATTGAACTGCATCACGTCACGCCGCAGATCGATGTAGCGATACTTCAGCCGCGTCTCTTCATTGGTCAGCGCTGTATCGGAGGGTAGGAACGGCGGCAGCTTCGATTCGTTCAGGATGCGGAGCTCGTCGACCACCAGCTCGACTTCTCCGGTAGGAATATTTTTGTTCACCGTGTCGGCGTCGCGCAGCTTGACTGTGCCGATTGCGGCGATCACATATTCGTTGCGCAGCAACTCCGCCTTCTCGTGGGCGGCAGAATTCAATTCGCGATTGAATACCACTTGTGTAATGCCTGTCCGGTCGCGCAAATCGATGAAAATGATATTTCCTAGATCGCGCCGCCGGTTCACCCACCCCATCAACACAGCCTTCTTCCCAGCGTCGGAAACGCGCAAAGTCCCGCACATGTGCGTGCGTTTTAAATCTCCTAAGAAGTCAAGCAAAGTGAGTCCTTGCAGAAAGAGTTCCGGCGATGAGCCGGACCCACGATTATAAACGCTTTCTTCAGGAACTTACGTGGCCAGCGGCTAGTTCTAGGCCACGTGCAAGCGCGGCGAATGACTTAATTCTCTGCCCTTCTGGCCATCCGGATTCTGGCTTTCGCATCTACTATAAGCAGATGTCCGTCGGGCCCCTCCAACAGATGCCGCAGACCGCAGCCGTCCCGCGGCTTCTGGTCGAATTGCCTTCGCGCCCGCGCGTCTTTTTTGGCAACCTGCGCGACCTAGTTCTACCAAGGCGCGGTGCTTACCTTGACCTGCAATCAGCCCCTGCTACGTTCTGGCCCGATGTTTTCGTGAAGCGCAGCCTTCCGTGGTATGGATTTCTGAAATCTGGCGCGTGTCACCTGCTCGCAGGCGCGCTGCTCGTAGTTCTCACTCACATTTTTTCTCTTCAGCCACGCGTGGTCCCGCCGCGAGTCTTTGATCGCTCCCAGGTGATCTACTACCAGGCTTCGGAGGATCTTCCTCATCTCGACACCCGCGACGAGTCCGCTGCGCATCCAGCCGACGCTGCCCCGGAGATCTCCAAGCAGCCCATCATTTCCGTGCCCGCCGACTCGGACAATCACACTCAAACAGTGGTGACCCCGCCCAGCGTGAAATTGCAGCACGATGTTCCGCTGCCCAACATCGTTGCCTGGTCCGACGACGAGAAGAAGCCGCGGCTGGAAATTCAGCCGCCCCCGCTCACCCCCGCCTCGGAAATCACTCGCATGACGCGCCCGCTGGATTCGGTCGTGCCTCCACCGCCGGACTTGCGTGCCTCCGCTGCGACTGCCCCTCAATCCCTGCAACCTGCCCTGATCGCACCGCCGCCCGCGGTTGAAACCTCTCGCGAGCGCCCGCTTGGCGATCTCAACATCGGACCCAGCCCGGTCATTGCTCCGGCGCCGCAGCTTCCTGTCGCGGAACAACGCGCGCGCACGTTGCCGTCTGCTGTTGGCATCGGATCCCAGATCGTAGCTCCTCCGCCATCGCTGACTGCCTCAGCCTCCGGTGGATCGTTCGGATCACGCGGGCGAGTAGTAGCTCTGAGCCTGCATCCTGCGGTGGGCGCGCCTCCCGATCCTCCTGCCGGCAACCGCCGTGGAACTTTTGCCGCCACTCCCGAAGGTCATCCGGGAGCGTCAGGTTCTCCCGGTGCGGCCGCAGGCAACGGCAGCAATCCGAACGGAAATAACTCCGCGCGAAAGGGAACCAGCGATCTTCCCGCGGGTCTTTATGTCGGAAAAAACGCCAACAGTTCTCCGACTGGAGTCTCTGGAAGCGGCACCTCTGCCCCCTCAGTCAATCCCAACCTACTCGCCAGCGCCCGCCCGCCGCGTGTTAGCGTTCCGTCCACTCGTCCGATGCCGGGAGAAAGCGCTGCCAATCTTTCCCCCGCTGAGCGGGCCGTCTTCGGCGACCGCAAGTTCTACTCGGTCCGATTGAACATGCCCAACCTGAATTCCTCTGGCGGAAGCTGGGTCATCCGCTTTGCCGAACGCGATCGCGAACCCAATACCGCCAACCTTCCCGCGGAAGATCTTTCCCAGCCCATGGCCACGCGCAAAGTCGACCCCGCATACCCCTTACAGTTGATGCACCAAAACGTCGCTGGCACGGTGATTCTCTACGCGGTCATCCGGTCTGACGGAACCGTCGGCAATGTTCGAGTACTGAGGGGCGTGGATAATCGCCTGGATCGGTTCGCAAGCGAAGCCCTCGCGCAGTGGCAGTTTCAACCGGCCATGAAGAACGGCTCTCCGGTTGAAGTGGAAGCTACTTTCCAGATCCCGTTCCGCCCCAGTCGGCAAGGAACAGAGTTTTAATAGTGGAGACGCAGGGGGCTGCGTTTCAGCGGTGATCCCTTAGAATTTTGGCAAGCGGCGACAGACGAAAAGGAAGCGCTAAGATCAGTCCCAAATCGTTTAGCCGCGCCCCACTCCCTTTCGTTTTTCCAGCGCGGCATAAATCGCCGGATCGGTGCAGATTTCGTAATACGATCTCTCCGTCCATCCCTTCACCGAGAAATCCGCCGAATGAATGCGCGGGATGCGGCTTTCGCGCACCACGATAATTCGGAAAATATCGCGATCGACCGGCACGGTTGCGCTGAACAGCCGGTACTCCCCTTTGTCCGACGACGCAAATGACGCCGGCAACCGCACCTTCAGCGGCTCCAGCGTAATCTCTTTCTGTAGCTTGGCGAATGCCGCTTCGTTCATCCGGATTCCGCCCAGATTGAAATTGAGAATCACGTCTTCCGGATTTCCATCCTCATCCAACTCCGCCGACTGGAACGCATACACGTGAAACGGCCCGGCCTGCGGTTCCATCACCTTTCGCGCGCGCTTGTTGCACGACGACAGCCGGTCGCTTTCGTTCAGCGCCTCCGAGATCATGATCTGGTGTTCGCCGTCCATCAGATACAGCGGCGCCGCTTCCTGCACCGTGATGCCCACCCCCAGCTCCAGTTGCGGCATTCCCGAGCGCTGCATCAATTCGTTATACCCGCGCACGATTTCAATGATCTCGCGCGCCAGCACGCACATGCGGCTCACCGACAGCCCCGGCTCGCCTTCCCGCTCCAGAATCGCCAGGATGATGGCGTCGCCCTCCAAAAACACTTTCTGCGCGCCGTACTTCTCCAGCAGCTTGTTTACCGGATCGTAAAAGTTCAGGCTGAAATACGACGCCGGATTCAACCCCTTCTCCATCATCGTCCGGGTCAGCCGCGTTGAATCGCGTACGTCCGCCTTGAGCACCACGTGGCGCAGCACGCGTTCCACATCTGTTTTTCCCCGCTCCTCCGGAAGCAGGAATTCGTACAGAGTGCCGTTCACCCGCGACAATTCCTGAAGCCGCTCATTTCCCACCAGATTCACCGAGTCCAGAGCGCCATTCAGCACCTCAAGCCGCCGCAGGTCGCGATGATAATGAAAGAAGTCGCCCAGGAATCGCGCCGCCACCTTCGCCCGCTCCGCACCGCGGCAGCTCGCCACCTTCGCCACTCCCGCATACAAACTGTTGGGCGAAAGCCTGCCGTGCTCCTGAATCATTCGCTCCACGCGATCGCATTCCGTCCGGTCGATCAGCGCATTCTTCAATTGCTGCGGATTGATGCGAGGAGCGTATTCGCTGAGCAGCGGCACCACGTGGTACGACGCGATCACATTCTCCATCACCTGCTCATCTTCCAGTAGGCGCACCCATGCTGCCAGCCGCTCCTGCTGCGCGGATCCCTCCACAGAATCCTCCGGCGTCCCGGAACCAACCAACTTCCGCGCATTGTCCGGAACGTTCATCCACGAATCGAGAGTGTCCGCGCTGACTTCCTCGCCGTAAAGAGAACGCAGGAATCCGGAGACGATCTCCCGCAGCCGTCCATACCGGTCTGGATCGCGGTCCCAGTTGCCCAGCATGACGTAATGCTCGGCGCACAGATAATCGTCCCGTCCGTCTTCGGAGAACAGCAGCCGGTTCATAAACAGAGGATAGGTAAAGTAACTTCCCGCGTTGGTTTCTTCCCCAAACAGCGATCGTCGAGTGCGCGATAGCGTACTCTTCTCCACCTCGCGCAGGGTTTCAAAAAGCTCCTGCCCCGTCTTACGCAGAATGATTTTTTTTCTGACCTGAAAGCTGGCAATCTGCTCTCGATATTCATGAGCCCGTTGCGCGCGCGCATTGTCATAGCCCTTCAGCAATACGCGGCAACGCTCCACGACCTGCGCAAACTGCAGGTTCATTTCGGCGCGCAAAAACTTGGTCACCGCCAGCCGCGCCAGCAGATCCACTGACAGCTTGAATTCTTTCTTGGCTCGATTGAGCGAAGAAACCTGCAGCTCGGTCAGGGCCGCTTTCCACTCTCCCGCATCAGGTTTCGGCTTGGAAACTTTTCCCAGCTGGTTTCGGATCCACGACGGCCCTTGCGCAGTCTGCGCCGTTTCCGCTCCCAGCAATCCTTCCAACTCACCGTGACGGGCAATCAATCGCGCGACTTGCGCCCGAGCCAGCTCCACAAAACGCGGGCTCAGCACTACATCGTGCCTCAGGTTATCGACGCCAACCGAAATTCCTTCGAGCGCGATAAAGGGAGTCGACGCAGACAGACTCGGCAGCGCCGGTTTGTCTGGCCGTCCTCCCAGGCGAAAGATGGGAATTTTCGGCATCCGTGAAAGGAGCCCCTTTGGAAGTTACTGATTTAAAACGTACATAACGAGGCTAGCATGCGCTTGGGCAGCACTAAAGTTACCTCGGTTACGCCCCCAAATCGCTGATTTCAATGGGGCGGCCGCGATCAGGATTTTTAAAGCTTGAGATCTTTGAGATACTCGCGGAAGGGACCACCCAGGTCCGAGCGCTTGAGAGCAAATTCCACCGTCGCCTTCAAGAAGCCCAATTTGTCGCCCGTGTCGTAGCGTTTTCCTTCGTAAACATAGGCGTACATTTTTTCCTGCTTCAACAGCATGCGCAAGCCGTCGGTGAGTTGCAGTTCGCCGCCGGCCCCAGTCGGAGTCTTTGCCAGACAATCGAAGATTGCCGGAGTCAGAATGTAACGGCCGATGATCGCCAGGTTCGAGGGAGCCTCTTCAGGTTTCGGTTTCTCAACCATGTTACGGATCTCGAACAAACGGCCGTTGAATCCGTCGGCAGGCTGCGCGTCGAACACGCCGTAAGAGGAAATCATCTTGCCCTCGACCACCTGCGCCGCAATCACGCTGCACTGTTTTTCGTTGAACACGTTGACCATTTGCTTCAGCGCCGGCACAGGATTGTCGATCACATCATCGGCCAGCCGCACCGCGAAAGGCTCGTTGCCCACGAGTTCACGCGCCATAAGCACCGCATGGCCCAGGCCCAGCGCTTCCTTCTGGCGGACGTAGGCGACGTGCATCATGTCGGAAATGTTACGGACGATGTTCAGCAGATCGGTCTTGTGGCGCTCCTCGAGCATTTTTTCGAGTTCGTAGCTGACGTCGAAGTGGTCCTCGATCGCCTGCTTGCCTCGTCCGGTGATGATAAGGATCTGGTCGCATCCCGAAGCCATCGCCTCTTCGACCCCATATTGGATGATCGGCTTGTCGACGACCGGGAGCATCTCTTTGGGCTGGGCTTTGGTGGCGGGCAGAAAACGCGTGCCCAGGCCGGCGGCGGGGAATACAGCTTTGCGTACTTTCATGGTCATGAGTCGCTTCGCGCTGGGGGATCAAAAGGCCGCCCAATTGTAACCGCTCAACTCGACGTCCTGCCATCCCCGCTAACTGCGAATTGTTTCTGATGCCGCATCACTCTCCCGCTGTTGCTCTGTCCTTATGAGAGCGACTCGCAACAAATCGGCAAGAACCAGCGCTTCACTTCCCGACGACCACCACCACGAAAGTATCCGGCACAATCGATCGCCGCGGATGTGGATTCTCCGCCGTCGCTGCCGGGGGCGGTCCAAAGTCCGCCGTCACCACAAACACTTTGTGAGTTTTGGAGTCAAGCGCCAGGGTGCGCGCTCCTTTCTGCGTATTCACGTTTTCCGCAACGCTGAATTTTTCGGGTGAGTGTTCTTTGACTACGGTCAGAACCCCATCGGCCCCGCAGGAGGCGAATGCCAATCCGGTTTCGTCGTCAAAGGCTGTGGCGTCAACGCCTTCCCCGATTGCCGGCGTCGCCAGAACTTTGCCATTATCCGCATCCACAACCGCCATCATCTTGTTGTCGCATCCCACAAAAAGTCTCCGGTGCTTGCGGTCGATCGACAGTCCACTCGGCTCGGTGCACGGAGCCAGCGGCCACGTAGCTTTTACTTCAAGCTTGTTGGGATCGATCGCGACCAGTTCGCTCTTGTCCTCGATGTTGACGAATATCTCTCCCTTAGCGTCGCTGGCCGCGAACTCCGGCTTGCCGTCCAGTTTGATCGTGCCCAGCACTTTGCCGCTCGACGCATCGATCGCCGATGAGTCCTGGCTCCGTCCATTAAACGTAAAAACCCGCTTGGTCGCTGGATCAACGAGAATCGCGTCGGGATTCTCGCCGACTTTCACTTTGCTGATGAGAGCCAGCGTCTTGATGTCGAAAATGCTCACTGTGCCTTCCCGGCCATTGCTCGTGAAACCGCGCCCCAACTCCGGCGCCAGCGCGATGCCATGCACTCCCGGCGTGTCCGGAATCTCCCCTACGTGCTTGCCCGAGTCCAGATCGAGCACGATCACGTGCGTGGCGCGCGAAATATACAGCCGTCGCGCACTGGCGTCGGCAGTCAGGTAATCCCACCCGCCTTCCCCGCCCACTTTGTAGGTCGTAACAACGTGATAGCCCGGGGCCGCCGCGGCCGCTGCTCCCGCCGCCAGGCATATGCAAAACACAAAGATCCACCACTTGGATTTCATCATGATTTCCTCCTGCTGATGTCAGTGCGATTGCGATCGGCCGGCCACCCGTTCTTGTAAACGCGCGGCCACACGCGTGCATCGAATTCATCGGGGGCCGAACCGAAGTAACTTTACCCTATTTCGGCCGTCACCCTAAACTCAACTTGGTATGGATGTATCCCAGACATTCTCCTCGGGCACCGGCGGGCCCGCAAATACGAATTTGGCTGTCGATCCGCGCTTGCAGCCAACGCCTGATTACGGCACGCTCGGACCGGGCTCTGACGCTGTCGCTCTCGGATCGAGTCCTAATCCAGTATCGATTCGCAAACCCGTCGTGCCGCTGCTTCATCTGCTGGCGATCGCCATCGGAATATCCGCCGCGCTGCTGGCTGGCACCATCCGCAACGTTGGCCCTGCATGGTCTGGCTTCCAAACTCTGTTTTCGTCTCAAACCCGGCATCCGGCGACGGCTGCCGATCTCCATCAACTCGACCACATGAAACCGCAGAAGCAGGCGGAAACGCTACTCGAGCTCGCCGTGGGAAATACTGCCGGAGCCGTCGATCAGATTTCTTCGCGGGCCGACAGTTGGCCTGGCAGAGTCCAGTGGAATTCGCAGATTGCCAGCCTCAGCACCGCCGCCCTGAATTCCAACGACATGCGCGTGCGGCAGTCGGGCGTCGAAGTGGAACTCGCGGCCTATGGATTGGCCAAGAACTCGGTCAGCCTCGACTATCTGCTGAAAACCGCGAACTCTTCCAATCATGCACGGAAAATCTGGGCGCTCTGGGCTCTCGGCTTGATGGGCAATCGCGGGGTACAGCCCGATCGCGTTGTCGAAGCATTGACCTCGCATCTGGCAGACTCCGACGCAGACTCGCGTCACTGGGCAGTCGAGGGGCTCGCGCTGACTGGAAGCGATCAAACCATCCAGCCGTTACTGCAAACCATGCACGACGATCCTTCACCGATGGTGCGCGAGCGGGCCGCCTGCGGCTTGGCACAGTCCGGCATGTTCACCCAACAGCAGCGCCTGACCGCGGTTCCGCAACTATTGAGTTACACCGATGACGCTTCGCTCGACGCGCAGACGCACGCTTGGGCGTTTCAGGCGCTGAACGACATCACCCATCAGCGCCTGCCCAACAACTCCGCCGCGTGGAGAGACTGGTACCAATCCACCCGGAACGATTGACGCCTACTCACTCCGCCATCTTCGCGATGTGCACGTCAAAGCCAGTCTTCGGCAACAAGGAAGTAAGCGCGAATGCTTTAAATCCTTCGCCCGTCACTTCGGTGTGACGGTAAACTCCCGGCTCACTCTCGATCATCTCCTTCCGCCCTTCCATGTCGCCCAGAAACGCCTGCGCCTGCTTCTCGGTGACGTCCATTTCTTTCGCTCGCGTGACAATCGCCTCTGACGCATACGAACGCACCAGCTTCGGCCAGTACTTCGCCAGCAGATCGGTGCTGGCAAACACATCCGCCCAGATAATGCGCCCGTTCACTGCCACCACCACGCCCACGGCATTGCGATCGCGCAACTGCCCGATCAGGCTCTGATAGCTCTGCTCGATGGGCTTGGCCATCGCGTCGACCTGCCTTTTCACTTCCGCGTTTTCATTAACCTTGGCGTAGGAACTTGTTTGCGCCATCTCCGCCTGGACCTGCGGCGCAACGCCTGCGACTTCGACGGTCATAGCTGCTTTTTGTTTGTTCACCTCATTCCACACTTCGTTCTGATCTTTGTCAGCCATGGCCTTGGCGCGCACCGAGGGCTGCGCCATGATGGCCATCGGAGGATTCGCAGAACCGTGGACAGGACCGCCGATGGCACTGCCGTACATTGCTTCCGAGGCTCCGAAATGCTGACTGGTTGCGACCCACCGCCCGGGCTCGACGCAGAAGACGCTCAGATCAATCGGATCACTCTCAGGAGGGACAATCCGGTCTTTTCCGATGACTCGATCCTGCTTGCCTCCGGAAACGATTTCTCCGGCGAGCAAGAGCAGCGGGCGTTTAGAATTGTTCACGAGTACAAGCCGGTTCACCTCTGCGCCATCATGCCAAATGCCGTTCGGTGGCTGTCGCCGAATCAATCCCTGCACGCCGCCGGATTCGGTCACGATGACTTCGCCCGACCGCAGCCCTTCATCCAGCGTTAGAAACTCGCTCGTCGGATAACTTTTCGCCGCGACCACCGGGAATACTGTCAGATTGCCGTGCCGGATCGGTTCGAGCACCTTATAACCCGGCGTTGCCGTCATCTCACCCGCCCGCGCTTCACGCTGTTCCACGACCACCAAGCCAGCCACCATCAACAGGGCCATCCCAGCCAGGAAACTCTTCGGACTCATAACGGCTCCTCTCCGAGCGGACGAGCGCGCGCTGTAACCAGAAGGAGGAACGTCATCCGGACTGCCGGCCTGACGCAGATCAGGCGCACTCGCCCGTTTCTACTCCCCGGATGGAACGAACCACACTACGTCCCTTGCGGAAGAAATTTGTGGCGTACAGGTTTCAAGGTTTCAAAGTTTCAAAGACAAAAGACATTATGCCGATTGTGAAATTTGCCACTATTGAAACTCTGCAACCTTGAAACTTTGAAACCTTGGCCAGTAAACGTCCGCTGCATGCGATTCCCCTGTAAAATTGAACTACCAACTCCGGAGCTTACTTCCGCATTGTCTTTTCTCGACCAACTGAACCCGCAGCAACGCGAGGCCGTCGAAACCACCGAGGGCCCGGTGCTGATCCTGGCCGGAGCCGGCAGCGGCAAAACTCGCGTCATCACCTATCGCATCGCCTATCTGATCGAGCACAAGGGCGTGATGCCCGAATCTATCCTGGCAATGACCTTCACCAACAAGGCTGCCGCCGAGATGGGCGAACGCGTCGAGAAACTGGTCGGCGGCCTGAGCATCGCCAAGCCTGTGATCTCGACCTTTCACTCATTCTGCGTGCGCGTGCTGCGACGCGACATTGAAGCCCTGCGCATTCCATCTGCCGTCGCAGGCCAGCCGCCGATCGGCCACACCAAGAATTTCGTGATTTACGACGAATCCGACCAGCAGTCCGTCGTCAAGTCGCTCATGAAGCGCTTCGGCCTCGACGACAAGCAACTCACTCCCCGCATCGTGTTGTCGCGCATCTCCTGGGCGAAGAATCATATGCTCAATCCGCAGGAGCTCTACCTGCAGTCGGCCGATCCCAAGACCGAGCGCATTGCGCACTTGTACGAGGAGTACCGCAAAGAGCTTCTCAAAGCCAACGCGCTCGATTTCGATGATTTGTTGCTCGAAGCTGTGCGCCTGCTGAAGTCTGCGTCGCAGGTCCGTGAATACTACAACCGCCGCTTCCAATATCTGCTCATCGACGAATATCAGGACACGAACCGCCCGCAATACGAACTCATGCGCATGCTGGCGGGCCAGACGCACAACGTGTGCGCGGTCGGCGACGAAGATCAGTCGATCTATTCCTGGCGCGGCGCCGACATTCGCAACATCCTGGAATTCGAGCAGGACTTTCCCGAGGCCAAGATTATCCGCCTCGAGCAAAACTACCGCTCGACGCAAAATATTTTGCAGGCGGCATCGGCGGTCGTCGCCAATAACGTCCGCCGCAAAGGCAAAAATCTTTGGACCTCGCGACAGGGCGGCACCAAGATCGGCTACTACGAAGCGCCCGATGGCGAGAACGAGGCTCTGTTCGCCGCCGACTGGATCGCCCGCTATGTGCGCGAGGCCACCGAGCGCGGCGACACTCCCCGCGCCGCCGTGCTTTACCGCACCAACTCCCAGTCGCGATTATTTGAAGAGGGCATGCGCCGCTATGGGTTGAAGTATCACGTGGTCGGCGGATTTTCCTTCTACGAGCGCGCCGAGATCAAAGACATGATCTCGTACCTCAAAGTCATCCTGAATCCCGACGACTCGATTTCTCTTCTGCGCGTGATCAATACGCCCACCCGCGGCATTGGCAAAGGCACAATCGACACGCTCGAACGGCTGGCGCTCGAAACCGGATTGTCTCTGTGGGGAGCGATTGGCGAAGCCATCAAGCGGCAGTTGCTGCCCCAGCGCGCGGTAGCATCGCTCAAGAATTTCCAGCAGCTGATTGAAGACGCCCGCGCTATGCTCGGCGGAACATTTGTGGAGCACCTAGACGAAAGCGTCGCGGAAATAACGGACACCACCGAGCAGCAAGTCAACAGTCCCGAAGGGACGGCATTCATTAGCCCCGGGCGTAAGTCCGGGGTAGGAGAAGCAGAAGGAGCGAGTCCCGAAAGGGACGGCACCGGCGACGCGACCGCCTTCGATCCGTCCGAGTTCGGAAACTTCTCATTTGATTTTGGAGCGACTGAGGCGGAGTCTCTGGCCGACGATGCGGGGACGGCGCTTCCCTCCGACAGCCAGCCAGAGGCTGGCGCTGCGCCCGATGACGAGACGGGGCCGCGCGCGGACACGTCATTTCCCACTCCCACGACCTCCACCGCCGACCTCCTCAAATTCCTCATCGACCGCACGGGCTACATCAAGCTGCTGGAAGAAGAAGACACGCCCGAGTCTTTCTCGCGCATCGAGAATTTGCGCGAACTGGTCAATGCCGCAATGGACTCGCGCGACCGCGCCGAGACGCTCGACCAGTTCCTGGATCACGCGGCGCTAATCGCCGACGCCGACGATTACGACGAGCGTGCTCAGATCACGCTGATGAGCCTGCACGCAGCCAAGGGCCTCGAGTTCCCTCTCGTCTTCCTCAGCGGCCTTGAGGAGGGACTCTTCCCGCACTCCCGCACCATGCTCGTTCCCGAGGACATCGAAGAGGAACGCCGCCTCTGCTATGTCGGCATGACTCGCGCCATGGATCAACTGATCCTGACGCGCGCCGTCTATCGCCGTCGCTACGGAACCGATTTGCCGGAAGCCAGCGTCCCGTCGCGCTTTCTGGAGGAAGTCCCGGGCCCGCTGCTTGAAGAGTTGGGAAAACGCAAAGCTCGTGTGGGGACGGCCGCCAGCGGCCGACCAGCGGGACGAAGTCCCGCAGCCTACGATTCAGAGAACCCGCACTATTCATACGAAGACGAAGATCAAAGCGCCTCCTGGCTCAGCGGCGACGCTGGTCGCGGCAACACTCGCGGGTCAAAACAAACGGTAGCTGCACGCGCCTACAACTCCATCGAGAACATCGCCGAGTTCTTTGCCAGCCGGGGCAAGAAGTTTACCGTCCCTAAAACTCCGGTCGAGGAACCCACGGGCAAGCGCGGATTCCGCCCGGGGCAGAGAGTCCGGCATCCGAAGTACGGGGAAGGAACCGTTTACCAGCGCGAAGGAGAAGGCGAAGAAGCCAAGATTACGGTACAATTTCCACGCTTCGGCTTGAAGAAGCTGGTGGAGAAGTATGCCCAACTGGAGCGAGCCTGAAGACAATTTGGTAATTTTGTAATTGGGTAATTTTGTAATTTTCCGGGCGGACAGCCCCGGCTTTCAAATTACAAAATTGCGCAATTACCACATTACAAAACTTTTCTAGAAAGAGTACATGGCAAACACGACAAAACTTAGCAGAGAAGAACGCAAGAAAACGAAGCGCGCGACGCGCAAGAAACGCAAGGCGGAGAAGCCGCTGAAGCCCCGCGATTATCCACGCGGATCGAAGAAGCCCAAAGTCAAGAAGTTGGCCCGCGGCCAGGCGAAGCGGTAAGGGTAACAGCAGACTCGTGCAGGGCGGACACTTTGTCCGCCCCGTCGCGAATTCGCGCTGGCTCGGTGCTGATGACTGAGAGCTGAATTCAGGAGACCAAACCCGCTTGTCACAAATCACCGAACCCGTTGCCGTCGTCCGCACCTCCGACAAACAGATTTTCTGTTGCAAATCCATCGACAAGCTCATCTCCGAAGCGGAAGACCCGGAGCACCGGCTCAGCAAATCGTTGGGCCCGTGGTCTCTGACCGCGCTCGGTATCGGTGCGATCATCGGTTCAGGTATTTTTGTGCTGACGGGGACAGCGGCCGCCGGAGAGTTTTTCCAGGCGCCTTCCATTCTGCATGCGCAGGCGCTTGACGTAATCGTGAACTTCCTGCGCACCGGCAGCACGGCGGGCGCGCTCATGCACGGACGCCCGCCCGCCGGACCATCGATTGCAATTTCGTTCTTCCTGGTAGCGATCGCCTGCAGTTTCGCAGGATTGTGCTACGCCGAACTGGCCTCCATGATCCCCATCGCCGGCAGCGCCTACACCTACTCGTATGCCACGCTCGGCGAAATCTTCGCCTGGATCATCGGTTGGGACCTGATCCTCGAATACGTCGTCTCGAACGTTGCGGTCGCGGTTGGGTTCGCCGGTTATACGAAAGCGCAACTGGCCGTCTTCGGCCTCAATTTACCGGAAAAGTGGGCGAGCCCGGTCTGGGCAGGCGGCCAATGGACGGGTTCCTATTTCAATCTACCCGGCTTCCTTATCGTTTTCGTTCTCACGCTGCTGCTGGTGCGCGGAGTGAAAGAATCGGCGGAGACGAATAACATCATGGTCACCGTCAAGATCGGCGCCATCCTCACCTTCCTGGTGGTCGGTGCAATGCTCGTGAAGCCCGCGAACTGGTCGCCGTTCGCGCCCTCTGGCTTCGCCGGAATCGTCACCGGGGGGGCCATCGTTTTCTTTACCTACATCGGATTCGATTCGGTCTCCACAGCCGCCGAGGAATCGCGCAATCCGCAAAAAGATTTACCCTTCGGCATCATCATGTCGCTGATCGTCTGCACGCTGCTCTATGTTGGCGTTGCCATCGTACTGCTCGGCATGATGAAGTACACCACCTTCGTATCCGGTGAAGCAGCCGAAGCCCCCGTGGCTTACGCGATGAAGTATCTGGGCGTGCACCCCTTCTTCCGCTCGGTCATCGTGATTGGAGCGCTGACCGGCATGATCTCTTCCTTGCTGGTCTTTCAGTACGGGCAGGCACGCATCTGGTACGCCATGTCCCGCGATGGCTTGCTGCCCAAGCTTTTCTCTGCGGTGCACCCGAAATATAAGACGCCCCACTGGTCCACTTGGATCGCCTGTTTCGCTGTGGGAATTCCCGCCGGCCTCGTGGACATTGGGGATGCCGCCGACCTCGCCAACATCGGCACGCTGTTCGCATTCGTTCTGGTCTCGCTGGGGGTGATCTTCCTTCGCCGCAAGCAACCCGATCGCAAGCGTGCGTTCCGTGTCCCATTTGTGCCCTGGTTCCCGCTGATTTCAGTGGTGCTGTGCGGCGGCCTCATGTTCGGGCTCACACTGATTACCTGGCTGCGCTTCGTGATCTGGCTGGCGCTCGGCCTGATGATTTATATCTTCTACAGCCGCCACAGAAGCGAGTTCGCAAAAAAGAATCGCTGATGTTTCCCCTGTGTCCTCTGTGGTCCAAGGTTTTTGAGAACACAGCCGGTCTCATTTCGCCCCGGCTAACGCCCGGTTCTGCTCGTTCTCCAATCGCTCCACCATTTCCTTCGGAAGCCCATGCAGCAACTCAGTGAATGCGGCATTCGTCCATCCGAAACCGACCACATTCATTTCATATCCCAGCGCCACGTGCGCTTCCGACGAGCGAGTCACCACGTTGTACTTTTCCCGTATATTTCCGTCGCGCCGGAAATTTTCCGCCACCATCGACAGGAATTCATAAGAGATCCGGTTCGCATCGGCATTGTCCCCGTAGCGTCGCAGCCCTGCAATCGCCAGCATCTCAATATTTCCCCACCCGTACGGAAGATCCCATTGCGCACCCGAGTCATCGGTGCTCATCGGCAGTCCGCCCGGCTGCTCAAATCCTTTCAGATTGCCGATCACCGCTTTTGCCTGCTCGGGTGTTGCCAAGCCCGCCCAAAGCGGATAGAACATCGTGGCATAACGATAATCCGAAATTTTGCCAGTGACGAAGTTGTAGTCGAAAAACGAGCCTTGCTCCGCATTCCACAGATAGCGCGTGATGAGTTTCTTTCGCTCCTCCGCTCGCCGGCTCCATTCCCTCGCATCGTCGTCGTGCCCGAGCCAGAGGCTGATCTGCTCCATATCTTTTTCCGTCTTGTAGAGCAAGCTGTTCAAACACACCGGGGCATAGTGATGCGTCGCCGATCCGAACGGGCCAAAGCGGAAACTCACGTCGAAGCCCGACTCCCTCATCGAGCGGTCGCCCTTGTAGTAATCCTTGCTGAGCTTGAATTGCCGCGCCGGCTCGCACTCCGGCGGGGCCATGGTCATGGATTTTTCGCAAACCTGCAGCGAATACGCCGCACCGGCCACCGCTTGTGTTCTACCCGGCTCACTCTCCACCACATATTCGTCTGCCTCTGCAGGATGGAAAAAGAAATACTGCGACACTTTTCGGTAGAAGCCAGTTTCATCTTTCACTGCCTCTTGCGGCGGACCATCTCCAAAATCGTAATAACGCGACAATCCCGTCTGCCCCGCCAGGTGAGGTTCGCGCGTCCACATCTCATAGTCCTTATCGAGGTCCGCGTAGGCCCGCTCCAGCCACGCTTTGTCGGCAGCGCTTTTCTGTGCCGGCAGCTTTTTCATCGCACCGTACATCTCCACTACCATCGAACTCATGAACGGAGGCTGCGATCGCGTCAGATAATACGTGCGGTTCGCGTTGAGCATGGCGCCGTAATGCTCGATTTCGAAAAAGAAATTTTCGACCATATCCCGCGCCAGTTCCACGCGCCCCGCCTGCAGCAAGCCGCGGATGATGAAGTAACTGTCCCATCCGTACATCTCATTGAATCGCCCGCCCGGCACAACGTATTTGTTCGGCAAATACAGCAGCCCCGGTGGATCAATGTTGCGCGTCGTGATCTGACCCAGTTGATGAATCTCAACCGGCAGATGCTCCACCCGCACGTTGCACTTGCCGCTCAGCTGCTGCACCGCCGGCGGCACCGCAAATTCCGCCGGCACATACAGCACCGACGCCGTCGCAATCTTTGGATCCGTAACGCTCTGGCAGTCGGTCATGGAACGCGTCAGCGTGTCCCACGCGGTCGAAATGTAACTCAGGATGGGCTTCAGTCCCTGGCCCTCGGCGCCATCGGGAGGCAATGCCAGACCGTTCCCCTCGGCCAAGAATCCGCAGAGTGAAAATAAAACCGCCGCCCGCACGAGGGCGCGAACCATACGACGAGTCTTCGTTGAATCCAGCATGATGAAAACTTCGCCATCATAAACGTGTCGCGGGAGCACCACCAAACGAAATTCGAGTCCCGGAGTCACCTTCCTCCGGTGCCCGACTACCATCACTGCTTTTTTGGTTTATGCTATCTAGTTTGCCGTTTGCCGCCTGAGGGGGAAGAAAGTGAACCGACCTGGGGTAATTCTGCGTTTATTCGTGTCATCCGCTATTTTGTTATCTGCGGCCACAGCCTGGCCTCAGATTCCCGAAACTGCTTATCAGGAATTGCACTGGCGCATGATCGGCCCGTTTCGCGGCGGACGCACGCGTGCCGCCGCTGGAGTTCCGAGCCAGCCCAATGTCTTTTACATGGGACAGGTGAACGGCGGTGTCTGGAAATCCGATGATTACGGCCGCACTTGGGATCCCATCTTCGATCACGAATCCACTCAGTCGATCGGTGCCATTGCCGTCGCTCCCTCTGACCCTAACGTCGTCTACGTCTCCAGTGGTGAGGGATTGCATCGTCCCGATCTTTCCGTTGGCAACGGCATTTACAAATCCACCGACGCCGGCAAGACTTGGACTCATCTCGGCATCGCCGACGGCGAGCAGATTCCCGCACTCGCCGTCGATCCTCGGGATCCCAACAAAGTCTTCGCTGCCGTCCTCGGCCATCCTTACGGACCCAGCCCGGAGCGCGGCATCTATCGCTCCACCGACGGCGGACAAAGCTGGCAAAAGGTTATTTCCAAGGACGAAAACACTGGCGGCTCCGATGTCGAGATCGATCCCTCCAATCCCGATACCGTCTATGCCTCCACGTGGGAAGTTCGCGAAGGTCCGTGGGAAGACGTCAACGAATATAACGGCCCGGGTGGCGGACTTTTCAAATCCACCGATGGCGGCAGCAGTTGGCATAGTTTAACCAACGGCTTGCCCAAGGATCTCTCTCAAATCTACGTTGCCATTGCTCCCAGCGATCCTCGCCGCCTCTACGCAACTCTCGCTACCGCCTCAGGGAAATTGGCCGTCTATCGCTCCGACGACGCGGGGGACAACTGGTCGCAGATCACGACCGATCCTCGGCCATCAGGCCGCATCGGCGGAGGCGATCTCCCCATTCCAAAAGTTGATCCGAAAAATCCGGATCTGGTTTACGTCGCCAGCACCGTCAGCATGCGCTCGACCGATGGCGGAAAGACCTGGGCCCCTTTCCGCGGCGCTCCCGGTGGAGATGATTACCAGAATCTCTGGATCAATCCCAACGATGGCAACATCATCCTTCTCGTCAGCGATCAAGGCGCCCTCGTGACCGTCGATCACGGCGCTTCCTGGAGTTCCTGGTACAACCAGCCGACTGCCCAGCTTTATCACGCCATCGCCGACAATTCCTTCCCGTATCGCGTCTGTGCCGGACAGCAGGAAAGCGGATCCGTCTGCATCTTGAGCCGCGGCAATGATGGTGCGATCACTTTTCGCGACTGGCATCCCATCGGCGTAATTGAGTACGGCTATGTCGCTCCCGATCCTCTCGATGCTGATATCGTTTATGGCGCTGGCCGTACGGAAGTATCCAAGTTCCATTTCTCCACGGGTGAAGTTCAGAACGTCACGCCCATCCCGCTGCGCAATCCCACCTACCGCGCCAATCGCACCGAACCGCTGATGTTTTCTCCCGTTGATCCGCACCTGCTCTATTACGCGACCAACGTTCTGTTCAAGACCACCGACGGCGGAATTTCCTGGCAGACCATCAGCAAAGATTTGACCCGCGAGAATCCCGGCGTCCCGCCAAGCGTAGGATCCCTCGTCAACAAAGGCGCTGCAAAACAACGCGGCGTCATCTACGCGCTCGCTCCTTCGTTCAAAACGGTGAACACTCTTTGGGCCGGCACCGATGATGGTCTCATCTGGATCACCCGCGACGCCGGGAAAACATGGTCCGACATCACCCCCAAAGATTTGACTCCCTGGAGTAAGGTCACGCAGATTTCGGCCTCGCACTTCGACGAACAGACTGCATACGCATCCGCCAGCCGCTTCCGCATTGACGACATGCGTCCGTACATTTATCGCACGCATGACGGCGGCAAGACTTGGAAGCTGATCACCACCGGTCTGCCCGACTTCGGCCCCGTCGATACCGTGCGCGAAGATCCTGTCCACAAAGGTCTATTGTTCGCCGGCACGGAAAACGCGGTTTGGGTTTCCTTTGACGACGGCGATCACTGGCAGTCCCTGCAACTGAATCTTCCCCATACTTCCATGCGCGATCTCTGGATCCATGACGCCGATTTGATCGTCGCCACTCACGGCCGCTCCTTCTGGATCCTCGACGACATCGCTCCTCTGCGCGAACTTGCGGCCGCTCCGCCGAAGGCCGCACATCTGTTTGCCCCCGCTCCCGCTTACCGGGTCCAGCGCGACACCAACACCGACACGCCTCTTCCCCCTGACGAGCCGATGGCAGCCAACCCACCCGACGGCGCAATTCTTGACTACTACCTGTCCGCCGCAGCTTCGGCGGTCTCGCTGGAAATCCTGGATTCACAGGGCAAGCTTATCCGCCGCTTCACGAACACCGACAAGCCCGAGGTCACCGAAGAAGAACTTCAGAAGCAGTTGATCCCGCTTTACTGGACCCGCACTCCCCGGCAACTCGCCACCACCGCCGGCATGCATCGTTGGATTTGGGATCTTCACTATCCCGCGCCGGCCGCCGTTCGCCACGACTACCCCATCGCCGCCATTCCCCACGACACGCCGCGTTATCCCCTCGGCCCAACGGTTCTGCCGGGAAATTACACCGTCCGCCTGACCGTTGACGGAAAAACTTCGACCGCATCTCTGGCTGTGAAAATGGATCCGCGCGTCAAAACATCGCTCGCCGGTCTGCAGAAGAAGTTCGAGACTGAGAGCCGCTTGGCCGCAATCGTCAATGAGTCGACCCACGCTGTTCTTCAGGCAGGATCGATCCGCGATCAACTCGAGAAGTTAAGCCCGCAGTTGAATGGCAGCGCAAAGCCCGCGCTCGAAGACGCTCAGAAAAAACTCACGGCCTTGCTCGGAACTCCCGCCGGATTTCTCGCTCCGCCTTCTAAGGAACTCACTCTTACCCGGCTCAACGGAGAAGCCGGCACTCTTTACCAGGCGGTCTGGCAAGTCGACGCGGCGCCTACAACTTCTCAATTGCAAGCATTAGCAACCACCGACCACAACAGCGCCGATATAATGAAGCGCTGGAACGAATTCAAGTCAACGGACCTGCCGGCTCTCAACCGCCAGTTGCGACAATCACAAGCGCCGGAGATCACCATCGAGTCCGATCCGCACCATGACGAACCGATGGCCGACGAAGAATAGGCCCGTGCGCAGAAAACGCGTCTCGAGGGTTCAGAGCGGCTGGAAGAACTTCACAATTCTTCAACGGACTTCTGCAGAGCCGCCGCGATCTTCTCTTGATCCATGCCCGCCGGAAACCGGACTGGCTTCCCGATCTTCACTCGAATCCTTCCGGGAGCAGCGAACTTCCTGCCAGCATTTTTCACTTCGAACAGTCCATCGATTCGCATGGGCAACACTTCAATCTCCAGATTCTGCGCCAGCAGTCCAATCCCCGCGCGAAACGGATTCATCTTTCCATCCGTGGTATGCCGCCCCTCGGGAAACACCAGCACGCTGTATCCCCTGTCCACCGCTTGCCCCGCGTAGGCGAAGCTCTTGCGGAATCCGGCTTCGCGCGGCAGCGGAAATAGATTCAACAGCGCCACTCCCAGGAACCACTGCATTCGGTCATACGCCCCACCGAGCAAACCGCGCTCCGGACGCGGGCTCCGCAGCGCCTCCAGCGCTTCGCCTCCCGTCGCCGTCGCCAGCCGGTGCCGAAATCTCACCGGCAAAGCCGTCACAATAAATCCCGGGTCCACATCGCCGATATGATTCGACACAATCAGCAACGGCCCGTTCACACCGCGCAAATTTTCCCGCCCCTCGATCCGCGGCCAGCCCAGTAGCAGAATCGCTGGACGCATCAGCAGATACTGCGCCGCAAGTCGCACCCATCGCGCAGGCCATCCTAGCGCCCAAGCCGGATAGTGATATTCCCGCACGGTCACCGCTTCTCCGCGCAGCATTTTCTCCAAGTCGCCAACCGTTCTCACCGCACTGAATTGCGCTTCGCTCAGATCAACCTGATATCGATCTTCCAGCGCGCTCAGCAATTCCACTCGATCGAGCGAATTCAACCCCAGGTCGGAATCAAGACTGGCATCGGCCCGCAGCCCCGGCACCGCTCGTCCCGCAACCCTCGAAATCAATTCGCCCAGCGGCCCGCTCCCGCCGCCATCTCCTTTTTTCGAAAGCGCTCCTTCTCCCATCTTGCTTTGCACCGCCTCCGCAATCACATTCCGCCGCGGCTTCTGCGTGTTCGTCCGCGGGAAATCGGGCTGCGGCCACTCCATCCACATGCGCATGCGCTGATACTCCGCCAGCGACCGGTTCGCCCGCCGCACTACTTCTTCCATTTCACTTTTTTTCCGCAGAATTACCACCGCGCACGCCTCCGCGTTCCCGCCCCGCTCGATTCCCACCACCACGCAATCTTTCACCTCCGGCTCGCGCCGTAACGCCGCTTCCAGATCCTCGGGATAAACATTCATCCCGCTTGGGGTTACGATCATCTCTTTCTTCCGCCCTTTGAAATAAAGACTTCCTCCCGCGTCCAGTTCTCCAATATCGCCAGTGCGATACCACCCTTGCTCGTCCGCAACCGTGTGCGCTCCGCCCCCGTCCCAATACCCGGACGCCACACCGGCACCGCGCACCAGGATCTCTCCATCCTCCGCCAGCTTCACTTCGCGCCCCGGCAGCACTTTGCCAATCGATCCTTTGCCCAATCGGAACGGATGATTCACGCTGATCAATGACGTCGTTTCGGTGAGCCCATAGCCTTGAATCACCGCATACCCCAGCCTTCCCCAGAATTCCTCTGTCTCGCTGTCCAGCGCGGCGCCGCCGGAGATAAACGCCCAGAATTTCCATCCAAATTGCCGGCGGATCGCGCGAAAGATATACCAGCGCCGCAAGAAATGCTTGCCCGCGGCCGAAGCGAATCGTCGTCGAAACGCTTCGCTCCGTCCTTCGCTCTCCAGATCGCGCTCAACTTTCTGCTTCAGCGATTGCAGCACTCGCGGAACGCTGACCAGCACCGAAACGCGCTCCCGCCGGATCGTATTCATCACTTCCGTCGGATTCAAATCGTTCTGGAAGATGACGGTCCCGCCCAGCAGCGGAGGCAGATATATCCCCAGAAATTGCCCGAACACGTGGCTCAGCGGCAGCAAATTCAGGAACCGCACAGGATGCACCCATCTCTCGTACTTGAGATAACTTTGCATTTCCCGTTGCAGCGGATCGATGTTCGCCAGCACGTTGCCGTGAGTAATCACCACGCCCTTCGGATCAGCCGTGGTCCCCGACGTAAACACAATCTGCAGGATTTCATCGCGCCCGACCGCGATCTGGAAAGGCGCCGCCGGATGCAATGACAACGTTGTCGTGAGATCTTCCAGCACCAGGCTGGCAATCGAACGCCTATCCGCAACCCACTGTTCAACGTGCTGCCGCGCCCCGACCAGCAACTTAGCACCGACCTGCTCCGCGACCCGCCACGCAAAATCCCCGGATGCCGCGTCGTCCATCGGCACCACCACGACTCCCTTCAACGCGCATCCGAGAAATGCCGCTACCCACTCCGCGCAGTTGCTGCCCCAAACCATTACCCGGTCGCCTCTCGCCATTCCGCGCGCATCCAATTCATGCGCAAACCGCCAGGCCAAATCGATCACCTCGCCGTAGGTAAACGCTTCCATGCGGTACCCGCGCCGCTGCCGACAAGCACACTCTTCCCTGTGCTTGTCAGAATTTTTGAGAAAGAATTCAGCTAACGATTCGGACATGAGCCATCCCGCGCGGCCCTGCTCTGAGCCTCAAATCAAGTCTAGCGGAGCCGACCCTCTCCCAGCGCCGGAATCCAGTTCCCCAATCCTTATCCGTCGAGCCCGACAGCCCCTCTGCAACCATGAAAGGAACTTGTCGCGTCCATCGGAACGTGCGAAATACATCTATGCGCACTTCCCTCCGCTGGGGACTCATCGCGTCTCTGCTTCTAGCCTGCGTCATCCTTCGCGCGCAAGAGAATTCGGACGCGGCAGCAGTCCGCGCGCTCGAGCTGAAGTGGACCGAATCCTACAAGCAGCACAACATCGAGATTCTCTCCTCGTTGCTGTCGGATGAATTCGTCATCACCGTCGAAGATGGCAGCGTCTACAGCAAGGCTGGATACATCAGCCACAGCGCCGACTCCAGCGTCCATGTGCAAGTGGCAGAAATGTCAGATCTCAGAGTTCGCATGCACGGCACCACTGCGATCGTAACCGGCTCCTATCACGAGAAGGGCGAATCCGCGGGGAGGCCCTACGAATACTACGACCGCTTCACCGATGTCTGGATCAAAACCGCAGGCAAGTGGCAGGTAGTCGCGTCCCACTACAGCGTTCCCTACAAACACTGACGAGAAGTCGTCTCGTTCCCGCTCCCGTGCTGAGACAGCAGCAAACTCTGTCATCCTGAGCGAAGTCGTCGTCCGGCGAGGACGGACGACAACGCAGTCGAAGGATCCCTACCTCACCGCTGCTGGCAAAGGCCTCGCAGGGAATCTCGGTTCGGAATTCACGCGTCAGAAAACGCCCGTTATCTGCGCACCGTCATCTTCACCACCAGCGCAGCCGCCATCGCCACCGCGCCGAGCGCAGCGTTGTACTCGCGATGTTTCAAATAAAGATCCATCGAGAATCCGCCACTGTCCCGTTCGGTACCGGCCGGAATAATTCTCGGTAACATCCGCGGCACTCTTCGCTCGTACTCATCGAACTCGGAAAACTTCTCCCGCAGAAATTCTTCTTCGCCACGAATCACAGGAAGATAAATCGCTAAGAACATTACCACCAGGGCAGCTCCAACCCACCAACTCCGCGCCGCGACAGCAAATCCGATCCCGATCAGCAGCGAACCCAGATACAACGGATTTCGTGTATACGCATACGGCCCGGACGTCGCCAGCGCTTCGTTCTTGCGCACATGACCGGAAGCCAGCGCTCGAATCAGCAGTCCCGGCACAATCAGCACCGCGCCCAGCGCAAGCCATCGCCAGGTCGGGCGCGCCAGCCAGAAATACAGCACCGCAAACCCGAATCCCAACGGGACCCGGATGCGTCGTGCGACTCGCGACCACTCAGGCATGCGCAACTCCAGTGTGGGACGGACGCGATTGTCCGCCGATACCGCCCTCAAGCACGCTGCGAGCAGCGTCGACTACCGCGTCCACGCTGATCTCTAGCATGGCCTCATCCGGTTCCGGCTTCCGCGCGTGTGTCGTTGGGCTCGCCGGATTCCGCAGCACCACGCTCCTCGTCCCATAAGGCCCATTGCGCGTTGGATCCGTCGGTCCAAAAATGGCAACGACTGGAACTCGCAGCGCCGCCGCCAGATGCAGTGGCCCCGTATCTCCTCCGATGAACAACCGCGCCCGCCGGGTCAACGCGATCAATTCGCTGATCGAACACTGCAGTGCTTTCGCACTTCCTCGGCTGGCCGCCTCTGCCTCGCGCGCCAGCCCCTCTTCACCCGGACCGTAATTCACCACCGACCGCACACCGCAGTCCGCAAGCGCGCGCGCCACGAGGCCATAGCGCTCCGCCGGCCACCGCTTCGCCCCCCATCCCGCCCCCGGATTCACCATCGCAAATTCTCCGGCCCCCGCTTGCTTCAACCGCTGCTCGACTCGTTCTTCCGCCTTCTCGTCGCGGGGAAACTTCACCGCCGGTACGCTCAACCGCCTTCCGGCCACGGCTTCCGCGATGGACAGATTCTGCTCGATCACATGCGCCCCGCGCGTCACCACTGGCCGCGTGTACCAGAGACTCGCAGGAACCTCGCGCGGCTCCGTCGCCCCGTAGATTGCCTGCGCCCCGGCCCAGCGCGCCAGCACTGCCGAGCGAATCGCTCCCTGCAGATCGACCGCAACATCGTAGTGCGCGGCGCGAACATCGTTCCACACCTTCGCGATCTGCTCCAGTGTTGAAAGGCGGAAAAGCGACTTCCGCCATTCAGCAAGTTTGACTGTGTGCACCCAATCCGCCAGGGGCCTCTGCGCCGACCGCGGCCCACGTCGTGGCGTGCCGGGCGCGCATAAAAGGTCAGCCCACCGTTCCTCGATCAGCCATCCAATCATCGCCTCGGGAAATAAATCGCGCAGCGCTTGTACCGCGGGTAGCGTATGGATCACGTCTCCCATCGCGCTCAGTCGCACGATGAGCAGGCGCTCGATTTTAGGATCTCCTTCCGCGCTCGCGATCAATGGTTCCTCGGCGACAACCGCGTGCGGATGATCTCGCTGGTGGAATGATCTTTCGGATCGCCGACGATTGCAACCCGTCCACCGTATTCGGCAACCGCATCGCGCTCGGGCACGGAGTCGGCAGTGTAGTCGGTCCCTTTGGCTTGCACATCCGGACGAATCTCGCGGATGATGGCGCGCACGTCAAGCTCGGGAAAGATCACGACGGCATCCACATCGGCCAGCGCAGCCACGATCTCGGCGCGTTCGTTTTCTGGCATGATCGGACGCCCCTCGCCCTTCAGCGTCCGCACCGATTCATCGGAATTGATCGCCACCACCAGCCGCCCGCCCAGTGCCTTCGCTCCCCGCAGATAGCGAACGTGTCCTACGTGGAGCAAATCGAAATTGCCGTTGGCCAGCGTGATACGCTCGCCCGCACGCCGCCATTGCTCAACCTGCCGGCGGAGTTCGTCGCGCCCCAAAATTTTGCTGTAGTCGCTCAATGAGATCTTGTTGAGGGAGGAGTCTGCGCGATCGCGTGCAGTAACTCTTCCCGAGACACCGTGGCCGTGCCCCGTTTCATCACGACGGTTCCCCCCGCGTAGTTTGCCAGCTGCGCCGCTTCTTCCGTCGTCGCTCCAGCTGCAAGCGCCGCCGTGAATGCCGCAATCACCGTGTCTCCTGCGCCCGTCACATCCGCGACTTGATCCGAACCGTAGATCGGAATGTCCACCGGCTTGTGCCGATGATTGAACGCCACCATCCCGTCGCGTCCGCGCGTAATCACCAGGGATTGCAGCTTCATTCTGCTCATTACCTGCTCGCCCGCAGCCAGCAGCGTGTCCCAGTTGTGCCCAATCCGAATGCTCAACGCCTCTTCCACTTCCGATTCATTCGGAGTCGCAGCGGTCACGCCCACATACTGCAGCATGCGGTAGCGCGAATCGAGCACAATCGGCACCGCTCCCAATTTGCCTTTTCCCCGCAGCGTGCTCACGATCGCCGGCGTCGCCGCTCCGTATCCGTAGTCAGAAACCAGCAACGCATCCGACGCATGCGCATAATTCCGTGCTGCCAGATAAAGTTCGCGAGTCAGATGTGCATTCGGCGCCTCCTGCGGCTCACGATCCACCCGCACCACCTGCTGCCGAGCGGTATGCGTCATACCCGCGAGAATCCGCGTCTTGGTCACGGTTGTGTAAGCTTTGTCTTTCAAAACCCCGCTGACCGCAATCTTCTTGTGCCGGAAATATTTCAGCAGCAGTCGCCCCGGCTCATCGTCGCCTACGATCCCAACCGGCAGAACGTTCACTCCCAGCTCCGCCAGATTGTTCGCAGCATTGGCTCCCCCGCCAGGAACCACCGTTCTTTCCCGATGCTTCAAAATGAGCACCGGCGCCTCTCGCGACACGCGTGAAATTTCGCCAAAGACAAACTCGTCCGCCACCAGATCCCCCAGCACCGTGACGGTGATCTTGGGGAACGCTTCCACGATTTTCTTTAACCGCTCCGCTTCTTGAGGGTGCCTCGTCATCGAATCAGCGCCGGGCTCGGCAACACCGAGAGAATTCTCTCATGCGACGTGCTTTCGTTCCTCGATCTTGCGCAGAATAGTGTCTACGGCTTTCGCTGGGTCCGCCAATCTCATTCGCACCGGAACAACGCAAAGGGGCTCCAGCGCCGAAAGGTAAGGCCCCAAGTTGACGGCATCCTTCTCGGTGGTCACGAATCCACCCGCGTCGCTGCGCTGTTTGAGCGAAATCAATTCCCGGACATCGCTTTCCGAGTAGGCATGGTGGTCGCGATAAAAAGCGTGCGCCACCGCCTCTACATTCGCTGCCCGCAATTGCAGCATAAAATTTTCGGGCCGCGCAATCCCACAGAAAACCACGGGCCGCGCAGGAACATCCTTCGGCACGATCCCTCTTCGCAGGCGCCAAACTTCTTTCCCGGCAAGCGGGAATGTGTCCGGCGGCGCTCCGCTCGTGAGCACGACGGCATCCGCTCGGCGCAGCGAGTTCAGCGGTTCCCGCAGTCTCCCGGTCGGAAGCAGTCGGTCGGCCGCATCCTGCTGCGTAACGAGCACAATGTCGAAATCTCGTGCTAGACTGCGGTGCTGAAAGCCATCGTCCAGCAGATGCAACCGCGTGCCAAATCTGGATTCCGCAAACTGTCCTGCTTCGTACCGATCCTCTCCCACAATGACCGGAACCTGCAGCCTGCGTGCGATCAAGAGCGGTTCGTCGCCGAACTCTCGCGGCAGCCCCCCCGGATCGACGAGCAGCACGCCCCGGCTCCTGCGCCCGTATCCCCGCGACAGGACATCGAACTCGATTCCCCGCGCTTTGAGCAACTCACCCAGCAACATCACAAAAGGAGTCTTTCCCGAACCGCCAGCAGAAACATTTCCCACGCTGACGACCGCACCTTGCAGCTGGCGCGCTCTCAGAAATCCGCGATCGTAGAACACATTCCGCGCTCGTACGGTCCCACCGTAAATAATGGAAAGAGGATTCAATCGTGATCTGCTGCTTTCGCGGCTGCGGACAAGCGCTCGCTATACCGTTCCACCAAACCTTTCAGTTCCTCCACCGTCCGCAACGTCGCCCCCATCTGCGACTGGATCGTCTCTTTCGCGCGTCGGCCAAGCGCCCGCCGCTCCTCGTCATTTTCCAGGAGATGCATCAAGGTAAGTGGCAACTCCGACAAGCCTACAATCCTCACCGCATCTCGGCTCTGAAACAAACCCACGATGTCGCGGAAATTCTCGGTATGGTTTCCGGTCACCACGGCTACTCCATGCTGTGCCGGCTCGATAATGTTATGCCCACCTCGTGGAACCAGGCTTCCTCCCACAAACGCAACTTCCCCCAAAGCATACAGCGCAGCCAATTCGCCGATCGAGTCGACCAGAAACACTCCGCCCGCCAGCGGCTCCCCCTGCCAGCGTGAACGCCGGTGTAAAGCGATCCCCATCTGCTGCACCAGAATCGCAACATCGTCGAAGCGCTCGGGATGCCGCGGCGCCAGAATCATAACCGCGCGCGGATGGCTAACTCGCAAATTTTCGAACGCCTTCAGCAGCGGAGCCTCTTCATCTTCCACCGTGCTCCCGCAGACCAGCACCGGCCCTGCACCCTCTGCCGTCAGCGAGCGGCGAAGCTGCTCCACAATCGGCGGAGGCGCCGGCAAGCTCACATCGAACTTAAGATTGCCGGTCACATGCACTCGCTGCGGCTCCGCACCCAGTGCCTCCAGCCTCTCCCGGTCGGGTTGCGTTTGCGCCAGAAACAGGTCGACGTCTGCCAGCATGTGCCGCAGCGCCCAGTCAAAACGCCGGTAGCGCGGCCAGGAACGGTCCGAAATCCGGGCATTCACAACCGCGATCGCTGCCCCACTCCCATGTACTAGTCGTAAGAAATTTGGCCAGAATTCTGTCTCGGCTAGAATCACCAGCTTAGGTTTCAGATCCTCCAAGTACGGCCGGATAGCAAAAGCGAAATCCATCGGAAAATAAAATACGTTCTCCGGGCCGAATCGCTTTCGTGCAAGGTCCTGCCCGGTATCGGTCGTAGTCGACACTACGACTCGATGCCCCGGAAAACTGTCCCGCATCCGCTCTACCAACCCGGAGACCGCCAGCACTTCGCCGACGGAAACTGCATGGATCCAGATCAGACGCCGCCCGCCGTCGCCAGGCGTCTTCAGACGCGCGGGCACCTCCCCTGTGCGCTGCGCCAATCCGCGCCGGTATTTCCCCTGGCGCACGATCTGGTAGAGCCAGTACGGCAGGCTCAGCAACATTCCCAGCGCCAGCACCAGACTGTAAAGAAGGTAGCTCAAGTGGAGCCATTTTAAACCGCCGACTCTGCCTTGCTCTCCCCGGCCTTCTATAATTGGTAAATGCCGCTCTTGCGCACGCGATTCCGCTCGCTCTTCTTCACCTTATTGTTCTGCGCTGCCTGGTCCGTCCCGGCCCTCTTAGCCTCCAAAAATTTCGTCAGGCCCGTCGCTCGCACCGCCATCAATTATCCGGCCCACGACTTTCACCGCGACGAGAAGGTCGCGATCGCGGCCGATCCCTACGACACTCCTGAAAAGGCGAGGATCTTTACCATTAACTTCGCCGACCACGGATTCCTTCCCATTTTCTTTATCGTGACTAATGACGGCGACCAGCCCGTTTCTATTGCCCACATGGACATCACCCTGATCACCGCCAATCACTCCAAGCTCACTCCCGTCACCTCCGACGATCTCTACCGCCGTCTCTCCAATCCGCAAACCGCTACTCGCCCCAGCCCGCTACCCTTGCCCAACCGCGTTAAGGGCACGCTCAACCGCAAGCAGATGGAGGAGATCGACAGTTCGCAATTCGCCGCCAAAGCGGTCGAACCCCACACCACGCAATCGGGATTTCTCTACTTCGATATTGGCGGGATCGCCTCGCCCCTGCGCGGATCCAGCATCGAGATCACCGGCGTTGATGACTCCCGCGGCAACGAGCTGATGTTCTTCGAAATTTCCGTCGACAAATACTTCAACGCGCCGTCCAATCCCTAGCGCTGGCCGTTGTTCGGAGCCCGCGCGACTGACGCAGATTATAATTTCCTTTCTATGGCTACCCGCGCGGAGACCTCCATCGCCGCCCATCCCCGGTTCGAACCCGTCATCGGGCTCGAAGTTCACGTGCAGCTTCTCACCGTCACGAAGATCTTCTGTTCCTGCTCCACCCGTTTCGGCGCTCCGCCCAACACGAATGTCTGCCCCGTGTGCCTGGGCATGCCCGGCGCTCTGCCCGTTCTCAACCGGAACGTCGTGGAGTTTGCCACCCTGGCGGCGATGGCGCTCAACTGCCGCATCAACCAGAATTCCATCTTCGCCCGCAAGAACTATTTCTATCCCGACCTCCCCAAGGGATATCAGATTTCGCAATACGACAAGCCGTTAGCCGAGTTCGGATTCATCGAAGTTCCCGCCGAGCGCGGCCGGAAGAAAATCGGCATCACGCGCGTTCACCTCGAAGAAGATGCGGGCAAGAGTCTGCACGAAAGCTTCCCTGATTCCGATGAAAAGACCGCGATCGATCTCAACCGCACCGGCGTGCCTCTCATCGAGATCGTCAGCGAACCCGACATCTCAACCCCCGACGAAGCCTACGAATATTTGACCCGGCTCAAGGAAATCATCCTGTACACCGGGGTCAGCGATTGCAACATGGAAGAAGGCTCGCTCCGCTGTGACGCTAACGTCAGCGTGCGCCCGCGCGGGCAAAAAGAATTCGGTACCAAGACAGAAATTAAAAACGTGAATTCGTTTCGCTTCATTCGCGAAGCGCTGGAATACGAGATCTCCCGCCAACTCGACGTCGCCGAGTCTGGCGGCAAAATCTCGCAGGAAACTCGCCTCTACAATGCCAATGAGGGCAAGACCTACAGCATGCGCTCCAAGGAGCAAGCCCACGATTATCGCTACTTCCCCGAACCGGACCTGCTCCCGCTGGTGGTCGACGACAAGTGGAAAGCCGAAATCGCGCGCGCTCTGCCTGAACTCCCTGAGGCTCGCCGGACCCGAATGGTGAAGGATTACGGCGTCACGGATTATGACGCGCAGGTGCTGACCTTTTCTAAATCACTTGCCGACCAATTCGAGCACGCGGCAAAAGCGGCCAGCAATCCCAAACGCGTTGCCAATATCGTCCAGAGCGAACTCATGGGCCGCCTCAAAGCTAAAAATCTCAGCATCGAGCAGTCACCTATCTCCATGGCCGGCATCGCCGCGTCGGCGGATCTAGTCGAATCCGGCGCAATCTCCGGCAAAATGCTCAAAGACCTTTACGACCTCTGCTTCGACCTCGGCAAAGATTTTCCTGAAGTCTACGAACAGCAGGGCCGGCCTGTGCAATCCACCGATACGTCAGCGCTCGAATCCATCATCGACCAGATCATCGCCGCCAATCCCAAGCAACTCGAGCAATACCGCTCAGGAAAGAAAACTTTGCTTGGCTTTTTTGTAGGACAAGCCATGAAAGCCTCCAAAGACCAAGCCAGCCCGCAACTTGTGAACGAACTGCTATTGAAGAAATTGGGATAGTAAGCGCAAGACCGAGGCCTGTGTCGACCCTCCCAGTCCCCGCCTCACACCAGCCGATACATCCCTTCGGTCATCTGATTTTCTGTCCGACACCCGCTAGCATCAAGACTAGCCATGAAATTTAAACTGGATCGCATCATCAGCATCGCCACGCTCGTTGCATCGTTGATTGCCATCGTGCTGGTTCTTAAGAGGCCCGCGCCGGTTGCCCAGCCGCAGCCTCCCGCCGCCATCGCGGAACATGCGCAATCCTTCGATCAGAAAATGGCCGATTTTCAGCAGGCAGTTCAGCAATCCAGCACACCTTCCGTAAGCACGCCCACTTCCACGGACCAGTCGGCCGCTCCCGACTCTGCGTCTCCGAAGCCCGAGGTGCGCATCACCTCCGATGAAATCAGCGCCGTGCTCGCGCAGTCCCTCGGCAATACCGGTGAATTGAAGCCCGACTCCAACATCGGCCCCGGTGCGCCCACCATCAAAGATCAGTCGGTCAACTTCGACGGCGATACCGTCCATGGACAGTTCCTCACGGAGATCGCAGGCAAAGACGTCTGGATCACTATTTCCGGCCACATTGGCGAGCAGAACGGCTACGCTACCTTCGAACCCACAGAATTTAAAGTTGGAGACCTCAACGTCCCCGTCTCGCTGGTGAACCCCGCGCTTCAGAAAAAGCTGGCCGAGGAAAGAGACCGATTGAAACTCCCCGATAGCGTCGGGGGCCTAAAAGTAGAGAACAGCGAACTGGTAATGCAAGGGAAGTAATGGGCGGCCTCAAAGGTTCCGCTGATCCTCTCAGCGTTCTCTGCGCAACCTCTGCGTACTCTGCGTTTTAAGATTTTGATCATTAAAGACGGCAGGAACCAACCGCGCAGCAGGCAGTGCATTGCGCGCAGCCAGTTCTCCATACCACCGTCCGGAATCTTTGATTGTTCGCTTCTGCGTCTTGAAATCCACGTAGGCCAGCCCGAACCGCTGGTTGTATCCATCCGCCCATTCGAAATTATCCAGCAGACTCCATGCGTGGTAACCACGCACGTCCGCGCCGTCGGCCATCGCGCGGGCCAGTGCTCCCAGATATTGCCGGTGGTAATCGACACGCCGGCTGTCGTGAATGACTCCGCTCGCATCCGGCCCGTCGTTGTACGAACACCCGCTCTCCGTTATCTCGATCGCCGGACGCTGGTAATCCCGCGTGATGCGCGTGACCATGTCATACAGAGCCTTCGGCCACACTTCCCACCCGAAGTCGGTCTTGGGGCCCTGCTCTCCGCCGTCCATCTTCACCGGAAAAAGCCATTCCTGCGCGTGCGCCGCCCTCTCCATCGCGCCCGGCGCCGAAGCGATCGTGCGATAGTAGAGATTGATTCCAATAAAGTCCAATGGCGCGCGCGTCTTCTCCATGTCGCCCGATTTAATCCCCATCGCCGTTTCCGGCAAGAATGTGAGCGCATCCGGATAACGCCCGCGCAACGCTGGCTCCAGAAACCAGATGTTCAGAATAGCGTGCGCCCGCTCCGCCGCCAACTTGTCCGTCTCCGAATTACTCGCCGGCTCGCACGGCGACATGCTGAACGCCGTCCCCACCCGCGCTCCCGGCCGCACCGCCTTCAGCGCTCGAAATCCCTCGCCTTGCGCCAGATTCACCACGTGTGTCGCCCGCAGGAAATCGACGATGCTCTTCCGTCCCGGAGCGTGCGTCCCATCCAGATATCCCAGGTCCACAAACGCATCCGGCTCGTTGAACAGCATCCAGTCCGTAACGCGGTCTCCCAGCGACCGAACGACCGTCTGCACATAATCCGCAAACCGCCCCACCAGATCGCGGTTTGGCCACCCTCCCGCATCTTCTAGCGCCTGCGGCAAGTCCCAGTGATACAACGTGACCAGCGGCCGAATGCGCGCCTCCAGCAGCACATCGATCAAGCGGTTGTAATAATCCATCCCCTTCGGATTCACCACGCCTGACCCCAACGCCTGGATCCGCGGCCAGCTTATCGAGAAGCGGTAGCTGTTCTGATGCATCGCTCGCATCAGCTCGATGTCCTCGCGCCAGCGATGATACGAATCGCACGCCAGATCGCCCGTGTTGCCGTTCTTGATCTTCCCCGGAGTATGCGCGAACCGGTCCCAGATCGACTCGCCTTTCCCATCTTCGTTCCAGCCGCCCTCGATCTGGTAAGAGGCGGTCGCCGTGCCCCACCAGAATCCTTTGGGAAACACCGCGTCTGTAGCGGTCTCGAAAGTCGGAGTCGTCGCGCTGAAGGCGCCTGTCGTCCCAGCTTTCGACGAAACGCTGCAACCGGGCAACCCTGCCACGGGCAGCGCCAGAGCGCCGGCCTTCAACACAGATCGCAGGAATTTGCGGCGAGTGAGATGCAATCGACTTTACCTTTGGAAATTTATTCGTGATCAAACGAAATACAGAAAACATTCCCGGTCGCAAGGAATTCCCGAGACATTCTAGCGAACACTTGCTTTCAGGAAAGCAGGAATCGCAGTCTTCCGGTTACTCCGGATTCAAACTGTCATACATCTTCCACAGCTTGTCTGCTGTCGCGCGGTAGATCGCCCACCCAGTCCCGTTATCAGACGTGACTCGGAACAGCAGTTCGCCGCGCCCGTCCCCATCCGCATCCACCGCGTCGATCAACTCCATGCGCGGCGTGACATCCAGATGGAATTTGTCCGTCACTCCAGAGTAAAGCTTGTGCAGATTGTTGTAGATATCGGGATAGGTCACCAGCAGAATCGAATATTCGAGACCGGCATCCGCCTCAGCATGCGCGCTGCCTACCGCTGGAGGAGGCATGTGAGCTGTGGCGCTGAACACAATAATGGGCTGGTTCGAATTCCACAGATCGTATCCGATCATCTTCACGTTTTCGAGAATCGGATCCGGTATCTTCACCGCACGCCGCGCAGTTGAGGGATGCGCTGGCTTCGGCGTGATCCTCGCTTTGGCCCGCGCCGCCACATACGCTCGCACCTCTGCCTTCGCCAGATCGAGCATCTGCTTGCGCCGGTCATCTTCGTCCCCTTTGACCCATTCGAATGTGAAGGAGCGCGGCTCGGGACCGCCCGCATCCGAGATCGCAGGAATCACCTGTACGTCATCCTTCGCAGGCACGCTTTCCCCCGCCTTCGTTGGAATCACCGCCGCTGGGGTAGCCCCCGGCCTGCTGTAACCGGGCACCTCTTCATCGGCAAATGACTCCACCGGCTTTCCCCGCCGCAGAATCGGCCGGTTCGCTTCCTTCGTCCCGCTGTCTGAAGCCGGAATGTTTGCCTTGTCATCCTGCTTGTTTGCGCCCGCCTTCGTCGTTCCCGCCGTGGGCGCGCCCGAGGAATTCGGCGCGGGCGGGCTCGACCCCGTTTGATTCGATCCCGGCGACTCCTGTGCCGGGGAACTAGGCTTGGTCAGCCGCGGCGGGCCATCCCCGGAGTTCGAGCTGCCGCTGGACTTCTCCGATCCAGAAGACGGCGGCGTTGAGGATGGCGTTGTCGTAGATGCCGGAGCCTTCCCCGAATCCGGCGCGGTGTTTGCTGGAGTTGTATTAGTGGGATTATGCGTCAGCCGTGGCGGCTGATCCGCTGTATCCATGTTCGGAGGCGCCGACTCCGCCTTCATTACCTTCTTCACCGGTTCCGATCCCGCCGCGTGCCACACGCCTGTCCCAATCCACGGCGTCGGCACGTTGGCCGAACTGCTGTGCAGCGCGCTTCCGATCGTGAATAACCCCAGCGAATTCCCCGATCGCTCGCCCTCATACACCGTACCCGGCTCCAAAGCCATCGGTACGGGGTCAGCTTTATATGCGCTGGCGTCCCAGAATTTGCCGTTGATCATGATCGCGATCGGCACCAGCGATACCTTTCCTTTGGCGTCCATCCTCAGGACGGCCACGGCGCGCGGTCCATCATCTTTTTTTCGCGGAACTTTTCTCTCGCCCGGAATGATGAGTGGCTGCTCGTCCTGCGCGCCGGCCGCGCCCACCAAAATAAGACAGGCCAGCAATCCGATGACGGCCGCGCACAACGAAATCCTGCAGTGTAGAATTCTGAAGATCTTCGGTAGCATGGAATATGCCGTCGCGGCTCTCCCTGCTCTCGACTTCGTTTTTTCCGGAGAAATTCCCATGAAAGTCAATGATAAAGCCCCCGACTTCACTTTGCAGGATGAGAACGAAAAAGAAATCGCCTTGAAGGATCTGCGCGGCAAAACTGTCGTTCTCTTCTTCTATCCGAAAGCCAACACTCCCGGCTGAACCGTCGAAGCTCGCGGGTTCCGCGACACATACGCTAAGATTCAAAAGACTGGCGCCGTGCTGCTCGGCATATCGGCCGACACGCCCAAAGCCCAAAAAAAGTTCAAAGAAAGTCAGGACCTGCCCTTCACCCTGCTCGCCGACGCCGACAAGAAAGTCGCCGAGGCCTTCGGTGTCATGAAGGAAAAGAACATGTACGGCAAGAAAGTCTGGGGCATAGCCCGCAGTACATTCGTCATCGGCCCCGACGGCAAGATTCAGCACATCTTCGAAAAGGTCAAGCCCGACGGCCACTCCGAAGAGGTGCTGGCGTACTTGAAGGAGTCAGCGAAAGGCGCCGCCTAGCGTCCCGGCCTCAGCCGCGAAAGCCTGCCCTGAACGCGGCCGCGGAGCGGCGCAAGAATGCTGCCCACAGCGCAAGCTGTGGGGAGAAACGGAAACCTCGGCAAGCCCCGGAGGGGCGGAAGAAAAACCACGACTCCCCGGGTCTTCGCCAAATAGATTGAGCACTTCGCGATGGGGACAACAAAGCCCGTAGCCATTAAGATTCTCCCCAGGCCCGAGCCGCAGGTATCGATGCGTGCCGCTGAAATTCATCCGCTTGCCCGCCCCTTCTTCTCACGCGATCCCCGCCGCGTGGCCCGCAGACTTCTCGGAAAGATTCTGGTCCGTCAGACCAAAGACGCGCGGCTCACCGCCCGCATCGTCGAAGTCGAAGCCTATCTAGGCGCCGAAGATCCCGCGGCCCACTCGGCCTCCGGCCGCACGGCGCGCAACGCAGTCCTGTTCGGCCCTCCCGGATACGCCTACATCTATTTCATCTACGGCAATCACTACTGCCTCAACGTTTCCTCCGAACCCGACGGCGAAGCCGGAAGCGTCCTGTTCCGTGCCCTGGAGCCGCTCTCCGGCATCGACCAAATGGCGGAAGCGCGGGGCCTAACACTGCGCGGACGTGAAGACTGGCCCAAGCTCACCAGCGGCCCCGGCCGCCTCTGCCAAGCTTTTGGAATCACCCGCGCCCGCGACAACGGCTGCGATCTCACATCACCGGACAGCACACTATGGATCGGGGACGACGGCTATCGGGTCCGTAGTATCGTCGTAACCCCACGCATCGGAATCACCAAAGCGGCGTCTCAACCCTTACGCTACCTAATCGACGGAAACCCTTTCGTATCCCGATTCGTGTCCCGACAAATGAGCCCGAAGCAGCCCCTCAGAATCCGCCGGAATTAAGCCCAGCCGGCATTTCTCAGCGTCCTCCGCGGCCCTTCTCAGCGTTCTCTGCGGTTAAATGCTTTGAGCGCCGCGCTCTCTTGACTTCGGGTGTACACTGTCGACCGGGTTCGAACACGCCAGAATCCTTGCCAGTTAAGGCTTCCGGCCGCCACTACAGGCAACGTCAAAACGAAAAGCGTCCAGTAAGAATTCTGTCGCATCCCTTTCGTGGCGCGAATCATCTATGGACCCAGGAGCCCGCACGTGCCCCGCCTCGTACGAGTTCGGATGCTGACCACGGCTCTCCTCCTGCTCGCCCCGTCACTCATGGCCGGCGAAAGTGGTCTCGCAAATCAGCACGCCGTGCCAGTCTCCTACATCGTCATCGGTTTCGCCGGCGGCTTCGTGCGCCACGACAATCTTCATCACGGGCCGGTTCAACTCGCCCTGCGCATTCAGCAAGACGTCCCCAAAGGCACCTACATCCGCGTCTTCGAAAATCGTCACCGCAAAGCCGCCTACAAGACCATCCTCTCCCTGCTCGACCGCAATCACGATGGCATTCTAACCGCGCAAGAGAAAGCGCAGGCCCACATCATCCTGTTCGGCCACAGTTGGGGAGCCTCCGCCGTAGTCCTGCTCGCCCGCGAACTGGATCGCGTTGGCATTCCCGTATTGCTCACCGTGCAGGTCGACAGCGTCGCGAAACTTTGGCAGCACGACGGCGTCATCCCCGACAATGTCGAAGACGCCGCCAACTTCTATCAACCGCACGGCCTGATTCATGGCCGCTCTGTCATTCGCGCCGACGACGATTCCAAGACCCGCATTCTCGGCAACTACCGCTTCGACTACCGCCAAACCCCCGCCAGGTGCGGGCAGACTGCCTGGTTCGATCGCACCTTCATTCCCAGCCACATGCAAAGCCAATGCGATCCCCATCTCTGGGCCGAAGTCGAAAGCCTGGTCCTCCAGCGCCTGACGCCAGAGCCCGGAGTCATAGCGTCCAATCCCCGCCCGCAGCAGTAGACTCTTTGCAAGACTGCTCCGGCACTGGTTTAATTTTAGAGCGTGGGTCATCCTGATGCCCCGCGCTTTTACCAGCGGGGCGAGGGATCTCGCGAGCAGTCTAACCCGTGATTCCCGCGAGATCCTTCGCTCCGCCTGAAAGACGGCTCCGCTCAGGATGACGCCCTCCACAATCAAACTGCACCACTACCACCGCTCCCACCTCGTTGACATTCTTCCCGTCTTTCACTGAGAATTCCTTTCCGTCTCTGGAGACCAGAAATCATGCGCCGTTTTCTTCTCCTCATTGTTCTTGCTCTCGCTCCTCTTGTGCTCGCACAAGACCGCAGCAACGCACGTTCGATGGTGATCTCTCCTTATGGCATCGTCGCCACCAGTCAGGTGCAAGCCTCGCAAGCCGGAGCTGAGATCCTCGCCCATGGCGGCTCCGCCGTCGATGCCGCCATCGCCGCCAACGCCACGCTCGGCGTGATGGAGCCCGACATGAACGGCATCGGCGGCGACCTCTTCGCCATTTACTGGGACGCCAAGACCGGCAAGCTCTACGGCCTCAATGCCAGCGGATGGGCCCCCAAAGCTCTGACCATCGAGCACCTGAAAGCGAAAGCCGTCACCAAAATGCCCCTTGAGGGCATCGACACTGTCACCGTCCCCGGAGCGGTCGAAGGCTGGAACAAATTGCACCAACGCTTCGGCCGCCTGCCCTGGAAGGATCTTTTCACTCCAGCGATCTTCTACGCCGAAAACGGATTCGCCGTGCAGGAAATGATCGGCGCCGATTGGAAGGGCTCCGAATCCAGGCTGCAGCAAGATCCCGAATCCCGCCGCGTCTTCCTGATCCACGACCGCGCCCCGCACATGGGCGAACTCTTCAAAAATCCCGACGTCACCAAGGCTCTCGGCATCATCGCCGACCAGGGCCCGCAAGCCTTCTACTCCGGAGAGATCGCCCACGCCATCCTCGCCACCGAGCGCCAACTCGGCGGCACGATGCAAGCCGACGACTTGAAAGAATTCTCCGCCGAATGGGTCGAGCCCATCTCCACCACCTACCGCGGATGGAAAGTCTACGAACTCCCGCCCAACGGGCAAGGCATGGCCGCCCTCGAAATGCTCAACATCATGGAACAGTTCCAGCCCGCGAAAGCCGGCCCGCTTAGCGCGGAAGAGATTCATAAAAGAATCGAAGCCATGAAGTTGGCCTATGCCGACCTGGCGCACTACAACGCCGATCCCCGCTTCGCCAAAGTCCCAGTCGCCGGCCTGCTCTCGAAGGAATATGCCAAACAACGCGCCCAGCTCATCAATTCGCAAAAAGCCAATTGCAATCCTGAAGCCGGCATTCCTCCCTCCAGCGACACGACTTATCTCACCGCCGTCGATCGCGACGGCAACATCATTTCCCTGATCCAAAGCAACTTCTCCAGCTTCGGCTCTGGCATCACCGTGCGCGGCATGGGATTCGCGCTGCAGAATCGCGGCGCTCTCTTCATGCTCGATCCCACTAAGCCCGACGCACTCGCCCCGCGCAAACGGCCGTTCCACACCATCATTCCCGCCTTCATGGAACACGGCGACGACCACATCGGATTCGGCATCATGGGTGGCGCCAACCAACCTCTCGCCCACGCCCAGTTCGTCTCCAACGTTGTGGACTACGGTATGAATCTGCAAGCCGCCATGGAAATTGCCCGCTTCACCGTGCGCGACAATTTCGATCTGAGCTGCAAAGTTCTCATCGAAGACCGCGTTCCCGCCGATGTCCGCCAGCAATTGACGTCGATGGGCCACGACCTGAACGTCCGCGGAGATTTTTCTCTCTTCATGGGACGCGGCCAGGCCATCGACCACAACACCAAGACTGGCCTCAACTTCGCCGCCTCCGACGCTCGCACCGATGGCTCCGCCGAACCGGAATTTCCGCCCGGCATTCATCTCCCCCTGACGGCGCCGCGAACCAGGCCCTAGCGCCGAAAGACACAAGGACTCGTCCGAACGCGGAAAAACCCTTTTCCCGCACCGGACAACTTCCCAACTGGATATAGATTCCAACTTAGCAGTAGTATTTAAAAAGGCGGTTTGCCTCCCCGGCAACCGTCGCTTGGGCGGAAGGAATTCCTATGCGGAAATCCACCTTCTCTAACGCCTTTCTTACTGCAATCGCTTCTATCGCACTCGTTTGCTTTTCGGTACCAGCTCAAGCTCAACATGGCGGCGGTGGTGGCCACGGGGGTGGTGGCGGAGGTTTCCACGGCGGCGGTGGCTTTGGCGGCGGAGGATTCTCCGGCGGCGGATTCCGTGGTGGCTCCTACGGCGTTTATCACGGTGGCGGATATGGCTATGGACGCGGCTCTTACGGCGGAGGCTATCGCGGAGGGTACGGTTCCTATGGCGGCGGCTACCGCGGAGGATACGGCTCCTATGGTGGCCGCGGTTCCTCCGGAGGAATACGCGGCTCCGCTGGCTCCTATCATGCCTGGGCATCCGAAGGTCGGGGCGTTCGCAACACATCGCCCGGCTGGCATTCGTTTGAAGGGTCCGGTCGCAGCTCAGCCATGTCCGGAAGATCGGGTGCGGCGAGCAACGGACGCGGCATGAATTCCGGCATGATGGCCCGTTCAGGCACCGGAGAAGCAGGGATGGGGAGCCGATTTGCCGGCAGCTCTAATTTCCACTCCGCCATCGCCGATGGCCAGTTCCACTCCTTTGGCGGTGCGCGCGCCGGTTCGACTTTGGCTGGCGGCCGCTTCGCCGGCAACGGCTTCAATCGTGCCGGCTTCGTGGGCGGCAATGCAGGCTGGGGCGGCGGCTATGGACGCGGCTACGGCTACGGGCGCGGCTGGGGCGGCTACGGTTGGGGCGGCGGTTGGGGCTGGGGTTGGGGCTGGGGTGGTTGGGGCTGGGGATGGGGTGGCTGGGGCCTCGGCTGGGGCTGGGGTGGCTGGGGTTGGCCGTACTGGAGCTGGGATCCTTACTGGAATCCTTATTGGGGCTGGTCCCTCTACGGATATTAGCGAGAAGGAAATATTAGCCAAAAGATAAAGATGAGGCGTCATCCCGAGCGGAGGCGCTTTTCCGGCGAAGCGAGGGATCTTCCCAAAAATGAAGATCAGTGTTCAAGAGGTAGCCCAATATTGCGGAGGCAGGACGATATAAGTCTGTCATCCTGAGGCTCTGTCATCGTGAGCGAGGATTTTGCTTTGCGAACCGCGAAGCAAAACCGCAGTCGAAGGGATCCCTACCCCCGCACCCTGCCCAGCACCACGTTATCGATCAGCCGCGTCGTTCCCACATACGCCGCCACCGCGACCAGGGCTCCGCGCGAAACATCAGCCACCGGGTCCAACGTATCTGGATCCACGATCTCAAAATAGTCGACGGTCACCCAACTCTCCCGGCCGATTTCTTCTCGCCCCGCCTCGATCAGCAGCTCTGCCTTACGCTCGCCAGCCTCCGCCAATTTCTTCACTCGTACCAGCGCCCGATGCAGCACCGGCGCCCGCTTCCTCTGCTCCCGATCCAGATAGGCATTCCGCGAACTCATCGCCAGCCCATCCGGCTCGCGCACAATCGGGCAAACCACAATTTCGACGGGCAGGTTCAGATCGCGAACCATGTGCCGGATGATTGCCACTTGCGCAGCATCCTTCTGCCCGAAAAACGCCACATCCGGTTCCACCGCATGAAACAGCTTGGCAACAATGGTCGCGACTCCGCGAAAGTGCCCCGGCCGCGACCGCCCGTCCAACTTCTCGCTCAGCCCTTCCACGGTCACCCAGGTCACCGCTCCCGGCGGATACATTTCTTCCACCGAGGGCGCGAACACGAACTCCACCCCTTCGCGCTCCAGCAACTCGCAGTCCCGCTCAAACGACCGCGGATACTTTGCCAGATCCTCATTGGGACCAAACTGTGTCGGATTCACAAAGATCGAGGCTACCACCACGTCGCTGGCCTCGCGCGCCGCTCGCATCAGCGATAGATGTCCCTCATGCAAAGCTCCCATCGTGGGCACCAGTCCCAGCCGCTTTCCCGCGCCCCGCGCGGCTCGCGACGCCGCCCGCATGTCGTCGATGGTCTTACAGATTTTCAAGGAGAATTTTCGATCCCATCACCGGACGGGTGCCCCCATTCTAACGTCGCGCGTTCTGCGACGTTAGAGTGGGGATTGGCTTCCACTCACGCCGACGGCACCCACGTCACCACAATGTGCGCGCCCTCCAGCATCCCGCCAACAATCCCTTTGTTGCGCCGGATCGCGATTCGCTCCGTCTCGGAACTCGTAATACCGCTTTCCTGCGCTGCCACCACTCGCCCGTATGGCCAATTCGAAGCCGGCAACTTCGCCAGCGCCGGCAGCAATTCCTCGGTTTTCAATATGATTTCCGCGCTGTCGGCCGAATCGTACAACGCTACGCCGTCGGCCCGCACGATCAGATACGGATTCTGCCACTTCCTCATGTCTCGGATGTGTTCATATTTCGCGGAATCCGCTACGGGGATCGCCTGCAGAATGGTCTGCGGATCGGGTGCCTCTACTCCGTGCTGCTGCGAACAGCCCACCAGAGCTATCCCAGCCAACACCATAAACGCGAAGCGCACGTGCCGAGTGATCACGAGCCTCAACTCACCTCGCCACCACAGGAACATCGTTCTTGGCCGCCCACACCAGCGCGACAATCCATCCAATCACACTCCAGCCGAGAAAGAAATTCAGCAGGAAAATGGCTAGCGTATCGCGCTTGCTGCGCGCCAGCGCAATGATCGACGGCAGGAAGTACAGCAGTAGAGGAAAACCGAAAAAGAATGGGAAGAAGAAAAGATGCGAGAGAATCATACCTACCTCCCTCTCATAGCCTAGCACCAGGCAGGCGCCAGAGCGAACGGAACCAGCCCACACAACAATATACGCAAATCAGAACGACGCGGTTCCGTTCAGAAATCCTCGATCCTTGTCATCCTGAGCATTGTGACTGCTCCGCCCAGCGCAGCAGCCACGGAGTCGAAGGATCCCTATCCGGGCACGATTCCCTACCGCCGCATCGCCCGCTTCCGCTCCATCACCGTCTCCAGCGCAGCCTTCGTGTCCTTCGGCAGATGATACGACTCCTCGTCCGACGGATACTGCCGTGACCGCACATCGGCGCGATAGGCCTGCACCGCCTGCGTAATCAACGCCGCCACATCGCTGTATCGCCGCACAAATTTGGCCGGGGGCCCAAACGTCAGATTCACGATGTCGTGGAACACCAGCACCTGCCCGTCGCAATCTGGACCGCCCCCGATTCCAATCGTCGGCGCGCCCACTTCCGCCGTAATCATGGCCGCCACTTCCCGCGGAATTCCTTCCAGGTACAGGCACGCGACTCCCGCCCGGTCCAGCGCCACCGCATCGCGCATCAACTGCTCGATCGCACTCAGATCCTTCCCCTGGACTTTGTATCCGCCCATCACGTTGACCGACTGCGGCGTCAGGCCAATGTGCCCGGCCACTGGGATCTCCGCGTCGATAATGTGCCGGATCAGATCCGCGCGCTTCTCTCCGCCTTCGATCTTCACCACCTCCGCGCCGCCTTCTTTCACGAAGCGCGTCGCATTGATGACGGCGTCTTTGAGGTCCACCTGATACGACCCGTAAGGCATGTCGGCAATCAGCAGCGCATTCTTCACCCCGCGCCGCACTGCCTTCACATGGTGCAGCATCTCGTCCACCGTGACCGAGAGCGTGTTCTCGTAGCCCAGCATGGTTTGCGCCAGCGAATCCCCCACCAGCACCATGTCGATGCCCGCCTCGTCCACCAGGCGCGCGGCGGCATAGTCATAGGCGGTTAAGCAGGTGATGGGATCGTGACGCAGTTTCCGTTCCCGCAAGGTTGCGGTCGTGACCTTCTGGCCGGAGCCGTCAAATAGACGTCCGCCAATCGGGGTGATACTCATGATGTCCTCCAGTGCCCCTCCGGCCTCGCCGGATAGAGCCTGTGCACGCATCGTGGCGTCCTACATCA
>Ga0187805_10000020_pt1 | contig 59577 bp, 52 predicted proteins | sample NC_wetland_sal_i_6_FD_132965 | JGI IMG/M metagenome (GOLD analysis project Ga0187805, IMG submission 132965) | Wetland sediment microbial communities from Neuse River Estuary, North Carolina, USA - Control_5 | ecosystem: Environmental > Aquatic > Freshwater > Wetlands > Sediment | place: USA...
AGCCAGATCTCGTTCCATCCCCAGAAAGTTTTCGCCGCATCACGATGATGGCGCGCCAGCTTCTCCGGCAAATTTGTCGTCTCGAATTGCACCTTCGCCCGGGCGATGCTGGCCACACTCAAATCCTCCACGAACACATGCGGCCCCAGCAGCACCAGCCCGCGCACATGATCGTGCGCCCCGGCGTAAATGATTGCAATCGAAGCCCCGTCGCTGTGGCCGATCAGAATTGGATTCTCGATCTCGAGTTGCGCCAGCAAGTCCGGCAATACCGTGAGCCCCTCGTCGTGCATATAGCGGACCGGACGAGGCTCGGTGAGCAAGGCCGAGTTGCCCGATCCGTAACGCGAATATACGGTCACCGGACATCCCGTCGCCTCACGCACTCGCGCCGGAAAATCTTTCCAGTGCGAGACCGATCCCAAGCCTTCGTGAAGAAAAACCAGTTCCGGTGCGCCGGGAATGCGGCCCGAGATGCGCTGCACCTCCAGCCTGCGGTTCTGCACCGGGATATGAAACTTCTGAACTTTCCCGTCAAGCATCGTTCTATGGGCCGACCGCGTAAGCTCCGTTCCCGGCTGCAATCAGGTGTTTCCATCAGGCCGTCATCTTGGGGATACGCCGCTCGCCGCCGGGGCTGCATCGAACCACAAAGATATCGTAAGCTATAGAGAGACGGAGGGTGCGTGCGCTGCTCGCGTTGTGGCAATGAAAATCCGGATGGCAACCGCTTCTGCGGCATGTGCGGAGCGGCACTGCTGTCGGCGCCTCCGGTCGCGGCCAGCCCGCTGCAGCGTCCGGCAACGCCCGCCCCGGCTATTCCCATTGCGCCCGCTCCGCTCTCATCGCGGCCGCAGACCACCGACGCTCCGCGTAGTGCTCCGCCTCCGCAGCCTTCGATCAGCGGCCCGTCATTTCTGGGGCTGAACGACCGCTCGCCGCAGCGGCGAACCCGTGGCAGTTTGAGCATCGATCCGCACTCCTCCTCCAATGTCGACTACCTGCTCGATGATGAAGACGAGCCGCGGCATTTCGGAGCGGGAAAAGTTCTATTGATCCTCATCGCTCTCGGCTTGGCCGTTGGATTTGGATACTTGCGCTGGAAGAATCAAGGGCTGAGCTGGTTGAACCTGGGATCGCACAAGCCCGCGGCCGCGGTGCAGAATGCGGACTCGAATAACGCGAATACCCCCGCGAACCCCAGCATCACTCCCGAAACGCAGCCATCACCGGCAGTGCCGTCCAGCGCACCGGCATCCGGCGCGGCACAACCTTCCAACGCACCGCAACCCTCCGGTACAGCGCAACCGCCGACGGGAACGGCTCCTGATGGAAGTGGGCCAGCTACGCCAGCTGCGGCGCCAACCACTTCAGCCACAGCTCCATCGGCTGCAGAGCCGGCAGCCGCTGCGCCGTCGAACAGTAGTGCGGGAGCCGGCGACAAGGGCAATGCTCCCGCGAATCCCGCGGCTAAGCCAAGCGACGACGGCTCATCCGCCGCGACCACTCAACCGTCCGCCGCCACGACCCCTGCGAAGAATGACAATCCGCCGGCTGCCGCGGCACCGCCGAAGCCCGCGCCCAAGCCGCGCGCTGCACGCGTGCCTGCGCCCGCAGTGGATCCGGTCGCTGAAGCCCAGCAATATTTGTATGGACGCGGGGCGGCACAGGATTGCGATCGCGGCCTGCGCATCTTAAAACCGGCCGCTAACGCGGGCAACTCGAAGGCGATGATCGAGATGGGTGCGCTATATTCCGCGGGATTGTGCACGCCTCACGATCTGCCTACGGCTTATCGCTGGTTCGCGCTGGCTCTACGGAAAGATCCTTCAAATGATGCGGTGCAAACTGATTTGCAGAAACTGTGGAGCGAAATGACGCAGCCCGAAAGGCAGTTGGCCATCAAGCTCAGCCAGTAGCGCATTCCTAATCCCCGCTCAGGGCGTTTTAAAATTGAGGTTGGCGCAGCCGCCTCAGCGGCTAAAGCCGCTTAATGGGCAGCCCCCTGGCGGCACGGCTAAAGGCCGTGCCCTTCCCAAAGCTATTTTGAAGCAAGCGCTAAGCATGTAGCGATTTGCACCTACTACAAAGCCAAGACGCAATTTTCAAAGCGCGGGAACGGGTCTCAAACTTCGTCTTGCTCTTTCAATTTTGCGATGACGCTGAAATCTTCCAGCGTTGTGGTATCACCCTTTACCTCGCCATTCGTAGCCAGTTCGCGCAACAGGCGTCGCATGATCTTGCCGCTACGCGTTTTGGGCAGCGTGTCGGTGAATCGGATGTCGTCAGGCTTGGCCAGTGATCCGATCTCCTTGGCCACCCACTTGCGCAATTCTTCTTTCAATTCGTTCGTCGGCTCTCTTCCCTGCTCGAGCGTCACGAATGCGGAAATGGCCTGGCCTTTCAAATCATCCGGACGCCCGACCACGGCGGCTTCCGCCACCGCATCGTGCGCGACCAGCGCAGACTCCACTTCCATCGTGCTCAGGCGATGGCCGCTGACGTTGAGGACGTCGTCGACGCGGCCCATGATCCAGAAATATCCGTCTTTGTCTTTCCGGGCGCCGTCGCCCGTGAAATACATGCCCGGAATCTGCGACCAGTAATTCTTCACGTAGCGGTCCGGATCGCCGTAAACGGTGCGCAGCATGCCCGGCCACGGGCGCTTGATCACAAGATATCCACCCGATCCATCCGGCACCGGCTTGCCCTCCATGTTGACAACCTCGGCAACGACGCCGGGGAACGGCCGCGTCGCCGAGCCCGGCTTGGTGGCGATCGCGCCGGGAAGCGGCGTCAGCATGATGTGGCCGGTCTCGGTCTGCCACCAGGTATCGACGATGGGACAGCGATTGCCCCCGATGGTATCGCGGTACCACATCCAGGCCTCAGGATTGATCGGCTCTCCCACCGTGCCCAGCAGCCGCAGGCTGCTCATGTCGTGCTTCTTGGGCCACTCATCCCCCCACTTGATGAAGGTTCGAATCGCAGTGGGCGCGGTGTAGAACACGTTCACCTTGTGGCGCGCAATGATCGACCAGAAGCGGTCCGGCTCGGGAGAGTTCGGCGCGCCTTCATACATCAGGCTGGTCGCGCCATTCTGCAGCGGGCCATAGACGATGTAACTGTGTCCGGTGACCCAGCCGATGTCGGCCGTACACCAGTAGGTGTCTTCCTCTTTCAAATCGAAAACCAATTTGGTGGTGAGATACGTTCCGACTGAATACCCGGCGGTCGTGTGCACCACGCCCTTGGGTTTCCCGGTGGTGCCTGAGGTGTACAGAATGTAGAGAGGATGCTCGGCATCCAGCGGCTCCGCGGGACACACGTCGGAGGCCTTCGCCATCAACTCATGCCACCAGTGGTCGCGGCCAGCCTGCATATTGATGGGCGTGCCGGTCCGCTTGTAGACGATCACGTGCTTCACCGACGGGCAGGATTTCAACGCCTCTTCGACCGCGGGAAAGAGCTTTACTTCGGCGCCGCGGCGATAGGAGCCATCCTGCGTAATCACGGCCGTAGCCTGCGAGTCATGAATGCGATCGATGAGCGCGTTCGACGAGAATCCTCCAAAGACCACGGTGTGCGTGGCTCCGATGCGGGCGCATGCGAGCATGGCGACCGGCAACTCCGGAGTCATGCCCATGTAAATAGCTACGCGATCGCCTTTTCTGACGCCTAGCGACTTCAGCACGTTGGAGAACTTCTGCACTTCGCGATGCAGTTGTTGATAGGTCAGCACGCGGACTTCGCCGGGCTCGCTTTCCCAGATAATCGCCGCTTTATTTTTTCTCCACGTCGACACGTGGCGGTCGAGGCAATTGTACGAAAGATTGATTTCGCCACCGACAAACCACTTCGCCCAAGGGCAATTCCACTCCAGCACCGTGTCCCATTTCTTGAACCAGTGCAGTTCGCTGGCAACGGCCGACCAGAACTTGTCGGGATTATCGACCGACTCTTTATACAAGCGATCGTACTCGTCGAGATTTTTGACGTGCGCCTGCCGGCTGAATTCCGGGGACGGTTCGAATCTCCGTTGTTCTTGCAGAATGGAATCGATATTGACTTGTGGATCGATGACGGCTTTGTCGGCCATGAACAAACCTCAACGCGGAGGATTTAGAAATTTTCCAGCCTGCAAAAAGCAAGCACAGAATTTGCGCAGTTTATTTTACACACGGAACTGTGTGATGTGATTGGGATCAGAGCAGGAAGCTATTTCCGAAAATCCAGGGAAAATTGCTGCAGGCCCCGGCGCCCGCTAAACCAGTCGAGCAGGCGATTCTGAAACTCGCTCGGAGCGGCTGCGATCGCGCCGCAATGGTCGGCTCCGGGAACCTCCCAGAGCACCGTCTGAGGCGCCAGCGCATGCATGCGGCGGGAATGCCGCAAAGGAATGTTGCTGTCCACTTGTCCATGGATCAGGAGCACAGGCACGTGGGTCTGGACGACGGCCTCTTCTGGAGAGACTTGCTCCATATCGAGCCCGTACTTCCAGCGCGCGCGAAGAAAGGCAATCTCCACCAGCGGCCTTAGCACCGTGCGCCCGACCCACGGCCCCAAATGAAATGGCTGGCCCATGCGGTCGTAAGCGATCTCGCGAAAGTTGGCGAAAGTAGACTCCACCATCACCGCACAAAAAGGCGCTCCGCCTGGCAGCGATTGCAGCAGTTGCGCGGCCCCCATCGATTCTCCCATGCCGTAGACGCAATGCGCGCCGACTTCGGCCCGCAACAGGTCGGCCCACTGCCGAATGTCGCGGCGTTCGAGGAGTCCATAGGTCGCGAGGGTTCCACCGCTTAATCCCTGCGCACGGGCGTCGGGGAGAAGCACCGTGAATCCGTGCGCGAGCAGAAGTTGCGCATATCCGGTCATGCCGAGGCGATTGTCGCCGAGTCCGTGAAGAAGTAACGCGGCCGCGCCATTGGGCTGCGGAGGCCGAACGAGCCAACCGCGGAGAATCGCCGCGTCGGGAGTTGTGATGGAGACGTCTTGCACAACGGCGTGCAGGGGTTGAATCGACTGGCCGAAGGCTACCGCGTCTTCCGGTGTCAGGCTGCGGCGCGCAGGATGCAGAGCGCCATCGGTAAGAAGAACGCCGCCAACGGAACAGAAGGCACTGTACAAAAGAAGCGCGAAGATGAGCCAGCGGAGGCGGCGCTTTCCGTTCATATCAGACGATACGGCGTGAAAGCCTTGCTGGTTCCGGCTTTCTGCGGGAACGACTCTGGGAATCCCGCCGGGGAAGCTGTCTGGGGAACGCTACCCTGCCAGCAGCGCCACTCCAGCGGCGACTAAAACGGCGGCGATCCAGCGGCGCCGGTCGACTTTTTCGTGGAGAAAGATTTTGGCGGCGAAGGCGTTTCCGATGAACGTCAGTGAGGCCGCGGCGGGAGCCACCAGGCTCACATCGCCCCACGACAGCGAAAACAGAAGACTGAAGAATGCCGCCGCCATCGCGGTCACGCCCAGAAAGAACGTTACGTTGGAGAGCACACGGCCGACGACCGTCCAAAGGCCGGAGCGCTCCCACAGTTCATGCACGTCGCCGACTTCCTTCATGGCGCGCGCGATGAGGATGTCGCCGACGACGGAAAAGAAAACCACCACCAGAATTCCGCCCCAGGTGTAAAGCTGCTTCATCGCTTGGCTCCGCTGGAAAGCGCAGAGGCGGGCTCATCTTTGGCGAACGCGGGGCATTCCGCACCGTGATGGGAAGTAAGCGCCGGGCCTCCAGCCACGAAGCTGACGCCTCCAGAAATTAAAGCAATACCCATCCAGCGCATGGGGCTGACTTGTTCGTGCAGGGCGAAACGGGCAACCAGGGCGAGCAGAACGTATCCCAGCGAGGTCGCGGGCAGGACGTAAGTCAGATCAGCCCAGGAAAGCGCGTTCATATACGAAGCGAAGAATGCGAGCAACAAGATGATGCCGACCGCGACCCAGGGATTGAGGACGGCCAGGATGACGCCCTGCAGATGATGGAGGGAAATGCTGCCGATCTGTTTCATGCCGTGCGAAAGCATGGAATCACCGGCCGCTGCAAAGACGGTCACTCCAGCCAGCACCAGATACTTACGAAAGGTCAAGGTTTCAAAGTCTTCGAAGTCTCAAGGTCTCAAACTTTCTGGTCCCTTCAGGCTTTCACCTTGAAACCTTGAAACTCTGAAACTTTGAAACCTGCAGTTAGGCCTTGGCCGGTTGGGCCGCGGCAGCCGCTTCCGCGTGCTTCTTTACCATCTTGTTGCGCGCTGCGCGCAGCTTCAAGAAGGTCTTGGCCTCTTTGTAGAGACGCTTGCGCTCATCCCCGTTGAATACGGCCTTCCGCAAGATGCGGAAGGCGGCCTTCGGGCGGAAATAATATTCGTCATAGAAGCGGTGCACCGCCGACATAATGTCATCGGCCGGCAGACCGGGATACTGGATGTGGGCCAACTGATGTCCGCCCTCGTCGACCATCTTGTTGTCGCCGACCATGAATCCGTTCTTGACCACGTGGTCGTAAAGTTCGGTGCCGGGATAGGCGTGGGCCACCGAAACCTGGATGGTCTCGACGTCGAGTTCCTTCGCAAAAGCGATCGTTCGGTTGATCGTCTCATGCGTTTCCCCGGGCAGACCCAGGATGAAATCGCCATGAATGACCAGGCCGAGCTTGTGGCAATCTTTGGTGAACTGGAGAGCCCGTTCGACGGTCGCGCCTTTCTTAATGTTCTTCAGGATCTGCGGATCGCCCGACTCGTACCCGACGATGAGCAAGCGGCATCCCGCTTCCTTCATGGCTTTCAGGGTTTCAAAGTTGGTGGTGACGCGCGAGGTGCACGACCAGGTCAGGCCCAGGGGCTTCAATTTTGTGCAGAGTTCGATAGTGCGCGGCCCTTGAATGTTGAAGGTATCGTCGTCGAAGAAAAATTCCTTCACTTCCGGCCACATCTGCTTGGCTTTGGCCATCTCGCGAGCAACATCATCCGTTGATCGCTTGCGCCAGGGATGACCGCTCAAAGTTTGCGGCCATAGGCAGAAGGTACACTGCGCCGGGCATCCACGAGTGGTATAGAGCGAAACGTACGGGTGCAGTAGAAATGGGACGTTATAGCGGGTGACATCCAGATCGCGCTTGTAGACTTCGGTGACGTGCGGCAGCGAATCAAGATCCTGAAGCTGCGGAGAATCGGGATTGTGCACGACCTTGCCGTCTTTCAGGAACGAGACGCCGGGAATTTCCTCAAGCGCTTTGCCCTTTGCGTAATCCACCACGGCATAGTCAAATTCTTTGCGGCAGATGAAATCGATCTCCGGGCAATCGCGCAGAGATTTTTCCGGCAGCACGCTCACGTGCGGGCCGACAAAACAAATCTTGATGCGAGGATTCGCGCTCTTGATCGCCTTCGCCAGGAGCATGTCCCCTGGGAATCCGGGCGTTGAAGTGAACAGCACGAGGAACTCGTAGTCCTTCGCAATGTTGATGGTTTCCTCACCGGAAACGTGGTGGGGCGGCGCATCGAGCAGCCGGGCCCCTTCCAGCATCCCAGCCGGATAAGCCAGCCAAACGGGATACCAGAAGCTTTCGATTTCGCGGGTGGCTGGCCAACGTGAACCAGCGCCGCCGTCGAAATTCTCGAAGGAAGGAGGGTTGAGAAACAGTGTTTTTAAAGGCATATTGTGGATTTGTTTATTTTACCATTCAGGCGAGGTTATTCCGCTTTGTGACCGTGCTGCCGAAGGTTCCTCGCCAACCCTGAACTGGCCCTAAACTCTTGATTTAAATGTACTCGGTCTGGCGGCAAATGCAAATGCACGCCGGGTCAATGCTCAATTGGATGCAGCGAATGGGCGTGAGGCCGGGGTGAACGGGCAGGTCAGCTACTGGGCTTCACTGCCGATAGGCAGGCGGAAAGTCACGCCGTGGTCGTCATTGGCTTTCTCGGTGGCGGCCAGATCCAGTTCGGAGAGCGGAATTTTCTGCGTACGCTGCGGAGCAAAATTCCAAAGCGTCTGGCCGACGATCGCATAGTTCTGAACTTCCTGCTGATGCTGGTCGCGGAAAACCAAGACTGTGGGAGGAATGATTGGGGATGGCGGATCGCCGGCTGGTTTTTGGGCCGAGCCGGAAGGCGCGGGTCGCGAAGAATAAGAGCGCGGCGCATAAGCGTCCTGATCGCCGTCAGCCTGTTCCTGGCGCCACATCTGTTGCTGTTGCAGGCTTTGTTGATCCATCTGATTGGCGATGGCTAGGTTATTGTTGTAGTCGTTATCGTAGGACGAATCGGAATCCCACCAATCCCAGAGCCAGGGATCGTAATATCCGGCGCCATACCAGGGATAGCCATAGCCATAACCTCCCCAGCATCCATAGCCGTGGCAACCGTTACGGTAGCCCCATCCAGACCGGCCGCGATAACCGAAGCCATTGCGCCCGCGAAATCCGTCATGCAAAAAGGGACCGCGAGAGAAACCGGCTCGCGCGGAGGGAGAGAAACTTCGGGAGAAACCGGAAGCGGAACGAACTCCGCTGAAGGAATGCACCGCGCCGCCGACATGCCCTCCGCTGAATCCAGCATGCCCGCCGCTGAAGCCGGCGTGTCCACCGCCAAAACCGGCATGGCCGCCGCCACCGCCGTGGCCTCCTCCGCCATGCTGTGCCCATACCGGCACTGCGAGGAGAACCGCGAACGCCGCGATGGCCATCAGGCGACGCATACTAATGCCATTATATGTCCGTTTTTCAAGAACGGGAGCGGTTTTACAATTCGTGACAAGCCCCCGAAGCAATGGGCTGACGACCGGAATTACTTCTTTCCCTTGGCTTTTGTCGAGACCGGCTTGGCCGGCTTTTTGGCGGGCTTAGAAGCAGGTTTAGAGGGCTTGGCCGCCGGCTTCCCTTTTTCCGGCGCTTTTGCCTTGGCTTCCGCTTTGGGCGCGGCAACGGGAGGAGCAGCGGCCACGGCGACAACGACAGCCTTTCCCTTCTTGCCCTTGGGGCCGGGCTTGGCAGCCTGCGCTGCGGCGGCCGAGGCTGCTGCCGCTTCGGCAGCGGCTTTTGCGGCGCGTCCACGACGCGGTGCGGGCGGCGGAGGCGGCGGAGGCGGAGCGAAAGGCTTCAGGAATTTCAACGTCTCCGTGCGCGAACGCAGTTTGCCATCAAGCAAGAGCATGAAGACGTCATGCGCCAACTTGGGATATTCCGGCAACTGCGGCGTGATGAGCAACTCCGTCATTTCCGGAAGCGGAATCTTCTGCTGCACCTGGCGCCACTTGGTCAAATAATTCTTGATCTTTTGCTCGACCGATTGCTGCTTCGCGGTGACTGCTAAGAACAGCACCATCTCCGGGCGCGCGGAGCTGAGCAGTTGCCAGGTGCGCGAAGGAGTGGCCGCTTCCTTGCCCATCAGGCGCTTAGCGAGTTCTTTGGCGTGATCTTCGATGTCGCGCCACGCCTCGACCAGATCTTTGCGCGGGATCAGCTTTTGAATGTCGCTGACGTCTTTGTCGGAAAAGTGCGCGGTCAGGAAATACATGACCGCCGGTCCGGCATCGGGCGCGTAGCCAAGATCGACCATCTGCTGGCGAGTTTTCATCAGATCGCTCAGGCCGTTGGCGTCGACTTTGGCCACGGTCCAGCGATCGTGCAGAACTTCAAGCCAGCCTTCCTTCTCCAGCATTTTTACGACGTTTAACGGATCGTCTTCGTGGGCCAGCGCCGCGATCTCGTGGCCGATCGAGCTGCGCAGAATGTGCTCGATATACTTCCCTTCCTTGGCCGCGTCGTAACGGGCCTGCGTACGCTCTTCGATCGGCCAGTGGAAGCGTGCGGCAAAGCGCGTGGCGCGAATCAGGCGCGATGGATCTTCCAGAAACGAATAATTATGCAGAATGCGGATGACCTTGGTTTCGAGGTCGGCGACACCGTTGAAGGGATCGAGAAGCAGTCCGCGGGATCCTTCATTGAGCGAAAGCGCCATGGCATTGACGGTGAAGTCACGGCGGCGCAGATCCTCGTGAATGGTGGCCGGCATGACGATGGGAGGCTTACCGGTCTTCTCGAAGCGCTCGGTGCGGGCCATGCTGACTTCCGCGCGGGCGTTGCCGGGCAGCGAGAGGAAGATGGTGCGGATATCTTCTTCGACGGCGGTGATCTTGGCGCCGGCTTTTTCGAACTCTTTTTGCAGCTTGAGGGGATTGCCCTGGACGGTGAAATCGAGATCGCGGATGGCGAAGCCGCTGATGATGTCGCGAATGGCGCCACCGGTAAGGTAAAGATTCATGCCGGCGGCACGGGCTACGTCTTGCACGAGGCCGACGCCTTTGAGTTGGTCCGGCGTCAACCGGATTTCCATCGTGTAAATGTAATCAGCCATTCGCTTTCAAGCGGCGGTCGGACCCGGGATCGCGGGCCGGACGTGCCGAGCTTTCCACAAGATTTCCACAGGCCGAAACGGCTGTACTACCGAGACCTGAGCCACGGGAATGCAAGTGGCGAAAGACAAAGTACTTATACGAAGTGGAAACTCTGCGGCAAGTTCAAGAAAATAACACAACGTTTACGATTTGGCTACTGCCAAGGCGGATTCCGGCAGAATGTCGCGAAAAAGTGCGAGAATCAGAAGATCAGTGATCAGTGGTCCGTGCTCAGTGGCCAGCCCCAAGCAAACCGAACGATCTGGCTGACCGCAGATCACCGCCTTTCATGCCTTCGACGCACAAGAAAGTAATTGTCCGGAAGATGGACCGGGACTCGGTGTCGGGATACGTGTCTCCGTCACAGTTCGTCCACGAGGGGAAGCTGGAGCTGTTGAATACCTCGGGCACGGTCATTGCGATGGACCTCAAGGAAATCAAGGGCGTGTATTTTGTGCGGGAGTTTGGCGACTCGGAATCGCTGACGCGTAAGACGTTCACTTCGCGTCCGCGGGCGGAAGGATTGTGGGTGCGGCTGCGTTTTAAGGACAGCGAAGTCTTAGAAGGACTGATGCCCGCCGATTTGACCCAGACCATGGCGGAGGGATTTCTGGTCAATCCTCCCGATCAGAGGTCGAACACGCAACGAATTTTTGTGCCGCGGACAGCCCTGGAGTCGTTGACCGTGTTGGCAGTGATTGGTGCAACCCGGCGGCAGCGCCGCGAAGCAGAGGACCAGCGACAGGTCTCGATGTTTGAAGAGTAGCCGGGTCAGCTCGTTGTACTCTCCAATTAGAAATCCCGTGAAAATTTGCGGATGGGTGCACCCATTCTAAACGTCGCGTTTTTTGCGACGTTTAGAGTGGGAGTCCGCTCCCGTGACTCCAGCGGGAGGCATCTTGTTACGAAATCCGAACCGCGAGTTGAAAAGCCCCGAGAGTTGATGTAGTGTGTCCCGTCCATAGGCCTTTGGGCCTTGGGATTCGAGTCGAACGGCCCCCCTGCCTCCTCTCTGCTTCGACTTGGACGCGTTGCAATGCACGCTGTCATTTGGTTATGCCACTTTGCGAGGCTCTTCTTGTCTTCGGTGAAGACATTCCACTTTGCGTTTTACCTTCCGCTCTTGGGAGCGATTTTCGGGATGGCGCTTTCGTGCGCCTGGGCGCAAGACTCAACACAGGACTCAGCGCAGGAAATGATCGCGCTGCCCCCTCCCCTCATTACGGAGGCGGTTGACGAGTCAAAGCTCACGACGCTGAAGGGCAATACGCATCCGCTGGCGCGGCCAGAGTTTGACCTGGGAACGGCGCCGGCCACCTTGCCCATGCAGCGCATGCTGCTGGTGCTGAAACGCAGTCCGCAGCAGGAGTTCGCTCTGCAAAAGTTACTGGACGACCAGCAGGACAAGAACTCGCCGAACTATCACAAGTGGATGTCGCCGGAACAATTCGGCAGACAGTTTGGTCCGACGGATGGCGAAATGCAGGTGATTACAAACTGGCTGCAGTCGCATGGATTTGAAGTCAGCGCGACGAAGGGACGCACGGTGCTGGAATTTTCCGGATCGGCAAGCCAGGTGCGCGAGGCGTTCCACACCACGATTCACAAATACATCGTGAACGGCGAGCAGCACGGGGCGAACGCCAGCGATCCTGAAATTCCGACGGCGCTGGCCCCGGCGATCGCGGGAGTCGCGTCGCTGAATGACTTCCGGCCGAAGGCGATGAATCTTCCGGCAGGGGCATTCTCGCGGGATGCGGCGACAGGAAGGATCACGGCGGTGCGTCCGGAGTTTACGTTTCCCTCAGGATGCGTCGAGAACGACCGCGAGCAGGGTGCATGCCTTTACGGGTTAGGACCGTACGATTTTGCCACCATCTACGACCTCCTGCCGTTGTGGAACGCCGGAATCAATGGAACCGGCGAGACTATCGCCATCGTTGGCGAGAGCAACATTAACCTTCAGGATGTTTCGAATTTTCGCAGCCTGTTTGGGCTGCCAGTAAACAATCCGACCGTCATCCTGAACGGGCCGGATCCTGGGATTCAGGCCGATGAATCGGAAGCGGACATCGATGTGCAGTGGTCGGGAGCAGTGGCCCCGAATGCGACGATCGACTTTGTGGTTTCGCAATCGACGGAGACCACCGCGGGAGTCGATCTTTCGGCGGTTTACATTGTAGAAAACAATCTGGCTCCGGTGATGAGCGAGAGTTATGGATACTGCGAGCTGGGTCTGGGCACGAGCGGAAACCAGTTCTACAACGCATTGTGGCAGCAGGCAGCTGCGGAAGGTATCACGGTTTTCGTTGCTGCCGGCGACAACGGGGCGGCGGGATGCGACGACTTTAACGGTCAACCCCCGGCGCCTGCGCAGTATGGACTGCAGGTGAGCGGATTTGCCTCAACTCCGTACAACGTGGCCGTGGGCGGGACCGACTTCAACGATTTCAGCAATCCCACTACCTACTGGAGCACCACGAATAATTCCACGACGCAGGCGTCGGCGCTGAGCTACATCCCCGAGACCACATGGAATGATTCGTGCACGAATTCCATCTTCTCCACCATAGGATTCAGCACGAATCCCGAGACCAACTGCAACAATTCGCAGCTGGTCAATTTCGTCGTGCCTGAAGGCGGATCGGGCGGAGCAAGCAACTGCACGACTCCCGACGGCTCAACACCGTCGAGTTGCGCGGGCGGTTACCTCAAGCCGTCGTGGCAATCTGGCGTCGGAGTTCCGGCGGATGGGAAACGGGATCTTCCCGACGTATCGCTATTTGCCAGTAACGGCTTTCTAGGAAGCTTCTACATTATTTGCCAGTCGGATCAGACTGGCACCTGCAGCCTGAATGATCCGTCGTCGTATTTTCTCGGTTTCGGAGGAACGTCGGTGTCATCGCCGGCATTTGCCGGGATTATGGCCCTGGTCAATCAGCAGACCGGGGCGCGCCAAGGCAACGCAAATTATGTGCTGTATAAACTGGCGGCGCAGCAGCCAACCGCATTTCACGATATAACGTCAGGCACGATTGCGATGCCGTGCGGGGCGAACTCGGCAAATTGCACAACCAATAAGCCGGGCGACGCTTACGGCGTGCTCAACGGCTACAACGCAGGCATTGGGTACGATCTCGCGACCGGATTGGGCTCAGCGGATGCCAACAACCTGGTCACGAAGTGGAGTTCGGTGACGCTGCTGCCGTCAGTTACCACTCTGAGCAGCTTGACTCCGACGACGATTACTCACGGGCAAGCCGTGAATTTCAGCGCGTCGGTCGCGGCAAAGTCCGGGACTGGAGCGACTCCCACAGGACTGATTGCATTGGTGGCAGGAGGTTCAGGCCCGGGAATCGGCGACTTTCCCCTAAGCAACGGTGGCGTGTCCGGCAGTACCGCCCTGCTGCCAGGCGGGACCTACTCGGTCATCGCACACTATGCAGGAGACGGGATGTATGGTCCGAGCGATTCGAGCGGAGTACCGGTAAATGTCACGGCCGAAACAAGCACCGTATTTCCCAATCTTGTAACGATCAACAACAGCGGCGGAATCAGCAGTTTCACTGCGAACGGCGCCACCTATGGATCAGGCTATTATCTGTTTCGGGTGGACGTGGGAAATTCGACGGCAAGCGTATCGCCGAGCACAGGAATTTCCAGCACGTGCGCAAAAGCCACTTCCAGCTGCCCAACCGGAAGCGTGTCTTTGAAGGCCAGCGGAACACCATTGGACGGCACGACGCTGGTGTTGAACAACGCAGGCTATGCAGAGATTCAGTCCCTCCCGCCGGGTTCATACACCGTTTCAGCGACGTATTCTGGAGACGCCAGCTACAGTGGTAGCACGGGCTCGGCAAATTTCAGCATTGCGAAAGCACCGACTACGGCAAGCGCAGGGGCAGCGGGAACGCCCGTAGAATACGGCGACTTCGAGCAGATCGTTGCCGACATTGCTACTACGAGCAACGGGACTGCACCTACGGGCACGTTTCAGTTCGCGGTAGATGGAACTGCAATCGGAAGCCCTGTGGGCGTATATGAGAGCGGCTCGGGCAATTCGGGTTCGACAACTTTACCGTATGCCTGGGCAGACGCCAGCTCGAGCACAGAATTTCTGAGCATCGGAAATCACACGCTTGGTGTGCAGTATTCGGGCGATGCTAACTATGCCGCCTCAGCAAGCCCGCCTACCTCCGTAACCGTTACGAAAGCGCTACCGTTCTTTCTCAGCTATGGCTGGGGAACTCCATCGGCGTCGATAGGCCAAACGGTCGCTCCGATTGGGACGATGTACGGCTCAAACAACGGGTTGGCCCCGTCAGGCACAATGACGTTTTACGATAATGGCACTCCGATCACTTCACCTGTCAGTTACACGCCTCAGAATTCGCCCGGCATATTGACCGCGACCACGTCGTATACGTTTACGACAGCTGGGAATCACAGCCTCACGATTCAGTACTCGGGCGATACAAACTATCAGCCGGCGAAAAATGGAATTCCCAATGTCATTTTCGTGTCCGGGCCTGTGGGTGTCGCCCCCAGTGGAGCTGTGGTTATCGCTGCTCCTGGGCAGTCTGGCTCGACCACGCTGACATTGACCCCCAATCAGGGATTCACCGGAACCGTTGCACTCTCATGTTCGCCTGACCCTAAAGCCCAAGAGTCGACCTGCAGTTTCACCAGCGGATCGAATTCGGGTCCAACGTTACAGGTCAACCTGAACGGAACTGGCGCAACGGTCACGTTTAACGTGACGACAACCGCCCCGCACTCAACAGCGCAAGCTGCACTGGTGCCTACGATAACCGGATTCGGTACCGTAGCTGTTCTCCTCTTGCCGTTGAGCCGGAGTGGGCGCACTGCCAAGATGAAGATGCTGCTTGCCGCGACAATGGCCTTAGGGATGACGCTGTCAGCGTGCGGAGGTGGCGGCGGTACAGGTGGTGGAGGAGGCGGAGGTGGGGGCAACACCGATCCAGGTACTGCAGCCGGGCAGTACTCATTTACGGTGACAACTGTAACCGGCAGCGGTTCCGGTTCTCTCTCTGTGGCTAACCCTGTTTCAGTCTGGGTGCAGTAGCGAAACGCGGCATTTTGGGCGGATTCAATTCTCCCCTAGCGAAGCACAGGGAAGGAAGAAACGAACCATCAGGGTCGGTGGTGTACGATTTATGCGCACGTCACACCATACCCATGAAACTTTCTGCCCTCGCTGCTGCTCTTGATCTCCGCCTCGAAAATGGGTCCCCTGACACCGAAATCATCGGGATGAACGGAATTGAACAGGCTGGGCCCGGGGATCTCACGTTCGTCTCGAATCCCAAATACGCCGCGGCGGCGCGGACTACCAAGGCTTCGGCCGTCATTGTCAGCGAGGACTTCCCTGCCATTCCGGCGGCGATGTTGCGGGCGAAGAATCCTTATCTTTCGTTTGCGCGCGCTCTCGAGTTATTTCATACACCGAGAAAGTATTCGGCTGGGATCCATCCGACTGCCGTGGTGCATGTTAGCGCCCGCATCGGCCCCGGTGCTCACGTCGGACCTTACGTTGTTGTGGATGAAGATGTCGAAATCGGCGCCAATGCGGTGCTGCTGGCGCATGTCGTCATTTATCGCGGAGTCAAGATCGGAGACAACTTCTTCGCGCACGCGCATGCGGTGGTGCGGGAAAATTGCCGCATCGGCAACAATGTGCTTTTGCAGAATGGAGTAATCATCGGCGGGGACGGATTCGGATTCGCCAAGACGGCGGAGGGCAAATGGCATAAGATTCCGCAGCCGGCGCCGGTCGTGATCGAGGACGACGTGGAGGTGCAGGCAAATTCGTGCATCGATCGGGCGAGCGTCGGCGAGACGCGCATCGGGCGCGGGGTGAAGATCGACAACCTGGTGCAGGTGGGGCATGGGTCGCATGTGGGCGAGGATGCGCTTCTCTGCTCGCAAGTCGGGCTCGGAGGGTCAACCGAGATAGGGAATCGAGTGATTCTCACCGGTCAGGTAGGAGTGGTGGGGCATTGCAAGGTTGGAGACAATGCGATTGTCACGCCGCAGAGTGGCGTTGCGGGAGATATTCCCGCGGGGGCGCTGGTGAGCGGGGCGCCGGCCGTGGATCATAGAGCATGGTTGAAGTATTCGGCGATCCTGCCGAAACTTCCAGAGATTGCGCGGGCCGTGCGCGCGAAAAAAGAATGACCACAGAGGACGCAGAGATCACAAGGTTTCTTAAAGTGTTCCTCTGTGCGCCTCCGTGTCCTCTGTGGTTTGCGGGTTTTGTCGGAGCTCCTCCGGCAGCCCGCTTTCGATGGCGGCGCGGACTTTCTCCATCAGGCATTCGCGAGAGCCGAAATCTTTGGGCTCGATCGGCGGATGAAAGATCACTTTCACGCGGCCCGGCTTGATGGCAAACCGCGCCTTGGGCATGGCGTAGTGCGTACCCACAATCGTCATCGGAATGATGGGCACCCCGCATCCTTCCGCCAGATAAAACGGGCCTTTCTTGAAGGGCAAGAGTTTGCCGTCGAACGAGCGCTTCCCTTCCACGTAGATGGTCATGTTGAGTCCCTGGGCGACGACGGCTTTAGCGGCGTTGACGGCGTCGATGCCGGCGTCGCGATTGCCGCGATCCACAGGGATCAGCGAGGCCATGCGCATGGCGGGGCCGAGGATCGGCGTCTTGAATAATTCTTTCTTCACCAGGACCGAGGTGCGGCGTGGGATCAGCGGAATCTGGATCGGGGGATCGAGATTGGAGACGTGATTGGTCATGAAGATGTAGCTGCGGGAATGATCAAACTGATCGCGTCCGATGATGTCGACGCGCACCCCGGTGAGCCAGACTCCAGCGTAGGCGCCCCAGTTGAAGGTTCTATAGAGAAGGCCGACGTTGCCGGTGAGAAACGCCCAGGAAAAACCAATCAATGCCGCGAATGGCATGGTCAGCGCCCAAAACAGCAGCATGATGGCGGTGCGAATCATTTTGGGGCAGCCTCGGGGGCGCCGGAATCGTTTTGCGCTTCTCCTTTGAGCCAGGCGGCGCGGCGGGCGCGCTGTTCGGCTGTAACTTGATCGAGGTTCTTCACTTCGTAATCGATCTCCTCGCGACTACCAACTTTCCATCTCAGTTGGCGCTCGCCGGCGCGGCGGGATTGCACTTTTACGGAGAGCGAATCGCCGGGGTTCAGGCGCGCCAATTCCTGGCGGGATTCCTGTCCGGCGGGCTTCCCTAACAATTCGACGATAATGTCGCCGACTTGCAAGCCGGCACGTTGCGCGTCGCTGTCAGGGGTAACGGCAACAACCGACATGGGACCACCAAAATTGCGGGAGGCGATGAAGCCCGGGTCGGGGACAGTGACAGTTGCAGCCTCGACATGGAGACCGACGGAGCGCAGAAAATCGTCCCAGGGAATCTCTTCGGTTCCAGCGACGTAGCGCGTGAAGAAGGAAGCGAGATCGGCGTGGCTGACCGCTTCCGCAGCCTGGCGCACTCCGTTGGAATCGTCGAAGAACAAACCTTTCCTTGCGTAATTGGCGTTCATCCATTGCAGGACTTCGCGCAAACAGGCGCGGTCTGCGGTCGAGTCGCGCACGGCGAGATCGAGCAGAATACCAAGTAACTCGCCTTTGTTGTAGTAGGAGATGCTGCGCTCGGGGCGACGGTAATAGCTGAAGCCTTCGAGCCAGGCATCCAGGCTGGAATCTTCGGCGGACTGGGTGAGGTGAGCGGGGCGGCGTTCGAGCTCCGTGATCTCGTCGCTGAGGCGGTCAAGGTATTGTCTTTCGCCCAGCAGGCCGGCGCGCAGCTGGATCAGTCCTTCGGCGGTGCTGGTGACGCCTTCGCTAAACCACAGTGCGCGCGTAAAATTTTCTTTCGTGTAATCGATGGGTTCGAGCGATTGCGGGCGGATGCGCTTCACATTCCAGAGATGGAAAAATTCGTGCGCGGAGACGCTGTCGAGAGCATCGAGATTTTCCTTCATCGCTTCCACGCTGATTTCGATGGCAGTGGAATAGGCGTGCTCCATGCCTCCGCCGCCCGGACCTCGGGGAAAGTGATAGAAGAACGTGTAGGTGTCGAAGGGACGATCGTTCATCCAGGTGACGGCCGCGGCGACGATGCGATGTAGATCGGCGACGATTTTTTCGGCGTCGTAGTCGGCGGGATTGGCGTCAAAGATCACGCGGAAGTGGCCGCCGGATTCGTCGAAGTCAGATTCCTGAAACGTCCCAATTTCCACGGGAGAATCGACCAGCCGGTCGTAATTGGCGGCGTGAAAATTCAAATCCGTCGCCGTGATCGCCATTGCAATGCGCCATCCGCTCGGGAGTTGAGTGAAATGCAGGGTCAGCGGAGAGGCGCGGCCATCCACGGGATACATCAGGATTTCCGCCAGGTTGAAGAAGGCGTGATGAGCATTCAACTGCGCGCCGAACGGGCCCGGCACGTCGGCATAGACTTGATACTCCACAACGGCGCCATCGGACGTGTTGTCGATTCGCCAGTGGCTGTCGTTGATGGCGTGAACCTCGATTGCCTGGCCGGCGCCGTTCTTGGCATGAATCCAGTTGATGTACTGAGAGAAATCGCGCACCTGATAGAGCGCGTTCCAAACCGGAAGTTGCAGCTCGCGTTCGGCTGCGCCCGGCGGCAACACGATTTGCACCTGCAGCAGATGTTGCTCGGGCGAGGTGAGCGAGATCGTGTAGGAAATTTGAGCGGACGCCGATTGGGCGACCGCCCACGAAGTGAAGAGCGCGGCGCAACCTGCCATGCAAACCGCGCGACGAAGCCAGAGAGGTTTCATTGCTTCCCAGCCAATTCGCGCAGGCGCGTGGGAAGTTTTTCGTAGATGCCGCCGAACCCGCCGTTGGAGAGAATGGCGACGACATCTCCGCTGCGCAGTTCCGGAGAGATGGTTTGCACGATGGCGTCGGCATCGGCGAGAAGGCGCGCCGGCCGGCCATTACGCTGGATCTCCGCGGCTAGAGCGGGAAGTTCGAGGCGTTCGTTTTCGGGGACGGCTTCGGAACGAAACACGCCTGCCACGATCACTTCATCGGCTTGCGCAAGACTGTGCGCCAGGGCCGTTTGCAGGACGCGGCGGCGCAGAGTATTGGAGCGCGGCTCCAGCACGGCCCACAGGCGCGCTCCGGCATAGCGGGTACGCAGGGCCTTCAGCGTTTCCGCAATGGCGGTAGGATGGTGCGCGAAATCGTCGATGATAGTGATGCCGTTGACCTGCGCCTTCACTTCGAGACGGCGCTTCACGCTCTTGAAGGTTTTGAGCGCAGCGGCAACGGCTTCCCGCGAGATGCCGCAAGAATTAGCCAGGGCCGCTGCCGCCGTGGCATTCCACACGTTGTACTCTCCCGCCAAGGTAAACTCGAAATCGGCCCACGGCTGACCGTCATGCTCGACCGTCCAACGGGTGAAGGCTGGTTCGAAGCGAACGTTGCTGACTTTCCAGTGGGACCGGGGGCTGGCGCCGTAACGTTCTACCGGACAGAACGCCTTGGCCACGCAGCGCTCCAGGCTCGCACTTTCGGCGACGTTTCCGACAGCGCCGTCGAAGGCCACGATGCGGCCTCGGCGCGGAATCAGATTCACCAGGCGCTTGAACGCCGTTTCGACATCATCGAGATCTTTGTAGATATCGGCGTGATCGAATTCAACCGACGTAAGAATGATGCTGTCGGGAAAGTAGTGGAGAAATTTTGGTCCCTTGTCGAAGAACGCGGTATCGTACTCGTCGCCTTCCAGAATGAAATGCTTTCCCTGGCCGAGATGAAAGCTGGAGCCAAAATTTTCGGCGATGCCGCCGATGAGAAACGAGGGGGCGAGGCCGGCGGAGTGAAAGATCCAGGCGAGCATGGACGTGGTCGTGGTCTTGCCGTGAGTGCCGGCAACGACCAAGACTTCTTTGCCGCGAAGGAATTCGTCGTGCAGCAGCTGCGGAAGCGAGCAAAACGGAATGCGCTGGTCGAGAACATGCTCGAGTTCGACATTGCCGCGCGACATGGCATTGCCGATTACGACGAGATCGGGACGCGGCTCCAGGTTTTTGGCATCGAAGGGTTGCGCCACTGGGATATCGAGTTCGCGCAGGAAGTTTGACATGGGCGGATAGGCGGCCGCGTCGGAACCAGTGACTTGGAACCCTTGCTGCTTGAGCATGCCGGCGAGCGAGGCCATGGCTGTGCCGCAGATTCCTATCAGATGAATGTGCTTGGGTCGGGTCATAGTAAACAAATCAAATAACCACAAAGGGCACTAAGGTACACGAAGGACACACTTTTGCGTTTTATCATTTCACTGCTGATTCTGCTATTTTCAGGGCCACCTGCGCTCCTCGCACGGATAGCTTCGCTTTCACTCCAAACGGAAGCGTGATGTTGCCTGAGGTCACGTGTCCGGACTTTACGCCGAACGCGACCGGAACGCCCAGGTCACCGACGATTCGCTGAACTACTTCCTGCAGAGTGTAGTCCTGAGTCGCGTTTTGGAAGCAGTCGAGCATTTCTCCAAAGACGATGCCGCGGACGGAATCGAGATATCCGCCGAGTTTCAACTGCATCAACATGCGATCGATCTGAAAGGGCTTGGCGGCAACATCCTCGAGAAACAAAATTGTTCCGGCAGATTTGATGGCATAGGGCGTGCCTAGGGACGCGACCAGGATTGAGAGGCACCCGCCGTACAGGATGCCTTCGGCTTCACCCTGGGCGACCGCGACCACTTCCGGATTCAGCGGAACATCCCAAGGCGCGGTGCTGGATAAAGCCGACTGCCATGAATTTAAGTCAACGCCGTCTTCATGCGCCCAATCCTTGGCGGCCATGGGACCGTGGAAGACGACAAATCCTGCGGCATCGAGGAAGTGCGTCAACAGCGCGGTGATGTCGCTGTAGCCGATAAAAATCTTGGGATGAGCTTTGATCTTGGCAATGTCGAGATGCGGGAGCAAATAATTTGCGCCATAACCACCGCGGGCGCACAAGATGGCGCGAATGTCGTCGCGCTCGAACATTTGTTCGAGTTCGCGGGCCCGGCGGGCCGGCGATCCGGCGAAGTACAAATCACGCTCAAGAATCGAGTCGAAATAAAACGTCCGGTACCCGGCGCGGGCAAGGGCTGCGCAACCGGCCTCGAGATCGGACCGCTGGATGTTGCTGGCGGGCGCGACAATTCCGATCGTATCGCCGGGGCGAAGCCTAGGGGGCTTAGCGGGTTGGGAATTCAAAGTTGGCATGGGGCCAGCTACGGCATTAGCGGAGGAATGATCCGCTCAACTCAGAAAGAATTCTCCTCGACAAACCAATTGCGCAGGACCGCGCAACAAAATGTTGTTGCCCTCCTGGCGGACGGTTTGCGTTCCACCCTCCGTGTGCACTTTCACGGGAGACTCGGCGCAGCCGGTTGCGATCGCCGCAACAACCGAAGCGCACGATCCTGTGCCCGATGACCGTGTTTCTCCCACGCCGCGTTCGTAAATAAGCGCGTTTACCTCATGCTTGCTGTTGACCCGCACAAACTCGACGTTGACCCCTTGCGGGAACTGCGGCGAGCGTTGAATCTCGGCCGCTTGCGACTGCCAGCCGGAAACAAAATCGGAAACGAAGACGACGTAGTGAGGATTCCCCAGCGAGACTGGAACTCCGCGAACTTCGCCGATTGACGTCTTCAGCGCCAATTCTTTTTCGACGGTGGCGGATCCCATGGCGATTTCGAATTCATATTCCCAGTCGTGGCGTGAGGTGAGAATGCATGTTTTCATGCCCGCCCCCGTTTGAATCGTAATCTTTTCTTTCCCTTGCTCGGCGCACAAGAAGGCGGCAACAGAGCGCGTGCCGTTGCCCGAGATTTCCGCTTCCGAACCATCTGCATTGATCAGACGGATTTCGATATCCGCGGTGGGATGCGAAAGCATCCACTCGACGCCATCGGCTCCCACTCCATCATGGCGATGGCAGATGCGACGGGTAAAGGCCTGAGCCTCAGAGGAAGGAATCAGGGAAAAATCAATCAGCAGGAAATCGTTGCCGCAGGCGCTCGCCTTGACGAATGGGATGGTGCGGATGCCGGAGGTCACTCGCGGTCCACCCGTCCGAGAGAAGTAACGTTGCCAAGAACGGTCGAGGCCTTGAGCTGCGCGAATAACTGTTTCTGTTCGCGGTTGCATCCCTCAACATCGAATTGCAGGCGAATGTGCTGGCCGGTGTTGCCTGAGCTGACGTTTTGCATGAGACGGTGATGCGGTTCGAGGATGCGAGTAACCTCTTCGATGACCTCCTCCACGCTGGAGCCGGTCACTTCATAGCTGGACATGAGCAACTTCAGATTAAATGTTTCTTCGGCATGACCGAGCAGGAAAAGCGCCAGCAGGACCATGCCGGTCGCGAACATCGCCGTCAGGTAAAGTCCGCCACCAGCGGCCATTCCGACGGATGCAACCACGAAGAGGGTGGCCGCCGTGGTCAAGCCGGTGGTGAGCCCGCGCATGTGCAGAATGGAGCCGGCACCGATGAAACCGATGCCGGGAATGATCTGCGCCGCGATGCGCGCGGCGTCGGAGGGAACTCCGGCAAGCCGCTCGGAGAGAAGTGTGAACATGGCGGCGCCGAAACAAATAAACATGTTGGTGCGCAGGCCGGCCGCCCGATGCTTGAGCTCGCGTTCGAGGCCAATCAGACCTCCGAGAATCGCCGCCAGCAGCAGACGGAACACCGAACTGGCCACAATACCGCTCGCCATCTCCCGGTGCATCAGATCGACGAGGCGTTGCCAGTTCATGTCGGCGTTGATATCACTTTCGAAATCTCTTGGATGGCCGGATTTTATCACCCGAGCGCAGCTGTTCCGCATTTACCGCGGTGATTACCGGGCACGATAAAGGATGGCATGCGGTTGTCCGGTGACGTGGAGTTCGACTAGCGCGGGAAGATGCAAATCGTGAACGGCCTGCCAGACCGGATCGCCTTCGAAGGCAACGACGTAATCGGCATATTGCGAAGGGTGGGCCAGCGCCCGCTCCCAAAGACCTTCCGGATCGACCGGCTGTTTCCAGACGCGGTGATTGCCTTCGTTGATGGTGCGCTTCAAAGGAATGCCGGCGCGCTCCAGAGCACCGACCTGGTCGCCCAGGTATACCAACAGGATTGAATCTGGGGGCAATCGTTCGAGCCAACGGGCGAGTTCCATCTGAAGCTGATTGCGGCTCCGCATGTTGATTTGAGCTTCTGCGAGGCAGATCGGCGTGGCCTGCCAGGCCGACACATAGCTTGCCGCGGAGAACACAAGAATCGCCGGAATGGTGGCAAGTTGCACGCGGGGATTCCCGACGGTGGAATGCAGAACGCCGTAAACTAGCAGCGCCACGGCCACAGAGAGAGCGGGGAGCAGTTGCAATCCGTAGCGGACGTTATAGTGTGTGAAAGGCCACCAGTTGGGAACGAAGATGGGGACGCCGCTGTAGGCGATCGACAGCGCGTAAAACGGGATGGGAAGAAGAAGGAAGAGTAAACAGCAAAGTGGCGCGGCTTGTGAGGTAGCCGCTGCCTGCTGACGGCGAGCGAAAATCAGGACGGCCGCCGCGAGCAGGCTCAGCAGAAGCCAGGCTCGCTGCAGCCACTGGTTTGCGGCCATGTTGTCTTCCGCCGCTTTTACAAAATACATTCCGGCAAGCACAGGATTGCCGCTTCCGGGATGGCCCGGATTGCTCGCGGCCTGAGACTTATGTTCGATCGCTTTCGCCGAGTACGGACCATTTTCAAATTCCAGCGGATTGCGATAAACGATGCCGTTGTAGGCGAGCCACAGGGCGGGAGCAGCGGCGGCGATCAAAATGAATTTTACGGCGCGTGCTCGCAGTTGAGGATCCGGCTGCGATTGGCCGGAATCTGAGCTCAGCAGGAAGCGCAGCAAAACAAATGCGACCAGGGCAGCGGATAGAAACCATCCGTCATAGCGGGTCAGGCAAGCTGCTGCCAGACACAGAGCACATTTCGTAAGCACAGTGCCTTCGCCGCGAACAAATTCGGTCAAGTACACCAGCGACCAGATGAAGAACGCGAGATAGAGCACCTCGCCCATGGCGGTGGACTGCATGTAAATCAGATTTGGATTGGCTGCATAGACGAGCGCGGCAATCCATGGGGCGACGCGGGCGGGCGTGTCGGGCTGATTGCCGCATCCGAGTGCGCTGCGAGTCAGGCGAAAAATTCCGATGACGCCAAAGACATAAGCAACCATCGAGGGAATCGAACCGCCCGCGCCCCGTCGCCACATCTCATTGGAGATGAGGAATGGAATCATGAGCAGGTGCGGCAGTGGAAGCCATACCGTTCCCAACTGCAGCAGTCCGGGAGTTTTGGAATCGAAGACGCGACGGGCGATGTTGATGTGGGCGATGGCGTCGCCGTAGAGCAAGACCTGGTTGCGCTGGGCATAAAACAAGAAAGAGATGACCGAGGCGCAAGTGGCCAGCCAGGCGAGAAGACGGACCTCCGAATCCCATGAAGACTGAAGGGGTTCGATTTTGCGTGGCTTGCGCATTGTGACTTAGCTACTCGAGGCGGGTCAATTCGCAAAAAATCTGGAAGCGGGCATCGATTTCTTCGCGAGTCAGCGACTGCAGACGTTCCGTGCCAAAGCGCTCGACGGCGAACGATCCCATGACGCCTCCATAAAACAAGGCGCGCTTCAGAACCTCGCGATTGAGCTGTTCCTGCGAGGCGAGGTAGCCCATGAAGCCTCCCGCGAAGGAATCGCCGGCGCCTGTGGGATCCTGAACTTCTTCGATAGGCAGCGCAGGGGCGCGGAAGGGATGACGGCCGATTCCGAAGGCTCCCTCGCGAAAGAAAATGGTGGCTCCGTACTCGCCATGCTTGACGACCAGAGCCTGAGGGCCCATGGCCAGAACTTTTTGCGCGGCGCGCGGCAGATTCGTTTCATGGGCCAGCATTTTCGTTTCGGTGTCGTTGATTAGGAGCACATTGACCAACTTCAGCGTCTCGGCGAGTTCCTTGGGAGTGCCTTTGATCCAGTAATTCATGGTGTCGCAACCCGTCAGGCGGACGCCGTTCATCTTTCCGCGAACCTCGGACTGGAGCGTGGGCTGAATGTTGGCGAGGAAAAGGAAATCAGTGTCTTCATATTCCTTCGGAATGCGTGGCTGGAAGGTTTCAAAGACGTTCAGGTCGGTGTAATCGGTTTTCGCCTCGTTGAGATTGTCGGCATACGATCCGCCCCAGCGAAACGTCTTGCCCTTGGCACGTTCGAGTCCACGCGTGTCGATGCCGTGCTGCCGAAATACTTTTTCTTGGTCGGGACCGAAATCTTCCCCGACGACTGCGACGACGCGGACTTGAGTGAAATAGCTGGCGGCGAGCGCGAAGTAAGTGGCTGCGCCACCGAGAATATTTTTCACGCTGCCCGAAGGCGAGGTGACGTCATCGAAAGCTACAGAACCGACTACGAGTATGCTCATGTTTTCCTTGTTATTGGAATTCGGGCCTAACGGCCGATTTCTGAATTCTTCCAGACAGAGTTCAGCCGCCGTTCTTCAAGTACTTTCCGAGAATCAGGCTCAGCTTTTTCCGCGCCGCCGCGGGGATCTTTTTGCGATCGGTAAGGATGGCGTGGGCCAGAGCGGAGCCGCATTTGCAGGAACGATGCTGCGGCATCGCAGCCACCGTCTGGCGCACGACCTTCGCGGCATTCTCCGCATTCTTGATCAGCACCGCAACCACCTGATCGACGGTCACCGAATCGTGGTGCGGATGCCAGCAATCGTAATCGGTGACCATGGCCACGGTCACGTAGCAAAGCTCGGCCTCGCGGGCCAGCTTGGCCTCCTGCAGGTTGGTCATGCCGATGACGTCCATGCCCAGTCCTCGATAGACGTTGGATTCCGCTTTGGTGGAAAACTGCGGCCCTTCCATGCACAGATAAGTTCCGCCATGTTTGGCGACGACGCCGGCTTTCTGGCAGGCCGATTCGACAACGCGGGCCAATTCTCCGCAGACGGGATCAGCGAAGGCGATGTGAGCGACCACGCCCCCACCGAAAAATGTGTCGATGCGATGACGGGTGCGATCGAAAAACTGATCGGGAATCACGAACTCGAGAGGCTTGTGCTCTTCCTTCAGCGATCCGACGGCGGAGACGGAGACGATGCGCTCCACTCCCAGCTGTTTGAAACCGTGAATGTTGGCGCGAAAATTGAGTTCACTGGGCAGGATGGTATGGCCGCGACCGTGGCGCGCGAGAAAAGCGACCTTGCGGCCTTCCAGAGTGCCGCAGACATAGGCGTCGGAGGGAGCGCCGAATGGCGTTTTCACGCGAACTTCCTTAATTTTGCTGAGCCCGGGCATGGAGTACAACCCGCTCCCGCCGATGATTCCGATCTCCGCCTGTCGCAATCAACCTCCCAAAACGCTTTCAGATTCCTAAAGTTAAACTTGTGATTATACAGGACAGAATTTGCGAGTCATCTCATCGTCTCCTGAAAAAAGGCCTGGGCACGAGACGTTCTTAAGCAGGGCGCTACAATTTCAAGAATGAGATTTATGGCTGCTGTCTGCGTGTGCCTGTCGCTGTGCAATGCAGCGTGGGCGCGGGAGAAATCACACTCTTCTCCAGAGCCTCCGCCGGTCACAGTTCCGGCGACAATTGATCACAACCGCGTGGTCATCGATGTTGGCATTCCGCTCAAAGACGGCTCGACGGAGAGCGTTCATGCGTGGGTCGACAACGGGGACCCGGACCTCTGGATGTCGAAGCGCACGGCTGAACTGATGGGGCTGAGCGTCGCTTGCGACGGACAAACATGTGCAGGTCGCGCGAACCCGCAGTTGCCTGCGCTGGAAATTCTGATCGGTGGAATGAAGATCTCGCTCCCATTGGCGAACCCGATAAAGATTCCTCTCACCGGGGTGATCGCACCGGGCATGAATGTGGAACTCAAGATCCCCTCTACGGTTCTTCGCCAATATGACGTGCTGATCGATTTTCCCGAACACCGGTTCACGATCGGCGCGCCGGACTCGATTCACTTTCGAGGCGAGCCGGCCAAAGTTGCCATCAATGCCGAGAATGGGCTCATCCAGGTTCCGAGCAAGATCGACAACAAGAAATACAATCTGGCGCTCGATGTGGGCTCGTGCATCAGCTTCCTCTCGCCGGAATTGTTCGACAAGCTTGCAGCCACCCATTCCGATTGGCCGCATATGATGGGCGCCGTCGGTTCGGCCAATATGTGGGGCGCCGAGGAAGAAGCGAAGTGGAAAGTAATGCGCGTCGATCGCGTGCAATACGGGCCGGCGTTCCTGACCGACGTGGCTTTTGTGGAGCTATCCCAAGAAACTGCCGACTTTTTCGCCAAGCGCGCCGGGATCGCAACCGCGGGCCTGCTGGGAGCGAGCGCTCTGCAGAATTTTCGCGTCGGCTTCGATTATGCGCATTCGATGGTTTACTTCGAAGTTGGGCGCACTTCCACGTTTCCTGATTTCGACGTTGTAGGGCTGATTCTGAAGCCGGAGAATTCCGGAGGCTTCACCATCCTGGGCGTAGCTGACATTGATGGAACGCCTTCCGCGCCGGTTGGTCCCGGCGGAGTTCAGCCGGGAGATTCTCTGGTCGCGGTGAATGACATTTCTGTTCTCCAGTCGACTCTGGGACAAGTCTGGGCCTTGCTCGGGGGAATGCCCGGCCAGGAGCGCAGGCTGACGATCCGGAGAGGCGACAAGGAGTTTGTCGTGACCGCGGAAGTACAACACTTTCTCGGTGAAGTGCCGGAGGAGAAGGAAAGCAAGAAGAAGCGGAAGTAGGCCGACACTGGCTATAACCACAAAGGGCACGAAGTCGCACAAAGGAAATCCCAGGGTTTCCTTCGTGAGCCTTCGTGCCCTTGGTGGTTATTTGCCTTGATTGCCGAACATCGAGAAATCCGCCGCGGCGATATTTACTTCGCCGCTTGCTGCGTGGTGAATACCTCTTTTTCGAGAGCGGACGTCGTTTCGGGATCGAGGCTTTCGCTGACAAAAACCGTGTCGCCCTGTTCTTCGATCACAATCGTCCCTTCGTCGCTGTTCCAGACATGACGGCCGTGGATGGCGGGCGGTAGCTTCTTGTCGTCGCCTTCGAACCTAGCAGCGGAGTCCGGCGTGGAAGCAGCATTAGTTTCGGTCGCATGCTTGTAACGCTGCTGCAAGGAGCGGGCATAGATGCCGGCGAATTCGGCCGCCGACTCCGGAGTGGACCAGCGTGACACGTACAGCAGGCCTAGCGGAGCGTCCGCGTTTGTCTTAGCTTTTGCTGCGTAGTAATACCCGCCCCGCCATTCGGGATACATCTTCTTTGACAGCGGCTTCCCGACGTATTGCTCGATCAGCACGGCCACATCGAATTCGCCCATCGCGCCGATATCAAATTTCTTGTAATCCTTGAAGTCGCGCTTGAAATCAGGAATGTGCATGGGCTCGATCCTCTCGCCCGACAGATATGTCTCCGGTTCCATGATCTGGCGTGTGGTATGCGGAGGATTGTGCAGCACGTCGGCGAACGCTTTTTCCTTGCCTCCCTTTTGCATCAACTTGATCACGAAATCCATGCCGTAGGTGTAGGGGAAAGTCAGCGACTCCTTCATGAAGATGGGCGCGTCGTTGAAGACTTTGGTGCTGGAAGATCCCGTCAAAGTTTCTTCTTCCATGGCGCCCACGAGGGCAGGAGAAGTCACGATCGAGTGTCCAGTGGGGGCGATCGCGTACTGAAACATCATGGCCTGGGCCTGTCCCTCGACCACGGCCTCGCGCGCATTGTCAATTTCGTCGTTCTCGATGTCGGCGGGTGTGGGATCTTTCCTGATCTCTCCCAGATCCTTGTCCCCTTTCTTCATCCACCTCTGCAGGTTGATGTCCTGGTCTTGCAGGGCATGGGTAAGTTCGTGGGCCATGACCGGTTCCTGCTCTTCGATCGGCACCCAGTCGAGCAGGTTCACAGTTTTAGTTTTGGGATCGTAGTATCCGGCAACCTCTTCCTTGAGCAGTGCGACCAGAAACGTTTCCAGATCGAAGTCGCGCGGAAGCAAGCCGAATTTTTTCAGAACGAGTTCGGAGCGGCGCAGGCGCTGCGTATCCTCGTCGTTCATGTGCTTGGTGAGATATGAGACCACTTCGTCGCGGCTGGTCAGCTTGCGTTTGACCTCGCGCTTGATGGGCAGACCGGTTTCCTTGCTATCGAATTGCAAGATTTCGTCGACGGAGTGGAAGAGCTCTTCGGCCTGGCGGGGAGTGATCTTGACCTCACCCTCTTGTGGCGGCTGTGCCGTTGGAGGTGTCGGCTTAGTGGGCTCTTGTGTCGACGGAGATTGCGGGGCGGGCTGGTCCTGCGACGCTTGGGCTGCAACCGGGAATGGCCACATGCCCACAGCCAGTACAACCACGAAAAGCAACCGGAAAATCCCCATGGAAGGCACTTCGACTCTATTCATTAAGACTGAATTATACGTTTCCCTATAGTTTCTCTCATGACTCCTACCAAACCTGTCAATCTGTGGACTTCTGCCGAACTTAGTTAGCGTTGTCATCCTGAGCGGAGCGGGAAGCACGCAGCGCGCTTCCCGCAGAGTCGAAGGACCCCGACATTCAGCACAGTGCGAGGAGTTTCCAACCCACGGTGCAGCGAGAATTCCCTGCTTCATCCCAGAGACTCAAAGCCATTAGGGATCCTTCGACTGCGCAAACCGATTCACATTCGCGACTCGGTTTGCTCCGCTCAGGATGACAAGACTCCACAGATAAATTCGCCAGCCTCGCGTGTTCCCAGTTTGCCGCCGATATCCTCCGTGGTTTTCTTCTGGCGCACGGCCTCCAGCACCGCGGCCTCGATTCTGTCTGCTTCGTTCGCAGTGCCCAGATGGCGAAGCATCATGGCCGCGGTCAGAATCGCTCCAAATGGGTTGGCAATGTTTCTCCCGGCGATTGGCGGCGCGGAGCCGTGGACGGGCTCGAACATCGAGGTGCGGCCGGGATGTATGTTGCCGCTGGCGGCCATGCCGAGGCCTCCCTGCAATCCGGCGGCGAGGTCGGTGATGATGTCGCCAAACATATTATTCGTGACGATGACGTCGAACTGGCGCGGATCGCGAACCATCTGCATGCAGAGCGCGTCCACATACATGTGTTGCGGCGTGATCTGAGGATAGTCGGCGCTGACGATTTTGAAGACGCGCTGCCACAGGCCTCCGGCATGGGTCATGGCGTTGGACTTGTCGCACATCAGGACCCTGCTGCGACGTGAGCCGTCGAGCTTGGTATGGTCCTGGCAATACTGGAACGCGTAACGCAGGATTCGTTCGACGCCCTTACGCGTGTTGATGTCTTCCTGGGTCGCGATCTCGTCGGGAGTTCCCTGCTTAAAGACGCCGCCTGCATCCGTGTAGACGCCTTCGGTGTTCTCGCGGACCACGACGAAGTCCACATTCTTCGGTTCAACACCTTTCAGCGGGCAGAGCGCCGCATCGAGCAAGCGCACCGGGCGCACGTTGGCGTACAGGTCCATCTTGAAGCGCATGCCCAGCAGGATTTCTTTGGCATGAATGTTGGTCTTCACGCGCGGATCGCCGAAGGCGCCCACGAGGATGGCGTCGAAGTCACGGGTCAGCATCTTGAATCCGTCGGGAGGAACGGTGGTCTGGTCGCGGAGATAACGGTCGGCGCCCCAATCGAATTCGGTGAGATCCACGGCCGCGCCGGAGGCCTGAATTACATTGACGGCCTGGGGAATGACTTCTTTGCCGATGCCGTCGCCGGGAATGACGGCGATGCGTTTTCTGGCTGCGTTTTTCTGGTCCACTTTCTGATCCACGGCTGGAACGTTAACACAATCGCTATAATCGAATACAAGTTATGGGACTTACAGCATTGCAGGCTCAGGAACCGGGACCAGGCGCGGCGGAAGTGGCCGTGTATCGTGGCGCGACGACTGCCGCGCGATTTGGCGATCCGCAGGCTGAGTTCGCCACATTGCGCGAACGATGCGGAGTTTACGACCTGGGCTATCGCGCGAAGATTTTGCTCACCGGCGGCGACCGCGTGCGCTGGCTGAACGGCATGGTTACCAATAATGTCCGCGATCTCGCGCCTGGCCATGGAGTGTACGCGTTCTTACTGAATGCTCAGGGACACATCCTCGGCGATCTATATGCCTACAATCGCGGCGAGTCGATTGTGGTGGACACCGACCGTGGCCAGTTGGAAAAGATTCTCGCGACGTTCGATCACTACATCATCATGGACGATGTCGAGGTCAAGGATTTGAGCGCGGAGATGACAGCGCTGGGCGTGGGCGGCCCGAATGCACACGAAATTTTGGCCAATGCTGGATTTACGATTCCCGAGACGAGGGCTCTGCAGATCGAATCCATCTCGTGGAACGGGAATGACTGCACGCTGGTCCGCACGGACGATGCGCAACATCCTGCGTATGAGATCTGGCTGGCGCCCAGCGGTGTGAGGCAACTCTGGGAGGCTTTGCTCGCCGCGGGCGCAACTCCGGTGGGATCGGAGGCCTTAGAACTCCAGCGCATCGTGGCGGGCGTTCCCCGCTACGGAGTGGATGTCCGCGAGCGCGATCTGCCTCAGGAAACCGAGCAGGCGCGCGCCTTGAACTTCAACAAAGGCTGCTACGTGGGGCAGGAGATTGTGGAGCGCATCCGGTCGCGAGGCGCGGTGCATCGCAAGTTCACGGGATTCCTGGCGGATGCTCCGGTAGAACCAGGCAGCAAGGTCGTAGCGGGAGAGAAGCCAGTCGGAGAGATTACCAGCGCAACCCTCGTGCGACTCGCCAACGCGGATAGGATTGTTGCGCTGGGATACATCCGGCGGGAAGTGGGCACGCCCGGCCGCGAGGTGATGGTTGGCGCGGTTAAAGCGACGGTGACAGCGTTGCCGATTACGGAAGATTCTTTTGCAGAACGGACGAGCGCTGTGCAACGGCGTCCGGCATAATAGAGAGTTTTGTGTCCAGATTTCTTGATCGTTGAGGAACCTATGGCTGACAAGAAGCACGAACAATCCAGTTTCACGGTGACGGACCGGCGGCTGTTCACCTCTGACGGCGAATTGCGGTCGGAAGCGCTCGAGGAGAGCGAGGCGCCGAAGGCTGCGCCAACTCCACCCAAAGAAACGGTCGCGGAAAAGACTCCGGCGCCAGTTGCGGCGGAAAAAGCCGAGGAGCGCGAGATGCCGGTTCCCCCGACCAGCGCGGAGCAGGATGCGCAAGCCGCGGCCTACAAGCAATCATCCAGAGACCTCGACAAGCAGGTCGAGTTGAGCGGGCATTCGGCGAAAGATTTTGAGATCACCTTCGAGCGCTTTATGGCCTCGCTCTACATGACTGCGATGCTCCAGTTGGGTCTGATGCGGCAGCAAGGCGGCCAGCCGCAGGTCGACATTGTTGGCGCGCGGCAGACGATCGACACACTGAGCCTGCTCTCCGAAAAGACTAAGGGGAACCTCACCCCGGCGGAAGAAAATTTTCTGCAGAACAGCCTGTACGAGCTGCGCATGGCCTATGTGGAGGTCACGAACGCTCTGGCGCGTCCGCCGCAACCCGGGCCCGCCACGGGAACGATCGGAAGATGAAAGCGACCTTGACCGTGTTGGGCAGTGGGACGTCAATGGGCGTACCCACTTTGGGGTGTGACTGCGCCGTCTGCCATTCCAGTGATCCGCGCGACCGGCGGACCCGACCGTCGATCATGCTGGAATTTGACGGCAAGGTCGTTCTGATCGACACTACGCCCGATTTTTACGCGCAGGCGGTGCGTGAAAATATCACGCAAGTTGACGCGGTTTTTTATACGCACACGCACGCCGACCACATCCTGGGGATCGATGATCTGCGGCCGCTCAGTTACCGGCATAAGCCGAACAAGCTGCCCCTGTATGCCCGGCCGGAGGCGGCGGCGTTTCTGCGCAGGATGTTCGCTTACATCTTCGACGCCGACTACAAATTCGGCGGGCTGCCTTTGCTCGAACTGAAGCCCATCGACGGCCCCGTTAGCGTTCTCGGAGTGCGCTTCGAACCGATCGTAGTCATCCACGGGGAGACGCAGATTTATGGTTACCGCTTCGGATCGGCCGCCTATTTGACCGATCACAGTGAGATTCCGGATTCGTCGATGCACCAGCTTGAAGGGCTGGACATCCTGTTTCTCGATGCGCTGCGACATAAGCCGCATCCCACGCATTCCACGGTGAAAAATTCTTTGGCGGTCGTGGACCGGCTCAAGCCCAAGCGGGCGTTTTTCACGCACATCTGTCACGATCTGGGGCACGAAGCTACGAATGCGACGCTTCCGCGCCATGTGCGGCTGTCGTATGACGGGATGAAGCTGGAGTTTGAAATATAAAAACAATTTTGATTGTTGAATGAAAGGCCGCTTTTGCTGCATCTGTCCCGCGATTCCTATTCAACAATCAAGAATCCACATTCCCATCGCCAATAATGCTCATCTTTCACAAACTCGAGGACATTCCCGCCGACTTCGGCCCCACCTTCGTCAGCGTGGGGAATTTTGACGGCGTTCACCGCGCGCATGCCAACGTATTGAACGACATTGTTGTGCGCGCGCGGGCGAGCGCCGGGAAGGCTGTGGCCATCACGTTTGAGCCGCACCCCACGCGAATCTTGCGGCCCGAGTCGGGGTTGAAGCTGCTGACGCCCTTGCCCGAAAAGCTGCGCTGGCTCGAAAGCACGGGCATCGATGCCGTGCTGGTGCTTCCCTTTGGCCGCGATCTCTCGCTCATGACCCCGCAAGAGTTTGCCGAGCGCATCCTCAAGAATGGCTTGCATGTCCGCGAGGTGCACGAAGGATTCAACTTTCGCTTCGGACACAAGGCCGCTGGCGACGTGAAGATGCTGGCGGAGTTCGGGCGGCAGATGGGCTTTGAGGTCAAAGTCTATCCGGAGATGTCTCTGCGCGGCGAGACCGTATCGAGCAGCCAGATTCGCCGGCTGATTACGGCGGGGCGAGTGAGCCGGGCACGGCATTTGCTGGCTCGTCCATTCTGCATTCTCGGCACGCCGGGCCGCGGACGCGGCTACGGCTCGAAATACACTGTGCCCACCATCAACCTGGCGCGTTACGACGAACTCGTTCCCAAGGATGGCGTTTACATCACCTGGACGCGCGTGGGGACGGAGCGATTCGAATCCGTCACCAATGTGGGCAGCCGTCCGACATTTGAAGCGGAACTATTCGCGATTGAGACGCATCTGCTGAACTTTCATCCCCTGGAACTGACGCCCGAGACGGAGATCGAGATCTGCTTTCTGGAGCGGCTGCGCGATGAGATCAAGTTCCCGTCGGTAGACGCGCTGCGCGAGCAGATCGCGCGCGATGTGAAGAAGGCGCGGCGCTATTTTCGCTTGCTGGGCAGAGGTAAGCTCGGCAGTTCGTAGCCTCTTGCCGTTGCCAGCCATAGAGGTCGAGCTTCGCTCGACCGGACAGCCGAGGGCGGCTGTCCCACATGATGCCGCTAGTGAGGTAGGTAGCCGAACTCCATCGGCAACTTGCCGTCGACGTGGACCACGTTGACGCTGTTATCGATGGAATGGACCTCAATCAGGCCCAGGGCGCCCGGTTCGGACTGCACAGTCCTGAGGACGTCGGCGTCAGTGTCGACGAAAACGATGATCTCGCGATGCGCCCCTAGGAAAGCCCTCCACTCGGCGGCCGACATTTTGTTCAGCCGCTCCAGCGTCTCGTTTTCTCCCGCAGAATCCTTGTGCAGCACCAGCACGATGTTCTTGCCGTCGGGCCACTTCTTGATTTCTCCGCGGATGATTCTGCCCAAGTGAGCAGAGGTGACGTTGTCGACTGGGTTGTCTTTGTTAACCACTACGGCGGTGTGATGCGCGAAGCAGGGCGTCAGGCAGACGCACACAAACGCGAACAGGAAGGTGGCGGATCGGCCTTTCATCGCGGAGACCTCAGATTTGATTTCGGGGAGTAGGGAAAGCTTAATGAACGGTTGCGGCGGGGTTGTCAAAATGATGTAAAGGGCCGCACCGAAGTAACTGCGGCGTAACCCGTGGAAAGCGCCGACAGCCGATGGCGGCTGTCCCCACATGATCCGACACTAGCTGTAACTTACTCGATAGGATCGACTACCACTGCTTCTCGATTCTCCGCGCCTCTTCCCGGCAACTGCACGATCACAATCGCGGAGAGTACCAGCACAATTCCCAATGTCTGGATGACACTCACGCCTTCACCCAGCGACGCAGCCGTCAGCAGGATCGAGAACACCGGCTCTAAGCAGCTGGTGACGATGGCTCTGGTGGGTTCAAGGTGCTGCAGGCCGAGAAAGTAGAGCGAGAACGCTCCCAGCACCGAGATCATCGAAAACACGAACAGAAATCCCCACTGGGCGGGCGCGTAATGGGCGGCGACGATCTTCCACGGAGGATTGACCACGAGCCAGAAGACGGAGGCGGCGGCGAGTGTCCAGACCAGGACGCGCCAGCGGTCATGGCGGACGAGCACGCGGTGTCCGCCAACGTTGTAGAAAGCGAATGAGAACGAGGCTACGATGGCGGCGATCACGCCGTAGGAATCCAGGTGCAGAGCAGAGGTCGACTTCGTGCCGACGATGCCGATGGTCAAGGCGATGCCGGCAATCGCTACGGCGACGGCGGCAACCTTCTGCACCGAGAGTTTTTGCTGGCGGCGCGCCACCACCCAAAACAAGACCCAGACGGGCGCTGTATATTGCACGACGATGGCGATGGCAACGCTCGTCCTCTGAATGGCGACGTAATAAAAGTAATTCGAGGCGGCCACGCCCAGCATGCCGACCAAGAGGCACTGGATGAGATCGGGCATAGGGAGCCGGATGCGCTGCCATCCGCGGCGACTAACGAGCACGGGCAGCAGGACCAGCAGGGAAAATGACGTTCTGGTTTGCGAGAGTATCAGCGGATCGATGGAGTGCAGGGATTCTCCGCCAAGCGGGAGTCTTCCCGTGAAGACGGCGCGGCCCAGCGCAGCCGATATTCCCCAGAGGAAGGTCGCCGACGCGATGAAGAAATATCCGCGCAGGGGATGAGAGTTTGGGCTGGGATTCGAGGAGTTCAGGCTTCGCTCACCGAATCCGATGATGGAGCCGAATCGAGCAACTGGTCAAGACGTGTGGGATCAAATCCGGTAACCACTTCGATGTGTTCGCCGGAGAGGAACACCAGCGTGGGAGTCTCCTCGCTGTCGTGATCTTCGATCATGATCCGGCGGGCCTCAGAGTCGGTACTGATGTCGCGCTCCTCAAAGGCGACTTCGCGGGCCTCGAGGTAAATGCGCATGAGCTCGCATGAGAGACAGCCGGGTTGGGTGAATAGCAGGATCCGAGGCATAGAGTTGGCTGTGTCGTCCCTACGGGACTCGTTCTTCGTTCCCTCCCTTACCCAGGACTTACGTCCTGGGCTAACGAATGACGCCGCTTTCGCGGCTTGGCTTGTAGCGCCCACTTACTGCGCAATACCTGCCTCCCAAAAAGCGGGGGGGGCTACATCGCACCCTCCGTGTACTCGATTTCAATTCTGATCTTCGCCGTCTTTTCCAGCATGGCTGAAACCGAGCAGTATTTTTCTTTCGAGAGGCGGACCGCGTCTTCCATGGCTTTGTGCGAAACCTTGCCGCCCACGCGATACTTCAATTTTATCTCCGTATAAACCGCCGGGTAGTCCTGCGCGCGCTCCCCTTCGGCGCTTACTTCCAGGCTGGTGAACGGCTCTCGTTTCTTGCGCAGGATGCCGACCACATCGGAGGCCGTGCAGCCACAAAGCGCGATCAGAACCAGTTCCATCGGTGTATTGGCGGTCTTCTCTTTCGCAGTGTCCATCACGATGGCATGGCGAGACGTTGAGTCTCCTATGTAGCGTTCGTTGTCGGTCCACAACACCTTCGCTGAAATCATTCTCTATCTCCGGTTATCCGTGCTGGGCTCGGGATGAATCAACACGCGAAACAACTCCGGTGCGTCCTGCTTGAATCGTATCTCCAGCTCCGTCTGAATGTCATGCACGCGCGCCAAGGGCAAATCGTCAGGCAGCGTGCAATGGCACGAGAGAAACAACCGCCCGCGCACCCGCTTGAAAATGAATTCGTGCACATCAAGAATTTCCGGAAACTGCGCCGCCACTGTGCGCAGACGATGCTCCAGTTCCGCATCTCCGCCCAGTTCTTCGGGCCTCTCGATCGTCGCCGGCTCGCTCTCAATGTGAGTCAGGATATCGGAAATTTCCGGGACATCGCGCCGCATGTCGGCTTCGAGCTCGGTGACCTGATCGTGTGCGTCTTTGAGCAGCATGCGCTCGTCGAGTTCGACGTGCTGCTCGACGTGCAGACGCCCGGCAAGATCCTGCACGCTGATGTCGTGGACGTTGAGATTTCTGTGGGTGGCAACGCCGCGGATGCGATCGAAGATGTTTTCCGTGCGTTGCGCCCGCGGCAGCGGCTGCACGGTGACGTCGGCATTGGGGAGAACGCGGCGAACGGATTCGGTGACGGCCGAGACTAACTGGCCCGAGCGCTGGAACGTGACGGTGCGCGCCAGACCGACAGCAAGGTCCGCGAAGTAACGATTGCCGGCGCGGCGGATGCGGACGCGATCGACTTCGAGAACGCCATCGACGCGCGACACTGCGTCATAAATCCGCGAGCGAACACCCGGAGGAGCAGCATCCAGCAAGGCGTCGATCGTGCGGTGCGCCAGGCGCCAACTGACCGAAACCACCACTCCAGCGACAATGAGTGCGGCCACCGGATCGGAGTCGCGCAGCCAGTCGATGTGATAACTGCGTCCGAGCAGAACCAGCACGAGCCCGAGCACGACCACGCCGGCAGACCAGATGTCGGTGGAAAAATGAAGAGCATCGGCTTCGAGCGCCTGGCTGTCGTATTTGTTGGCGATGCGTCCCAGCGCGCGGGAGCGCCACCAGTCGATGCCCATGGAAAACAGCATCACGCCGAATGCGGCCAGCGAGGGTTCGATATCGATGCGGCGAAAGAAAAGACGCAGCACAGCTTCGTAGATGATCCACGCACAGGTCAGCAGCAGAAGCCCAGTCTCGACGAAGGCGGAAAAATTCTCCACTTTGCCGTGCCCGTACTGGTGGTCGGCGTCGGCGGGCTTGTCGGAGACGCGCACCGAGAAAAACGTCAGAATGGAGGCGATCAGATCAAGTCCGGAATGCGCGGCTTCGGAAAGGATACCAAGGCTGCCAGTGGTGAATCCGACAACGATCTTGAGGCTGGTAATCACCAGCGCGGCCAGGACGGAGTTCCCCGCAGCGGCACGCTTTTCAGCGCGCATCAACTCCGCGGATGGAACCGCCGGGCTGCTCGACATGGAGGCATTATCGCTGCTGGGAGCAAAAAGCGACAAGCCAATCGGGCTAAGCGTCAGCTTCAGAACGTCAGAGCTAATTCGATCGCAGCGGATAAGGCAACGTGCCGTCCTAGACGCACAGCAAAGCCTGCTGATTGTGCTAGGATTTCCTGTTTAGCAGTATCGCCTTTCTAATGAACCTATCCTGGAGGAGATGTGCTATGGGTAAGAGTTGGCTGGTGTGTGCTTTGCTGGCAACAATGGCTTGGGGACAGGCTGCGCCTTCGCCTGCGCCGGCACCCCCGCCAGCCCCGGTAGATACCTCGGCGTCGGTGCCCGCCAATGCACCGGTCCTCACCATCGAAGGAGTGTGCGCTCCGCAGCCCAAGCCGGCTGCCGCCAAGGGAGCCGCGGCCAAGCCCGCCTCAGCCAAGACTCCGGCGAGCACATCCTCCGCCGATTGCAAGACCGTGATCACCAAAGCGCAGTTCGAGCAACTCGCCAACAATCTCGCGCCCAACATCACGCCGCAGATGAAGAAGCAACTGGCAAGCGTACTTCCACGGCTGATGGCGATGGCCGATGATGCGAAGAAGCAAGGACTGGATAAGACCCCTCAGTACAAGGAGCGGGTGAAGTTCCGGACGATGCAGGTTCTGGCCGAAGCTCTCCAGCAAAAGATTCAAGAAGAAGCCGCGAACGTTCCCGAGGCGGACATCGCGAAGTACTACAAGGAACATCCGGAAAATTTCGAGCAATATAACCTTGACCGGATTTTCGTACCGCGCACCAAGCAGGAAGCCGAGCTCAAGAATGAGCCCGGGAAAAATGAGAAGTTGACCGAGGACGAGCAGAAGGCGAAAGAGGCTGCCGACAAAGCGAAGGAAGAAGAGGGACAACAGGCCATGACCAAGTTGGCGGACGAGCTGCGGACGCGGGCTGCTGCTGGCGAGGACTTCGTCAAGCTGCAAAAAGAGGCGTTCGAGGCTGCCGGGATGAAGATCGAATCTCCGACGGTGAATCTGCCGAGCATCCGCCGGACAGGCTTGTCTCCCGCCCACGCCGCCGTGTTCGATCTGAAACCAGGCGAGGTCTCGCCAGTGATCACTGATGCGGGCGGACACTACATCTACAAGCTCAACAGCAGGACTGAAGTGCCTCTGGAGCAGGCCAAGGGCGAAATTCACAGCCGCTTGCAGAACGAACGCATGCGCGAAAGTATGGAAAAGCTGAACAGCTCGTTCAAAGTAGAAACCAACGAAGCATATTTTGGACCGGGCGGCCCGGGAGCGATGCCGCCGAGGCCGATGCGTCCCACACCGAGCATGCGGCCGGGCGCGCCGCCGGCTGGAGCCGCGTCTCAGTCCCCGGCACCGCCAACGCCGCCCGCGGATCAACCTCCGGCGGCCAAGCCGAACTGATGGCAAAACCTGTCGTTGTGGTTACGGGCATTTCGGGCAACCTGGGAAGCAGACTCCTGCCGCTGTTGGGCAGCTTTTCGGTCATCGGGGTGGATGTGCATCCGCCCCGCACCGACGCGGAGCTGCAATTTGAAAGCATGGACTTGGGGCAGGAATCCTCGACTCGCGCCCTGTACGAGTTGATGCGCGACACGCGTCCGCACGCCGTGGTGCACCTGGCGTTTGTGATCGATCCGGTGCGCACCGGTGTGCTCGACGTCGACCGCATGTGGCAGATCAACGTGGCGGGCACGGCACGCGTGATGGAAGCGGTCACGGAAGTGAACCGCTCCTCCGATGACGGCATCCGACAATTTATTTTTCCCAGCAGCGTTTCGGCATACGGACCCGATTTGCCGGAACCGGTCACGGAAGACGCGCCGCTGGCGGCACACACGCTGCCTTACGCGATCCATAAAAAAGAGTCGGATGAAGTCGTCCAGCAACGCTGCACGGCGCTGCGCGGATGCAGTGTGTACATCTTGCGGCCCCACATCTTCGCCGGCGCCAGTGTCGAGAACTATCTTATGGGAGCCTTCCGAGGCACGCCCAACGGAAAGAGCGAGCGGGCGCAGAAGATGCGCAAGGAAGGCAAGCGGCTGCCTTGCATGTTGCCGCGCGGGCAGCGCTATCTGGACAACAAACTGCAATTCATTCACGTCGACGATATGGCGCGGCTGTTGAAGCACATTCTGCAGCGCGAGCCGGAATCCCAGCGGCTGACGGTCCTGAATGTGGCTGGTAGAGGCGAACCGCTGACGTTTGCGCGCTGCATCGAGATGGCGCAGGCGAAACTGGTGCGCGTTCTCGGCAAATGGGCCATGCGCCAGATTCTTTCCTTCCTGTGGAAACAGAGAATCTCCGCGATTCCGCCGCAAGCCGTTCCCTATATGACCGGTGAGTACACCATGAATACCGACCGGCTCCGCCGATTTCTCGGCCCGGAGTACGAACACGTCATGCGCTACACCATTACGGATGCTTTTGCCGATTCCTTCCAGCCACAATAAAAACGAAGGCGGAGTTGCTGGCAATCACGCGACTTTCTTGCCGCGGTACAGTCCGGCAACGCCGAATGTGTAAGGCGTCCAGGAGACTCCGCCGAATCCGGCTTTCCGCATGCGGACCAGCATTTCCTCCGGAACGGGAAATCGCTCAACCGAAGCGGGAAGATAGGCATAAGGGCCGCGGACGCCGGAGATAACGGTGCCCACTCTCGGCAACACTTGTTTGAAATAAAGTCGATACGCAGCGCCCAACAGCCCGTGGGGTTCGCCGAAATCGAGGATGCCGCATTCGCCTCCCGGACGAAGCACGCGAAAGATTTCATGCAGGCCGGCGTCATAATCCGCCAGATTTCTGAATCCGAAGGCCGAGGTCACCAGATCAAAATGAGTGTCGGGAAACGGAAGGTTGAGGGCATCACCTTCGATCCACTCGGGTGCGGACTCCGGGGCGCAAGAGGAAGACGACTTCGTCATTGCCCGCTGCAGCATGGCGTGCGAGAAATCCGCGCCCACAATGCGGGAACGCGACTTCCCTGCCTGACGGCAAAGAGCGAAGGCCATGTCCCCCGTGCCGCAGCAGAGATCGAGGATGCGGGCGTCAGGGCGGCTGAAGATGTGTCGGAAAGTGCGGGCGGTGCGGCGCCACCACATGCGATCGACATTGAACGACAAAACATGATTCAGAAGATCGTAGCGGGGCGCGATGGAGGTAAACATTTCGCGCACGGCGCGAGCCGCCGAACTCTGATCGCTCGAACCTTCCGGCGCGGCGCCGATGACTGTCGATTTATTTTCAGCCACAGGAATTCTGAATGGTCGCTTATCGCTTCTTCTTCGTTTTTGAGCTTTTCAACTGCTTGACGATGCGTTCGATCTGCAGAACATGGTTCGTATCGTGCCCGGCGAACATGCGCACCAGGTGGGCGATGCTCTCTTTGCCGCGCTCCAGGTGCATGCCGTAGTTTTCCCAGGTTTCGCGGGGAATTTCCTTCAGCATGGCGAGATTGTTCTCGCGCAGCACGCGAAACAACTCGAGAGAACGTTTGGTATCGCGCTCGCGATATTCGAATACCGAGGCCCATGCGTCCTGATCGAACGGCTGTATCGTGATGCCGTTTTCTCCGATCACGGAGCGCATCCGCCAACTGGCGACAATTTCGGCATCCGCCAGGTGCGCGATGATTTCGGCAATCGACCACTTGCCCGGCTCCGAGCGCCACTGCAACTGCTTTGGCGTTAAGCCTTGGATCGACTTCTTGAGCCGCGGCGCGGTCGACCGCTGCACTTTGATCGCGTCGTGTCCTTCAACATAGCCAAGGATTCTTCCGATGTACTGCTCTGCGGTTTCTGCCATGGTGAACCTCTTCTTTTACTTTCCCCAAATCCATCCGCCCCGGGAGAGGCGGCGCAACTCTTCGACTGACTCGACAATCGCCGACGTCGGAACATCGCTGGCGACTTCGACTTTGCCAATCTCGCGCGGCAGGACGAAGTGCACCACTCCATTCTGCGTTTTCTTGTCAGATTGCAGGCGAGCCAGGATTTTTCGCGGGTTAACATTTACTTCCGGCAGGCGGCCGAGACTGAGCACCGCGTCGGCGATGCGGCCCGCAGTAACGCTATCGGTGCGGCCTACGCTCAATGCGATGTTGGTCGCGGCGATCATGCCCCAGGCAACCGCTTCTCCGTGCAACAATTTTCGGTAGCCGGTCTCGGATTCGAGCGCGTGTCCGATCGTATGCCCGAGATTCAGAACGCGGCGCAACCCGCCTTCATGTTCGTCGGCCGACACCACCTCCGCTTTGAGCTTTACCGATTGCGCGATGAGCCACTCCAGTTCCCCAAGATCGCGTTTGAGAATGCGGGCGCGATTCTGCTCGAAGCGCAAGAAAAGTTCCACATTGCCGATGACGCCGCACTTCAGCGCTTCATAAAGGCCGGCGCGGAATTCGCGATCGGGCAAAGTCTTCAGAACGGTGGGATCGATCAGCACCACGCGCGGGTGATAAAAGGTGCCCATCAGATTCTTGCCGGCGACAAGATTTACGCCGGTCTTGCCGCCGATGGAAGCATCGACTTGAGCCAGCACCGTGGTGGGCACCTGCACGAATTCCACGCCTCGCATGTAAAGCGAGGCCAGCAGGCCGGCAACGTCGCCCACCACGCCTCCGCCAAGCGCGATAATTACAGCCTTGCGGTCGGCGCCCATCCGCGCCAGTTTTTCAGCCATTGCTTCAACCGTCGCCAGGCGCTTCGAGGGCTCTCCATCGGGCATCATAATGACTTGCGGCGCAAATCCGCTGGCCTTCAGAGACTTGATAAATTTCGCCCCCCAGCGCTTGCGCACTGGAGGAACCGTGACCACAAAGATGCGGCTGGACTGCGGCAGGAGTTCGCTCAGGACCGAGCCCGCGCGTGTGAATAGGCCGTTCTCGATCGAGGCCTGATAGGGACGTGGAACCACATGGATGGTCGCTTGCGGCATTGCGTTCCCATCATAACGTATGCGTTGGGACGTATGCGTTGAGCGTCCTGCCCCCGGCGGTGATACTATTTCCCCCGGTTTATGAAGGTCCTTCCAGCCGAGACTGACTTCGTGGTGATCGGCACGGGCGTTGCCGGCCTGCGCGCGGCCATTGAACTGGCTCAGGCCGGGCGTGCGCTTGTCCTTTCAAAGAAAGCCCCCCCCAACTTCAAGGCAGATGATGCGAAAAGCGATGCGGCATGGTTGAGCGATGAGGATGAAATCAGTCTGCACCTGCAGGATACGCTCGAGTCGGGCGATGGGATTTGCAATCTGGCTGCGGTAAAGGCCTTGCTGGAAGAAGCGCCAGAGCGCATTGACGAACTGATCGCCTGGGGAAAGCACCACGGAACAAAATTGGTATTCGGACTGGAAAATGCCCACACCCGTAGTCGAGTTCTGCACGCGCAAGGGGCATCGACGGGCAAAGAAATCCTGCGTCTGCTCTGCGAGAAGGCACAGTCGCTGAAGCACATTTCGTTTGCTCAGTTTACATTCACGACCGACCTGATCGTGGCAGGCGGGCGGATCACAGGCGTTTCCGTGCTTGACGACAAAGGTCTGCCTCGCGACATCTCCTGCTCCGCCGTGCTGCTGGCTACGGGAGGCATGGGGCAGCTCTATCGCAACACCACGAATCCGGAGACCGCGACCGCGGATGGCATCGGACTGGCGGTTCGCGCCGGGGCGGAGGTCAGCGATCTGGAATTCGTTCAGTTCCATCCCACGGCGCTGTACATGAAAAAGGCGCCGCCGTTGTTGTTATCGGAACGATTGCGGGAAGAGGGCGCTTATTTGCGCAATTTCGAACTCGACCGGTTCATGGGCAAATATCATCCGCTGGGCGAGCGGGCTCCGCGGGACTTAGTCTTGCGCGCGATTGTGCATGAGATGGAAGTAAGCCGGGCCAAGGATCCGTTCGTCTATCTCGATCTCACGCATTTGAAAGCGGGTATGGTGCAGAAACATTTTGCGCAAATTTATGAAACTTGCATGGCGCACAACGTGGACATCACCGAAGATGTGATTCCGGTTCGTCCCGCCGCAGACTACTCGATGGGCGGGATCCGAGCTGATCTCGACGGCAAGACCAATGTTGCCGGACTCTATGCCGCGGGTGAAACCGCTGCTACGGGCGTGCACGGAGCCAGCCAGTTACCCAGTAACGCGGTGCTCGAAGCTCTGGTGTGCGGGGCCCGAGCCGGGAGGGCGATGCGGGAAGTGAAAAAGCCGCCCTCGGCTTCCAGCGTCGAACCGAAGGCCGCTTACTCCAACGGTCCGGTCGATGCGGGGATGGAAGAACTGATTCGCCAGATTCAGGATTTAATGTGGAATGAAGTCGGGATTGTGCGCACGAGAGTAGGAATGCAGAAAGCGATCAAGAGTCTGGAAGAGATGGCGACTAAGGTTGCGCATCCGAAGACGCGTCGCGCCTACGAAGCATCGCATCTGCATATAGCGGCCCTGCTCACGGCGCGATCGGCCGTGGCTCGCGAAGAAAGCCGCGGAAGCCACTATCGAATGGATGCTCCCGATCACGACGATAAGAAATTTCTGAAGCACTCGGTCGTACGCGGCGATAAGATCGTATTCCTCTTTTGAACTTCGATTTAGTTCACTTCCCTCCGTGGGCCGCGCCATTTTTCCGACCTTTGGCCGGCTCCGGAAAAGCTACCGATAGAGCCACCGACACCAGTAGTATCGCTGCCACCACCGACAACGTCGCCACAATGGGCACCCTGAAATAATCCGAAGCCAGCATTTTCAACCCAACCAGGGCCAGCACAACCCCCAGGCCATAGTGCAGGAAACGGAAGATTTTAATGAGGCCGGAAACCGCGAAGTACATCGACCGCAGCCCGAGAATCGCGAAGACATTTGAAGTATAGACGATGAACGCATTCAAAGTGATGGCGAGAATAGCGGGAATGGAATCGACGGCGAAGAGCACGTCCGTAGTTTCGATCACTAAAAGCACGATCAGCAGCGGCGTCGCATACAGCCGCCCATGGTCCTGGGCATTGCGGAGAAAAAATCGTCCACCGTGGTAATCCTCGGTGACAGGGATCCAGCTCCGAAACGCCTTCACGACGGGATTCGCCGAAGGATCGATCTGGTGTTCGCCCATCACGCAAACGCGAATGCCGCTGTAAATCAATAACGCCCCAAACAGGAACAGCACCCAGTGGAAGCGGAGGATGAGCCCCACTCCCGCTCCGATGAAAATCCCGCGTAGCACGAGCGCGCCGACGACACCCCAGAACAGGACGCGATGCTGCTGCTGTTCGGGAACGGCGAAGAAATTGAAAATCACCAGAAAGATGAAGAGATTATCCACACTGAGCGAGAGCTCTAAAACATAACCTGTAACGAATTCGAGAGCGCTCTGCTGGCCTTGCCAGAAGTACAAAATAGCGGCAAAGACGGCGGCCAGCGCGACATACATCGCGCTCCAGCCCAATGCTCCGCGGAAACCAACCACGCGCCCGGGCCGGTGAAAGACGCGAAGGTCCAGCACCAGCATCCCGAGAGCGAAAAGATTGAAGAGAATCCAGAAATAGAACAAGCTGACTTCCTTGGGGAGTTAGGAATTGATGAATTGTGATCTAGCTCTCAGCGCGGCAGACAGCCGAAGCTTTCCTCCAATCATTCACTCCAGGATCACCAATTCATTTTTGTCTTCCCCGTTTGCCGCTGACCCAATCGTCCCAAATGCCGTCGGCTTTCAACATCTCCACGCTGTTGCTGTCGCGCATAGTCTGTTCGATCTGATCATGCGTTAAACGGATGCCGACCTTCTGCGGCAAATTCGCCAGCTCAAAGCTGAGCGCGGCAGCCTCGGCCACGTGCTTCTTCAGTTGCGCGAAGTCGACTTTGTCGTAGGTATCGGAGACGGCGTGATAATTCTCCAGATAATTCGCCTCCTCCTGCTCGGCGACGAATGTGGGCACGCCTTCGAGCATGAAATCGAAGTGGTCGGTGCCCCATTCCATGGTGGTCAGCACGTCTTTGACGCCGAATTGCTCCAGCGGAGCGATAAGCGGTTTCGCGGCGTAGAAAACATCTTTGCGTCCGCCAATCGAGAATCCGGTAGTCTTGCCGGTACCCGAATCGTAGACGATCACTCCCGCGGCCTTGTCGAGTTCCGCGCGATGAGCGACCGCATAAGCGCGGGAGCCGATCAGGCCCTCCTCTTCGCCGGAGAATAGAACGAAGCGTATGGTGCGGCGGGGCTTCACGCCTGACGCCTTAATCGCCCGCAGCGCGTCAATCACCAGCGCGGCGTTGCAGCCGTTATCGAGCGCGCCGGTGCCCAGTTCCCAGGAATCCAGGTGCGCGCCCAGAATGACGAATTCGTCGGGCCCTTCGCTACCGCGGATTTCGGCGACCACGTTGGAACTTGAAATCGGGCCTCCAATCTGGTTGGGGATAGAAAGATCGCCCCAGACAATTTGACCCGCCGCGAGCAGGCGGGCGACGCGTTCGCCATCTTCCCGGGCGACGATCACCATGGGAAGCCGGTCAATTTCCCCCGCCCCGGAATTGGTGTGGCGATAGAGGATGTCGTGCTCGCGCGTCGCCATGAAAGCGACCGCACGCGCTTTCGCCTTGACCGCACGATCAATCACGGGAGGCGCATTCGCATATTCGGCGAACAGATCATTCCAGGTCTTCAGGACAACCGTGTGTACCAGGATGATTTTTCCCGAGATGTCGCCAGCTTTTTGGAAGTCGGCGTCGGTACCTGCGCCGACATCCACGATTGGAACGTGTTTCACCGGAGCCAGCGCGGGAGCCCACGCTACAGAAACAGCTCGGACACGAAAGCTGGTGAGCACAGTTCCCCCGCCAACCTGTGTCGGGCTGACTTCGTAGGCGGTCGTTGCCGTCATTTGAGTGTCGCCCTCGGCCCACGAGTTGGGGATCTGGAAACTCTCGGTGTGCACGCTGTCGGCTCCGGCCGCGGTGAATGCCTGCACACCCCACTGGACTGCGTGCCGCATGGCGAGGGTGCCCGGAACGCGGCCTCCGATGTTGTCCGTCAATCGTCGCAGATTATCCTGCAAAGGCGAGGGCTGCAGCGACGCCTGGATGACTTGATTGACCTCGTTATTGTCGGCGGGAGGATTTGCGGCGAGAGCACAAAAACTGAAGATGCAAACAAAGAACAGGCCCTTTGCGGTTCGCATATTGGATTGCCATTAGAAATGAAATTCGGGAAAAGCGCAAAAGCCAAGGACGATGAACAGGAACCGGAATTACCTGGGCGGCAGCGGATCCATCTTGTCGAGAATGCGCGCCGTCTCCAGCATGACTCCGCCCACGATTTCCAGGCTCTTGGGGCTCAGCTTGTCGATCGTGTCCTGCGGCGTGTGCCAGAAAACGTTGTTGTAGCCGTACAGGAAATCGATGAGATCGACACACGGTACACCGCGCTTCACAAATGGCAGATGATCGTCGTCCATGGGAAGCGAGCGGGCGTAGAAATGGGATTGCTCTCCCTGCCGCGTAGCAGCTTCGTAGACAACATCCTGCAGCCAGGGCGTAGAGTTGGTATCGCGATCGATATTCAGGTCAGCATCGCCGATCATGTCAGCCAGCAAAAATGCCTTTACCTTCTTCAGCGTTCCATCGGCCTGCCACTTTTCCGCGAGATGAGTAATGCCGTAGAGACTGTCGGACATGAAATCCACCTCGGTGTCCGGCTTCATCGCCTCTTCCGCATCGTCCCATACCAGCCAGATGCTGTAGCCGTCGCGGGTCTTGCCCCGGAGCTGGTTGGCGATCTCGAGCAGCAGCGCGCTGGTCGAGGCGCCATCGTTCGCCCCTACGTATGAAGTATTGCGCAAGGGATAGTTTGTATCGTAATGACTGGCAAAGATGATAATGCCGTCTTTGGTGCCGGGAAATTTGGCGACGATATTGTGCACCGGGAACTTGCCAATGTTCGTGTCAGCGGTGAATGTGTCGTCTTCGACCTGATCGCCCTTCAGGTGAGAGTCGATGTAGTCTTCGACCTTCTTGTGATTTGCGCTGGCGAGCGGTCGCGGACCGAACTTCACGATTTCTTTCGCGTATTGCATCGCACGCTTGCCGTCAATCGTTGGCAGCGGCCCGCTGTCGGGGGGGAACGTCAATTTCGGCGCGGTCGCGGCAGCGGGAGCGGAAGCCGGTTGATCCTGGGCGACGCCTTTGTCACGCCCACAAGCTACCAGTGCCAAGGCGAGCGCCAGCAGCGTCCAAGGCAGAGCTGTCGATCCGCGCATTACGCCGGCTTCTCTTTCTCTTTTCGCTTGGCGCGCTGTTTGGGATGGACCACCCACGCCACAGCGATACTGAGTGCGTAAAGCGCGATCATGGGCGCGGCAAAAATGCACATGTTTACGATGTCGGGGGTGGGCGTAACGATGGCCGCCAGAATGAACATCACAAGAATCGCATAGCGAAAATTCTTGATCATGAACGACGGCGTCATGATCCCCAGGAACGCCAGAAAGAAAACCAGAATCGGCATTTCAAAGATCAGTCCCAGGCCAGCGACGATGCTCAGAAAGAGCTGTGTGTATTCGTTGATGGTGATCATGGGCTGGAACTGGCCGTTGAATCTGACCACGAAGAAGTCCAGCGCCCGCGGATAAGCGACCCGGTATCCAAAATACCCACCCAGAGTAAACAACGTGATGGTCGAGACCATGAAGGGCAGGACGTACTTTTTTTCGTTGCGATACAGCCCGGGAGAAATGAACATCCATACCTGATAGAGCACAAAAGGCGAGGTAAGGAAAAGTCCCGCCAGCATGGAAACCTTCAAGTAAAGGTTGAAGGGGTCGATGGGATTCAGGTAGACCAGCTTTTCCGGGAGACCTTGCGAGCGCAGCGCATCCATGATCGGCCTCTGCATCACGCCGTAGATGCGTTCGCGGTAAGCCCAGCAGAGACCGGTGCCTACCGCGACTGAGATAACCGAATACACAATCCGCTTGCGCAGTTCCTCGAGATGATCGAGGAAGCCCATAGTGGGCATGGACTCCTTTTCTTGTTCCCCGCTCGAGGTAGCGGCAGCGAGTTCAGGCATGCGATTCCTGCGAAGTGTTGGAGGTTACGGCGTCGGCAGGTTGAACAGCCTCGGTGGCGCCCGGCGACGATCCATTGTTCGGCGTCGTGTCCGCCGCCGCCGCGGCGGGAGTCTGCTCGGTTGCGGCCAGGGTCGCGGGAGCCTCTGCCAGCTTGGACTCGGCATCGATGCTTTGCAGAGTTCTGCTGGTCGTACCTTGCACCGCGGGCGTGGGAGGTAAAATCGTGGGCTTCTCGACTTCAAGATGCGCGATTTCCTGCTCGATCTGCGCCTTGAACTCGTTCGATGCGCGGCGAAATTCGTTCAACGCTTTGCCGATCTGACGGGCGATCTCCGGCAACTTCTTGGGCCCAAAGACGACGAGGGCCAAAAAGAAGAGGAAGATCGTCTCAGAAAAACTCATGCGCTTCATCATACTGCCCGCGAGCCAAGCGGGCAATCCGCAGCCCCAGGAGCGTTTGCTAGCGGATTTGGTTCAACCGTGGGTTCATGCAAGGCGGCAAGTTCTACCCAAGATCCAAGTCCCGTCTTGCCCAGTTACGAGCGAATGGAGGTCTTCTCATCTGCGTGCTGGAAGCTAAGCTCTGCTGAATGATGGCGCTTGGGCTCGATGGGAGTCTGGAGATTTGGTACCACGCGTGCCCGGTTGAACGAGAGGAACGGCGACTACAGAATCAGCCCAAGGCTGCCGATCACACCAGCGACGCTGTTCCCCTCGAAGGAGACTCGAATGTCATTGTCAGGTATTTCCAGCAGCAATCTCTTCAACTACGAAAACCAGAGCGTTCAGAACAAAGCGCAGCAGTTCCAGCAGGAGTTCCAGCAACTGGGGCAGGATCTCGAATCCGTCAATCTGTCGGCAGCGCAGACCGATTTCACGACGTTGCAGCAGATTGGTTCTAATAGCAGCTCGACCTCCTCGACCACCAGCAGCAATCCATTAGCCCAGGCCTTCAACCAGCTGGGGCAGGATCTGCAATCGGGAAATGTGTCGGCCGCGCAGAAGGATTTCACCACCATCCAGCAGGATATTCAGAGCCAGGCTTCGCAGGCGCAGGGGCACCATCACCATCATCACGGCGGAGGCGGTGATGACCAGTCCAATTCCCTCAGCCAACTGTTTCAGCAACTGGGACAGGCGCTGCAATCCGGCAGTTTGTCGAGCGCGCAGCAAATCTATAGCACCATGCAGCAGGACTTCGCACAGATGGGGACGAGCGGCCAGGCCTCCGAACCAGCATCGGGCACTGCCACGACTGGAGTTTCGGTTAGCGCGTAAACGGGGAACAATCAAATCGGGCCCTTCACCGGACCTCTTAGCCGGCTAGCAGGGCGGCGTCCCGCAAAGGGAAGCCTGCCCTGCAGGCCTGGTTTGTTTGTTTGTGCAAATCTCGACTTCCGCCACCGAGCTACCAGCCGCACTCCCGAAAACGCTGCCCGGCCGCTATTCAGGAACCTTGCAGGCCGGCAACCGCATCTCATTGTCATGTCGCTTTCGGGAGGGGTTCCAATGGTAACCATCCCCGCCCGAAGCCGTCCGATGTGGTGATATACTGCTTGTATTCAGTGCGGTAACTGGGGTGCACGAAAGCCCTCAACGAAGGAATTCTCAAGATGGCACGTAGTTCTCGCCGATCACTCGCCCTCGTAGTTTGTTTTCTCCTTGCCTGCGGATTTCTGGGAATCCTATTTGCCCAGCGCTCCGGACAGCAGTCGTCGGTCACCGGTGACTCCGATGTCAAGGACAGCCTCAAGCAATTTACCGACGTATATGCCCTGGTCGAAGACAACTACGCCGAGCCGGTGAATCCTGATAAGGCCATCTACAACGGGGCGATTCCGGGCATGCTGCACGCGCTCGATCCGCACTCGAATTTCTTCGATCCGAAATCCTACGCGCTCATGCGTGAAGACCAGCGCGGCAAGTACTATGGCGTCGGCATGACGGTCGGTCCGCGCAACAATAAAGTGATCGTGATTTATCCGTTCACCGGAACTCCCGCCTACAAGGCTGGCATTCACCCCGGGGACGTCATCATCGCTGTCGACGGCAAATCGACCGAAAACATGAGCACGGGCGACGTAGCGGATCTTTTGAAGGGCCCCAAAGGAACGACGGTTCACATCAGCATCTCGCGCGAAGGCGTCGAAAAGCCGATGGAGTTCACGCTGGTTCGCGACGAAATACCGCGCTATAGCGTGGACGTGCACTTCCTCATCAAGCCGGGTATCGGCTACATGCACGTCAACGGCTTCAACGAAACCACCGAGCATGAGGTTTCCGAGGCGCTCGATTCCTTTGGAGATTTGAAGGGCCTGATTCTCGATCTTCGCGGCAACCCTGGCGGATTGTTAAGCGAGGGCGTTGGCGTGGCTGACAAGTTCCTGAAGAAGGGACAGCTCATCGTCTCGCATCACGGCCGTGCCTCTGCCGAGAAGCGTTACGTTGCGCAACACGGGAATGGCGGTAAGGATTATCCGATTGTCGTGCTGGTGAATCGGCTGACGGCGTCGGCGGCCGAGATCGTTTCCGGGGCGATTCAGGATCATGACCGCGGCCTCATCGTAGGCGAGGTCACCTTCGGCAAAGGTCTGGTGCAAACGGTGTATCCGCTATCGGAGAACACTGGCCTCGCGCTCACCACCGCTCACTACTACACGCCGAGCGGACGCTTAATCCAGCGCGATTACAGCAACATTTCCCTGTACGACTATTACTACAACCGCGACGCCGAGACTTCCAATACCGCCAACCGGGAGGTAAAGCTTACCGACAGCGGCCGCACGGTGTATGGCGGCGGAGGAATCACTCCTGATGTCAGCATTCCTCCCGTGAAAACCAACCACTTCCAGGACACTTTGCTGCAGCACTACGCATTCTTCAACTACGCCAAGCGCTACGTCGTGGATCATCATCCGACCAAGAGCTTCGAGGTGGACGATGCCACCATGCAGGAATTCCGCAAATCGCTCGACGAGGCCGGGATTCCGTACACGCAAGCCGAATTGATGGACAACAACGACTGGATCAGGTCGAACATTAAGTCCGAAATTTTCATCGATGCTTTCGGCCAGGACGAGGGCATGAAAGTTCGTGCCGAGTCCGATCCCGAAGTCGTGAAGGCTCTGGAGTTGTTACCGCAAGCGAAAGCGCTGGCCGACAATGCCAAGAGAATCGTGGCCCAGCACAATGCCGCACCCGCCTTCAACCAGTAGTATCTGACGATTTTTCAAGTGAGCCCGGACGCGTTCCGGGCTCTGCTTTTTAACGGCAACTGTTCAGAATCTTCGACATCAGCACGGAAAGACGCACGTGAATCCGCTGACCGCATTTGGACTATTCGCCGTCTCAGCGATGGTGTTGTGTTATGCGTTCGAGAAACGAAGCCCGTGGTTCGTCCTGGGCTTCGCGTTTTCCTGCGTGCTAGGCTCGATCTACGGATTCCTGCAGGGTGCGTGGCCCTTCGGGTTGGTAGAGGGAGTCTGGTCCGTGATCGCGGCCCGACGATGGTGGCTTGGACGACGAAGTCAGACGCGCACACCCGATTCGTAGCTTCTTCGATTCCGCTTAGGCGGGCCGCGGTCCCCTCGGGATTTTGCTTTACGCGGCTTCCAGCGTTTTGCGGTCCCACTTTCCTGTCGTCGCGCCGGCTTTGTAGGTGCTCTCGAGAAATTCGAGCAGGGTGGTGCTCGGGGATCTCGCGCGCCGCACCTCGTCGTACATCAGCAAGTATTCGCCCAGGCCGGAGTGATAGAACGCCTGCGAGGGCCTAACCTTTTGTTCGGCGAATCCGGGTGGTGCGGGCGCGGCGTAGCAATAGAAGGCGGCTTCGGTGATTTCTCCGCTGCCCGGCCACCAGCCCGCACTGATCACTTCGTGCGAGTAGGCTTCCTGCATGATTTTGCCGAGGCCCGCAGGCCAGTCGTTGCGCTCGGGAGCGCGGCGCCCGGAAAAACGCGTGATGGCGAGATCGAAGCTGCCCCAGAAAAAATGTACGGGGCTGGATTTGCCGATGAAGCGCGAGCGGAAGACTTTGAATACGTTGTCGATCGAGAGGAGAATCCGCCAGAACTGCCGCACGGATTCGGCGTCGTAGACAGCGTGCACCGTGTCCTGATCGAAGGGGATGGGATTGGGCACTTCCATGGGCATCGTCCAGATCTTCACCTCGAGGTCGAGGGAGCGCAGCACCGACATCACCTCGTGGTAGAAGTCGGCGACGGAACGCGGGGCAAGCGCGACGGACGCGCTTTTCGGTTCGGACGTGCGGATGGCCAGCTTGTCTGCGTGAAAATCAAACTCCATTTCGAAGGAGCGATTTCCGTATGGAATGATGGAGGTGGTGAGCCCGCACGAGCTTACGTAGAGCGGGACGTTCCACCAGTGATTCACCAGCGGCGTCAGCGCCAGGCGAATCTTGCCGACGATCTGAGTCCACATGTGCAGCGTGGCGCAGGTATCTTTCCAGTCGGCCAGGCGAAGAGTAGGCCAGCACTCCGGTGAGTCCGCAAGAGTGGTGCGACGTGGGCTAGTCATGGAGGCTCCTCAGCGTTGTTCAGCAGTTTCTCACGGTTCGCGTCTGCCATGCAGTCGGAGGACTAGTCGTCGCCCAAAACTTCGGCGATGGCCGCGACCAGACCGGGGATGGTGAATTCCTTGGCGGCGATGTCGACGGGAAACCCCAACTCGCGGAGCGTGGCCGAAGTTACCGGACCGATGGAGGCGGTGAGCGTGGCGGCGACGGGCGCCCGCTTCCTGCGGTCGAGCAAGGCGGCAAAGTTCTTTACTGTCGACGAACTCGTAAAGGTCACGACATGAGGGCGCTTGCTGGGATTGTTGAAGGCGGTCCGCAGGCGCGCACGAGAGGAGGCGGGCACGACCGTCTCGTAGGCTTCGACGACGTCGACGTGGGCTCCGGCCTTGCGCAGTTCGCGAGGGATGACGTCGCGAGCGACCTTGGCGCGGACCAGCAGGACGCGCTTGCCTTTCACTTTTGCCTTCAGGCTGCGCACCACGGATTCGGCCACATATTCCTTAGGGACGACATCGACTTTCGCGCCGCGCTGTTCGATCGCTTTCCTGGTGGCGGGGCCGATCGCCGCAATGCGGATTCCTTGAGCGGCTAAAGCCGCATTCTTTCTATCGTCTTTTGCGGCACGAGTGAACTCGTGCCCTTCCCGGTTTTCTTTCACGGAACTGAAGTCGAGGCCCCGCCGATTTCTCTTCGATTTCAGATCAGCGAAGTTTAGGCGTAGCTTTTCGAGGCGCGCCCACATGGCTTCGACTCCATTGACGCTGGTCAGGATCAGCCAATCGTAACTGTCAAGATTCTTCAGGGCGGAATCCAGCGGCAGAAAAGAACGTGGCTTGCGAATTTCGATGAAGGGGATTTCGAGGACCTGCGCACCTAGCTTGCGCAGTTCGGTGGAGAGCGCTCCGGCTTGATGGCGGGCGCGGCCTACCAGCACTCGAACTCCGTGGAGTGGCTGGCCTCCCGTAGATTTGAGCGCTTTGCTCATGGTTAGAGTCGCGGGCGAGAGCGCCCGCGCCACATTTGCATCAATCATCTTTCTTTACGCCTAAGCCATGGTCGCACATCAGGCGGGCCGTGCCGGAGACTGCCGTATCGGTGGCGCGGCTCAGCGAGTCGATCACTTTCTGCTGCTCGTCGCGGGTGCGGTTCTGGCTTAGCTTAAATTTGGCTTCGAGTTTGGTGACCTCGATTTCGAATCCCACTATGTGGCTCAGCATACGCGCGCGGTAGGATTCGCTCAGGCTGGCCCATTGTTGCGCATACGAGGCTTCGAACGTCGGGATGAGGTCGTGCAGCATGTTGAGCAAGTCTGACGCTTCGGAGAATGTGCGGGCGTTGCCGTAGGCGTGGACGGCGCCGTAGTTCCAGGTAGGGACATTTTCCTGAGTCGCGTAGTTCTTCGGGGAGACGTAGGCGTGCGGCCCGTGGAAGATCATCAGGCAGGGCGGCTGTTCCTGCAGATAGCGCCAGTGGGGATTGGCCTTGGCGACGTGTCCGCGGATTAAAGTGTGGCCTGTGGTTTCGAGAATGACGACCGGGACGTGCGTGGCGAACGGGCCGTCGTTGGTGCTCGAAACCAAAATCGCAAAAGGATTGGCGCGCATGAAGGTGATCGCGGTGGCGTGATCTTCGACGCGGAACTGTTCGGGGATGTACACGCGCTTTTTTCGCCCCTTTTCCTTGGACTTCGTTCGAACCTACTCACAACCACAGAGGACACAGAGTCTCACCGGGTGAAGCTTCATTGCGGCAGCGCCTCTTTCTTTTTGACGTGCAGCACCTTTTCTACTTCGGCGATCACGGTTCCCTGTGTGTCTTTCACTTCTACGTTGAAGACTGGCTCATATTTGGGCAACGTCTTCAGCTTCTCACGAATGTCGTCGAGTTGCGCATCGGTGAGGCGGAATTCCGCGCGCACCGTGCCTTTGCCGGGCTTGCGATAACGGATGCTGGCGGCCTTGTCCCACACGATGTAGCCGCGGCCCAAGTTTGCCATCAGCATGAGCATATAGAAAGGATCGGTCATGGCAAAGAGCGATCCGCCGAAATGGGTGCCGACGTAGTTGGCGTTCCACCAGCGCAGCTTCATTTCCACGTCGATGGATTTCATGTCGGGCGCGATGTATTTTACGCGAATGCCCATGCCGAGGAATGGCGGCCAGAGATTGACTCCGCGACGAAGAGCGTGGGCTTGGGAGCCGCCGAGAAGCTTGAGGAGAACGTCGCGGGTCATGCGACGAAAGTTCCAGCGCCTGAAGGCGCGGCTTTTTGTAGAAGTTGAACGGCATGCATAAAAGCATGCCCTGATACGAAGCCGGCGCCTCGCGCGCTGAAGATCATGGTTGCGGAGGGACGGCGAGGCCTCGGCCGTAGACGGCTTCGAGGATCTGGTCGCCGCCGCGGGCCAGCAAGGCTGCGCCGGCTTCGTTGCCGAGTTTTTCGGGATCATCTCCGTCGCGGGAGTCGCGCAAGAGTTTGGAGCCGTCGGGATCAGCGACGACGGACTCCAGATGGATGATCGCCCCAGGGGCTAAAGCCCCTTGTTCTCTGACGCTCTTTGCGGCACGAGTGAACTCGTGCCCTTCCCGGTTTCCGTCGCCCGTGCGATTTATCTGCCGTTCGCCGTCTGGGTATGCTTTGTGGTCTTCCACTACCCGAACTTCGGCGAACGCGCCGATGGGAACCTGGCAGCCTCCGCCGAGGCTGTTGAGCAGGGCCCGCTCGCAGGTGGTGGCGGCGCGGGCGGCGGGATCGTTAAGGAAGGCGAGCAGGTCCCGCGTCGTCGTGTCGCCTTCGCGGATTTCGATGCCGAGAGCGCCTTGTCCGGCGGCGGGGCACATGATTTCCGCGGGGATGATTTGTTTGACCAACTGCGTTTTGCCGAGGCGCTTCAGTCCGGCCGAGGCGAGGATGATAGCGTCGTACTCTTCTTGCTCGAGCTTGCGCAGGCGCGTGTCGACGTTGCCGCGCAGCGGATGGATGTCAAGATCGGGGCGAACTGCTTTGAGTTGCGCCTGGCGGCGCAGGCTGGAGGTGCCGACGCGCGCCCCCTGGGGCAATTCCTGAAAGCTGGCGTAGTGGAGCGAGCAGAAAGCGTCGCGCGGATCTTGACGTTCGGTGATGGCGGCGATTTCGAAACCCTTCGGCAGTTCCGTGGGCAGGTCTTTCAAGGAATGCACCGCGAGATCGACGCTTCCGGCGGCCAGGGCTTCTTCGATTTCCTTCGTGAACATGCCCTTGGTGCCTACCTTGGCGAGGGCGACGTCGGTAATTTTGTCGCCGGTGGTGTGGATGATTTCAATTTCGATTTCGTAGCCGCATTCGCGCAGGAGTGCGGAGATATGGTTGGCCTGCCAGAGGGCTAGCTGGGAGCCGCGGGAGCCGATGCGCAGGTGAGTCGGGTTGCCGTTGTTGGAAGTCATTTTATGTTTGGCTGGGATGGCATGGTCGTCCCATCCTGGGGGGTACCTGAGCCGCTTTTTTCGCCCCTCCGGGGCTTGATCAGCATCTCACTTGCTACCCACGGCTGGCGCCGTGGGCTGCATTCTTTCGCCACTTCGCGGCTCGGGCCGGGGAACAACTCGGTACCTCGCTCGTCGTGGAAACGGATTACGATACGGAAATTCCCTGCGTTGTCGGTGGCGTTTTCGGCGGGGATGGGGTCCTTCGACCGCGTCTGGCGGTTCGCTTCGCTCTCCGCCAGACTCCGCTCAGGATGACAAACGTTAGAATATGCGGCGCGATCCGCGGTAACGAATCTCATCGGCGCACACCCACTTCGTTCTTCTTGGGAGCGTCTTGCGGCTGCGGCTCTTTCCCTTTGTCTTTCTCTTTTTCTTGCAGGTTGAACAGGCGGCGGACTACGTCTACTACTGTCGTAGCTTCTGATTCTTTTGCGGCGGTTTTCAACGTGGTGATGGGGGTGTGCATGACTTTGTTGATGATGCCGCGCGTCAGCGCTTCGAGCGCGATCTCTTGCTCCGGCGTTAACTGGCCCATTCTTCCGCGGACGCGGTCGATTTCCGCCTGACGGATGGTTTCGAGATGATCTTGCAAAGATACGATCGTTGGAACAACGTCGAGAGTCTGAACCCGGGCTTCGAACTTTTCGACCTCGCTCGTGATGATGGCTTCGGCGAGTTCGGCTTCTTTGCGGCGGTCGGCGACGTGGCTCGAGACCGCCTGCTGCAGGTCGTCGATATCGTAGGCGAAGATGCCGTCGAGCTTCGCCATGTCCGGGGAAACGTCGCGCGGCACGGCGATGTCGATGAAGAACATTGGGCGATTCTTGCGGCGGGCGAGAAACTGCTCCCCATGTTCGCGGCGAAAGATGGCGTGTGGCGCGCCGGTCGAGGTGATGACGATATCGGCGCGGTCGCAGGTGCCGTAGAGATCTTCAAACTTGATGGCTTGTCCGTTGAATTTTTGCGCCAGGCCGATGGCGCGATCGTAGGTGCGGTTGGCAACGAAGATCGAGGCGCAACCGTGGGCCATCAGGTGGCGGGCAGCGAGTTCACTCATCTTGCCGGCACCGACGATGAAAACGGTCTTCCCTTCCAATGTCCCGAAAATCTTTTTGGCGAGCTCGACTGCAACCGAGGCGATTGAGACCGAGGAGGATCCGACAGCAGTTTCGGTGCGCACGCGCTTGGCTACGGCAAAGGCGCGGCTGAAGAGCTGGTCGAGTTGTCCGCGAACGGCGCCGACGGCGCGGGCCGTAGCGTAGGCCTCTTTCACCTGGCCGAGGATCTGGGCCTCGCCGACGACCATGGAGTCAAGGCTGGCGGCTACGCGGAAGAGATGCCGGACGGCGTCCTTCTCGCGGAATTCGTAGAGATGCGGATCGAGCTCGTCGGGATCGAGATGGAAGTGGTCGTGCAAGAATCCGCGGAGATCGGCATGGCCGTTGCTGGTATGGGTAACGATCTCGACGCGATTGCAAGTCGAGATGACCATCCCCTCTTCGATGCCGGGATAGGCGGTGAGATCGCGGCAGGTATCGGGCAGGCGAGATTCCGGAATCGCCAGGCGCTCGCGGATTTCGAGCGGCGCGCTCTTATGATTCACGCCAATGAGCTGGAATCTCATGATGCGGCGAACCTGTGGATCGCGGAGAAATAGTTAGCGGCCCAGGCGGCCAGCGCGGCCACGAAGGCGAAGGTTGCCAGGAAGGCGGCGCGGC
>Ga0187805_10000021_pt1 | contig 59400 bp, 46 predicted proteins | sample NC_wetland_sal_i_6_FD_132965 | JGI IMG/M metagenome (GOLD analysis project Ga0187805, IMG submission 132965) | Wetland sediment microbial communities from Neuse River Estuary, North Carolina, USA - Control_5 | ecosystem: Environmental > Aquatic > Freshwater > Wetlands > Sediment | place: USA...
CCGACTATCCTATCAACCGCATCGAGGAGTTGTTGCCCTGGAACATCGGCTCCACTCCTGCCGAAGTGTCCACCTAACCGATTCGTGGACACTTAGCAAGACGGTGCACTTCGGACGCTTACGAACAACCTTGGCTGAGGATTTCAGAGAGAGCAAGCTCGCTACATGCGCGAGGCCTCTCCCATCCAGTTCTCTACGACCGATCCCCTCAGCGGCCTTCACCCCGCAGCTAAGTCCTTATTCCAGAATATTTTAGCGATAAGTCCTTTCGACGCAAGGATTTACGCGGATCTGCTCCGATCCAAACCAGGCAAATCGTTAAGAACGAATGCTTTACGAGCAGGCGCGAAAAAAATGTGCGGATTGATCAATGCATGGGGCGGAACGCGTTTTCATTCAACAATCAACAATCAAAATCCAACAATGTCACCGGCTGTATTGATTCTTCTTCTTATCCTCGTGGCGCTCGATGCCGAGCTGAATCAGGCGATCGATCAAATCGGCGTACTCCAGGCCGGACGCGGCCCATAGCTTGGGATACATGCTGATCGCGGTGAATCCGGGCATGGTATTGATCTCGTTGAGAAAAATCTTGCCGGTCTTGGGATCCATCAAGAAATCCACGCGCGCCAGCCCCGAGCAATCGACGGCTTTGAATGCCTTGACGGCCAACTCCTGAACTTTCTTGGTCTGCGCCTTGGTCAGTTTCGCCGGAATGATCAGCTTCGAACCTTCATCGAGATACTTCGCGTTGTAATCGTAGAACTCCTTGATGGGCACAATTTCGCCGGGGACGGAAGCCATAGGGTCGTCGTTGCCGAGCACGGAACACTCGATCTCTCGAGCCTTTTGTTTGTTGCCGCCGACGCCTTGCTCGATCACAATCTTGCGATCGAATTTCGCGGCTTCTTCGATCGCGGGGCCGAGTTCCTTACGATTGTGCGCCTTGCTGATGCCGACCGACGAGCCGAGATTTGCGGGCTTGACGAAGACGGGATACTTCAGCCTCCCGACCATCCTCTCGACTTTCTTCGAGTCTTTCTCCCAAGCGTTGCGAAGAATAGTGACGTGCTTCACGATGGGAATCTTGGCGGCGATGAACAGAGACTTCATGATGTCCTTGTCCATGCCGGCCGCGGACCCGAGGACGCCGGAGCCCACGTAGGCAATGTCGGCGAGTTCGAGCAGGCCCTGGATGGTGCCATCTTCACCAAACGTCCCGTGCAGCACGGGAAAGATAACGTCGACGTTAATAGCACGGTCGGAGGCGCGGCGCAGGAGCGCGGAATCGGTCTGGAACGGAACGAGTCCACTCTGGCGATGCACGGGCTCAGGAGGAACGACGACGGCCTCGCCTCGGGCCAGGACCGCAGCGGGTTGCGTAATCTCGGGATCACCGGCGCGGAGGTTGCGCGGCTCAAGAGTGAGTTTGCCGGTGAGAAGATTTTCGGCATGCTCCGCCGTCAGCCAGCGCCCATCTTTGGTAATGCCGATGGGAACAACTTCATATTTGTCTTTGTCGATGGCGTTGAGAACGGAGGCGGCCGAGAGCAACGAGACTTCATGCTCTCCACTGCGCCCGCCGAATAAGATGCCGACGCGAAGCTTTTCCATGACCGTTTAGTGTGGACGCGGAAGAAGTGTCCCGTCAATCGCAGGGATGGTTCCTAAAGTCGTTCACCACTAAGGACACTAAGGTACACGAAGGAAAAGCTAAAGAATCTTTTTGCCGAAGGCCGACAGCGCTAACTCCACCGCCAGATCAGCCGTACGGTTGTGTTCGTCGATCACAGGATTCACTTCGACGATTTCGAGGCTGAGCATGCGGCCGTGGTCGGCAATGATTTCCATGGCGAGGTGCGCCTCGCGGTAGGTGGCCCCACCGCGAACAGGAGTGCCGACGCCGGGTGCATCCTCGGGATCGACCCAGTCCATGTCGAGGGAAATGTGGTATCCGGCGGTGCCGCGACCAGCAAGGCGCAGCGCTTCTTCCATCACGGTGCGCATGCCGCGTTCGTCGATATCGCGCATGGTAAAAACTCCGATGCCGGTGCGGCGGACATTTTCTTTTTCGACTGCATCGATATCGCGCACGCCGACTAGCACGCAATTCTCCGGCTTCACCTTCGGAGAAAAGTCATAGATATTGGCCAGATCGCCCGGCCACAAGCCCATCAACGCGGCGAGCGGCATCCCGTGCACGTTTCCGCTGGGAGATGAATCGGGGGTATTGATGTCGGTGTGGGCATCGATCCATATGAGACCGATGCGCTGGTTGTGCCTACGATAAAACTCGGCCACGCCAGAGACCGTGCCGGCTGCCATGGAATGATCTCCCCCAAGCGCAAGCGGAACTTTGCCGGCTTCGAGAGTCTTGAGCACAAGTTCGGCGTGCTTGGTGCAGGTCGCGGTAATCTCCTTCAAATATTTGGCGTTGGCGGCGCCTTCTTTCTTCTGCTCGGGAATGGCGACGGCAACATTGCCGCCGTCCTCGACCTCATGGCCCAGCGCTTCCAGGCGCGCTTCGAGACCGGCAACCCGAACGGCGGAAGGTCCCATATCGACGCCGCGGCGGGATTGACCGAGATCGAGGGGAACTCCAATGACGCGAATCTGGCGGGGAGAGATGTTGGTGCTCGGCGCGGATGTAGTCATAGTCATTGGGCCATTGAGCGATTGAGCGATTGAGTCATTGAAAACCCACTCTCTGAATGCTTTTCAATCGCGCAATGACTTAATTGCACGATGGCTCAATGACACGATTCTCACGGGTACAGTCGGTACAGCATTCTGGGGAACGGAATGGTTTCGCGCACGTGCTCCAGGCCGCAAATCCACGCAACCGCGCGCTCGATGCCCATGCCGAAGCCTCCGTGCGGAACGCTCCCGAATTTCCGCAAGTCGAGATACCACTTGAAAGCTTCTTCCGGCAAACCGTGCTCGTGGATGCGCTGCAGCAGCAATTCGTGTGAAGCCATGCGCTGCGAGCCGCCAATGATTTCTCCGTAGCCCTCGGGTGCGAGCACATCGACGCATAACGCTAATTCGGGCCGCTGCGGATCGGGCTCCATGTAGAACGCTTTCACCTTGGCGGGATAGCGATGCACCATCACCGGCTTGTCGAATTGCGCCGAGAGATAAGTTTCGTCGGGAGAGCCGAGATCGCCGCCCCATTCGAATTTGGATTCGAGCGCGCCCTTCGCGTGGCCTTCCTGCAGATTTTTCACAGCGTCGTCGTAGCTGATGCGCGGAAATGGCGGCTCGATTTTTTCGAGCTTGGAAACGTCGCGGCCGATCGTATGCAGGTCGGCGCGGCGCTTCTCGAGACACCGCTTGACGATGAAGCTGATCAATCCCTCGGCCAGTTCCATCACATCGTCAAGTTGTGCATACGCGACTTCCGGTTCGACCATCCAGAATTCGGTAAGGTGGCGTCGGGTCTTCGATTTTTCCGCGCGAAAGGTTGGACCGAAGGAATAGACCTTGCCCAACGCCATCGCGGTCGCTTCGACGTACAGTTGTCCCGACTGCGTAAGATATGCCTGCTCGTCGAAATAATCGACAGGAAACAGCGTGGTGGTGCCTTCGCAGGCCGCGGGAGTGATGATCGGCGGATCGGTAAGTGTGAATCCGCGGTCGTCGAAAAAGTCGCGCGCCGCTTTGATGATTTCGGCGCGCACCCGCAGAATGGCCGCCTGGCGCTGCGAGCGCACCCACAGATGGCGGTACTCCATCAGGAAATCCGTGCCATGCTCTTTGGGAGTGATGGGGTAAGGATCGGACTCGGGCACGCGCTGGATGACCTGCACATTGGCGACATCGAGCTCGTAGCCGCCCGGCGCGCGTTTGTCGGCGCGGACTTTGCCCTCGACAATCACGCTCGATTCCTGGGTCAGCGTTTTGATCGCGTCGAAGACCTCAGGCGTAACCGCGTTCTTGGGAACGATCCCTTGGATAATTCCCGAGCCATCGCGAAATTGCGGGAACAAAAGCTTTCCGCTTTCGCGCAGGTTATAAAGCCAGCCGCGGACGGTGACGGACTGGCCGTCGTGCTTGCCGATTTCTGAAATAGTAGTGACAGGTGGCATAAAGATCAGGTTTCAAGGTTGCAGAGTTTCAAGGTTTCATGGCCTCAAGGTCATCCGACTCGGTTGTCCTTGAAACTTTGAAACATTGCCACTTTGAAACTTAGGAACTTTCCAGCTTGTCGAACGTCTCGCCGAGTTTTTCCAGCGGATTCACTTTCTCATCTTCGCCCAGTTCCAGCAACAGAGGCGGAGTTTGCGGCGCCGAACGCAGCAATTCCATTGCTTCTTTCCAGTTAATGGTTCCCTGCCCCGGCCACAAGTGCGAATCCTTCTCCTTCGCATTGTCGTGGACGTGGGTCGAGCGGATGTGCTGCCGCAAAATTTCAAATGATTCGCTTACGGAATTCATGATGTGAGCGTGCCCGAAATCGAAGCAGACGCCGACGTCATCGAAGTGCGCCCCGCGAATCATTTCCACCAGGCGGTCCGGCGTCGAAAGTTCGTTAGGAATATTTTCCAGCAGAATTCGCACCCCAAGCGGCTTAGCAAAGGCGCGCAGGTGCTCGATGGAGGTCATAGCCGCCTCGAACTTCTTCTCATCAAAACTTTCGTTGGGCGTGCCCAGATGCTGCACCAGGAAGCGGAACGGAATCTGCTCGGCGATTTCGAGGGCGCGCTTGATCTCGTCCATAGCCTCGATGCGGCTGGCGCGATCGGTCGAAGCGACGTTGACCGGAGGCGCACCGGCGCGTCCCCACTCGTAGTCGGCGTAGAGCGGCGAGTGAACGGAGTTCAGCGGGATTCCACTACCGCGAAACCACTCGGCAATTTCTTTGACGTGCGCTTTTCGATTGGCGTAGTCAATATGCTGGCGCGCAGCGAAAATTTCCACCGCTTGCACACCGCTGCGTACCAGGCCATCCAGAATTCCCGGGTGCAGCCGTTCTTTCACGAATAGATAGGTTGAAACCGCTCTCTGCATGCGAGCCCTCGGGAAATTGTTAAATGATGATTGTTGATTGTCGAACGAAATTCCCGCAGACACTGCCTTGCCATTCAACAATCACAATTCAGCCATCAACAATTGCCTTCCTAGTATCCTACAGCCTTGCCGTTGCTATTCCGCCAATCGGTAGCACCCAGACGGTCACCTGTCTTGGGATCAACGGCGATACACTCGGCGTCGCTCCAATAGGGCGAAATCTGGTCACCGCTGCCCAAACCGATTTGAACGTTGTATCCCATCTTTCGCAGCGCATTCAATGCGTCGGGAGAAAAATATTTTTCCACGTTGACGACATCCGGCAGCCATTGATTATGGAATCGCGGAGCATCCACCGCTTCCTGCAGATTCATGCCGTAGTCGACGACGCCCATCAACACGTTGGCTACGGTGGTAATGATTTTCGAGCTGCCCGGTGAACCGAGGACCATCACCGTTTTACCGTCGTGAACCACAATCGTGGGAGTCATCGAGGAGAGAGGCCGTTTGCCCGGACCGATAGCATTGGCCGCGCCTTGAATCAAGCCATCCGCATTAGGAACTCCGGGCTTGGCAGAGAAGTCATCCATCTCGTCGTTGAGCAAAAAGCCGAGCCCATCGGCGGTGACGCGGGAACCGAACCAGTCGTTGATGGTGGTAGTAACGGCAACGGCATTACCTTCAGCGTCCATCACGGAGTAATGGGTCGTGTGGTTGGATTCAGGAGGAGCATCCGCGGGCGGATGGACGGCGGCGTATTGCTCCAGTTCGTTAAAAACTGACGGCCGTTTCAACTCCTTGCTGGGCGTGGCCTGCTCAGGATTGATCGATTCGCGCCAGGCGGCGGCATATTTCTTATCGATGAGCTGCGAGACCGGGATTTTAGAAAAATCAGGGTCGCCGAGAAATTCAGCACGATCGAAGAAAGCTCGCCGGAAGGCTTCCACGGTGTAGTGAATCGATTCCGATGAGCGGCTTTGCATCCTCGCCAAATCGTAGCCCTCGAGAATGTTGAGCGATTCGATCAAAACAATTCCGCCGGACGAAGGCGGAGGCGCGCTGATGACTTCGAATCCACGGTAGGTGCCGCGCACGGGCTCGCGCTCTTTCACTTCGTAGTGAGCCAGATCGTCCACCGTGATGAGCCCGCCGCCCTTTTGCATAGCGGCTGCGATTTCCCGGGCCAGAGAGCCGTGGTAAAAGTCGTCCGGTTTTTCGGCAATTCGCTCCAGCGTTCGGGCGAGGTCAGGCTGGCGGAACATTTCTCCCGGCTTGTAGTAATTGCCATCGCGCTGGAAGACGCGATGCGATTCCGGAAACTCCGCCAGATATTCGTCGTGCAGATCGGCGGCCTCTTCCCAGGTAAGCGGATAGCCGTCGCGCGCGAACTTGATTGCGGGGGCCATGACCTGCTTCAGGCTGAGCTTGCCATATTTCTGTTCGGCGTAGACCATCCCGGCCACGGAACCGGGCACCCCGATCGATTTGTATCCAATCTCGCTGGCGTCTTCGATCACGTTGCCTTGCGCATCGAGATACATGTCGCGAGTGGCGGCCGCCGGAGCTTTTTCGCGATAGTCGAGAAAATGCGTCTTGCTGTCGGCCATGCGGATCAACATGAATCCGCCGCCGCCAATGTTTCCGGCGGGAGGATGCACCACTGCCAGCGCGAATCCCACAGCGACCGAGGCGTCGACGGCGTTGCCGCCGGCCTGGAGAATGTCCACTCCCACCTGCGAGGCCAGAGCGTGCACGGTAACCACCATGCTGTGCTGTGCTCGTACAGGGTGAGTCGAGGCCGGAGCGGGAGATGCGAGGAGGATTAAGAGTGAGGCAAGAAGAAACAGCACCTCGGATTTACGTGAAAATAATTTACGCAGAAATGGCATGCCAGGTTGAGACGTTCAGAATTGCAGAGACACTTGAGGCTAGCCGAGCCAAGCGGCAGAGTCAAATGTAACGATTCGTAGATTTTCTCGCCGCAGTGAATCGGAACGAATCGTTCTTGAATCCAAAATTAGTAGGAGATTGAAATGAAAACTCGCACTCTTGGTAATTCTGATTTAAATGTTACTCCTGTCGGTTATGGAGCCTGGGCCATCGGCGGCTCAGGCTGGCAATTCGCATGGGGATCACAAAACGACAACGATTCCATCGCGGCCATTCACCGCGCGCTGGAACTCGGCGTGAACTGGATTGACACAGCCGCCGTCTACGGACTCGGCCATTCGGAAGAGGTGGTCGCCCGCGCCCTGAAAGAGTGGTCGGGACCGCGTCCGTATATTTTCACCAAATGCGGGCTGCGCTGGGATGCCAGCGGGAAAGTACGGAAGGTTCTGAGCGCGGATTCGATTCGCGGCGAAGTCGAAGACAGCCTGCGGCGTCTGGGCGTGGAAGTCATCGATCTGTACCAGATCCACTGGCCCCCGGATCCCGATTCTCCCGAGTTGGAAGAGGGCTGGTCCACCATGGCCGATTTGAAGCGGGAAGGGAAAGTTCGCTGGATTGGCGTTTCGAACTTCAACGTGAATCAATTGAAACGCGCCCTCGCCATTGCGCCCGTAACCTCTCTGCAGCCGCCGTATTCACTGATCCATCGGGAAGTTGAAACGGACATTCTGCCGTACTGCCGCGAGGAAGGCATTGGGGTGATTGTTTATTCGCCGATGGCCTCGGGGCTGTTAACCGGAGCCATGACGCGCGAACGGATCGCCAAGCTTCCGAAAGACGACTGGAGACGGGGACATCCGGATTTTACCGAGCCAAATCTGGCGCGGAATCTTGCGCTAGTGGATAACTTAGACGAAATTGGCCGGCAGCATGGCCGATCGGCCGGCGAAGTCGCGGTAGCGTGGACCCTGCAGAATCCGGCCGTGACCGGTGCGATTGTGGGCGCGCGCAATGCCCGTCAAGCCCAAGGCGTGATGCGAGCCGGAGATCTGCATCTCGACCGAGAAGAGGTGCTAGGGCTCACAGAATTCTTCGCCGCCACCGCCTCCTGAACAAATCAGAACAGTAGCTTGCCTCGACTGCTTCAGCGCTCGATGAACTGAAGCAGTCGTCGCTTCACTTGCGGCCATTCAGAGGGAAGAATGGAGTAACGTGCGGAATCGCGCGGGATGAAGTCTGCCGCCATGCGGTGGGCGCGCAAAATTCCTTCAAACTGCCCGCCGATGCGCTCGATTGCGGCACGGGAACGCTGGTTTCGGACATCCGTGTGCAAGCAGACGCGCAGAACCTTCCAGTCTTCGAAGGCATGGCGCAGCATCAGAAATTTAGTTTCCGTGTTGGCCGCGGTGCGGATTGCCGACCGAGCGTACCAGGTGTAGCCGATCTCACACGCGTCCGGCGTCTTGCGACCATGCAATGGATGACTTGCCGGCCACGCCCATCGCTCGAGATTAAAGAAGCGCGTGGAGCCGATGACCAGGCCGTCCTGCGCGCGCACGATGGCGAACGACACCGCTGTGCCGGCATCGCGCCAGGCGAGCGATGTTTCGACGTAGGCCCTCGCCTCGGCGTTGCCCTGGGGCACGGGGCTCCAGCGGTAAAGATCGCGATCGTTGGCCGCAGCCGCGACCAAGCCGTCGACGTGATGGGGCTGCAATGGTTCCAAACGGACGTGTTTGCCTTGCAGCGTGAAAGTTTCCGTGGGCATGGTCTCAATATGCAATTGCGGCGGAAGAAAAACCCTTTACCACGAAGGACACGAAGGATCACGAAGGAAATCTTGCCAGCAGACCCTTCGTGCTACTTCGTGTCCTTCGTGGTCTCCGCTCTTCAGACGCATCATGCAGGGAGAAGGCTGAAGGCGATTCTCACACCTGCTGTCTAGCTTCGCCGAGGGCCACGGTGACATCCATCTTTTTCTTGTTGCGGAAAATCGTAATCTTCACCGTATCCCCGGCGCGATGGTTGTTCATCATCTGCGCCAGATCCTGCTCGTCTTGTATTTTCTGATCGTCGATGGCCACGATCAAATCTCCCCCCAGCATGATAGGAGTATTGCCGAGGTAGGCGCGCTCGGTTCCGGCCCGCAATCCGGCCTGATCCGCCGATCCCCCGGGCGTGACCTGAATGATGAGCAATCCGTAGTCGACGGGCAGGCTGATTTCGTCCGCCAGTTCTGGAGTGATCGCAATCGTGCGCACGCCGAGCGCCGGGCGACGAACACGTCCAAGAGTCATCAGGTCGTTGAGCACCGCTTTCGCCGTATTGATGGGAATCGCAAAGCCGATGCCCGCGTTCTGGCCGACATTGGAGAGAATCATGGTGTTGATGCCAATGACTTCGCCGTGCCAGTTCATCAGCGGTCCGCCCGAGTTGCCGGGATTGATGGCAGCATCGGTCTGAATGGCTTCGTCGATCATGGCGCCGTTGGGCTCGCGAACCGGGCGAATTGAACTCACAATTCCTCGCGTCATCGTTCCCGCCAACCCAAACGGATTGCCGATCGCATAAACCTTCTGTCCGACCTGCAGGTTCCGCGAATCGCCGAGGATAGCGGGAACCAGGTCGGGAGCCTTGATCTGGATGACCGCCAGATCGTGCGGCGGATCGGTCCCCACGACAGTGGCCTTATATTTCTTGCGGTTGTGCAGCGTGACCTCCACTTGGCGCGCGTCGGCGATCACGTGATAGTTGGTGAGGATGTGTCCTTCTTTATCGATAACAAATCCGGATCCCTGGCCCTCCTGCGGTACCAGGCCGTAGAAGAAGTCGAACGTCATCGCGCGCGAGGTTACGTTCACGACGGAAGGAATGTTCTTCTTGTAGACGGAAATGTTGTTCTGCTCTTCGCTGTCGAGGGACTCATTGGGAGCCGCTTCGGTGATCTCGACCTGCGCGGGCTGGGCAAACCAGTTCGTCGAGTGCAGTTCGCCCTGCGAGTTGGAGCGCCAGGTCGTGAAGTAGAAGAAGGCTCCGGCAATCGCCAGCGCAAGGAGCAAAGGCCGCAAAAGTTTCATATTTTCGACCGTCCGATTTCGAATAGAGCTTAGAGCAATGATGAATACGATGTCGGGGAGCAGGTACGCCCCTAGCTCAATTCTAAACAATGCCGCTGGCTTGAGCACGCTCCGTGGTCACGCTTTCGCGGCTATACGCTTTCCCGTTGCTGCTCCCGCAAATAAAGAAAGAGCGGCAGTCCGAGCGAGACTCCCACGGTGAGTACCGCAAGAATGACCAGCCAGCGATGTCGAATCCCGAGACGCTTGCTCTCGATGCGCGTGAACGCCAGAAGCACCACGGCCGAGACGAGGACGTCCATGCCGAAGAACGCGCCAATGCGATTCGCGAACAGTTCGCGGACAAACAGCGGGAGATTCAATCCGTGCTGCAGCGCCCATGGAATGAATTCCGCGTAGGGAATTACGAGGCCCAGGATGCACAGGATGAGGTAAATCGTTTTGGGCTTCATCCCGGCATTTTATCCGAGGCGCAGGTTACTCAGATCGCATCGGGGGCACAGACCGGTCTATCGAGATTCCTGGCGCGTGGCGCCCGACCCAGCCTCGGCTTCCTGGCTCAACTGCTGCCACACTCGTCTTGCCTGTTCGCGCGTGTTCTCGAGCGTGCCGGAGTTGTCGATGACGAAATCGGCAGCCTTGATTTTTTCTTCGTCCGGAAGTTGCGCGGCCATGCGGCGGGCGACTTCTTTGCGAGCCGATTCGAGATCCACCTTCTGCCGGGCAGCAAAGCGCACCGCCCGCTGCTCAGGGTTGCACGTCACGACCACCATGCGGTCAAAGTGATCGGCGGCGCCAGCCTCAAGGATGAGCGCTGCTTCAACAATCGCGACCCCCTGCGGGTGCTGCGCCCCAATGGCCTGCATCCATTCATTCTGGCTGCGAATGACGGCCGGATGGACAATGCGATTCAACTCTTCAATGCGGGAGGCGGTTTTGCCTGCAGCAGCAGGTCCGAAGGCAGCCTCCGCCAGTTTGGCGCGATTGACGCTGCCATCGCGATTGAGAATGTCTCGTCCAAAATGCCGGACGACTTCGTTGTATACCGCCTCGCCCGGGCTCATCAACGAGTGTGCGATCCGGTCGGCCTGAACAAGGTATGCGCCCAGCGCGACAAACATTTCCCCCACCACAGACTTGCCCGAGGCAATACCGCCAGTAAGCCCGACTTTCAGCATGAGAGTTTCGACATCGTTTTCACCTCACGAGGCACTAAACCACAGGGAAGCAGAATGCTTGAATCCAAGCCACTTGGAATGATTCCAAATTGCTTTGATGCGTTCTCTTGTCCTGGGACTGCCTGGTGGATTCTACGCCCGCGACAACTCCGGCACGCTGCTTCCGCGCCGCATCTTCGCCGCCTTTATCGTATTAAACATCAACATGGCAATGGTGAGTGGGCCGACGCCGCCTGGGACCGGGGTCATGGCGCCGGCAACTTCCGCGACCTCGGGATGAACATCCCCGATCAGGGTCGAGCCTTTCTTGCGGAAAGTCTCCTCCCGCTTGGCATTGCCGCCGAAGAACTTCTGAAACTCTCTCTCATCAGTGATGCTATTCATCCCCACATCGATGACGGTCGCTCCGGGCTTCACGAAGTCTCGGGTAATCATTCCGGCGCGGCCGATGGCGGCCACCAGAATGTCGGACCGTCGACAGACTCCCGGCAGATCATGCGTCTTCGAATGGCAGACCGTTACCGTGGCGTTGGCATTGATCAGCAGCATGGCCGCCGGCTTGCCGACTATATCGCTGCGTCCCACCACCACGGCCTCGCGCCCAGAGATGGGAATGTTGCTGCGCCTCAGGATCTCCATCACCCCGGCGGGCGTGCACGGTACCAGGCCGGGCCGCTGGGTGGAAAGGAATCCCACGTTCATAGGATGGAAGCCGTCAACGTCCTTGGCGGGATCGACCGCCAGCAACACTTTTTTGGAATCCACCTGCGGCGGCAGCGGAAGCTGTACCAGGATGCCGTCAATCTCATCGCGCCGGTTCAGGTCGGCAATAAGCGCGAGCAACTCGGCTGTCGATGCGGTCTCCGGCGGGCTCAGCTTCTCGCTGTAGATGCCGACTTCTTCGCAGGCCTTTACCTTGCCGCGAACATAGATTTCCGACGCGGGATTATGGCCGACCAGCACTACGGCCAGGCCGGGGCGCAGGCCGGCGGCGGCCATGGTTCCGACTTCGGCAGCGGCTTCGCTGCGAATCTGTTGCGCGATCTTCGTTCCATCCAAAATGAGGGCAGGCATAATTTGGGCTACCGGCGCGGCTTAAGGCCTCCGGACATCAAATTTTACACCGCCGGGAGCAGTGTCAACCGGCGGTCACCACCACGGGCGGACAGAGCCACGGAGAAAACAGATGGCACGCGAAAGGCGTCATCCCGAAGGCCCGCGTTTTCACCAGGGGCCGAGGGATCTCCCGCGAGCCTACCGCGCCGACGAAATTCAACTGAATCACGACCCGCCCCCTCCGCCCCATCCAATCTGCGGGAACCGCTAGATTTACCCCGTTTTTCTCTGTGGCTCTGTGCCTCCGTGGTGATTACCGCCCAGCCCCGGTGTGCGTATCGTCACACTCGCAATCCGGCCCGGTGTCGTACAATGCACACGTCATGATTGCCAAAGACCTTCTGGAAATCCTGGTCTGTCCGGCGTGCAAGCAGGCGCTCGAGTACCGCCAAAACCCGGAAAGCTTGAAGTGTACGAAGTGTCACCGGGTCTATGCGGTGAAAGACGATATCCCCATCATGCTGATCGATGAGGCGACGATCGAACCTTAGAGCGGCTGTGAACCACGCGCGCTGAACTCCGCGGATCTTCGGAAAAGGAGGTTCAGACGTGGCGACACAATATTTTTACTGCACTCAATGTCATAAGAAATATCCTACGCACCACAAACTGTTCGACGCTCTCCATCAGTTCTCGAAAGAGTCTCCGGAACAATGTCCAGCCTGCGGCGGGACGAGGGAGTTGCGCGTGAGTCTCGACTTCCAATTGGGAGCCGGGGATGGGGATTTCCACGTAGTGTCCGCTCTTCTACCCGAAAAGCTGGAATCCTGGCTGGGAGAGGAACAGGAAGAGGTGACTCTTTATCCTTTCCTGGTCGTGCTGCAAGCGGCGGAAGGCAAGCAGTTCTGCTGGATGCCATACTGGCATGTTACTGGCAAGGAAGCCCGCTATGGACAGCACGCCCTTTGCCTGGACGTCGCCCAATTCGACAGCCTGGTAGCGCAGGTACAGGAGACAATTCTGCAGCCAGCGTAGGTTTCGCGCCCTCGGGGTCTTGTGTGGGGACAGCCGCCCTCGGCTGTCCCGCTGCGAAGCGTCGCCAGGCTCGGAGTGCGGATGCCTCCCGCTGGCCGGGAACCCGCAACTCGCGGTAGGGGCTGAAGTTTTGCAATCGAAGTTCAGTCGCTTCCCCCGCCCCGGTAATGTCCTAAACTGGGACAGCACGCCCGCCCGGCTTTAACACAATATTCACATTTCCGTAATACGATGGCCCAATGCCACAGGAGCCGTTGCACATTGAAGATGTCAGTGGACTGCCCGACGGGCAGCGCCTTTTGCGCCTGCAGGGTCCGGTTACGCTCTCCAATTTCTTTGAATTCCAGTCGCTGGTGCGAGGCAACACTTCGCGCCATTTAATCTTGGACTTGGCTGGCGTTCCCTACATGGATTCGGCTGGAATCGGTGCCCTGGTAGGAGCCTATGTCAACCATCAAAAAGAGGGCCGCAGCCTGGCCTTGGTCGGGGTCAACGATCGCGTTCGCGGTTCCCTACAAGTGACCCGCGTCGAGCAATTCTTCCACTTCTACGACACCCAGTCGGCAGCTCAGGACACCTTGGCCCGGAAATGAATTTCCGACCTGCCCCGGACTAATCTGGTCCCGAAGCTCCAAAATCCCATTCACGATTGGGTGGCCGAACTCGTGCGCCGACTGGTTGGATTCCACCATCGGAAAATGACACATTGTGTCAGTTTCCAGATTACCCCTAGGTACGAATGGCATGCCGAGGGCGATGCCGCCCTAACGGAAATACGCGCAACTTCCGATAAATATGAGGGTTAAATAAATCCAGAGGGGTTTGGGGAACCTACAGGAACTGTAGGGTGATTACGGCATCCGAATTGCATGCAACTTCAATAGCTGCCGATGAGTCTAATAGGCAAATGTGGGGAAGGTCGGAGTCGGAGGTGATGACGGCCATGACAGACGAGAAGATGATGGGGAATGACAAAGACAGGTTCACGCCGACCGAGCTGGCGGCGCTGAGAAGCGATCTGCTGCAGGGTGGGATGATTGACTCCTACGAAGCCGCGGAATTGCTCCAGGTGTTCCTGATGGGCCGGGGATATGGGGTCTCGCCCAAAGCAGCCCTCGATGCGGCAGGCCGTGTCGAGATGGCAGGATGTGCCCTGCCGGTTCTACAGCATGAACTGGAGAACCTCGCCATGGTGATGTAAGCACCCGGGCCGGTGAACCCGCGTGCGTAATCGACTCAAGGTCTGATGGCAAACAATCCTCAGTGCTGAGTTCGGTTGCCCAAAGGGGAAGACAAGTTTTGAGATTTTAGTAGTCTGATTCGCCGATCGAAACAAGACCGAACGAACCAGTTCCACAACGGGAAAAAGCCGGGCCAACCAGCCCGGCTTTGTGGTTTTTAGGCCAATGTGGGAACGGCTTATGCGGAGAACGGCTTGTGTGGAGAGGGTTTATGTTTATGTGGAGACGGGCGCCTCGACCGTCACGCGGAGTGAGCGCAGCGAGCAGTCGCACTCGCCCTCGATCCACCAACCGGCCCTCCGCAATTTCGCCGCAGATGGGAAAGCCGGAGAAAATCCGGAAATTTGAGCGCCGAGCAACTCCGTGACGAGCCGCTACTTGCGGGTCATTTGTACATACAAATATGTAAAAACGCTCCCCTGTAGGGACACTTCTGCAAGAATCTACTGCCCTACCCCAGCTCACTCGTAGCGCAGGCTTTCCACCGGATCCAGTTGCGAGGCGCGCGATGCCGGCACCGTCCCGAAGATAATTCCCACGATGGAAGAAACAATGATGGCGATGATGGCTGACAAGCCTGAGATGGGAAAGTGGTAGTCGGTGAAGAAGCGCACGGAGAAAGGGAGCGCAAGGCCGGTCACGATTCCTGTAATGCCTCCGGTCAACGAAATCAGGATCGCCTCGGCGAGAAACTGGAAACGGATTTCGCGGTTGGTCGCGCCGATGGCCTTGCGGATGCCAATCTCGCGAATGCGCGACGTAACCGTCGCCAGCATGATGTTCATGATGCCGATGCCGCTGACCAGCAGCGTAACGAAGGCCACCAGCATGAGGATCACAGTGAGCGCGTCGGCGATGCGCCCCGCCACAGTCAACAGTTGGGTCAGATTCTGCACGTTGTAAACCGACTCCGGCCGGTGACGCGACTGCAGCACGCGCTTGATGGCCGCCGTTGCTGGGATCACGTCCTGCGGACTCGCCGCGGAAAAATAGATCTCGTACACCGCCGACGTGGGGGTGAAGAAGCGGCTGACCGTGTACGGAATCAGCATGGAATCTTCCTGAATTTCCGATTGGCCGAACGTGTCGACGCTCTCTTTAAAGACTCCGACCACGGTGAAAGGCAGGCCGCTGCTCAATTTGATGATCTGTCCGATCGAGGCGGAGGGCGTGCCGAAAAGTCGGTCCGCGAGTTTCTCGGTGATCACGCCGACCTTGTTGCGGCCGGATGTATCTTCGTCGTCGAAGAATCGTCCCGCCAGCACAATCAGATTGCGCACGCGCTGATATTCCGGGGCGACCCCTAGCACAAGAATGTCGCGCTGCTTGCCGCCGCCGACGCTGATGCGGTCATTCAAGGCAATGGTCGGCGATGCGGCGACGACGCTGGGGACCTGTGCCCGAACCGCGTTGACGTCGTCCACCGTCATGGGGTCTGGTGTGGAGTCGATGCGCTGCAGCCCGCCCTGATAGTCGGCGTAGATCATGTTGGCGCCGATGGACTGAATCTGCCGAAGAATGTATTGCTTTCCCGTCAGGCCGATGGTGACGACCAGAATCACCGATGCCGTCCCGACCGCCATGGCCAGCGAGGTCAGCGTGAATTGCAGCTTGTTGCTGGAAAATGCGTCGTAAGCGAAATTCAGAATTTCGCTGAGGCCAATGGTGAAGCTGCGTTGCGTAATCGGCGGTGCCGTCGCGGTGGGCATCTTGAGTATTAGATGTTAAACCTCACTCACCGACGCGGGCAATTCACTGTGTTGCAGCAGGCCGCCCGCCACGAAGACCGCGGCAAGAATCACGATAAGCGGATCGACCGGCCGGAAATAGTATGTCTCCGGGTGCGTGATGTAATAGGTCATCGGAAAAAAGAAAAGAACAATGGCGAAACGCATGCCCAGCCCCCAGTCGCGCTGAAACACTTTTCGCAGGCCGAGCAGGCCGAGGATGGTCATGGTTGTGTCGAGAAAGATGTTGGGCGGATCGAGCGGTTCATCTTTCAGGTAGGCGCGATCGAAGCTCCAGTAGCCGGTCCACATGTAAACCACGCGGCGGAAAGTCATCCAGACGAACCATGCGGGATGGCTGCGGATGTAGGCTTCGGCCTGATGCAGCTTGTGATCCATGTAAGCGATCTCGCCGACGCGTTCGTACTCTGAAAGCTCTGCATCGCTGTGGTTCGGATGCAGAGCGCTATTCACCCAGCGCTGGGAATATCCGTTGTTGCCAATATAGAGTTCTAGACCGAGGCCGCTGCGCACCGGGATGAAGCGGTGAAAAAGTTCGTAGTTGCGCACCAGCCAGGGGGACATCACAGCCAGGGCCGCCAGCGCGGCGGCCATCATGGGCATCTTCCAGGGAACGTTCGTTCGAAAGCGGCGGTAGAGCGTCCACAACCCTAGCAGCGGGACGACGGACAACGTAACTGGTTCGGTCAGCGCGGCAAGCCCTCCGAAAAGGCCGAACAGGATCCAATCGCGAGTGCGGGAAGAATTTTCGAGGCGCCAGGCGAACAGAAAAAGCCATGCCAGTTCGAGCGTAATCAGGCACGTGGACCACGCCCAATCCGCGCCATAGTAAATGCCATAGGGTGAGAACGCCCATCCCCAGCCAGCCCATGTGGCCACGCGATCTCCGAATGCCCGCCGCGCCAGAACAAAAACTGGAACACAGGTGAGCGCAGAAAAAACGCTGTTCAGCGACAAGGCCGCGAGCACCGACGCCTTGGTCTCAATTCCGAAGATCTTGAAGATGCCTGCCAGCAGATAGGAATACACCGGCGGCAGAAGGGCGGAAGCACCCGTCTGGGCGAAGGGACTGCCGAAGCCGTGGCCGGAAGCGATGGAGCGGGCGATCAATCCAAAGGCCCAGTGCTCCAGAACGAACGGGTCCATCCAATCCCGATAGACGAACGGGATCACGGCCAGCCGAACCGCCAGAGCGACGAGCACCATCCAGACGTACCGGTTGGGAGAACGAGCCTCGGTGCTACGAATTTCGGCGCTACGAGTTTCGACACTCATCGGCGTAGGCGGCACACTTTCACTTCCTCATTGGCGTAGGGACAGACGACCGGCCCCGGCTGCGTGTTCGAGAATTCCGCGTCGGCGGCTGACAGCACGAACCACGTCACGCCAAAATGATTTTTAAGCCGCTGGAAATCTTCGGCTCGAAAACTTGGCCATCCGTTGAGTGCAGTCACTTCTTTCAGCCATCGCGGCGCCAGCGAGGGCACGCGAGCGGCCATGCCGGCATCCTTTTCATAATCGGCGAGAACGCTGCGCTCGGCCAGAGCGCGGAAGCCGTGATAGTCCTCGCCGGGCAATGCTTCGTAATGGGGATCGATCGCGAACAAGCTGTCAGAGGGAGTGTACAGGCGAATCCAGTCGAATGCCCGCAACCAGCCATTCTCCGGCGTGATGAACGGCAACTCCAAATGCGGAGACGCGGCGTACATCTGGCGCTGTGCGTAAAACATGCCTGCGCTCAACGGGATAAAGAGCAACGCCCAGCGATAGCGATGGCGGTCGAGCAGATACCTGCCCAGCAGGCCGCCGACGATCAGGAAGAAGAGAAGATACAGCAAGTGCAGGTAACGCATCGGCTCAAAAGGGCGCAGGCGCTCCAGGCCGGGCGGGAGCATGATCGCCAGTCCGACGATGGTTTGAAAGACACCGTAATAGATAAGAGCAGAAACGAGAGACGCCGGAACAGAATCGGAAGATTGAAGCGCGCGACTGTTAGCGAAGCGGCGAAAGACAATGAGGAGCGCGAGCGGAGCAAAGACGCCCAACCATTCATACCAGTGCCAGCGCACCAGGAAATAGAATCCGCGCGTGGCCGCCGCCTGACGCCAGGCGGCTGAGGTTGGTTCGAATAGCCATCCCAGAGGAATGAGCAGCGCGGCGAGCGACGGAAGCGGTGATGGTCTCGCGATCTTAGAACCGCGCAGCGTCCAGGCCAGAAATGCGCAGAAGGAAATTCCACAACTCGCCATGATGGCGTGAATGGTGAACGCAACTGCCAGCAGCAAACCTGCCAGCCATAATTTTCTATCGATGACAGCCACGATGGCGGCGAGGATGGCAGCGGTAGCCAGGGTTCGCGGGTGAAGGTATTGATCGGCGAGATTAATGGCAATGCCGGGCACAGGCAGGGTCAGCAGCGCCGCGACCAAAGCAACGGCTGCCCACTGCGCCTCAGGAAGAGCGAAGCAGCGGCGGGCGATCCGCCAGCAGCCGAACAGAATAAGAAAGAGGGCAAGCCATTGCCACAACAACACGTCCCACAGAACCGGCAGATGAGTGAGGCGAACGGAAAATGCGATGAGCTTGTCGAAAATTGTGGCTTGAAACTGCAGGCGAAAAAAGTCGGAATCGTAGGGAAACAACGCCGGGTGCAAATCGCGTTTAATGGCTGCCAGATAGAAAGAATCGTCTTCGAGCCCGGGATGGTAGCCCATGACTACGAACGCAAATAGAGTAAGTCCGGCCAGGCGGGCCAGGGTGCGGACCGAGAATTCGTCGTTGCCCAGTTGTGTGCTGGGAAGAGTTGGCGAGCTTTCTGGCATGGTGAGAGGAAAAGGAAACGCGATACCTAGCGCGCCGTCTCCGAACGGGCAGCGTAATAGCTTTCGCGCTCGGCTTCAAGTTTGCGGCCTTGCTTGCTGAAGCGCGGCGAGTGCGCGAGCCCAAATCTCTGCAAGGCAAACTGCAGCGTGGTGGCGAGCACGCCGAGCCCGTATTCGACGCTGCGGCGGAAATTGATCGAGGACGCCTCCGCAAAATATTTCGTGGGACAGGAAACCTCTCCGATGCGGAAGCCGAAATGGACGCACTGCGCCAGCATCTGATTGTCGAAAACAAAGTCATCGGAATTTTCCAGCAGCGGCAATTCGGTCAAGACCTGGCGGCTGAAGGCCCGGTAGCCGGTGTGATATTCGGAAAGCTTCACGCCAAGAAAAAGATTTTCGAAGGCGGTGAGCAACCGGTTGGAGATGTATTTGTACACCGGCATGCCGCCGCGCAGGGCGCGTCCGCCAATAATGCGCGATCCGAGCACGACATCATAAACGCCGTAGGCCACCATGCTCGCCATGGCCGTGATGAGCAGCGGGGTGTACTGGTAATCGGGATGAAGCATGATGACCACGTCCGCTCGGGCGTTGAGCGCTTCGCGATAACAGGTCTGCTGGTTGCGTCCGTAGCCGTAGTTGCGGTCATGTTGAAAAACATAAAGGCCCAGGCTGCGGGCTAATTGCACTGTCTGGTCGCGGCTGTGATCGTCGACGAGAATGCGGACGTCGACCAACTCCGGAAGCTCGTGCACCGTGGCTTCCAGAGTTTTTTCCGCGTTATAGGCGGGCATGACGACTGCGACACGTTTGCCGTTGATCATGGTAAGGAAAGGCGTGGAAAGCCTGTGGATAGTGTACCCGAGATGGCAAGCGGCGCGTGGCGTGGTGCTGATGTGCCATGAGCCTTGGTAGTGATGAGCCGCTGGTACCGGGTCAACCAGCTCGAACGCCGGCTTTCAACAGGGACACACCGCTGCACATTCGGTGCGCTTCTTGCTCCTAATTTGGCTTGCTTACTACGGAATCACAGTCGTCACATTCCGCGTCGTCAGTTGGTCTCCCTCCAGGCCGCGCAGGACGCTTCGCACCAGATAGCTCCCCGACTTTAGGGTGAACACGGTTTTGAAGGTTAATCCGCTTTGTCTCAGTCTCTCCACCGTGGAGTCTTGCAGCTTCAGGGCGATCTCTTTCATCTGTCCGTCAACCAACTGTCCGTTTCTGTCGAACACCCCGGTTGCCAAGACGATGTCGTCGCGATTTCGTCCATCCACTTTCCGAAATCGAACACCTTGAATATCAAGATGTGTAAGCACAGTCAATTGTGCCGAGGCGGTGTCCACCTTATAAAACTCCGTCTTCAACTGAACGGGCAAGCTAGCAACCTCATCCTGCGAGAACAGCGTTTCCCTCACTTCTTGCCTTGCTTCCTCTTGCGGGTCGTCTAACTTTTTTCGCGCGAAATATCCATTTCTGGCTTGAATCTGGTACTTCTTCCCATTTGCAACCTCCACTTTCAGCTTATGAAACTTGCCGTCGGCGGTTGCGCCTTCGGGTCTGAATCCCAAAATGTAACTCACGTCCGGCGCGGATAGCACCTGGCTCAGCCCCATGTCTAAATCATTCCGATTGTGGAAATAGGTTCCACCCGTGTTCGCCGCCATACTCGCCAGCACTTGCCCCGACTCGAACTGCGCTTGCATCCGGTATTGCCCTTCGATCCCTTGGTAATCGATCGCGGGATCCCCCGAATGCAGATTTGGGCCGACTCGCGGTGGTGCGTCGATGTCCCCCATTCCTTCAGGCGTGTACAATCCTCTCGCGTCGATCGTGTTTACTACGACTCCCGCCCGTATCGCCTTCTCAATCCATTCCCAGCTATTCGCAAATACCGACTGTCCCACGAGGAATCCCGGCGAAACATAGACCAGCACCCGTTGCCCAGGCCTGCTTGTCAGGTTTCCTACAACGCGGTCCAAATATTCATAGGTCTTGTCTGTCTGTAAGTCTCCCTCCTGCAAAATCCGTCGCGCAGCGCCTTCCAGATTGAATGGACATTGGTTAACTTTCGAATCGGCATTCGCAGCCATGATCGCTTCCTGATCGTTTTTATTCTCGATCAGGTCGGCCTGGTAGTAGCTGATATCGGGACACTCGTGGTGCCCTTCGTCGACGGAAGAGTGCGGGACAATCGCCGCCAACGTCTTGCGCAACGTTGCGGGATCGCCCGTGTAGTCCTGTTGTACATCGCCAAGCGTCGAGTAAATCGCCACGCGGTCGGTCGGTGTCAGACTTGAGAACAGCTTTTCGGTTGCGGCATGAAGCGCCAGGGCATCTGCGACCCTGAGATGCAAATCATCCAACACCAATGCTACAAACCGGGTGGGCATCACCGGCGCATTTACTGCGCCGCCTTCCACTTGGCTTTTCACGTCTTGTTTGGGTTCTGCCCGTGATTCTGCATTTTCTGTCGTCGGTGCCGCTTTCTTTTCCCGCGTCCCAGCCGTTTCGAAGTTGAAGGTCGAAACCCGCTGTTGCTTGCCGCTGTCCCAGATCCGAAAATCTTCTTGCTTCAGGTCCGGCACGAACCTGCCGTCCGCATCCTTCACCACCACCCGCGTCAGGACCAAGTTCACCTGCACCTTGATGGCTTCATCTGTAGTTCGGGTGGATATCTCGCTATCTGTGCGAGTCGCCTGCGGCGCTGCAGTTTGTCCCGCTTGTTGACCGTGAGCTAGATTCACCCACAGACCGAAAAACGTCACTAACACTGCAAGTAAAAGCCACAGCATGCGGATGGCGACAAGTTGAGATATGTCCCATTTAGAACGAGTAACTTCCAAGCGTTCACACATGGTTGGCACCTCTGCATGAATGGCCGAAATCTCCCCTAAGTCTACACCTGCTTCTGACACAGGGCGGCGGGCGGGCCAGGCATTTGATCCCGCCGGCACAAGCAACACAGTGGGTGCCCCGTCCTTAGCGTTCCGTTCTGTGCGAAGGGCGGGAAGCGGACTGCGCGCGTAGCAGCGAAGCTATTCACACTCGAGGGCAATCGTCGGTGGCACGTGCAGGTGATGAAATGCAGGCGATATGAGCCGTAGGTAACAGTGCAGGCCGCCGAGTATCGTAACCCCCATTGTACCGACTGCACCGTATCCCGCCCTTGCAAAAAACGCAAGGACGTAGCGGGAAGGAAAACAATGCAAAAAGTCGGGCCACTCGGCGACTTAGGCCCATGTTATCAACGCATGTTATCGAGGATCGAGCCTACTATTCCGCCGACCACGCCGCCTTCCACGGCTTGCCTTGGGGCTTCGCGCGGGATGTATTTCTCGATGGCGTGCGCGAGTTTGGAGATGGGGAGAGTCTGCAGCCAGATTCTTCCCGGGCCAGTAAGGGACGCGAGGAAAATGCCGTCGCCGCCGAAGATCATGTTCTTGATGCCGGGGACGGTCGTGATCTGGAACGAGACGCAGGACTGAAAGGCGCCGACGTGGCCGGGATGCACGCGCAGGGTCTCGCCGGGTTGCAGATCGCGCACGACGAGTTCACCGGAAAGTTCAAGCCAGGCAGTTCCCTGCCCAGTGACCTTCTGCAGGAGAAAGCCGTCGCCGCCGAAAATTCCCGCGCCCAGGGATTGCTGGAATCCCACGCCAATCTGAATCTGCGGCGTCGCGCAGAGGAAACCCTGGCGATGAATCATGTAATCGTGGCCCGGCGAAACTTCCACGGGAACGATGTGGCCCGGCAGTTTGGTGGCGAAGGCAAGTTCGCCGACCGCGCCGACGGCGCGATATTCCGTCATGAAGAGCGATCCGCCTCCGGCCACGCGCTTGATCACGCCAAACAGCCCGCCTCCGCCCGCGAATTGGGTGTGGGTGGTCATCTGGATTGAGCTGCCCATCCAGGAAAGCTCTCCGGCTTCGGAGATGATGGACTCGTTCGGCTCAAGCGCGAATTCGAGGACTGGCATGGTGGTACCGGTGATACGGCTCTGCATGTGGATCTCCTCAGTTCATTCCAGTTGAGATGATTTACGTTGAAACCGCGAGCGCGGTTCCGTGAAACAGGATGCGGCTGTATCCCCTTGACTAGCGGCAATCACCAGACTCGACAGGAAGTGATGTTCGACTACGGCTTGCCCTACTTCGAGACAACGCTCTTGGAGCTAGACACAGAATCCTTGGCGGAAGTTTTGGTCTCGCCTTCGCGCCGCGACCCGGCGCAAGCGGCGCTTCTTCAAGTAGGGACGCCCAGTTTTGGCAACAGCCACTGGGTTAGCACGATGTAGCCGATCACAAATGCAACCACCCAAAGCCATTGAGGCATGATGACTCCCTGGGACCGATTCTCGGTCGATTGACCACCCGGCTCTATTCTAATGAATCATCCGCAAGGTTGCGACGCGAATTCCTGCGATCCAGCTAATGAGGGTGCAGCGTTGAACATGGGCTGAATCGCCTTACCCATCGAATCGGGGCAGCAAAGTGGCATCTCCCCCGAACGTTCGGTCTTACATGATACGACGAACGGCGAACCCTAGCGCGCCAGTTCGCTTCTTAGATGCTTCGACAGTTTCTCAATCTGTTTCAACTTTTGCGTCAGATCTTTCGCCAACATCCCCCGGCTCAAATTGTGAACATCGGGACGCACGGATGCAGCAAGGGTGGCCAATTCGTCGGCCTCGCGTCCGAGCGCCTGAGTGTCCACAGGCCGGGAATCCATGCTCTCATTCTGCGCCTGCAATTCCTGCGCGTGGCGCATCTGGGGTGGGAGCATTCGAGAGTTTTGAGCCATGCAGAGCAGGCTCATTACCAGCATGACCGCCAAGCTAACCGTCACGTGAGTGAGTTTCACGCCGCCTCCTAGCGTGCAAGTGCGGAGGATTGTACTACCAGGTTGCAGATTCACCCATGAATTTTTTCTGCAGAAGGAAGACCCTCTGGCGTCGTTCAGTTACAGCGTCGGAAAACACAGGGACGGCATACCTTCCATCGAGTGCGCGCGCTCACCTCGGATCGGGAGCAGCCTTTATGGCCTTGACTGTTTCCAACTTCTGGCGAAGCCGGTCATTCGCGCCGTTCGCTGACTCCAGGCCCGCGTAATATTCGAGGATGTTTTGCTTGAGGTCCGCGGGAATGCTGTGGGCCGGCTTGGAAGCGAGGCGGAGAAGCAATTGCTCATAGGTTTGGTCCGCCAGCGGATAGTCTCCAAGTTTGGCCGGACTTCCGGTATCGAGATCAATGTTTGGCAGCAGCACGACTCGGGGATCAGGGTCCGATAGATGCTTATGCAGGGTTTCTCGAAATACATCCAGGGTGTGGTTCACGCTCTGCAGATACCATTCCTCCGTCTTCGGCGTGGGAATTTTCAAGGCCAGGTCCGAGGCTGGACCAATCTTGGGGACCAGAAACACTAAGACCGCCAGCAAATGAGCTTTGATTCCCGGGCCCTTGTACGCGTGCTTCCAATGGCGCTCGTAATTGGTGCGGGCAACTCGTTCCGCGAAGGTACGATACGCTTCGTCGTCGGGATGCGGCGGAAATTGGTGCCGGTGCAGCACAACTTCCGCTTCCGCGAATGCCGGGATGAAGCTGCGCACCGATGTACGGTAGCTGCGCAAAGACGGGCGCGCCCGGCCCAGCACCTGGTGAATATCGAAGCCGTAAGTGTCGATGAAGGCCTGTTCCAGAAACTTCCTCGGCACCTTGAAACCGATCCGTTGCAGATAGGCTGGAGGCGCAAACTCGAGGTTCGTCAGCTCGTCAATATCGAACGCGAACTCGGTACGAATGTGAGCGTGCGGGCCCTCTCCATAGGTCACTGAATCCCCGAATTCTTGCCTGAGCCTGGAAAACTCCAGAGCGGTGGCGAGATTGACGGCCTGCGAATGTCCGATAGAGTCGCCTAAGTAGTGGGATAGCGCGCCCACGGCAAAAGCATACTCATCCAGGGTGCGAGCATTGTGAAAAAGCCAGGCGATGAAATCTCCCGTGCGGACGTAATGCGTCAGATTGCTGAAAAAGCGCTTGCCGAAGGGGTAATAGCCCATGTCCTGAATCGCCGAGCCGCCATAGGCGTAGGCATGCGCCTCGCGGAGCTGCTCTTCCGTTGCCCCAGGAAATCTCGCAAGCAACAGAGGCCGTATCGAATCGTTCCAGGCAAGATCAATCAACTCCTCGTGGGTAAGAACAGAATATGCCGGAGCCTGAGCTGCCAAGAGCGTGAACGCGATCAGGAAAACGATTGTCCAAATTCGTGCTCTTTTCATCAGCGATACCAGGTTCAGCGTTCCCGATGATTACGTCATAACTGCTCTGCGATTCGGGCGGAAACCTTAGATGCCAAAGCAACCACTCTCGCCAAAGAAAGATGCGCAGGCCGGAATCGCAATCCTCGACCTCACCGAGGTCCGATCCATCGTCACAAATTTCCTGACCAATAATTCCCTCCCAACCGTTCTCAGCCGAATCGGCATCGCACCATCCAACTTGAGGGTGTGTAAGATGACGGTTTCCCGGCTTAGTCCGAGCGAACAGATTGAATTTTAGTCGTGGCGGATTGACCTTTCCTAAAATCGAGTGTGATATCTTCCATCGATAGAGAGCCCGCCGAGTTGGTCTCGTTACCGTCGCCTTCACTTCCGCGTTCAGATATCCACGATCTAAGTAAGTCGCCGCAATGCGGTCGCGGTCGTCGGCCAGTTTACGCGGGGAAAACGGAACTGCTGCGCGGAGCTGGAATCCCTTCGGGGCGGTGAGCGCACTCTAGGCTACGTGCTGGTTGCCCGCGACCTCAATGTCGTCGACCAGAGTCTGCGGACCTTCCGCGATCTCAAAACTGACATCGATCTTCGGCTCACGATCGACCGCGCGCGAAGTCACCTTCACTTCTTCATAGCCCCGGTCGTGATAGAGCGCTCCGACGATCGGACTGCAGGAAGTGAATTTACCCGATGAGGATCCCTACGATCCATCCCGTATTCCCATCGCGGAAAAGGCGCAGGTGACTTTTTTGCACGAGCACGGGTGCTGCTAGTCCGCGTGAACGGCACTTCCCGGCAACTCGAACTTCACCGACGGCGAGACCAGCCCGAGTCGGCCCCACCGCTAAAATCCCCTTTTAACCTGCCAGTGGTGGCAACCGGGGCACTATGGATTGCGCTCTGGCGCCTGAAGGAGAGCACCCGAATCGGAGGATGCCCAGCTGTTTCCCGGGCTCAGCTCAGGCCCACTTCTCTTCGCCTTCCCGGATCGTGATGTAGCGATCGATCGGAAGATTCGTAAAGCGCTGCACCACCGCACTGGGCCGCGGCCACTTGATCTCGACCCAATCAATCTGCGTCCGCTTGCCAATTCCCAGGACAACGCGCGGATCGTGCGACGAAAGAAAGCTGCCACCGCCCACTTTCATTCTCGTGCGCTTCAAGTCTCCGGCTTGATACGTAATGACGGCTCCGACGGCGTCGATGTTGGCCTTCCTGCCAACCAGTTTGAGCCCGAGCCAGTGATTCAGGCGGCCGGCATTGTTTTGCAACAGAAGCGGTGGCTCATCGTTGCAGGAGATAAGTACGTCGACCGCGCCATCGTTGTTGAAGTCGCCGAGCGCCAGGCCGCGTGCCGAAATTGGTCTCGAGAACACTGGGCCGCTCTGCGCGCTAACGTTTGCAAGGGTCTTTCCGTTTCCGCGGAACAACAGGAGCGGCTCTTGGTAGGTGACGTCCTTGTGAAAAACCTGAATCAAATCGTCGGGATTGCCGTTGGCCTGGATCAGATCCAGATCGCCATCGTTGTCGTAATCGAAGAACTTGAGCCCCCAGCCACTCATCAGACGCGAGGCCTTTGCAATGCCAGTGGACAGGGCGTCGTCGTCGAAGGTCTCCTCGTGATTGTTGCGATAGATAGAAAACATCTCATGATCGATGTTCGCGACGAATAAATCCATCCAGCCGTCCTGATTGAAATCGGCTGAATCGACCCCCATGCCGGAACGCGGCCGACCCGACTCGCTATAAGCGATGCCCGCCTGCGCCCCGATCTCTTCGAACTTTCCACTGCCGCGGTTGGCGAAGAGAAAGTTCTGCACTGTATCGTTGGAAACAAACAGGTCTAAGCGGCCGTCATTATTGATATCGGTCGCGACCGCGCCCCAAGCCTTCCCCAGAAAATTTCCTATGCCCGACGACTTGCTGACGTCTGTAAAGGTGCCGTCGCCATTGTTGTGAAACAACCAGTTGTATGTTGGCTTGTAGAGCCGCGGGATGCAATAGCCCGGGCTGTCACCGGCGGCGCAGGGAAGATTCTTGGACTTGTCGAACTCGACGAAGTGGCAGACGAAGAGATCGAGGCAGCCGTCGCCATCGTAATCGAACCAAACCGCGCTCGAGGCCCAACCCGGCGCGGCGACCCCGGCCTTTTCCGTCACATCAGTGAAAGTGCCGTCGCCATTGTTGTGATAAAGGATGCTTCGGCCATATTGCGTGACATACAAGTCGGGGAAGCCGTCGCCGTCATAGTCGCCAACGGCAACTCCCTGACCGTAGCCCCCCGCGCCGACGCCGGCTTTCTCGGTAACATTGGTGAAAGTACCGTCACGATTGTTGCGATAAAGCGCGTTGCGCAACGGTGGCTTGGGATCGAAGAAGTCGCACTTTCCGCTGTTGACGAGATAAATATCCATCCAGCCGTCGTTGTCGTAGTCAAGAAACGCGCAGCCCGGGCCGGTGGTTTCGGGCAAGTATTTTTCATTCGAGTGTCCGGCGACGTGCTTCCACGTAATTCCGCTCGATGACGCGGGAACTTCTTCAAACGGATAGACGGACGAGGTGGCTGACGGGAAAAATCGAAGCACAGGCAATACCAAGCCGCTGGCAGCAGTTTGCAAGAATTTTCGTCGGGTAACCTGCCGAATCATTTCTGACCATCGGGGGGGTGGGTGTTAGGTTCTGGATGCTCTCCGCCCTGGGTTCCAATCAGCCGCTGGTGGATGGCAAACTCCTTCTGGCCCTCTTCTTTGCGGCCCGCACGCGTGTAGGCCGTGCCCAGCTGGTAGTGGAAGTTTGGATTGAGCGGCTCGAGTCTGACGGCGGTTTCCAGCGGCGGAACCGCATCGGTGTAGCGCTTGGTCGCGATGTAGGAAACACCGAGTCCGAGGAATGCCTCGCTGAATTGCGGATCGAGCTTGCCCGCCTTCGAGAAGTGCGCAATCGCATCGTCCCAGGATTGATCCTGCCGCGCCAATTCGCCCAGCACATATTCGGCGGCGGCATTGGAGGGATCGATAGTCAGCTCTTCTGTGAATTCGCGACGCGCCTCCTCGACGACGTCAGCAGGTGGATTGGGCTTGGAGAGCAAGAGCCGACCGATGCGGAAGTGAATGCCCGGCAACTTCGGATTCTGCGCTGCAATGCCGCGGTATTCCTTTTCCGCTTCGCCCCACTTGCTCTGCGACTCGTAAGACTCTGCCAGCAATTCGTGCGCCTGAACCGACGACGAAGCATTCCGCGCGAGGGCCTGCGAAGCCTCCGTCGAGAGATCGGAATAGGCGTGGACCGCTACGTAAAGCGCGTCGGGATCATCTGGAAATTCGCGCTGTAGCACGGTAAGGAATGCCAGGGCAACGCCGCTCTGATGCAGCGTCATCGCGCAGCGCGCTCCGTCGATACTAACCTTGCGGCGGAGGTCCTTGTCCTTCACTTGTCCCACACTCCTCCGCAGCGTAGGTAAAGCTTCGCCGCAATGGCCATTTTCGGAAAGCTTGATGGCCTTCTGAGTCATGGCAGAAGGATCCGCGGCCGGTTTCCCGCCAGATTGAGCTGCACCGCTCAGCCCAGCACTAAACGCTAGGAATGCTGCGCAACGCAAATAATGACGACACCAAAACATAGTTGTGATCATAAACGAAAACGGCAGGCGCGCAGTGCGCGCCTGCCGTGCTAATGAGGGTGTCACCGCTCAGAAATAAAATTTGAGAGCGAGTTCGATCTCGCGCGCTCCCTGAGTCGCCGGGTTACCAGGGGAAATCACTCCCATTGCGTAAGGAGTGGCTGCGCAGTTGTTGTCAGCGGTAGTGCTTCCGCAGCTTGTGCCCGGCGCGTTGAAGTTTGGATGGTTGAACACATTCATGAAATCTGCCCGGAACTGCAATCGCATCGTCTCCGTAATCGGGAAGTTTTTTTGCAGACTGACATCGGCGTCGATATAGCCCGGGCCAATAACCGGTCCTTGCGATGGACAGTTCCCGAACCCGGATGTCGGCTGGCTAAACGAGCTGGCATCAAACCATACCATACCCACTCCCTGAACGGCTGTCTTGGGATAAGACACAGGGCCGTTGCAGTTGGGGCGAGGCGAGAAAATGTCACCCGTTCCGGAAACATCCCCAGCTCGCAGATCGAGAGGGAAGCCGCCGTGCCAAGTAAAAGATGGGCTGATGGCCCAGTTGCCCGCCACCGCGTTCGCGACCGTCGGCATGCCGTGACCAAATTGCTTTCCACGGCCGAACGGTAGATCGTACACTGCGTAGGCGTTCAAGACATGTTTCGTGTCCCAATAGCACTGTGCATAGTCGCCATTGGGGTTGAAAATATTCTGCCAGTAGCTGTCGGCGTTTTGTGACTGACCGCCCCAGCTTCCGTAATAGCCGGCGCTGTTCGCCATACACTTCTGATAAGTGTAGGAAACCTGCCCTTGGAGACCATTGCTGGCACGCTTTTGCAGAACGGCTTGCAGAGCGTTGTAGTTCATGTTGCCCACGGAAGCGGTCTCTTTCACCAGGCCGAGTCCGTTGGGCCCGTACGTCGGCGCCGTCGTGGTAATACCGTTGATGACCGTCCCGACCGGGTTCAGTCCGCCAATGAACGGGTACGTTACGGTTCCGTTGGATTGAAGACTACCCTGATCCAGATCGATCGGAACCATGAGGTGGGTGGTTCGCTGGCCTACATAACCCAGCTGAACCGTAGTATTGCGGGCGATTTCGCGTTGGATCGTAAGGTTGTACTGATCTGCGACTGCCGGCTTCACCTTCCACCACGTCAGCATCGTCGAATAAATGAAGGGATCGCCGGTGGGAGGTGCTGCCGCCTGGAACCCCGTCTCGGTGTTAAATGCTGCCGTGCCGGTGGCAACGTTCACACCGGCGGACTGAGCTGGCGTGAAAGGCGGATTCTGGGTTGGCCGCAAGTTGGTGCCCGTGCCTTCCAGGAACGATGAGATAGAGAAGCCACCGCGGACGACAGTTTTGCCTCCCCACCTCGTCGGGCTCCACGCGAAGCCAACGCGAGGCTGGAAGTCGAGCAGTCCATTGGTGGCCGGATACAGCCCGGCGGGAGCACCATTCGTGCCCACGATCCCATTTGGTACGGGATAGTTCCCGACAAACTGAAGCGCACCGGTGTTGATGTCCACATTCACCTGGCGGTTGTGCGTCTCCGTCCATGGAGTCCGGTTTTCGTAGCGCAAGCCCACATTGAGTGTAAAGTTATCGGTAACGCGCCAGTCATCCTGCCCAAAGAAGGCATAGAGCCAATCGCGTGCGTGCCAGCCGCCGGTACTTACGCCCCGACCCACGCTCTCCGGCAAGCCGAGCGCGAAGTCGCCAGAAGGATCGCCGCTATATGCGCTCCCCTGCGGTCCTGGTCCGAAGACGATCGCTCCCAGTTCGCCGGCGTTGCCGGGATAGAAAACGTTCGCGTTAATGCGTTGCAGCTGAAAGCCGGTCTTAATCACATGGCGTCCGTGCGTGTAGATCAGCGATTCGTCGAACTGAGTGATGGTGGAGGAGAAATGTTGTGTGATGATGCTCGAACCCAATGAATTTAGCGTGCCTCCGGCAACCGAGCTTGCAGTGCCGCCACCAAAACCGAATGTGGGCAAGCCTGCGATGCCGGCTGGATTGCCGTCGAGAATGCCGATGGTGTTGGCAAGATTGCCCACAGACGAATCAAACGTTTCCGTGGGAGCAATCAGCTTGATGCCATTTTTCCCAAAACGCACTTCATTGAGCAGATTGGGGGTGAAGGTATGGTTCCAGTTGACACTTCCGGAGTTGATCCAATCCACGCTTAAAGAATTGCCCAACAAAGGCTGAGAGTTTGTGTTGGGATCGTATTCATCCATCTTGGAATAGCGCGCACTGATGTGATCCTTGCCGGCGGGGATGTAGTCAACTTTGATGTCGCCCTGGTCAGTGTTGTATCGCTGAAAGATTATATTAATCGCGTTGCCAAAACCATTCCCTAATGGAGCCCCAACAGCCACGGGATAGAGCGGGCTTGTAACCAATGCTGTGAAGGCCGGATCCAGCAGGCCCGTCAGATTATTGCCGGGGATAATAGGCCTTGAGGCTGCGGGAAGAATGTTACAAGCGACGCCGGTCGCCCCGCCGGTTCCCGCCGCGCAGGGGTTTACCAGTTGGGTCGGAAATGCAGAAAAATCACCTTGGGTTTCGGCCTGCGTGAGGACGGTAATCGTCTGGGCAGAAGAAGGAATGTCTCGGCGCGCGGCTTGGTAATCACCAAAGAAGAAGAGCTTGTTCTTGATGATCGGCCCCCCTGCCGTACCTCCGTAAAGGTTCCAGCGCAGCTTGTCTGTGGGCAAACCAGTCGGCGTGTTCGATATGAATGGACTATGCTCCCACTTGTTGGCGTTGAAAAAATCGTTGCGCAGAAACTCAAACACATCGCCGTGGTATTGATTGGTGCCCGACTTGATGGTGGCGTTCACGATGCCGCCGGCATAGTTGCCAAATTCTGCCGAGGCATTCTGGGTAATCAGGTTGAACTCGCCAATCGCGTCGGGAGAGGGTGTATATCCGACAAGATTGTCGGAAGCCTGGTTATTGTCGACACCGTCCAGCAGGAAATTGTTATCTTCCTCGCGATTCCCGTTAATGTATGGCCGGCCGCCGCCAGCAGTCGCACTTTGCGTTGTCGTTGAACCCAAATTAAAGGTGGAGGGGTCGGTGGTCACCACGCCCGGCTGGAGCAGGGTTAACTGGATGTAGTTGCGCCCCGCAATGGAAAGGTTAGTAATGCTGTTGGCGTCCATGACTGCGCCAACCTGCGCGTCCTGAGTCTGCAAGACCGGCGCTGAACTCGTGACCTCGACGGTCTCGCTGATCTGGCCGACTTTCATCTGTATATTCACGCGCGCAGTCTGGTTCAGCACCAGGGCAAAAGGCTTCTCCACGGCAGTCTGAAAGCCAGCCGAGGAAACTTTCACCGTGTAGGTGCCGATGGGGAGACGCAACAGGTCGTAGGCGCCTGCATCGTTGGTCTGCGCCGTCCACTGCGTGCCGCGCTCCGTATCGGTAGCTGTAACCGCGGCGCCCTTGATGGGCGCTCCGCTTGGATCGGTGACGGTTCCCACGATCGCTGCGGTTACTTCTTGACCCCATGCCGAGGTGAGAACGCCTGTCAGAGTCATCATCACTAGCACTGCCAGCATCGCCAACGCTGTTTTTTTCATAATCGACACGCCTCCGGGAGAGCACTTCTCGTAGCTTTAACCAAAAGGGTCCTAGTGCAATCGCACTATGCTATATAGCACATGAACTCCCGCGGTCAAGAAAAAAATGCTTTTTGCTGTGGAAATCTTTCCCGTGTCCTCCCAATCACTGCTCTATATCGATTTTTTTGTTCTCGATTCGGCACAAACCAGGAGTTCCGGACGTCGATTCCCCGGCCACGCTAGCCGAAATCCTGGGAATTTCACCTAAAATGCTAGCCAATAACACGGCTTTGCAATTTCCTTCCAAGCTGAGTCGCGTACCCGGAACTCCGCCGTGCGGCGGCTCTGCTCTATAGCAATATTGCACGCTCAAACGATTCATGAAGCCCAAAAAGCAAAGATTGGGCTTTACAGGAATGGCGAGTTAAGCTATATAGCAGAGGCACGCATAGAATTGTGCTCGCAGCGAGCGAGGGTGGCGTTTTCTTGCCCTTTCGCTGGAAACTTTGATTTATGGCAGGCAATCACCGGAACGGAACCCCCGTCTACCAGCGGATCCAGAATGCGATCCGCAAGCGCATTGATGCGGCCGAATTGCGCCCGGGCGATGCGGTGGCTTCAGAACGAGAATTGGCGCGCACGCACAAAGTCAGCCTGATGACCGCTCGCCACGCACTGGCGGGACTGGAGCGCGAAGGTCTGGTGGAGCGCCGTCGCGGCGCCGGGACGTTCGTGTCCGCCCCCAAAATCCACTTCAATAAGCTGATGAGTTATACCGAGCACATGTCCAGCCGCGGCTTGCTTCCTCGTTCGCGTGTGCTGGTGGCAAAGCTGGTAGAGGACGAACAGGAGGTCGCGGCTCGCCTGCGTCTGCCCGCGGCCAGCCCGCTAGTGAAAATCGAGCGCCTGCGCCTAACGGAGGAGGATCCTTTCGCGCTCGAAACCTGTTACCTTCCCGCGGCGGAGTTTTCAGGGCTCACCACTTCCCCGCTGAGCCGTGGATCGTTATTCTCCACCTTGGAGCATGACTACGGAGTGGAACTGGCCTATGCCGACGAGGAGATCGACGCTACTGCCGCCGACGCCAATCTCGCCCAATTGCTCGGCGTCCACAAGAGCGCCCCGGTGCTGCGCATCCGCCAGGTCATCTATTCCATAAAAGGCAAGGCAACGATGTATGTCGTCGGCTACTACCGCTCGGAGCGCCACACGCTGTTCATCCGACGCTTCCGCTAGACGCTTCTTCGGCCCTGGAGAATACAGCTATGGCCGGGCACGATGATCCCAGGGATTTCCTGATGTTGCTCAGGTTGGTGAGTTGGAGATAAGTGCGAATACTCCGCCTTTGCATGACATGAGCGAGTCCAAGCACTTTTGGCATCGCCGGATTAGAAAACTACACATTTCTAACGCCCGGAGTGAGGACGGAAATCTTCCAAACCACCAGCTGACTCTTCGAAGTCTTCGCCTCCTGAACGACGTGCGCCAATCCGAAAAAATTACTACAGGTTTACTACAGCGAGGGATTTTCCACAGGGAAAGAGGCCCTTGCGGGGGTGCTCCGCTCACTTCTAGGCCTCTCAAAACAAAAAGGATCTTATGGTGCCGGGAGGGGGAGTCGAACCCCCAAGGTACTAAGTACCGGCGGATTTTGAGTCCGCTGCGTCTGCCAGTTCCGCCATCCCGGCTCTGGGTGGAGATGGTGAACCGATTATATCAATTCAACGTGTGTCGCTCGCGGAAGTTGGGTTTGATCTTCTATTTCGAGACGCAAATAGTGCCAGGAGCATACGTCAAGGCTATGACGTGCGCCGGCAGGGTTTCAAGCGGCCTACTGCTGGACCGGGACTTGGCGACACAAGTCCTATCATCACGCGTGAAAGCCCTCGGTGGAAACTCTACCGGGTTGGTCCTCCTGCATGGTGGCAGCCGCCTCCAGTAACTGAGTATTGAAGTCCTGGAATAATTCCGCAGCCGCCCGTAAATTGCCCTCTCGACCCTGATGCTCGAGCGCTTTTGCTTTCTCGGCAATCTCCGCCAGTCCCAGGTAAATCAACTCGCCCTTCAGCGTGTGCGCCGTTCTTTCGATGACTTCGAAATCGGCAGCGGCGAGCGCCTGCTGCAGAGTGTGCAGTCGCTCTGGGACCTCTTCCAGGAAAACTTGCACCAGTTGCGATAAGAGCGCTGCATCGCCCTCGACCCGTGCCAGCGCCGCAGCCCGATCCCAGCCCGCGTGCTTTTCCTGTAGTTGCGGTTCCAACGGCGGCGTATACAGTTGCTCTGCGCCAAGAACCTGCGCAATCGCCTCTGCAATTTGTACGCTGCTCACCGGCTTGGTCAGATATCCGTCCATGCCCGCCTGCAAGCACCGTTCCCGATCGCCTTTCATCGCATGTGCGGTCATGGCGATGATCGGTATGTGAGAGCCAGTTCCCTTTTCGCGATCCCGAATTTTGCACGTCGCCGTCAGCCCATCGATCCCGGGCATTTGCACATCCATGAAAACCAGGTCATAGCCGGCGGTCTCCAGCGCAGCCAAGGCCTCGCGGCCGTCCCGCGCGACAGTCGGCCGGTGACCCATCTTTTCCAGCAACTTCACCACAACCGTCTGGTTGATGGCGTTGTCTTCGGCCAACAGGATACGCAACTTTCTCAATTGCTGCCGGGTGTTGTGCCGGGTCCCAAGATCGCGATCAGGCATGCTTTCTCCGCGGCCCAGAACCAAAAGCATGGCGGCTTGCAGCTCGGAGTTGCGAATCGGCTTGAGCAGGTAAGCGGCGATTCCCAGCTTGCGGCAACGCTCCCCCTCTCCGCGCTGGCCTGCCGACGTTAACATCAGAATGATGGTGTTAGATAGACCCGGACTTTGCCTGATGCGCTCCGCCAGTTCGAATCCATCCATACCCGGCATGCCGCTGTCGACAAGGGCGAGACGAAAAAGAGACTCGTTGCCGTTAGCTGGTTGGATCGCCTCCAGGGCTGCGTTGCCGCTTTCTACGGCCAGCGGCCGCATTCCCCAACTCCGGGTGGTGGTTTCGAGAATGCGCCGATTGGCAGCATTGTCATCGACAATCAGCACGGGCAGATTTCGCAGGTCCGCCGGGCAGGCTGCCGTGTCGGGCGTATGCGCTGTCTTAGCCACGTCGAAGTCCGCCGTGAAATGGAAGACGCTGCCCTTGCCGACTTCACTCTCCAACCAGATTCTCCCATTCATCAAAGCCACCAGCCGCGAGCAGATGGCGAGGCCCAGGCCGGTCCCGCCGTAATTGCGCGTCGTGCTTCCGTCGGCCTGGGCGAAGGCCTCGAAGACCAGAGCGTGTTTTTCCGGAGGGATGCCAATCCCGGTGTCGGCAACGCTGAAATGTAGTGTTCGTTTTTCCCCGGCGCAGGCATCATCCAACCTCATGCGGACGATGACTTCCCCGTGCTCCGTAAACTTGATCGCGTTTCCCGCCAGGTTGGTAAGAATCTGCCGCAGCCGCCCCGAATCGCCCACGAGATGCTGCGGTATGTCCGGATCGATTTCGTATGCGATCTCCAATCCCTTTTTATGGGCTCGGAAGGAAAGCGCCTTCATGGTCTCAGCCACCGCGTCCTGCAAATGGAACTCGATGGGATCAAGGTCCAGCTTGCCGGATTCGATCTTGGAAAAATCGAGAATGTCATTGATGACGCCCAGCAGAGAATCTCCTGAGGCCTTGAGCATGCCCAGGTACTCGCGCTGTTCCGCGCTGAGTTCGGTGTTCAGCGCCAGTTCCGTCATACCCAGAATCCCGTTCACCGGAGTCCGAATCTCATGACTCATGTTCGCCAGAAATTCGCTCTTGGCCCGGCTGGCTTCTTCCGCTTTGTACTTGGCCGAAACCAGCTGAGCATTCGCATCCAGCAAATCAGCGGTGCGCTCCAGCAGTTCGATGGCTATGTGGTGGCGCTCGGACACTAAAGAACCTACGATCAGGCCTACGGCCGAGACCACAAACATGAGTAGCCCCGTCTGCGTAACAGAGTTAGAGGCAGGCGGATAGAAGTGCAAGACCACCACAGTTCCAAAATTTAACGCGAGCAGGCAGGAAACCACCCTGCGGATTCCCTGCCGCAGCGCGACCCATATCACCGGGATGAAGAGCAGATAACGCGAGTGGATGGGTAGCAGACCGAACACCACCCAGAGCAAAATCCCGATCATCGCGCTCTGCGCCAGCCCTTCCGCGGTAGTCCACAATAGCGATCCTTTTTTGCGGGGATAAACACGCAGCAATTGGTTTCCAGCCGAAGCCGGCGAGAGTCGTCTTCGGGTCCAGGGCAGCACGTGAATGAGAAGAAAGGGAGCGACCCCCAGCAATCCCGTTTCATCGCCGAGAAACCACACCAGAAATGCGGATCCGAACTCGTTCCAACGGATAGCATGGTCGAGGGCCAGGCACGCTACTCCCACGAGCGTGGATGCCAGCGCTGCTAAGGTTGTGAGGGAAACGTAGAGAACAACATCGCGGCGTCGCCGCAGGCCCAAATCGATTTTTAAAGGGCCGCGGAGATCGCGCGCGGCAATGGCATAGAACAACGAGATTCCGATCGATCCGATTGTCTCACTGTAGGTTGTCAGCGGTTGTCCGTAGATCAGCATGCCAGCCAGGGCGTTCCCGATAAAGACCACAATTGCGTAGAGCGGGCTGAGTCCCAACAGGAAGGCGAAAGCCAATCCTGCAGCCGGATACCACACTACCGACCCGAGATGAGAAATCAGGATGACTTCGGGCCGGTTCAAAAAAATGAATGTCGCCAAGAAAGTAAGCGACAGGGCGAGGTGGCGAATGATTTTGCGCTCTTCGTCCATGATTGTGAGCTTCGCCATGGGGCGCACTGAATCAAGTGAAATCATGCACGAACGGTGCCACGGGCCTGCCAGGAAGGTTAAAAAGTCTCTCAGGGTGAGTGGGAAGGAATCGGCCGAACTTGTGGCGTCGGATACGGGAAAGAAAGCGGGTCTACGCTCGTTCTGTGGCTCAGACGGAAAGAGGCGCTTTGGCGGGCGAGGCGATCTTCGGCAATTCCACCCGGAAGGTCGCGCCCTGTCCTGGCAGGCTTTCGACGCGAATCGAACCATGATGCTGGGTGACAATCCAATGAGCGATCGCCAGGCCGAGCCCAGTTCCACCGCGCCCGCGGCTGCGGGCCTGGTCGACACGGTAAAAGCGTTCGAAGATTTTGCTTTGTTCTTCTTCCGCGATCCCCACTCCTGAATCTTGCACGGCAATCGTGATCGTGTCTTCGCGTTGTTGTAGCAGCAGAGACACGGTGCCCGGTGAAGGAGTGTACTGGAACGCATTGTCGAGAAGAATGTCGATCAGTCGGCGCAGCATGGTTTCGTCCCCCATGACCAAGGCGCCGTCCGCATCCACCTTGGCAGAGAACTGCAAATCCCGGATGATCGCCACCTGCTGCCAGCTCTCGACCATAGCGCGCAGCGTCCGGTGCAGATCGACAGGGTGTATATGGAGCGTTTCGCGGCCGGAATCGGCGCGAGCCAGCGCCAGCAATTGTTCGATCAGCACCGTGGTGCGCTCGGCCTCGAGCAGAATGTGGCGCAGAGATTCCTTGTATTCGGCTTCACCGCGTGAGCGCCGCAGCGCCAGCTCGGCTTCCGTGCGGATGAGTGAAACCGGCGTGCGCAATTCATGCGAGGCATCGGCGGTGAATTGCGTGACCCGCAAGAATGCCGTTTCGATTCGGTCCAGCATTTCGTTCAACGTATCGGAAAGACGTTGCAACTCGTCGCCGGTCTCCAGCTTTTGCAGCCGGCTATTGAGGTTGGTGCCGCTCACCTCGCGCGCGGTTCGCACCAGCGCATCGACGGGAGATAAAGCGCGCCGGCTCATCCAGTAACCAACTCCCGCGGCTATGAGCAAGAGCAAGGGAGCAAACATCAGAAGATAGAAGCGGAATAAATGCAGTGTATCGATGGCATCGTCAGAGGGAAGTCCCATCTCGACCGTGAAGAGGTGCCCATTGACAGCCAGCGTTTCGTAGATAAAGCGGAAATGCTGACGGCCAAACTTCTGGTTACGGGAGCGCGCCTGCTTGATCTGGCCTGCCGTCAAAAGAAGCTGCGGATGCGCTTGCAGGAACGCCGCCCGATAAATCAGCTCTCCGTTTTCCGCATAGAGGGCGAGATAATCCCCGGAGTGCTCGATGGTGTAGGTCTCGTTCACTTCCTCCTGCAGCTTGGCGATGGAAGCGTCTTTCTTCTGCGATGCCAGAAAACTCCTTAAATCCTCCACTTGGGATTCGAGATCGTCATCCACCATGTCATAGAGGTTGTGGCGAAGAATAAACCACATGCCCACGCCAAAGACGAGTTCTCCCAGGGCAAAGATCGCCAGATACCACAGCGTGAGCCGAACTCCGATGGAGAGATGTTTCATGCCTGCCCGTCCGGACGAATCATATAGCCGACGCCGCGCACCGTTTGAATTAACTTGGGGCGGCCCGGCAAATCAATTTTGTTGCGCAGCAAACGCATAAAGGCGTCCAGTGTATTGTCTTCAATCTCGCGATCAAATCCCCAGACGGCCTCGATGAGCGATCGCCGGGAAACCACTTTTCCGGCGCGATACATGAGCCGTTCCAGGAGATTGTATTCCGTGCGCGTCAGTGAAAGCCGCTCTTCTCCACGCAGCACTTCCCGGCTGGAAGGATCCAGCACCAGATCGCCGACCCGCAAGCTCGCATCCTCCGCCGCCAGGGCCCGCCGCTTCACCGCCCGCAATCGCGCCACCAGTTCGTCGAAAGAGAACGGCTTCGTCATGTAATCGTCGGCGCCGAGATCAAGTCCGCGGACCACATCGGGCACCGCATCGCGGGCGGTCAGCATCAGGATCGGAGTTCGCACTTTTTCCGCGCGCAGACGCTTGGCCATCTCATATCCGCTGAGCTTGGGCATCATGATGTCGAGGAGGATGACGTCGAATTCGTAAGATCGCGCCAGTTCAAAACCTTCCGCACCATCCGAGGCGCACGTGACCGTGTGACCTTCTTCCGTCAATCCCTTGCGCAGAAGGGCCACCATTCGCGCTTCGTCTTCCACAATCAGCAGCTTCATCGGCTCAGCACCAGGCCGCACAAATCATTGGTCACAGCTTAAAGGGGATCGGCCGGTCGAATTCCTCAATCTGAAGAAATTTTAACGTGAGATTCATTCTCCCGTCACACTGCAGAACTACGATTCCGCCGTCATCTTAAACCCTCATTCCAGGCAAGACATAGGACGCGACTCTGCGGACTTAAACCGTACGAATTGATCCCGCGCCGGTCGTCTCTCAAGGAGCTGAAGCCATGCGATCTCTTCTATCGAACTGCCCCCCTAAATTGTTTGCCGTTCTAATAGCGATTCCAGTGATGCTGCTGGGAGCGATCACCGCGTTCGCCCAGGTGGATCGCGCCGAATTAGAGGGCACCCTCACCGACCCTTCTGGAAGCGTGATCGTCGGCGCCACCGTAAGAATTGTCGCGAGCGACACTCAACTCAGCCAGGAGCAGCAGACCAACTCCAAGGGCTATTACCGCTTTCCCGGTCTCGCGGTCGGCACCTATACGGTCACGGCCAGCGGCTCTGGCTTTAAGAACAAGGTGATCGAGGATGTGGTGCTCCGCGTCGGGCAGATCCGCACTTTAGATGTACAGTTGGCAGTGGGAGCCATCAACGAACAGATTGAAGTCAAGGCAACCCTTGCCCCGGCCGACCGGGTTTCAGCGTCAGCCTCTACCGTTATTGATACGACGCAGATCGCCGATCTTCCCAACAATGGCCGCGATTGGTCCAGCTTTACCCTGCTGGCTCCCTTCGCCCAGGATGACGGCGGCGGCGACCAGCGCACCATCCGCTTCGCCGGCCGCGCCCGCGACGACAATAACTTCTCCATCGACGGCGTGGACGCCGGAGGCATTCAAGAGCAGGCGCAGAAATCGCAGACCCGCTTGCAGATTTCTCAGGATGCGATCGAGGAATATCGCGTCAACAGCGCCCTCTACGATGCGGAGTATGGCACGCAGGCAGGCGGCCAGATTGACGTCGAGACCAAGAGCGGCACCAACGACTACCACGGCACAGTGTTTGGCTATTTCAGAAACTCTGTCTTCGACGCTCGCAACTATAACGATTACAACCTCGCCGGAAATCCTGCGATTCCTCCCTTCCGCCTCGGACAGTATGGCTTGACCTTTGGAGGACCGATCAAGAAAAACAACACGTTCTTCTTCATCAGCTATGAAGGGATCCGCCAGTATCAGTCGATCACGAACCAAGTCACTGTGCCCGCCGGAATAGGTAACGCCTCCTTCCCTTCCCCTGAACCCCAAAATGTCGCCGTCCCATACCAGCAGTACGTGTTAAATACCGCGACCAGCCTGGGATACGGCCCACAGATGTGCCAAATCATGCAGTCGTACGCCTGGCGAGCCTCGGTGGGCTCCATTGATGGCTGCGCGCCGCGATTTGTTTTCCCCGATACCGCCTTTCAGTGGCAGGGGGGCAACTCCCAAAATCCCGGCTTAAATAATCAAGACCTGGTTACCTTCGCAGCTCCCACCACGGTCCACGAAGACACATGGCTGGTGCGGATCGACCACAAGATCAATGAAAACACTCTTCTCTACGGTCGCGCGCAACGCGACATCAGCCTGGTGGATGCTCCTAATGGAAGCAGCAGCCTTGCGGCGGATAAACTGCAGACCATCAATCATCCGGCGAACTATATGCTGGCGCTGCAGCATACCTTCCGTCCGACTCTGTTCGACGAACTCAAGTTCTATGTGAATCGCGCGCCCTTCCATAATCCGCAGGCCAGCGCCCTGCCCTACGCAGTGAGCACTAACGATTTCGTAGGCCTAAACAACGACAGCGCTGACATCGAGGTCGGTACTACTTACGGCTTGGTCGACAACCTGATCTGGTCGCGTGGCCGCCACACCTTCAAGGCTGGAATGGAATACCGGCGGGTGCGCTTGAATCAGGGCCAGACTTCCAATAACGTACTGACCTTTGGGGACGACTACTCGTTATCGCAGGCATCGCTTTCCAACATCAACTACATCGCCCCCTGGTGTTGCCATCGGCTGCGCCGCAACTTCTTCATGCCTTACTTCCAGGATGAATGGAAGGCCACCCCGACCGTGACCCTGACCGCCGGCCTGCGCTGGGATTACTATGGCGTGGCCCACGAGGCGACCAACCGCACGACCGTATTCGACGTGAATACGTTTCACGGCGTGTGCCTGGGGACAGGATCATTCAACACAGCGCCGAACCCCGGACCCATCAACACTGCGCCTTGCCCTGCCAACCCGGCGTTGTACAACGCCAGTTATGTGAACTTTGATCCGCGGTTGTCTTTAGCCTGGGCTCCTAGCTCCCTGCACGGAAAGACGGTGGTGCGCACAGGCTTCGGCATCTATCACGGCGCGGCGCAGAATGACGACTTGAACGCCGGTCTTGAAAGCGACACGTTTCGCGTTTTGGTCAACAACTTTCCCACCACCACCTGTGCACCCGGGGCCGCTTTTTGCCCCAATCTGCAGACTCAATTTCAGCAAAAGGATCCCACTTTTGACGGAGTCGCCGGTATTGGCAAGCAAGCCAACCACCCACGGGCCCTGCAGCGGGAAGGACGGCACGATCTTTACGTAGAGACCTGGACCCTGAGCCTGGAGCATGAATTGCCTTCCAATTTTCTGGCCTCGGCTCAGTATCTCGGCAGCCACGGCGTGCGCTTATTCTCGCGCGGTGCCGTGAATCTCTGTACCGAACCGGTCACCTTCAACCCGGTCGACGGCGACTGCGTGCGCACGCTGGACCAGTACTATCCAGGCGGCAATCCCTTTGGCTCTGTCGATTACAAACACGATGTTGGATTGAGCAGCTACAACGGCCTAGGACTTTCTTTGGAGCGCCGGTTTAGCCAAGGTTTGGAATTTCAAGCCCGCTACACCTGGTCTCATTCGATCAACGATGGTTCGGTGGGCGGCGGCGAGTCGAATGGCCCAGAAAATGTTAACTGCGTGGAGTGCGATAAAGGGCCGAGCATCTTCGACGTTCGCAACAATGTCGCCGTCAACGCCGTGTACGACTTGCCGTTCGGACCGGGGAAGGCCTTCATGAGCGCTCCCGGAATCATGGGAGTAATCTTTGGGGGCTGGCAACTGAGCAGCATTGGCCTTTGGCATACGGGCCATCCATTAACGGTCTTCACGGATCTGAGCGGGCCTATCGTCAATCCCAACAACCAGTTCTACAATCCGACCAGCCCATTTCCGAACACTTACCTTCTTCCCGACGGCAACGACCAGACCAACCAGCGTCCCGACATTATTCCGGGAGTGCCGTTGACTTTGCCTAACCAGCATCCTGCTGTGGGCGGAAACCCCGGTGCGCCTTACATCAACGCCGCCGCATTCCAGGCTCCGCCCACGGATGCCAACGGAAACTTCACCCGCTTTGGCAATGAGCCGAACGGCGTGATTCGCGCCATACCGTACTGGCAGATCGACCTCGCCCTTACCAAAGAAACCAAGCTCACCGAGCGTACTTCGCTTGTGTTCGCCGTGCAGGCGTTCAACATCTTCAACCACGTGCAATTCGGCGACCCGAATGCCCTGAATCTCGTCTACGATCCCACTCAAGCGGGCACCGGTTACCTCACGCCTCAAGGAGGCTTCGGGACCATCGACACGACGGTGAATTTCAACAACAACAACGACAATGCAGCTTCACCCAACACCGGCACTGGATTGCCGCGGCAGCTTCAGTTCATGGTGCGCGTGAAGTTCTGAGAACTGTTGTTCCTTTCATACAAATTTCAGGCGCGGGCTTTAAGCTCGCGCCTGAGGATTGATCCCATGTCAAATCGCAAATCGTTGTGGGCACTTCTGCTTCTCGCTTGCTCCGTATCCGCCCTCGCCGCTTCGCCCAATTACTCGGTCATCAAAAAAATTCCGATCCCGGGCAAAGGCGGATGGGACTACCTCGCGGTGGACGACGCGGCGCGCCGGCTCTATGTCTCTCATGCCACTGAGGTGGAAATTCTGAATCTCGATTCCGGCGAAAAGTTGGGATCGATCCCCACCGTCGGAATGCATGGCATTGCCCTCGCGCCGGAATTCAATCACGGCTTCCTCAGCGATGGAAAAGGCAATACAGTGATCATGTTCGATTTGAAGACGATGAAGGTGCTGGCGAAAATCGACAGCCCCAAAGATCCCGATGGCATCATTTATGATGACGGCTCCAAGCGCGTTTTCGCCTTCAACGGCGACAGCAACAGCTCCACCGCCATCGACGCCGCCACCGGCAAAGTGGCTGGCACGGTCGATCTCGGTGGCGGACCTGAATTCGCGGCCGCCGACGGCCACGGATATGTTTTCAATAATCTCGAAGACGAGAGCTTAGTGCTGAAGATCAATTCTCGCGATCTCAAGGTCGAGCAGCGCTGGCCCACCGCTCCTTGTTCTTCTCCCAGTAGCATGGCGATGGACCGCGCGAACCATCGTATCTTCGTCGGCTGCCGGAGCAAGGTCATGGCCGTGCTCGACGCCGACTCGGGCAAGGTTATTACCACGCTGCCCATCGGCGATCACGTGGACGCCACGGTGTACGATCCGGAGAAAAAGCTCATTTTCAACTCCAATGGCGAAGGCACGATCACAGTGATCGAGCAAGACGATCCCAACAAGTATGAAGTTGTCCAAACCGTGCAAACCGCGCCCCGCGCCAAGACCATGGCGTTCGATCCGAAGACGCACCGGCTTTTCCTCTCCACCGCCGAAAATGGGCAATTCGAAGTGCTGGTCGTGGGACAATAAGAACTCTTCGCCAACAGACATGACTTCGCGACATAGATCCCCTGAAAAAACCGCGCTCGTGCTCTTAGTGACGGTCACGCTGCTGGCTCTGGCCTGCTGCACGAAGAAATCGAGCGCGCAGACTTCCAGCGTTGATCTGCAACTGGACGTAAAAACTCCGTTCCGCTTCGTGGCCTATGGCGACACGCGCTTTCACGATCCAAAAGACTTGGAACCAGCCAATCCCGCGGTGCGCGTCGCGCTCGTGCAGGCGATTGCCGAGGCCAATCCCGCGTTCGTTTGCTTCACGGGAGATATCGTTTACAACGGCTTCGATGCGAACGACTGGAAGGTATGGGACAGCGAAACGCAGATCTGGCGTGACAGGAAGATCCCTATTTATCCGGCACTGGGAAATCATGACGTACATGGGGACCCGAAGATCGCGCTGGGCAACTACTTCCAGCGTTTTCCTGACCTGAAGGACAGCCGCTATTACTCGGTGCGCGCAGCCAATGCGCTGATCCTGGTGCTTGACAGTTCTTTGGACGAAGTGGCGGGTCCGCAAGGGGAATGGCTGGCCAGCAAACTGGATCACGTTCCCGCGGACGTTGACTTTGTCTTTCTGATGTTCCACCATCCGCCTTACACGAGTTCGTCCGATGCGAAGATGTTCGGAGGCGGACACTCGGCGCGCCCCTCGGAGCAGGCCTTAGCAAAGATGTTGGAATCCCGCCAGGCGCATGCCAGTTATCGCATGATCGTTTTCTCCGGACACGTCCACAATTACGAGCGGCACGAACATAACGGAGTCACTTATTTCGTCTCCGGTGGAGGAGGCGCTCATGCTTATCCCATTCAGCGCGCACCTGACGATCCCTTTCAGAGTAAGGAAGTGAATTATCACTATCTGATGGTTGAGGTGGATCACAAGCAGGTGACGGTTACCATGAATCGTCTGGACCTCACCACGGGCAAGGCAGTGTGGACGCAACCCGATACGGTGAAGATTTCAGCTCCAGCCGCGGCCGCGGCGCAGGCCGCCGGGCGCTAAGCCGGCTGGCACGCTCCCTGGCAGCGGTTCGCTTCCCACGCTACTCCGAGCGCATGCAGGATCAAACGGTCTCGCAGGGTCAATTTCTCCGGCTCCAGCACCACGCCGTACGCATATTGCACAATGGGATCGCAGGTGATGCACCATCTCTCATGGCGAACCACTCCCCCACAATGCTCGCATGCACTCGCTGCGTTGTACTGATTGCTGTGGTACCAAGTGGCTTTGGGATTGACCGACATTTACGCTCCTCCAGTCGTAGCTTCTGAACTAATTCCCCGCGGCCTAGCCGGACAGCTCGGTGGAATGCGTCGGAAGCGAGCATAGGGCGATCGCCTTACCTGCCCAATTGGATCTGTCACCCTCAAACGTGACCAGGATCACAGACAGCCCTGCACTAGAAGAAAAAACCTTTAACCACGAAGGGCACTAGGGATCACGAAGGAAATCAATGTCGAGGGTTCCTTCGTGTAACTTCGTGTCCTTCGTGGTTCCGGTTTTGCTTCCCCCTCAAACTGAGCCATCACCGCGCATACTTCGATTCCATGGTTTATTCTGGAAAGTCGCTCAAACGCGGGCAGCCTACCGCGATTGAATCCGAGCGCCGAGAATTCTCAAAAATAGAAGCCAGGAGCCAGCGGCTGGAAGCTGCCTTATGAAAACCGGCATTATTGGCCTGCCTCAGGTAGGCAAAACATCCCTGTTTCAAATCCTCACCAAGGCGCATTTGTCGGCGCAATCTGCCAATCCACGCGAAGCCCATATCGGCGTGGCGAAGGTTCCGGACGACCGTCTCGACCGCCTGGCCGCTCTCTACAATCCGAAGAAACTCACGCACACCTCGGTCGACTATGTCGATGTCGGGGCCATCGGACAGGATGCGCTGAAAGAGACTGCCTACATCGGCCATCTGCGGCAGGTCGACGCTCTGGCCCATGTGGTCCGGGTCTTTGAGGATCCCGCCATCCCTCATGCGGGAGAGATCGATCCGCTGCGCGATATCAAAAACGTCGAATTCGATCTCATGGTCAGCGATCTTGGCCAGATCGAAAAACGGCTGGAGCGCCTGGAAAAAGACCTAAAGAAGATGAAGACGCCGGAGTTGGAAAAAGAATTCGAGCTCCTCAAGCGCGCCAACGCCCATCTGGGATCGGAGAAACCGCTGCGCGAGATGCAGATGACTCCCGAGGATAAGAAGCGCATTCGCGGATTCATGTTCCTCAGCGAGAAGCCGATTTTCTACGTGCTGAATATTGGTGAGTCCACGGAGTTGGGCAAGGAACTCGACGAGGCCGTCGAGAAGTACAAGCTCACTGAAATTGCCGCGCGTCCGAATGCCGCGGCCACTGCCATTTGCGGCAAAGTCGAGGCCGAACTCTCGGAGATGAGCGACGCCGACGCCGCGGAATTTCTTTTGAGCTACGGCCTGAAAGAAAGCGGCCTGGTCCGCCTCATCCGCACTACCTACAAGCTGCTAGGCCTGATCTCATTTTTCACCGCCGGAGAAGACGAATGCCGAGCCTGGCAGATCCCAGCCAACACGCGCGCCCAGGAAGCTGCCGGAGCCATCCACTCCGATCTGGAAAAGCATTTCATCCGCGCGGAAACCATCCGCTGGGACCAGCTTCTAGAAGCCGGCTCCGAAGCCGCCGCCCGCGCCAAAGGCACGCTCCGCCTCGAAGGCAAAGACTATATCGTGCAAGACGGCGACGTAATGCACATCCGCCACAGCGGGTGAGTTGCGAGCACTGAGTACGGGACGAGTTTCGAGTACTGAGTACCGGGTACCGAGTTTTCGTTGTAAGCTGAAGCCCCTATGGCGCAGCATTACAAGGACCTAATCGCGTGGCAGAAGGCAATGGATCTAGCCAATTCCGTGTACGACGCAACGGAGGGGTTCCCACGGCGTGAGATCTACAGCCTGACGGACCAGATGCGCCGAGCAGCAGTTTCCGTCCCTAGTAATATTGCAGAAGGACAAGCACATTACAGCAATCGTGAATTTCTTCATTTTCTTCGTCATTCGCGCGGCTCGCTTGCTGAGCTAGAAACGCAAGTGATCATAGCGCAACGGAGGAATTATCTGTCCGAAGATCAGGCTGCGGACCTTCTGAAACGAGCCGACGTAGTAAGCCGAGTCCTAACTGGCCTTATTAACTCTTTGAAGGAGAAACTGCCGTAGCAGATTTGTCTCGGTACTCAGTACTCGGTACACGGTGCTCCACTAGGTACTCAACCATTGACCCCTATATTCACCAGCATCCTGCTCGGCCTCACCGCCGCCGCCGCCAACATTTTCGGCGGAGCGATCATCGTGCAACGGCACTGGGAGCGGCGCTATCTGCGCTACTTTGTCGCGCTCGGCGCAGGCTTCATGCTGGCTACCGCGCTAGTCGAGATGATTCCGGAAAGCCTTGAACTGAGCGGTAAACCCGCGGCGTTGCTCGTGCTGCTCGGTTACCTGATCATCCATTTCTTCGAACACACGGTCACGCCTCACTTCCACTTCGGCGAAGAAACGCATACCAGCGAGTTCACACATTCCCACCGATCGTATTCGGTCCTCTTCGGCCTGATTATTCACACGTTCTTCGATGGCATCGCGATCGCTTCCGGATTCCTGGTCTCGGCGTGGCTGGGCTGGCTGATCTTCTTCGCCATCTTCCTGCATAAAATTCCGGAGGGCTTTACCGTGAGTTCGGTCATGCTGGCCAGCGGCAGCAGTCGCGGCAGCGCATGGGGTTCTTCCATTGTCTTAGGGGGATCAACTCTGGCGGGCGTTTTGACGATGGCAATCTTTCGCCATCACGTCAGTGCCGGCCTGCCGCTCTCCGCAGGAGTAACGATCTACGTTGCCGCCTCGGACCTGGTTCCGGAAGTCAATAAAGAGCCGGCGGTGAAAATGGCACTTCTGGTGTTCGTAGGCGCGGCTCTATTTTTCTTGCTCGATCACTGGTTCCACGTTCACTGACGTTCAGCGATTTTCGGAAGTTTCCTCGGGCTTTAACCACAGAGTGCACAGAGGATCACAGTGGAAGGCGGCGGCCTATAAGTGTCGATCTGTTTGACGCACCACACTAAGCACTCGTTTCTCGGTACTCACTAATCCACCGTGTGTTTCGCCGTATACCCTTCGCGCGAGACTACTTCGATTTTCACGTCTTTGCCCTTCTGGTCCCTCACCTTCAATGGGCCGCCGTCGGGCGCGACCACCTGCACCTTCAGCTTGCGATACGTTCCATCCAGCTTCGTGTTGGTGGGGGCGTACGACAGCATGTACTGGTTGTGAATGTCCTGGGAGATGTCGCCGAACAGTTCCGGCAGTTCGCCTTCGAAGCGCGGGAAGTAGGCGCGGCCTCCGGTCATGGCTGCAAAGGTCCTCATCTCGTTATCCCCCTGCAGGTAATCCATGCGCCCGACCGGAATGCCCATGCCATGCGCGCCCCGGCAATAAGCCGGGTTGACATCGCACATTTCCCGAATGATGAATCCCACGCTGATGGGGAAGATGGTCACATCCTTGGTGTCCTTAACCTTCTTCAATATTTTGTCGTAGGTCAATCGGCTGAAGGTGTCCACGCCCGTCGTCACCAGGATGACGTACTTCTTTCCTTCGACCCGGTCCAGGCGGTCGAGCGTGTCATACAGCGCGTCGAAGATATTCGTTTCGGAAAACCCGGGGATGCGCAGCTGATTCAGCGCGCCGTAGGCAGCCCGCTTGTCCTGCGTGAAATCGACCAGGATGTGCGGCTGCATGTCGAAATACGCGACTGCAATCCAGTCGTCTTTCTTCAGCGAGTTCACGAACGCATAGGAGGCCTGCAACGCCTGAATCATGAACACATAATTGGTTGCGGCAAATTCCACCAGCAGCACCGCCGTGATCGGCGCCTGCGATACGCCAAAGTGCTTCAACTCTTGCGGCACGCCATCTTCACTCACCTTGAAATTTTCCTGCTTCAGCCCCGGCACGAACTGCCCATTTTTGGTGGTGACCATCACGTCCACGTTCACCAGTGGAACGTTCACCTTCAGAGAATAGTCGGGCAGATCGTCGACTTTTTTCGGAGTGACCGGCGGCGGTGGCGGCGGCGCATCCTCGGCCTTCTTCTTGGGAATGGCATAGGGTCCCACGTTGTCGCTGGGCCCACCCGCTTCGGCCGGAACATCCTGCTTCGGCTTGCCGTTGTCAGGGGTCTGGGCGGTCGATGGTGAAGTCTGGTTCGCCGGTGTTTGCTGGTCCTGCGCCATGGCCATCGGCAAACCCGACAGCAACACGCAAAGCGCCGCGCACAGAGCCCGTCGAGGCGCGGTCTCTAACATCTTTCCCTTCTGATGACTAAACATGGTGATCCCCAAAATCCTCTATGCTAGTATAGACGTAAGGATTCACAATTGGGATGTTTTGCCGTTCCCAGAAACTTCCTCCTCTTGGCAACGCGGTCGCAGTTGATTTGGATCCAAGTTGAATAGGCCCGTTGGCGGGTCGGGGCTTTACATGAGAAAAGTTGTTCCAGCGCTCCTCGTCTTGGGTATCTCCCTATCTTCCCTCCTCGTCTTGGCACAGACTTCGCAGCCTACCATTCCCGTGAGTCAAATCCATGCGGGCATGCGCGGCGTCGCCTACACCGTTTTTGAAGGTGTGAAACCCGAACCGATGGACGTCGAAGTCCTTGGCGTGCTTCACAATGTCAATGGGCCAAAGGGCGATATCATCTTGGTTCGCTTGCACGGAGCGAAGGTGGAATACACCGGCGTGGTTGCGGGCATGAGCGGCAGCCCCGTCTATATCGATGGCAAGCTCGCGGGAGCGCTGGCGTTCCGCATCGGCGAATTCTCCAAGGAGCCGATCGGCGGCGTCACCCCGATCGCCGACATGCTTGAAATCAACGCGCTCGACAAGTCTCCGGCCGAAGAAGCGGCCGCCATCAAGCCGATCGTGACCAATGCCGCCGGAAAAACCGCTGCTCCGGGAGATGCCGTGGCGCTTCCAGGCTCGGTACAGAACTTTGCCGATTATCTAAAGCCTATTGATACGCCTTTGGTCTTCAACGGATTCTCCGAGGACGCCGTGCGGCAATTCGCACCGCAGTTTGCCGCGGCCGGCATCGTTCCCGTGATGGGCGCAGGTTCGGTCAGCGAGGAAAAACAACCGGAACCGCTCGAGCCCGGATCGGCAGTCAGCGCGATTCTGGTGCGCGGCGACATGGATATTGCCGCTACCTGCACGGTCACTTATATCGATCCGCAACGCCTGCTCGCCTGCGGCCATCCTTTATTGCAATTCGGCTCCGTGGACCTGCCCATGAACAAGGCGCAGGTGCTCGCCACGCTGGCTTCGCCGCTCAATTCCTTCAAGATCGTCAACACGACCGAGCGCGCCGGCGTCTTTGTACAAGACCGGCACACCGGAATTATGGGAGTTTTTGACAAGCAGCCGGACATGATTCCGGTCACGCTTACCATTCACGGCAACGGCAGCGCCAAGGAATTCCACTATGAAGTCCTGAACAACCCGCGCCTGAGTCCCGTCGCCATCATGGCGACCGTGTTCAACGCGCTGCACGGCGTGAATGCATACGGCGAGGAAATTACCTACCGGATGAACGGCAGCATCGACGTCAAGGGCTTCCCGGAAGTCAGCCTGCGCAACATGTTCGTTCCCGGCGAAAATGGACAGCCGGCTGCCATGGCTGCGGCGCTTTCGCTGGGGGAGCGCTTTGAACGCATTTACGACAATCCCTACAGCGCTCCCGCGGTCAACAGCGTAAATCTTGACTTCGACCTCGTCCGCGAACGCCGCTGGGCGCGTCTGGAGAGCGCTCGCACAGATGTGACCGAAGCCCGTCCCGGCGACGAAGTCATCATCGAAACCGTTCTCGCTCCCTACCGCGGCGAACGCGTGGTGCGCCAGATTCCGGTGAAGATTCCAACCTCGGCCAGCAAGGGAACGCTTCGCATCCTGGTCAGCGATGGCGAAACGCTGGATCGCGTGAACCGCGCCAATCCTGCGTTCGGCCGCAAGCTCGACCTGGCTTCCACCATTGCGCTCCTGAACAAAGAACATTCCAACAACCGGCTTTACGTTTCCCTGCTCGAAGCCGATCCGGAAGCCCGCGTAGCCGACAAAGTCATGCCCACACTGCCCATCAGCGTAATGAACATCATGGATGGCATGCGCGGCAACCAGGAGATGATCGTCAGCGGCGAATCGAACGTCGACGAAACAGCCACCCCGGCCCTCGACTACGTAGTGAGCGGAGCGCAACTGCTGACGGTAACAGTAAAGTAAGCAAATCTCGCAAAGAAATCGAGATTGGACCACCGAGGGCCCCTGTTCAGCTCTAAGATGAGCTGAAATGCCTCCCAGCGCCGTCTTCCGCCGGTACGGATATCGCCGCCGCCTTCCCCACTACCAGCGGGATGATCGTCCGCTCTTCGTCACCTTCCGCACTTTGAAGTGCCTAGAACTGACGCCCGAAGCCCGCACTTTTACGCTGCACCACTGTCTTCACGACCATGGCAGAACGATTCAATTGCATGCGGCAGTCATCATGCCCGACCATGCCCACCTTCTTTTTACAGCTTTGCGAGACTCCGATGGATGGACCTTTGCACTGCCCGAAATTCTTCGAGCGATCAAGGGAAGTTCAGCCCGCAGCATCAATAAATTCAATGGAAGATCAGGCCCCGTCTGGCAAGACGAGTCTTTCGATCACGTGCTGCGAGGAGACGAGAGCCTGCGGGAAACAGTCGAGTACATCCGCCAGAATCCGGTAAGAAAGGGATTGGTGGATAAGCCGGAAGACTACCAGTGGCTCTGGATCGACCCATGTGGCGCGCGCACTCCTGCCCGCGAAATCTAACCACAAGCAAAATTACCAACAAGAATAGATCTCCACCGCAAAGCGCAACTTAGAGTTCCTAGGTCTTGCCCTTGGTGAGAGCTCGCGGGCAGGAGTGCCCGCGCCACACATCTATTCTTTCCTACTCTTCTTCGTTCTCCCCCATCTGCATGCTCAGATACCGCTCGTAGCCAACTTCCTTGATCAGGTGCATCTGGGCTTCGAGAAAGTCCACATGCTCTTCCTCATCTTTGAGCAACTGCACCAGCAGATCGCGCGATCCGTTGTCGCCTTCTTTAGTCGCAATGGCGACGGCGTCGTTGTACTGCTTCACCGCGCCGACCTCCAGCGCCAGATCGCTCTCGATCATCGCCTTGACCGTTGCGCCGACTTTTAGTTCCAGCGGCATCATCGACGGGCTGCCGTCGAGAAACAGAATCCGCTCCATCAGCACTTCGGCGTGCTTCATCTCGCCGATGGATTGTTTCTTGATGAATTCGGAGAGCTTGTGATAGCCCCAGTTCTCGCACATTTCCGCGTGCAGGAAATACTGGTTGATAGCAGTCAACTCTTCCCGCAAAGCTTTGTTCAATTCCGCGAGTACTTTTGGATTGCCCTTCATTATCCGCTCCCAAAAATTTCAGAACACAAGAATGAACGCAATCGAATTCTACGCCCAATGGCGATGCCCAGGTTCATCCTAACGCCGCATCCAAAGTCTTCAACAGGCTGGCGCGGGTAAACGGCTTTTCCAGCAGCCGAATGCCGGCGTCGAGGCCCTGATGCGTGATCAACTCTCCCGTATATCCCGACATGTACACAATCTTCATCGCTGGAAATGAATCGATCAGCCGTAAGACCAGTTCCGGTCCCGTCATCCCTTTCATCACCACGTCGGTCAGAGTCAGATCGATCGACATTGTGCCGGAACCGATGATATCGAGGGCCGCTTTTCCATCTTCCGCTTCCAGAACTTTGTAGCCGTGCTCTTCCAGCATCTTCCGCGTCAGACGCCGCATGACGGCGTCGTCTTCCGCCAGTAGGACAGTCGTTCCATCTCGACGCCGAGGCAGTTCCTCTTCGTGCTTCTCTCCACCATTTCCCAGTTTCTTGTCAGCACTGGGGAGATAAATCTTGAACGTCGTTCCATGCCCCACTTCACTGTAGACCCAGATGTGTCCGCCACTCTGCTTGACGATGCCGTAAACCGTCGCCAAGCCCAGGCCCGAGCCCTTGCCGGTTTCTTTGGTAGTGAAAAATGGTTCGAAGATGCGGGAGCGCGTGGCCTCGTCCATACCGACGCCGTTATCGCTGATGGCCACCATTACGTAACGTCCGGCGGTCATGGACGGGTGCTCGTGCGCGAATGATTCATCAAAATCGAAAACCGACGTTTCGATGATCAACCTTCCGCCGCGCGGCATGGCGTCGCGCGCATTCACCGCAAGATTCACGATGACTTGATCGAGATGCCCGGGATCGGCTTCCACGATGGCGTTGTTCGAGTGCGCCCGAAGGACAACCTCGACATCGTCTCCCATCAGCGGCCTTAGAAGCTTGCTCACCTCTTTGAGGCGATCGTTCAAATCCAGCACCTGGCTCTGCGTCGGCTGCCGGCGGCTGAACGCCAGCAACTGCCGCGTCAACGACGCGCCGCGCTTGGCCGCCTCGCGAATGTTGTCGATGTACTCCACGCTGCCGGCATCGACCCGGCTGCGCAGCAGCTCCGAGCACGCAGTCACGATTCCCAGCAGATTATTAAAGTCGTGCGCGACTCCGCCCGCCAGTCGTCCCACAGCCTCCATCTTTTGCGATTGCCGCAGCTGGTCTTCCACCTTTTTTTGCGCCGTGATGTTGCGCGCGATGGTTGACGCTCCCACCACGTTGCCGTCCGCATCGTATATGGGGGAAACCGCAATGGAGACGTGCAACCTTCGCTTGTCCTTCGTGACCCGCACCGATTCGAAGTATTCCACCTGCTCGCCGCTGCGGATCCTCCGCAGGATCGACGGAATCTCGTCGGCCCGCTCCGGGGGAGCCAGCATTGTAATCGACTTGCCAATCATCTCCTGGGCGGTGTAGCCGTAAATTTCCTCCGCGCCCTTGTTCCAGTGCGTCACAATGCCGTCGAGGTTCTTGCCGATAATCGCGTCCTGGGACGAATCGACGATCAGCGCCAGGCGGTTCTGGGAATCCCGCAGTTGGCGGCTCTTTCGTTTGTCCAGTTCCTCGTTCGCTCGCCGCAGTTCCTGCTCGATCCGCTTGCGGTCGCTAATGTCTCGAATGGCGCTCAGCACGATCATGCCGTCGCCGGTGGTAACGGGACTCAGGCTGATCTCGACCGGAAATTCAGAGCCGTCCCTCCGCCGTCCATACAAATCCAGACCCGATCCCATGCGGCGAATCTTAGGTTGCCGGTGAAACTGCTCGCGGTGAAGGTCATGATGGGGGCGCTGCCGCTCCGGAACCAGAATCTCGATCTTCCGTCCGATCAGCTCGTCGCGGGTGTAGCCGAACATCGCTTCGGTTTGCGCGTTGATCTGAACGATGACACCCTGCTGGTTCACCGCCGCAACAGCATCGGGAATCGCCTCCAGAATGGAGGTCGTCAACAGCGTGTCGGCCACAATCTTCTGGGACGGCATACTCTTTCCGCGATCAGAAAATGCATACTGCATACTTCATTAGCTCAAAAACAATCCGCCTACTATACTGCAAAATCGGCCGGAATTCCGCGCCCATCAAGGAGATATCAGCCCAACCGGTGGGGTCAAAGAAAGCTGATCTCGAGTAAACCTTTGGGCATATGCGTGAATCCGCGGGTTACGGCCACCGCGATCAGCATCTGCATTCCGTTATACCCAACGTGCACCAGAAAACTGGCTCCCACCGATTTCGTGACCGCTCGCACGACCCCGCACACGATCCCCACGATCAGCACAATCATCAACGCGCCCCACGCGTATCCATATTGTGGCATGTGCATCAAGGCGAACGGCAGTGCGGTCAGGAACACGCCCCAGGCCGCTCCCCATCGCCTCGCCAATACCGGATAGAAAAATCCCCGAAAGAATAATTCCTCCACTAACGGTCCCAGGCTGACGGCAATAATCGCGAGTAGATAGGCGTCTCGCGGCCGTTCGAGCAGCTTGTCAAAAGGAGTCTCCTTGGGCATGGGCAGGACATTTTCAAGCGCGCTCAAAGCCAGCAGCATCGCCACGCCAATGGCGAGCAGCTTCCATTCCGCCCGCGGCCAGTTCCACCGGATCGCGTCCCAGAACCCCACGTGATATTTGCCCTCCACCAGCGCGAACAGGTAGAGCGCCACGGAACCGTCAATCAGAAATTGCGAAATCAGCAGCAGCAACGGCCTCTGCGCCAGATCCGCCAGCGAGGCGTGCGGGTAAAAAAAATACTTCGCTCCGAAAAGAATGGCGAACTGAGAAACCAGAATCGTAAAGAACGTCAGCCCCACGATCAGTAGCACATCCCAACCGCTCCAGACGGGATTCTCGATCGGAGGCGGCCCGACGGCGACAATAGCGGAAGCCATAGGATTCGAATGAAATGGATCAGGCGCCGCCGGAGTTCCCGGCGGCTCAGGATTCACTGGCACTTGCGGATCAAACTGCGGGTTATCGGATGATGACAAACGAAAATTCCTCTAACTGAGAACTGGCAACTGAGAACTGGGAACCGATTTACCAAAATACCCGGCCAGCGCCTGCCCGGTATACGACTTCTTCACCTTCGCCACCTGCTCCGGAGTACCCTGCGCCACCATACGTCCGCCGTCCTCGCCGCCTTCCGGCCCCAGATCGATGATCCAGTCGGCGTTGCGAATCACGTCCAGATTGTGCTCGATGATGATGATCGAGTTTCCCAGGTCCGTCAAACGGTGCAGCACGTCGAGCAACTTCTTCACATCATCGAAGTGCAGACCTGTGGTCGGCTCGTCCAGCAGGTAAAGCGTCTTGCCCGTCTGGCGCTTCGACAACTCCCGCGCCAGCTTGATGCGCTGCGCTTCGCCTCCTGAGAGTGTCACCGCCGACTGTCCCAGATGAATGTATCCCAGCCCGACATCAACCAGAGTCTGCAACTTCTGCTTCACCTGCGGAATGTTTTCGAGAATCGGCAACGCGTCGGAGACAGGCATCTCCAGCAGATCGGCAATCGAATAGCCGTTGTATTTCACCGCCAGCGTTTCGTGGTTGTAACGGCGCCCGCCGCAGACTTCGCACAGCACGTACACATCGGGCAGGAAATTCATCTCGATGCGCCGCTGACCCTCGCCCTGGCATGCTTCGCAACGCCCGCCCGGAACGTTGAACGAGAATCGCCCGGCCTTGTAGCCGCGCTCGCGCGACTCGGGCAACATCGCGTACAAATCGCGGATCGCAGTGAACACTCCCGTGTAGGTCGCAGGATTCGAGCGCGGCGTGCGCCCGATCGGCGACTGATCGATGCGAATGACCTTATCAATATTTTCGGCGCCCGAAATCGCTTTGTGCTCGCCCGCCTTTTCGCGCGAGCGGTAGAGTTGCCGCGCCAGCGCGCGATACAAAATGTCATTCACCAGCGTCGATTTGCCGGAGCCGGAAACGCCGGTCACCACCGTCATCACGCCGAGCGGGAACGTCACATCCAGATTCTTGAGATTGTTTTCTTTCGCGCCCAGAATGGTCAGTCCTGCGCCGTTTTTCTGCCGTCGCTCCGGACGCATCTCGATCGACGTCCTGCCTGAGATATAAGCCCCAGTCAGCGAATTCGGGTCCTGCATGATTTCTCCCGGCGTGCCATGCGCCACCAGATTTCCGCCATGCCGTCCCGCTCCCGGCCCCAGGTCGACCACGTAATCCGCGCGCCGGATCGTCTCCTCATCGTGCTCCACCACGAGCACGGTGTTGCCCAGATCGCGCAAGTTTTCCAGCGCATTTAATAGCCGCCCGTTATCCCGATGATGCAGCCCGATCGAAGGCTCATCCAGCACGTACAGCACACCGCGCAACTTCGAGCCAATCTGCGTCGCCAGCCGGATGCGCTGTCCCTCGCCGCCCGACAAAGTCGCCGCCGAACGATTGAGCGAGATGTAATTCAACCCGACAGCATTCAAAAACTGCAGCCGCTCCACCACCTCATGCATAACGCGTCCCGCAATCGCGGCCTCGCGTCCCGCAAGCTTGATCCCCTGCGCCACTTCCAGCGCCCGCGACACCGGCATCGCCGTGAAGTCGGCAATCGACATCCCGTTCACTTTCACAGCGAGGCTCTCCGGCCGCAGCCGCTTGCCATGGCACGCCGGACATTCCGTCGCCGACATGTGATCCATCAGCCAGTCGCGGTAACCCTCCGAAGTCGACTCCTCCAAATTCTGTTTCAGATATCCGAAGATGCCGTGAAAGCCCGTTCTGCCCCCGCGTCCCTGCTCGCCGTTGAGCAGAAAATCCTGCGTCTTCTCGGGAAATTTTTCGAACGGAATGCTCAAGTCAATCCCGCACGCCGCCGAAACAATCTGCAATTGATGAATCAGATTCTGCGACGCAGAACCCGGCCCGAGTCCGCCATCCAGCAGCGGCTTCGACCAATCGGCAATCACCTTCGCCGGATCGAAATCATACTTGCTGCCCAGCCCATGACACTCCGGACAAGCTCCATACATGCTGTTAAACGAGAAGGATCGTGGCTCCAGTTGCGGCACGCTGATCCCGCAATCCGGACATGCCAGCTTCTCGGAATAAAGCTGTTCATCTCCTCCGACCACCGCGACCTGCACCAGCCCTCCGGCCAGCTTCATCGCCAGTCCGACTGACATCTCCAGGCGATGCTCGATGCCCGGCTTCACCAGCAGGCGGTCGATCACGACCTCGATCGTATGATTCTTCCGCTTATCCAGGTTGATGGCGACATCGTCATCCAGGCTCAGCAGCTCGCCGTCAATGCGCGCCCGCGTATAGCCGTGCTTGACGAGGGTCTCCATCTCTTTCTTGAATTCACCCTTGCGACCGCGGACGATGGGCGCCATGACCATGACCCGGTCTTCCGGCGTCAGCGCCATCACCCGCTGCACGATCTGGTCGGCCGACTGGCGGCTGATCGCGCGCCCGCACTTGGGGCAGTGCGGCACTCCGATGGAAGCAAATAAAAGGCGAAGATAGTCGTAGATTTCGGTGATGGTTCCGACGGTCGACCGCGGGCTCCGGCTGGTGGTCTTCTGCTCGATCGAGATGGACGGACTAAGTCCATCAATTCCATCGACATCCGGACGCTCCATCTGGTCCAGAAACTGCCGCGCGTAGGCCGACAAAGTCTCCACATAACGGCGCTGCCCCTCGGCATAAATCGTGTCAAAGGCGAGCGACGACTTCCCTGACCCGCTCAGCCCGGTCACCACCGTAAGCGTGTTACGCGGGATCTCCACACTGATGTTTTTCAGGTTGTGCTGCCGGGCGCCCCGGACGGAAATCTTGGTAATCGCCATTATTCGCCGAGGGGTATGTCCCTTCCGTAATGTCGACAGGGCAACAGAATTGTCCGAAAGTAAGTATGCACAGCTCTACTCCGTATCTTAGTCGGCAATAGCGCGGAGCGTCAACGCGGTTAGATTTGAACAGGGGCGCTGCTGGAAGAGACGTTCGAAGGGATGCCTGACCGGAAAAGACCTGAGTATACGAATTGTAGAGCCCTGCATCGGATAAATAGCTGGTAAAGGTTGGTCGATTGTGAATCCGTTCTTAATGCCCATCATTCTCTGCTTTACCGTCGTCGCTTCCGTCAGTTTCGGCGTTCTCGCGGCGTATGCTCTTGTAATCGGAATCATCCACACCTTGGGCAGCCCAGTGCGGCCCGAACCGGCCCGCCCGCGCCTGGTATTAGTCCCCACGCAGAACCACGCCAGCGGCGACTAATCGTAGCGCCGGCATCTCGCCGGCTGTCGTGAGGGCGTCTCGCGCTCGGACGCTTGGCATCCGCATCATTTTCCGCATGGCAAAGCAATGCATTATGAGAGAGAGGCCCTGTTGAGTGGAGTAAAGCGGGATGTAGGGCAAGAATCAGAGGAGAACATAGGCAAATCGGCTGAAGAATGGCACTTTACCTTGAGGGAAAGACTCCGTTGACGCGAATGATCTTTCCCTCAAGGAGGCAACTGCATGAGTC